>Ga0210402_10001225_pt1 | contig 26622 bp, 19 predicted proteins | sample IncBWC7MmetaG_FD_161055 | JGI IMG/M metagenome (GOLD analysis project Ga0210402, IMG submission 161055) | Forest soil microbial communities from Barre Woods Harvard Forest LTER site, Petersham, Massachusetts, United States - Inc-BW-C-7-M | ecosystem: Environmental > Terrestrial > Soil >... | reverse complement strand
AGCGCCATCGGCGATCCAGCAAACAAGGGCGTAACGTGGAGCATGCTTCCTGCCTCGGGCGCGGGAAGTTTAAGCAATACCACCCCATTTTCTACCACCTATAACGCCCCGGCTACTCCGCCGCCCAGCGACCTGTCGGTGACCATCACGGCTGCTTCCGTGTCCGATCCCACGAAGTCAAACCAGGTGAACCTGGATGTTCCTCCCATCTTCGTTTCTGTCACGGCGTCCGTCAGCCCGGTGAGCGCGGGAGGCACGTCGCAGATCAGCGCCATGGTGACCAACGATCCAGCAAATAAAGGCGTCAATCCTGCCTCTTGGACAATCTCTCCCGCAACGGGAGCAGGAACCCTCAGCAATCCAACCAGCACTTCCGTAACGTATACCGCCCCTGCTACTCCGCCGTCCAGCGACGTACAAGTGGTCATTCAGGCTAACTCGGCGAGTGATCCCACAAAGTCAGGATCCACAGGAATCACCTTTGCAGCCATCGCGGTTTCCCTTTCGGCGAACCCTTTCTCGATGCAGGCCACAGGCACCTCGCAGATCACCGCGACCGTGAGCTTCGATTCCGCAAACGCGGGCGTCAACCCCACCTCTTGGGCCATTACCTCTCCGACGTCAGGAGGGGGAACCCTAAGCAATCCAACCAGCACTTCCGTGACGTATACTGCTCCCTCCACTCCGCCGACCGCGAGTTTACCTGTAACCATTCGGGCGACCTCTATGTCCGATTCAACGAAGTCAGGCTCCGTAACGGTGACTGTGCTCGCGATCGCGCTTTCCGTCTCTCCGGTCTCAGCCATCATTCCACTGAATATCACCCAGGCGTTCACCCCTACGGTTCTGAACGACCCTGCAAATGGCGGGGTCAACTGGACGATCACTCAAGGCACACCCCCTGCCGCATGTGCGTCGACATGCGGTACGTTCTCGCTCACCAGCACGTTAAGTGGCGCACCGACTACATACACCGCACCTGTGGGGGTGCCAACTCCCGCGACGGTGACTGTCACGGCAACCTCGGTGAGCGACACAACTAAGTCGGCGGGAGCCACGGTTACGGTGACCAATGGTACGGTGAAGATCGTGCCTGCCAGCTTGAACTTCGGCACCGTCAAGGACGGCCGGACCAAAGCCTTGACGACAACATTGACCAACACTGGCACTTCCGCCCTGACCATTACCAGCACCACCTTTACGGGAACCAATCCGGGCGAGTTCTCTCTGACCACAAACGCCTGCGGCTCCAGTGTCGCCCTAGGAGTCTCTTGCGACCTCACCGTCACCTTTAAGCCGGTCAACGCAGTCGCATACAGCGCCGTTCTTACCATCACTGACAGTAGTGCCGACAGCCCGCAGCAGGTGACCTTGGCTGGACATGGCCAGATCCCGCGAGGTTTCTTTCCACTTGCTTCCGCCCTGGCCGCAAACAGATTCCCATCTGTGCCCGTTACCACAGGGCCCAATCCCGTTGGCACGCAGGTGCTGGACCTGGTGGACCCCACACGCAATGATCCATTCCTGGCCAATGGTGCCAAGCGAGAGCTGCTGGTGCGCCTCTGGTATCCCGCCTCCCCCGTTCAGAATTGTCGGCGCGCGGATTATGCTTCGCCGCGGGTGTGGAGCGATTTCTCCCGGTTATTGGGAGTTCCGCTGCCTCAAGTCACCACCAACAGTTGTTGGAACACTTCCATGACGGAGGGAGCCCATCCCGTGGTCGTTTTCACCCATGGCTATACGGGTACATTCACCGACTACACCTTCCTTTTTGAAGATCTCGCTAGCCGAGGGTACGTAGTTGCCTCCGTGGATCACACCTTCGAGGCCACCGCCGTCGAGTTTCCTGATGGCCGGTTTGCCGAATCGGTTTTTGGCAGCCACCTCGGGAACACCATGCGAGCCGATGAACAGTCCATGAACTATGCCGTCTCGGTTCGCTTGAACGACTTGAAATTTGTCGTGAATGCACTGGATTCGCTGAATGCGGGGGATAACAACATGTTCGCCGGCAAACTGGACATGTCCCGCTTGGCCCTTGCAGGCCATTCCTTGGGCGGAATGACTGTCATTTTGGGCGTCGAACAAGAGTCGCGATTCCACGCCGGTGTCATTCTTGATGGTGTGGTGCCAAACTCCGCGCTCAGCGGAACAGAAACGCCCATGCTTCTCTTGGCGGCCGGGCGCGACACCTGGAGCGAAGACGAACTGCGCCTGTGGAGCGGCCTGCGTGGTCCCCGAATTGCCGTCAATCTCCGCGGAGCCGAGCATGTGACGCTTTCCGACGCCATTTGGCTGGCGGTCGGCGCAGTAAAGACCGGCAGCATGGGTCCGGAAAAATCAACCGCGGCCATACGAAACTATGTCGCCGCGTTTCTCGACGTGCATCTTCTCGGCAAGCCGCTCGATCCGCTGCTGACCGGCCCCTCATCGGAGTTCCCCGATGCGACGGTGACGACGCGCAAGGAGGTGCTGCGCGCCAAGTAGTGAGCAATTGCGTTTTCGATTTGCTCGCATCGAGAGAGTTGAGGCAAGGAACGAGCGGGAAGGCAGTTTAGTTCACCGACGAGTGTTGCAGCATTCGGTGAAGTTTGTCCACCGCACCGAAACCCAAAATACAAGTCCCGGCTACACACAAACTTCGCCCAGCAGTTCCTCCGTGCTTGAGTAACTGGGTACTCGAAAATGATGCATCGAGAATCGGGATTGCCGCGCGCGGATTCGGTCCTCGTTCGCTCCTCTTCCCTCAATCAGTCTCGGCCTCCCGGGCAAACTTCCATGAACCATCGCTCTGCCGCTTCAGCACACGCAGGTCCTTGCGTCGCATACTGACCGGATTGTCCTTTGCTGACATCTTGTACGTGGCATCATAATAGACCCACTCAATCGCCCAGCCATCCGCAACTTGGACATCCTGAATTTCGGGCGCGTATTTCAACACCTTGAAATCCGGGTAGTCGGCCCGGAATTTCTCATAGACTTCATGTATGCCTTTCTTTCCCACGATAGCTGGGCCCGGTACTCCGAGTTTTACGCAATCGTCCGACCAGAGATTCATCAGCAGACTCGAATCTTGCGCCAGTGTGGCCTCAATGTCTGCTCTGTGGAGTCTTTCGATGGCCGCTAAGTCCGCCGCGTGCGTATCCCTTCGCTGAAGCGTGTCCGTACCGGCTCCTCGGGCGAAGAAGCCGATGCCGAAACCTGCGAGAAACGCTATGGGCATGAAAACAGAAGTACGTCTCATAGTGCCTCCTCGGCACCGTTAGTTGTCACGACTAATGAACGTTTGTCATCAGCATCGAGACTCCTCGGCGGCGGATTCAAGCTGTTTGGTCCATATGGCTGGCACGACTTACCGGGCAGTGACAGAGTCTGTGCGCACAAATTCACCAGAAACTACCGTAGCTTCGCGTACCCGGCCTTGGCCTGCTTGAGAATTGGAATGTCGGGGTCGGCGTCTTTCCAGAGCGCGAGGAAATCGTGATAGGCGGCCTTGGCTTTGACGGCATCACCCTGCAGGGCGTACGCGCGAGCGAGTCCGAGCTGTGCAAGCGAGCCGATTGGTTCAGTCTGAACAATCCCGCGATGGGCAAGAATCTTCTGAAATTCAGCAACGGCCTGTGAACCTTGTTTTGCTGACAGAAACGCCAGCCCTCGAACATAAACGGGATACATGCTAAGACTCATGGAAATATTGCTGGGTGAACCGAGTTCATAAGGACGCGCCGCTTCCAGGATTTCGATCGCTCTGGCTGGATTTCCGGAATTAATTTGAAGAATGGCGTTGACAGTCGGCAGATAATTGAATTGGACTACGGTATCCTCAGGAAAACGGCGCGCCAGGTCATCCATGTGCTTCGTTATCTGCGCCTGGGAGTTCTTGCTGGTATCCGTGAGCGCAGATGCGAGCGCAATTCCATATTCGACGTCGCGAGCGGAGGCAAGTGCCAAGGCCGCCGAAGCGCGCTGTCTCGCTTCAACCGGGTTACCAAAGAGCGCTTCACGAAGCGCGGCATCGGCTTCGTATCCTGACGCTGTTTCCTTCTCGCCCTCCTTGAGCGCGGAGGCCACGGCCTGGCGAGAGAACTCGCGGGCTTTGGACAATTGCCCATAGAAAGCCGCGACGTCGGCCTCAGCGGCGATCAGGGCATCCTCAATGCCGGGTTGGTCCTTGGCCCAGTTCACCTGCTTGGCCATCTCGGCAGGATCGTTCTGGAGAAAGCCAAGCTGGTACAAGCCCAGGTGCAAGGTCGGGGAGTCCATTTTCTTAGTTTGCGCTTCCACGGCCAAGTTCCTGGCCTCCTCAAAGTGGTCCGTTTCAATCGAACTGGCAAAAAGATCAGCAATGGCCAGGGCGCTACCAGGATCCATTTGCACCGCACGCGTCAATCCCGCCAAGCTTTTGTCGAACTGACCGAGAGTGCCGTAATTGGCGTCAAGGTCAACTTGGGCCACCAAATCGCGTGGATAGGTTTCCACCCACAACTCCAAAGCATGGCGCGCCTTCTCTAAATCGCCTGTAGCAAACAAATGGTACTGAGACTCGATGGCCAGACGCTCTCGTTCGCTGACATGGTCTCGGAGTTCGTACGCTCTCTTGGCATAATCCGCAGCTTTGGCGGACTCTCCGAGGTCGTAGGAACAGGTCGCGAGGGCCGCGTAGGCGATAGCAAAATTTGGATCGAGCCGGACGGCCTTTTCCAACTGAGGAATTGCCGCAGTGAAGTCGCCTTTGCCCATAATACTGACGCGACCGCGGCTGAACGCCTGCAGAGCATCTAGGGACGTAGTCGTGACCTGATCGAGCGGGATATCGAATTTTTCAGCTGTGGCCACGGATTCGCCCAGTTTTTCGCGCATGTTGCCTGCAGCTTGACTGAGCGCTTTCAGCACCTGTTCCTTGCCATCAGCGGTAGCTTCTGCGCGGGCCATGGTGTCGCCAGTGCGGCAATTCACGGCGCGCAATTCCAGAACATATTGTTTGCCCAGGTTGGCGATGGAGCCGTTGAGAGCAGCAACGCTGCCAACGCGCTGGCACAGGTCTCTAGCAATCTCCGGTGTGATGGTTTTTTCGGGAGACTGGCCCATCAGGCGCAGCGTCTGCTGGATGCGCCGCTCAGAGACGAGGCTCAGGAAAGGAGACTGTTCGAGTTGGACAGCCAACCCCTGTCGCAGTGTTTCGTCAAACACAGGATCGCCGGTTCTATTCACAAAGTCGGCGACGACAATCGTGTCTTTCGCGCCCAACGCAGATGCACGCCGTGGGTAAAAGTGAACACCGGTGGCAACAATTACGATTCCCAACAGCGCCGTCAAAACGAGTCTCCAGCGCCTCAGCGCCATCCGTTTGAGGCGCCATCCGGTTCTTCCTGCGACCACTGAAGAAGCGGACAAATTTTCCGCAGTCTCTTGCCTGAGCCGTTGCAGGTCCGCGCGGATATCGGCGGCTTTCTGGTAGCGCAGTCTGCGATCCTTCTCCAGTGTGATGCTGATGATTTCTTCTAACTCCGCGGGGACCAGTTTGTTCAGGCGCGCTGCTGGCGCAGGCGCTTTGTTTAATATCGCCTCGTGAACAACGGCCGCCGTGTTGCCCGGAAACGCCAGACGGCCAGTGGCCATCTCATACAGCATGGCACCAAAGGAAAATAGGTCAGTGCGTGTATCGAGTTCCTCGCCTCGCGCTTGCTCTGGTGACATGTATGCGATGGTACCCACGGTGGATCCCGGGCTCGTCAACATCGCCGTCTCTTCCGCTGTTGGCATGATGGATAGGGTTTCGTCTCCAGAAACACGCTTCACTAATCCAAAATCCAGAATCTTGGCGTGCCCCACCTTAGTGACGAAGATGTTCGCTGGCTTGATATCGCGGTGAATGATTCCTGCGGAATGGGCTGCGGCGAGAGCATCCGTGATCTCAATGCCTAAGCCAAGTAGTTGGTCAAGTGGCAAAGGTTTATGCGCAATAAGATGCCTCAGCGTAACTCCGTCGAGGTACTCCATCGCGAGAAATCGATAGCTGCCTTCTACATTCGCGTCATAAATGGTGCAGATATTTGGATGGTTCAGCGCGGAAGCAGCTTGTGCTTCTCTCTGGAACCGCTCTACCGCATGAGCGTCCTGAGCCATGCCGCCGATCAAAAACTTCAGCGCGACCATCCGGTGCAGACGGACATCCTCCGCCTTATACACTTCTCCCATCCCGCCGCCACCGAGTCGTTCCAGAACACGGTAGTGCGAGACAGTCTGGCCGCTGAGTGATGAAGAATCCGTCATTTGGCGGACATCTTAGGTTGCGAGAGAAGGCAAGTCAACGAAGAGGCGCAGCTCGCAGGCTAGTCCTGATTATGCACCCGACTTAGCGGGAGTTGGATGAAGATGTGTTGTACAATTGCGAAGTCAACGCCCACCCAAATTTTGAAGTTCCAGGATATTCAGAGTGGCCTGGGGCAACGCAAAGATCGGCGATTATCGTGTACCTGAGTGGGCTTTCTTCCACACCTCAGGATGCTTTTGGCGTGGTTCAGTCGACTGCTCAGGGAGGAACTCATGAATCGGGTCAGGGTAGAGAGTGGGAAGGACCGCTTGAGATTGTTTCTCCCGCTAACGGGGCTGCTATTCGTTTTGCTTTGGGCGATGGCGACAAACGCGAAAATGGCGACAGATTTCAATCCCAATCTCGATTTCTCGAAGTACAAGACGTTTGCGTATATCGGCGGAGTAGAATCTCTCGTCAGGCTGCAGTTGAACCCAGAGCTACTGAACAATCGGATCCACCGGGCGGTACTGCGTGAACTGACGGGCAAAGGACTTCGCGAAGTACAGCCAGAAGAAAATCCGGATCTGGTGGTGCGCTACTGGGTTGAGGCGGAGTCGAACGCACAGTTGACCGGTACTGCCCATTGGGGCATGTATGGTTCCTACTATTATGGTTATTGGACGGTTATGTACACCACGATGAGTACGCCGGTGACCCACAAAGGCCTGCTTGGCATTGAACTGATTGATGCGAAAGCGCGGGATCTTGCTTGGCGCCTGTTTGTGAGTGAGAAGATCATTCACAACGATCCGGACAAGATCTGGAAGACGGCAGAAAAGAACATAATCAAGGCGTTCAAAAACTATCCTCCCACAGCAGAGGCCATCGAAGAAAAGAAAGCAGAGTGGGCCAAAACAGAAGCTGCCAAAAAATCTGCACAACCTTAGTGGTTAAGTTCAATTCCTGATTAAGGTGCATTCGGAAAATAGCTTTTAGGAGCAAATTCAGAAGGACGTGCGCCCGGCCCCCCGGCTCCTCCCTATCCCGTCAAAGCATTTAAATATGACCAGTAGCGCGAATGTAGCTCACCCCTTCGAGGGGTGAGGCCTTTCGCGGCGCCGCCAAAATTGTATGATGGCGCTGAAAACCCTCATGCCTCAAAGGCCTGAGCTGCGGCTTATTTTTTCTGCAATTCCTTGACGGATTCGAGGATGGTATGGCCCACAATCGCCAGCGTCTTCGGGCTGATCTTGTCGATCGTGTCCTGCGGCGTATGCCAGTACGGCACATCGTTCTGCGTATCGAGATCCATGATATCCACCGACGGCACGTGCCGAGGCGTGAACGAATAGTGATCGTCGCCGCCAAAATCGGTCGTCTCTTTCACAAACACGCTACCGTACCCGAGCCGCTCTGCCACGCTCCATACCATATCCTTCAACCACTTTGTGGACTCGCCGTCCCGCTTAAAGTGCGGGTTGCGCCCCCCGACAATGTCCGCCAGAATGAACGCCTTAATTTTTGCTAGATCGCCATCGACCGCGAATTTCGCCGCCATCTGCCGGCTGCCGTAGCGGTTGTCAGGGTTCACCCATGCCTGATTAACCGCCTCTTCCCCATCAAAAAACGCAATCCACACCGCGTACTTCCCCGGCTGCTTCTGCGCGCAAAGCAAGCGCGCGATCTCCAGCATCACGCCAGTGGACGACCCCGCGTCGTCCGCGCCAACAAAATTCTCCAGCCGCTTCGTGTCGTAATGCGTTCCCAGCAAAATAATTCCCGGCTTTTGTCCCGGAATTTTCACCAAGATGTTTTTCATCGGCAGGCGTCCGGCGGGAGTGTCCGCCGAAAAGGAATCCGTCTCCACGGCGCACCCATACGACTTCAACTCCGATTCCAGATAATCCTGCAGTTTGGCCAGCGCCGGCGAGCCCGCCGGTCGCGGCCCATAGCTCAACTGTTTCACCACCTGCTCATAAGCCCGCTTTCCATCAAAGCCGCCGGTTTTATCCGGAGCAGGCGCCTCATCAGCCGGATTCGGTGGCGGGCCAGCCACCGCACTCATGAATGGCGGTTGCCCGGCGTTGGCAGCGCTGCCACCATTTGTCGATGCGGTCTCACCCGACTTGCACCCAAGCGCCAGGCACGAAAAAAAGACCACGCCCAGCAGCACAATCCGCGGCCCGTTTCGCCAAAGGCTCATCCAGCCGTCCCTGCGCTTTCCGTCTCCAGGCGCTTCCTCTTACTCCGCGCAACCATCGCGGACACGCCAATGCCCACGAAATACAGGCCCACCATCGGCAGCATGAAGATCAGCATCGTCTGCGCGTCGGGCGTGGGAGTAATAATCGCGGCCACCACGGCAATAATCAAAATCGCGTATCGAAAATTCTGCCACAGAAACTTTGGCGTCACGATTCCAAAAAGCGACAAAAAGAAAATCAAAATCGGCAACTCAAACACCAGTCCCAGCCCCAGCAGGATCATCAGGATCAAATCGAAATATTCATTGATACTGATCATCGGCACCACGGGCCCCTTAAAGCTCACCAGGAACTTCAGCACATAGGGCAACGTGACGAAATAGCCGAACGAAATTCCCGACAGAAAGAGGAACACCGTCGAGAACAGAAATCCTGTCACGGCACTCCGCTCGTGCCTGTAGAGCGCCGGCGCAATAAAAAGCCACAACTGGTACAGCACAACCGGGGAGGCCAACACCACACCGAGATAGACTCCCAGCGTAATCACCATGTTCAGGTAACCTGCCGGGTGCGTGTAAATAAGTTTCTGTTCCAGGCCCGCGTCTTTCAGCGCCTTGATCATCGGCTGGGTGACAAAGCCGATAAACTTCTGCGAAAGATAGACCCCAACGAACGCCCCTACCCCGATCGCATATAGCGAATTGATGATCCTCTTCCGCAGCTCAGACAGATGCTCAAAAAACGTCATCTGGCCGCCGCTCTCTTCCAGTCGTGCCGCGATGGAATTGTCAGGCTGGCTGCTGTTGGTCATGGGAGAGGGGAGGTTCCGTCGCGCTGCTGTCCGTCTTGGTTTCTGTGGATGGGGCCACGCTTTCGCCATTCGAAGCGTCTAATCGGGGGATAGCTTCGGCCACCGGCGTAACCACGGGTCCGTCCCCGGCCGGATAATCCGCAGCCGCTTCCGGGAGGGTTTCCGTGCCAGAGGTCGCGCTTGACGCCGCAGGCAACTCCAGGCCTTTTGCCTTCGCCTCAGCAGCCTCCGCCTCGGCAGTCTTCTTCCGAACCTCCGCAAGCCGCGCCTGGCGCTCCAAATCCCGCATTTCCTCTTCAAAAGCGCTCTTGAAGTCCGTCGACGCTTTGCGGAATTCCGCCATCAATTTCCCCAGGGTCCGCGCCAAATCCGGCAGTTTCTGGGGGCCGAACACCACCAGCACTACCAGAAACACCACGATCATGTGCGGAACGCTGAGCATAAGTAAAAAGCGCCGTAAAGCGCCCTGTCTGCATCATAGAAAGGGCAGCCAATCGTGTCAAACGAGAGTTCGGCTTTGCATGTTATACTGGGCTTTACGCTAACAGTGAGGTATCCATGAATCCTGAACGTCGGGGCCTAATCCTGGTAGTCGTAGTCCTGCTCATCTCTGGAGTCCTTGGGGGCATCTACGGACCTTCGGTCCGCGCCACCACCGCAAACACGGACGATTATCAAACCGCCGTCCGTGACTTCACGAGTGTCCTCTCTGTCGTCCAAGCTAACTATGCTGAGCCCGTCGACGCCGACAAGGCCGTCTACCAGGGCGCCATCCCAGGCATGTTGCGGATGCTCGACCCCCACTCGAATTTCTTTGACGCCCGGCAATTTGCCCTGTTGCGTGAAGATCAGCGCGGCAAGTATTACGGCGTCGGCATGGTCGTCGCTCCCCGCGAGAACCACACGGTCGTCATGTCTCCCTACGTCGGCGCGCCTGCCTATAACGCTGGCCTGCGCCCGGGCGACATCATCGCCAAGGTCGACAACAAGTCCACCGATGGCCTGACCACCAGCGAAGTCGCCGATCTCCTCAAAGGGCCAAAGGGCACGATCGTCAAAATCACTGTCACTCGCGAAGGCTTCACCGAGCCGCTCGTCTTCACCGTCACCCGCGACGAAATTCCCCGCCACTCCGTTGATATCGTCACCATGTTGAAGCCCGGCATCGGCTACATGCGCCTCAACCAGTTCAACGAGACGACCGATCGCGAAATTGCTGACGCGCTGAAGCAGCTTGGCGCCAGTTCGCTCGATGGCCTGGTCCTCGACCTGCGCGGCAATCCCGGCGGCCTGCTCAACGAAGCCGTTGCCGTCGGTGACATGTTCCTCGAAAAAGGCCAGCTCATCGTTTCCTATCACGGCCGCAGCGCCCCAGAGCGCCGCTTCTACGCCGTGCGCGGCAATCAGGGCATGAACGTGCCTCTCGTCGTGCTGGTCAACAACAACTCCGCTTCGGCCGCCGAAATCGTCTCTGGCGCCATTCAGGACCACGACCGCGGCCTCGTCGTCGGCGAAACCACCTTCGGCAAAGGCCTCGTGCAGACGGTTCAGCCGCTTTCCGAAAACACCGGCTTGGCTCTTACCACCGCGCGTTACTACACGCCCAGCGGCCGCCTGATCCAGCGCGACTACAAATCCATCTCCCTTTACGAATATCACTACGAGCGCAAGGTCCCCGAGCACCCGTCCGAGATCCGCCAGACCGACAGCGGCCGCCAGGTGACCGGTGGCGGCGGCATCACGCCGGATATCATTGTTCCTTCGCCCAAATACGATAAGTTCCAGGAAACATTGTTCCGCGCCGATGTGCTTTATCCTGCGGAGCAGGGCGTTGCCGGCTTCACGCGCTATTATCTCGGCACCAAGCCGGTCATCACCCACAGCTTCGAAGTGGACGACAACGTCCTCCGCGAATTCCGCAACTATCTTACGAAGCACAACGTGAAGTACACCGAAGTCGAGTTCGCCGACAATCTTGACTGGATCAAGCGCAAGATCAAGCAGGAAGTCTTCATGTCCGCCTACGGCACCCAGGAAGGCGACAAGGTCCTCCTAGCCGCCGACCCGCAAGTGCAAAAGGCCGTCGAGTCCATCCCTCAGGCCCGCGCGCTCTATGAAAACGCGCGCAAGGTCGTAGCCCAGCGCAACGGTTCAGGCCACGACCAGCCGTAGCGCTGTTTGGAATCGCCGCAAACCTCTGCTAATATTTTGAAGGTCGCTACTCGTGGGCGAGTAGCTCAGCTGGGAGAGCGCATCGTTCGCAACGATGAGGTCGCCGGTTCGATCCCGGTCTCGTCCACCAAGATTCTTTCCTCAATTAAACACAATGCGCGTGAGAGCGTCCCGGTCCCAACCGGGAAGGTCGCCGGTTCGATCCCGGTCTCGTCCACCAAGATTGCCTGAAAATTCCCTTCGATATTTGCCTCTATAGCGCGTCCCATTTCAGTCGATCTATTAATCGGGTCTGCCCACCCAGGAATACTGCCAAGCCACGGAAATAGTCTGGAAGTCTCCCCCAAACCTGACGTACGTGCCATTGCTGTAGCTAAACTTCAAACTCTGGTGTTTGGTCACAGGAACTGACGCGGTCACTCCCAGCCGGGAGTTTTTCTGAAGACTCACTGAGTTTTCCACGCCGCTCACAGTCGTGCGCCCGCCATACCAGAAATTGCCGTCGAGCGAGACCCAAAAACGGGGCCTCACGTCGTAACTGAAGTGTCCTTCAAACGAGCTGACCGGCGCCTGTGATTGCGACCGGCTTCCGGCGAAAAACGCATTGTGCGAAAAAAACTCCGGGTTTGTCGTGAAAAACCACGCGCCGGCATATCCGTCCAGCACCCAATGGCGCCAGCGCCGCGAATAGCCGAATTCGGGCTTAAACGCCCAGCGGCTGGCTCCCAAATTGATCAGTTTCGTCGGACCATACTGCCCCGTTGGAGCCACCACTCTCAAACTCACTCCCAGAATGGTCTTGTGGCGCCACGATTCGTACTCCTTCGGAGTCATGGCCGGGCCGCCCCTCAGGTTCACCGAGAAACGATACGAGGAATCCATCAGACCAGAGCGATACACCCGCGTTTCGTTGTCCTTAAAAGTCCCCTTGAGATTCCCAGACGAATAGGGCAAAGAGGCAGAGATGTTGGCCGACCTGCCAAAAAAGCTCAAAGTGTGAAAATAAGTGAAGACCTCAGTGTTCAGCCGCGCCGTTCCGTCCGTAATCGGCACCGACCCGTTTAAAAGAATGTCTCCGTCGGAAAACGAATACGTCAACGTAACCGCATTCCAATGGATGGGAGTGATCACGTACGCGCGCGGAGAGAGGTCCTGCGAGCGAAGCGCTTGCACGGAGCACGTTGCGAGCAAACCCATCAACGCAAATCTGAAAATCGTCCGCATCCGTTTTCACAACTTCAATCTTCCACCCGCGCCCGTCTGGTCAACGCGGATCCCGGGCCTTCTCAAACAAGCCTCAGCGATCGCGCAACTTTGCCTTCGGGTCCTAATTCAAGTCGTCGTCCTTGTAGTATTTGGTGCTCTTCGCCGCAGCAGGTCGACTCTCTCGCCGGGCAGCGTTCACACCCCTGCATTCTCGAGGATGCTGCCCCTTCTACTCTTCGGATGGAATTGGCAGAAGTACCAGTAACGAGGCTTTTGATTTAGGTCACACTGGCCGCCCGGCAGGCCGGTGACCCTCGCAAGAATCCGCACTTTTGCAGCGACTCATCGTCGATCGGGCAACTCAACTTTCCCGCCGATCGCAAATCAAAATAACGGGGAGGGTTCTACCGTCAAGCTTCTGCCTTGTACGATTCGGGAGCCTTGACGCCGACAGGCCTGCGACCTAGAATTCTGCGCATCTGAGGTTTCCTCTATAAGAAGCGAGCTATGAGCCAACGCATGCGCATTTTCGTCGTGCTGGCCTTCGCAATCCCCCTTCTGGCGCCAGTCACCCTTGCGCAGAAGCCACCTTCTCCGTCACCTCCGCGTTCCCCACTGCCCCCAGCCGGAAGCCATCCTGCAAATTCCACTGTCCCCAATTTGGGGCCAAGTGAACCGTCAGGCGATCTCGTGATGTTTGTCCAGGGACGCGTTGCAACCAACGACAGCACGCCGGTTCCACACGATGTGTTGGTTGAGCGGATTTGCAACAGCAAGGTGCGTCAACAGGTGTACGCATCTCCCAACGGCGATTTCAGCATGCAGCTGGGAACGCGAGCCGACACTTTTCTTGACGCTACCGCCGAACCGAATTCGCAATCCGGCGGAACTCGCGATGCCTCGGTTACGGGAATTCCGCGAAGCGAATTGAGGAACTGCGAATTGCGCGCCTCGAGCTCTGGTTTTTATTCCAGCGCCATCGACTTCGTTGCTCTCGACGTAATCGGCAACAACATTAACGTCGGCGTTATCGTCGTGCAGCGAGCCACGAAGATTAAAGGCACCACCCTGAGCGCCGCCCCCTACCAGGCGCCGAAAGATGCCAGAAGAGCTTACGAGAAAGGTCTGGAGGCCGAACGAAAAGCCAACCTTGCCAGTGCGCACAAGTATTTTGAAACGGCGGTGGGGATTTACCCCAAATATGCGGTCGCCTGGTTTCAGTTGGGCAACGTTTTACAAAAGGAAAACCAGAAGGAGGCGGCTCGCACAGCCTATACCCGCGCCACCCTGATCGATAACAGATTTCTGCCACCTTATCTGTCGCTCGCGTCCATGGCCTTTGGGGAAGCAAATTGGACCGTGCTGCTTGCCCTTACGGATCACATCTTGGATCTCGATCCTTTGAATCACGTCGCGGTCACTGGTTTCATCCTGGATCTCGATCCGGTGAATTGTGCCAACGCCTATTTCTATAACGCGTTCGCGAATTATAAGCTCAACAGAATCGAAGCCGCTGAAAAAAGCGCAGTCAAAGCGGAACGCATCGCCCTGCCCACTCGTATTCCGCTACTGCATCTCTTACTGGCTGAAATCTATGCCCGAAAAAACAACTACGCCAGTGCGATCTCAGAGATACAAACTTACTTGGAGTTAGCTCCGAATGCCCCGGACGCGGATCAGGTACGTGCGCACTTGGCAAAATTGGAGAAGCTGAACAACTCAGTGAAAACCCCTGAAAAACCCGAGCAAATGTGAGCCTTGGCAACGGCATTTTACCGGCCGCCGTTATTGCGTGGTGGTTCGTGGACCAATGGATATTTAACCCTCGGCCGCGGCGGGAACTGCGCATCCGTCGAGGGAGTTCTTAAGACTCAGGATCATCTGGACAACGCACTGATCCCCGATCGAGGTGTTCAGCAGCGTGTGAAAAACGGCATGTTCCGGCCACTCCACGTGGAAATACTTGCGAATAAAATCCGCGCGCTCCTGGTCGACAGAATCCACCAGCACCTGGGCTTCTTCTTCACTCTTCCCGCGCGCCAGCAGCCGCCGCACTTTGTCCTCCCGCGGAGCGTATAGATACACCCGCAGTGTGTCGTCGCGGTCGCGCAGGAACCGTTGCGATCCCCTTCCAACGATTACAGCGTTACCATTTTTCGCCGCGTCCTGAACCACTTTCTCCGTCATGTTTAAAATCGTCTCACTGTCCACCAGATTCAGCTTGTGCGCGTTCAGGCTTCCCTCGTAACTCCCGCGCAAGAATGATTTGAACAGCCGGTAGTAAAGCGGGTCGGTGCGCTCCTCCCGGACCTCGACAACAGACTGGGGACAATTCGCCAGCCTCGCAATCTCCTCTGTCAACAAGTGGTCCCAAAGTTTCCAACCCAGTTGTTTCGCCAACCGCTCGGCAATTTCTCCGCCACCGCAGCCGTACTCCCGCTCAATTGTGATGATTCTGATCATGGCGTCCCCTGAGGCCTATTATCGGCTCCAACCGCTTTCCCTTCCAAATCATGGCGCTTCGCTCATTCCACCACTACGCGCCCGCCACTTCCGGGATCGTTCTTCTTCAAAGCAAAAGCCAGAAAAAACATGATTCCCGCGCCCACCGCAAGCACCATAAACGTATCAACGTACGCCAGGCTGGCGGCCTGCGCCTGCACGGATTGGTAGATCCGTGCGTAGGCTTGCGAAATTGCGTCCGGCTGACTCAATCCGCCCGAGTGGGCGATTTGCCCCGCAAGGCTGTTTACCGAATTCTGAAAATTCGGATTGTCCGGCCGCGCGTACTCCACCAGCCTCGCTTGATGGAATTGCGAGCGCCGCGCAATCAACGTCGTCACCAGCGAAGTGCCCACGCTGCTTCCGATATTGCGCATGAAGTTGACGATGCCCGCCACAGCATTGTTTTTCTCCGGCGCAATCCCGATGTACGCCACCAGCGTGATCGGCACGAACAGGAACCCCAACCCAAGCACCTGGGTGATGCGCAACAACGTCGCCGCTGGAAAACTAATCAACAAATCAATCCGCTTCGTCGAATAGAACATGGCAATGGACAGCAAAAACCAGCCGAGCGCGATCAGGTATCGGGCCTGCACCTTCGTCGTCAGCTTGCCCATGATGGGCATCTCCATCAGCAAGACGAAGCCTCCCGCCGAGAGTGCAAACCCCGCCAACTCCGACGTGTATCCCAAAAGCGTCTGCAGAAATTGCGGCATCAGCACCAGGGCGCTGAACAATAGGATTCCCAGCATGAACATCATCAAGTTGGCGCTCGCGAAATTAAAACTCTTGAACATCCGCACATCAATGATCGGCGACTTCTGATACCACTCCCAAATGACCAGGGCAATCAGGCAGACCGTCGCGGTAACCACCAACGTAGTAATGAACTGAGACCCAAACCAGTCGTCTTCCTGGCCCCTGTCGAGCAACACTTGCAGCGAACCGATTCCCAAAGTCAACAGTGCGATGCCAATGTAATCCAACTTAACCCCAGCGGCTTTTAGCTTGCTCAAGTACGGCGGATCTTCCACAAAGCGCCGCACCAGCGCCCAAGTTGCCAGCCCAACCGGAATATTGATGAAAAAAATCCAGCGCCACGAATAGTTAAACGTAATCCATCCACCCAAAGTCGGCCCGATGGTGGGAGCCATAATCGCTGTGATGCCGTACAGGGCAAACGCCAACCCGCGCTGCTCCGGTGGGAACGTATCCGCCAGAATAGCCTGCGCCATCGGCTGCAGTCCTCCGCCCCCAGCGCCCTGCAGCACGCGAAAAAGAAGCAGCATCCCAAGACTCGGCGCAATCCCGCAAAGCAAAGAACTGATCGTAAACACGGTCAGGCAAGCCATGAAAAATCGCTTCCGCCCCAGCGCGCCGGCAAGCCAGCCGCTGATCGGCAGAATGATGGCATTCGAAACCAGATAAGACGTCAGCACCCACGTGCTTTGATCATTGCTCGCGCCCAGATTCCCGGCCATGTAGGGCAACGCCACGTTCGCAATGCTGGTATCCAGCACTTCCATGAATGCCGCAAGCGCCACAACCACAGCGATCAGCCAGGGATTGTATTTGGGCCGCCAGACGTCCTGGTCGAGCGTGAGCGTTGCGGAACTCATTGGAGCGAAACGTCGGGCACCACGTTCATGCCCGGCCGAAGTTGGCGGTCCCGATTCTCGCCTTGATCGAGAACAATTTTGACTGGCACCCGTTGGACAATTTTCACATAGTTGCCCGTGGCATTTTCCGGTGGCAACAGGCTGAACAGCGGCCCGGTGGCGCCCGCAATGCTGTCCACATGGCCCCTCATGGTTCGCCCGGTGGAATCCACGTGAATGGTCGCTTTCTGGCCCACACGCATGTGCTTGAGCTGCGTTTCTTTGAAGTTGGCCGTGATCCAAACCTGATCGAGCGGCACCACCGTGAGAAGTTGCTGCCCCGGCTGAACGTTCAAGCCCACGACCACCGTCTTATTCACTTCGCCGGACACCGGCGCAACAATTTTGGTGTATTGGAGATTCAGCTCGGCTTGCTCGAGTTGTGCGCGCTTTTGCTCCACATCGGCGACCGCGGCCCGCACCCGCGCTTTCGTGGACGAAACCTGCTGCGGCCCGGTTTCCGCCGATTGATAGTTGGCATCCGCCTGCGTCACGCGGCTATGCGCCTGTTGAACGAATTGTTGCGCCGCGGCTTCATTGGCCCGGGCTGCCGCTATCGCGGCCGTGCTGGACTTGGCCGCGGCCAGCGCCTGATCGTAAACTTGCTCGGACACTTCACGTTTATCCACCAAAAGCTTGTAGCGGTGGAGATCGTCTTGCACCTTTACGTCGTTGGCTTCGGCCTGTTCCAACTGGGCGTGCGCTGCGGCAAGTTGCCGTTCAGCGGCGATCACCCCAGCCGTCGTATTTACGATATCGGACGCGCTGGACTTCAGTTGGCTCGAAGTGCTTACCGAAGTGATCGGCACCGTGATATTCAGCGATTGCGCCGTGGCCTCGGCATTGGCCAGATTTGCCTGTGCCTGTGCAACCGCCACCTCATAATCCTTGGGGTCAATCTCCACCAGCACGGTTCCCTTCTCTACCCACTGGTTGTCGTCCACGTTTACCTTGATTACGTAGCCCGAAATCCGCGCGCTCACCGGATACAGGTGAACATCGGCCTGTGCGTCGTCGGTGGATTCGTAACTGCTCAGGTACCGCCACAAAAAAAAGCCGCCGACCACCACAACCACAACCATCGCCGAAATCACTATGAATTTCCGGCTCTTCCGATTCTGGTAGCCTCGCACTTTGTGCGTGTCTCCAGCAGACGATGGGGGATTACCCCTGGATTCGTCGCTTGCTCCAGGCACCGAACGGGATGCGTTCTCTTCCGCCATGTTCATTGTCCTTTGAAGTATTCCTTGACGCCCTCTTCGGCGACGCCAAGAGCCCGCGCCAGGGAGATCTTTGCAAAATTGTAGCTGTACAGACTTGAGATGTACTGCTCGTGCGCGCTCGCCACCGCTTCCTGTGATTGCACCACTTCCACAGTGTCGGTAACGCCGGCTCTGAATCGGTCGCGCGACTGAGCCAGCGTCTCCTCCGCCAGCTCGATGTTGCTTTGCGCCACTTTCACCTGCTCCGCCGACGATTCCAGGTTCAGCAACGCAGAGCGCACGTCGGAATCGATTTGCCCGCGCAGATTATCCAGGCGTTCGCGGCTTTGCTCGAGCCTCGCGTCGGCCTGCAGAACATCTCCGTGAACGCTGCCTCCTTGAAAGATCGGGATCGATAGAGTTCCGCGCACGTCGAACACTTGCGTTGCCGTCGAAGGGTGCGAACCTCCCGTTCCATAATCTGCATTGAAGGAAAGCGATGGGAAATAACCCGCGATCGCCGCTTTTCGCGCAAATTGCGCCGCGCGCACGTCCGCCATGGCCGCCTGGTAATCCGAACGCGAGTTGTACGCGTGTTTCAGGGCATCATCCACCGTAATCCCCTCGAACGGGCGGTACGGCGACTTGTCCGTAAATTCGAACTCCTGGCCGGGAGCAAGCCCGATGACTCGGGCAACGGTAAGCTTCTGGATCGCGAAATTATTTTTCGCCTGGATCAATTGCTGCTGCCGGGTCTGGAGTTCCACCTTCGCCCGCAGTCCGTCGATGGCCGGGGACGTTCCCGCAGTCACCTGGTCCGACGCCTGATCATAGAGTGCCTGCGCGGTTTTCACCTGCGCCTCGGCCGTCTCGATGCGAGCTGCATCGGCGATCGCCTGCAAATAGGTGTACCCCACAGCAAGCACCACCAGATCCCGCGCATCCTTAAACGTATACTCCGAGGATTTCAGGCTCTGGCTCGCAGCGCGCGTTGCGCTGATCGACTTCCAATCGAACAAGGATTGCGTGACAGCCAGCCGCGCATCAAAATAGGAAAAAGGGCCAATCGACACTGGAATCTGCAGCCCGCCAAAACCCGTCAGACCGAGCTGGGAAAGATTGATCTTCGAATCCTCTACATACGGCCCAGCCGTCACGTGCGGCAGCAGGGCGCTCAGTTGCTCCCAGCGCTGTCCGCGAGCGGCGCGAATGTCGGAATTTGATAGCAGCAACCCGAGATTCTGTTTCAATCCGCGGTTGATGGCGTCCTGCAAGGATAACGGCAGAACTCCCGGAACCAGCTTCGCCGGCACGCTGCCCGCAAACGAGTTCACTCCCTGCGTTCCTGGAATTGCTTGCCCCGGACTGCTCGTGCCGGTGGATGCTTCGCTTTGCCCAAACGACGCAGTACTCCCTGCAAGAAAAATCCAGGCCAACAGGAAACTGCGGCCTAGCCCGTAACTGAGCCTCAAGGAGCCCTCCTTACCTCAAAGTCTTGTTAAGCGGCGGTGCGAAGGGGAAACATCCTAATCCCGCCAGCCAGTCAGGGCAAGCACCGAATACACCGAGTGCAACTTGGATGCGATTCGTTTCCAAGATGGTGACAACTATTTTCGCCAAACCTTCGCAGGATGCGGGAAGAGCGGACCTATTGCGAAATAGCTGGGCACATTCAACTGCCATACGCCGGGCTGCTGAACCGCCTCGAATTGATTGTGGAAGTGGAAAAAAGTGGGCAGCTAATAACTTGAATTCAACTCAGGACGCGGATACCACGCACAACCCAATCGCACCGTGTCCAGCGCAACTTAACTATTGCTGCCAGCCACCGTCTGGTGCCCTATCGAGTTGAACCAGACTCTGCTACTCGGTACCGCATGCTGTTGGGCCTGGATCCGCTCAGCCCGTAAAACAGAATATAGAGATAGCAAATTACAGGGAGAAAGAAGGCGTGGTGAATCCCAACATGATCGGCGATTACGCCCTGTAGCAATGGCAGGATGGCGCCACCCACGATGGCCATGTTCAAAATACCGGATCCGTTTCCTGTCAAAGGACCGAGCTCCGCGACACCCAGGCTGAAGATTGTGGGGAACATGATCGAGTTGAATAAGCCGACTGCCAGGATGCTCCACATCGCTATATGTCCCCCTGTCAGCATCGAAGCGCCGACCAGCGTCGCCCCGGCGCACGCGCATGCCGCCAACAGGTAACCTGGGCTGAACCGTCGCAGAAGTCCAGCACCGAGAAAGCGTCCGATCATCGAGCCGCCCCAGTAGAAAGAAACAAAACCTGCCGCAGTCCTTGCGGAGAACCCCGCAATCTCAGGCAAACTGAAATAATTCACCAGAAAGCTCCCGATGGAGACCTCCGCACCCACATAAGCAAAAATCCCGAGTGCACCGAGGAGGAGATTGGGATGCTCCCAGACCGAATCGGTATTCTTATCTGCCGGACCGGAAACGGCCGTTTCAATTTTTGGCAGTTTGACCGTGCCGATCAAAAGCGCGAGCAACACCAATACCACTCCGGTCACGGTGTACGGCATCTTTACGGAAGCCGCTTCCTGCATGCGATAAAGTTGGAGGGCCTGCGGCGAAAGTCGGCGCAACTGTTCAACCGCTAAAGGCGCCGCACTCAGGATCAGCAGGCCGCCGATTTTCGGGGCGACTGTGGTCCCAAGTGAATTGAAAGCTTGCGTCAAATCCAAGCGGCTGGATGCCGTTTCTGGTTTGCCCAGCAGGTCCACGTACGGATTCGCTGAAACCTGGAGGCCGGTAATCCCTGCAGCCAGAATGAGCAGGGCGGTCAAGAAGAGCGGGTACGAAGCGGCGGACGCGGCCGGCACGAATAGGAATGCTCCACACGCCATGGTGAGCAGGCCGACCACCATCGTCCTTTGATATCCAAACGTGTTGACGATCCTCGACCAGGGAACTGAAAACAGGAAGTATGCGGAAAAAAACGCAAACTGGACGAGCATAACTTGCGCGTAACTTAAGTCAAAGATTGCCTTCAGGTGGGGGACCAGAATGTCATTCAAGCATGTCAGAAATCCCCACATGAAGAAGAGCGTGGTTACAATGGCCAATGGCCGCGAGTAACCTTGCATCGCAGGAATACTCTGGGTTGTAACATTGCTTCTCGCAACTTCTCGCGTCGCCATGTCAATTCTCCGTATTCAACGGCCGATGCTCAATATTTCCGGGCTAAGGGCGTGTAAGGATTAGCTACCACCAGGTTTCGGCCTGCACCCCGTACGTTAGTCCACTGGTTCTGTCCTCGAATGGGACTCCGCCCACCAAACCACGGAAACCATTGGACCAATTCGCGTAGGTCAGAAAGACCCTGAGAACAGGACGGCTGAAAAACTGCCGACCCGCTCCGATTTGCGGCGCAATTGTGAACTTTCGGAGCCAGCCATCGAAATTGGTGTTCCCATTCTGAGTTGCCACGAAACCTTCGGTGTGGTCGAACCCAGCCTCGAATGCCAGGGAAAGATACTTGGTGAAAAAGACTTCCGGTCTCGCACCGAACGATACCCAGTCATTAAACCCGTGGCCTGCCTGTCCGTCTCTTTTCCGCTGAAAGATAAAGATGGGCATGATCGCGAACCGGTCGTTTGGCTGAAGGAGTAAGTGTTCCGCAATTAGCAATCGCTCGGAATTGTTAAGGTATGGCGTTGGCTCTTCGATCGAAGTGCTGAAATTGCTTGCCGGTCCCTTGCCATATTGGATGGAAAACGTGTGGTAACCCCCGTGCCATTCCAACCGCTGGTTTCTGAATCCTACAGCGTAACCGCTCGCCGTTGGAATAACTGCCCCAGTTTCGGTCGCACCACCCTTCGCGGTCGCATAATCAAACCAAAAGCCGAATAGACCAAAGGGCCCTTTGAAATCGTAGAAACGTACGTCGATATTGTTCTTTGCGTAGTTTCCATTCCGCGTAACGATGTCGGGCCTTGCGCCCGACAAGTACGCCACGGATATCTTGCCAATGCGAAGACTCAGATCCTCAATACCTCCTCCGTAGCCGCTCATGTCCAACGGATAAAAGTCATCGATCTCGATGTGCTGACGGCGGTAATAGCGCTCCCCGGCCCAGAACTTCGCGTCCGGTTGGCTCTCGAAGAAGTGGCCTCCACGCACAAAGGCTTCGCGCAGGCGGAATTGATCGTTCCCCGTGCTGCCGGGAAAGTTCGCATAACTCGCCGAATTTGACGTGTTCGCCTCGATCATGGCTTCCGTCTTCAGCCATGCCTTCCCGCCGTTGCGCTCCGGGTTCAACCAGTTATTGACAAAAATGAGTTCGGCGTATGTTTCCGTCTCGTTGCCCAGGCGGTACTTCGCGTCCGCTCCAGGAGCTTGAAATGGGACTTGTTGACCTCCTTTGCTGTTGAGACCATAACCGGATCGGAAATAGCCGTGGAATTCAAAGGCTCCGAGCTGCTCCTTTAGATTCGAAATACTGATTTCCGCCTCATTGAGAAGGTCGTACGTCGGTTGCGAAGGCACATCGCCTTGAAACGCCGCACCGACCTGTTGGGACTGTCCCAAGACGGCTTTCTGAGCGGCCTGCTGGGCGGCCGCCTCGGCGGCCGAGATCGTTCCTTGCTTCACTTTTTCGCTGGCCTCTTTCTGTTTCTCGATTTGCTGTTCGAGAGCGGCGATGCGCTTCTCCAAGTCCTGAGTTGTGGCAACGTATTGCTGCTTCAGTTGCTCCAGTTGCTTTTCTAAATTAGAAGTCTGTTCGGGAGTCTGTTGAGAAGCGGACGGCAGGCAAAACACACCAGATAGGATGAAGATCCAGAGTCCTTGCTTCAGAAAGCGTCGGCCGGGCATACTTATACCCCTTCTGGCACCATTTTGGGTTTGCCAATGCTCGTGTCGTCTGCGAATGAAACCCGGAAATCTCCGTTCTGCTTTTCGCGCCTTTCAATGACTATTGTTGCCAGCCGCCACCGAGCACCCTGTAGAGTTGCACGAGGCTCTGATACTCCGTGCCGCGCGCCTGGGCGAGCACCAGTTCCGCGGAGAAAAGCGACCGTTGGCCGTCCAGGACTTCCAGATACGTCGTGGTGCCTCCCCGGTAGCGCATGATCGATAGGCGCACAGACTCCTGCAAGTCCGCGACAGTATCTTCCTGGCGAACCCTGACCTGGTGGAATTTTTCGTAGCCGATCAACGCGTCGGATACATCCCCAAACGCGTGCTGGATCGCCTGCCGGTAAGAAATCAGAGCCTGTTTATGCTGCGATTCAGCCAATCGCAAATTCCCGCGTAGCGCGCCGCCCGTGAAAATCGGCTGGCTCACTTGCGCTCCGTACGACCAGGTCCCCAACTGCGTGCTCAGCAGGCTGGTGAACGCGCTGCTTCTACCAAACGCCCCGCCGCCTGAACCCGTCAGCGAGATCTGCGGAAAAAACTCCGCCTTCGCCACTCCGATTTGGGCATTCGCCGCCACCAGGAATTGCTCTGCCTCGCGAATATCCGGCCGCCGTTCCAGCAACGACGACGGCAACCCCGGCGGAACGTCCGGCGGAAGCACCTGCTCAACAAGCGTCTTTCCGCGCGGCACACCCTGCGGGTAATTCCCCAGCAGAATGCTGATCGCATTCTCTTCCTGTGCGATCTGCCGCTCCAGGTCCGGGACGGTTGCATTCGCCGAATCCAGAACCTGCTGCGCCTGCAAAACATCCAGCTTTGTGGCCACACCGTGCTCGACGCGAAGCTTGGTCAGTTTCACCGAATCTTCCTGCGTCGTCACCGTGTCCTTCGTGATTTGCAACTGCAGGTCCAGCTGCAGCAGCGCGAAATAATCGCTCGCCACATCGCTCACCAGCGTCAGGATCACCGTCTGTTGGGCGTCCTTCGTCGCCAGCAACTCGGCGCGCGATGCTTCGGTTGCGCGCCGCAACTTGCCGAAGAAGTCCAACTGAAACGCGGCGTCGGCCGTCAGCGTCAGGAAGTTCGACGTGGTTTGAAAGTTGTGTTCCTTCCCGCCACTGAAATCGCCATTTCCCGCCACTTGCGGAAACAGATTCGAGCGCGTTATCTGCACCTGCGCGCGCCCCGCATTGATTCGCTCTGTCGCCAACTGAAGGTCGTAATTCTGTTGCAGCGCGGTCCGGATCAGCTCCTGTAATGTCGGATCCTGGAAAACTTGCCACCATGGCAGGTCCGCATAGGAAGCTACCTGCGGCTGAACCTGGGCCTGCGGGCCATCTTTCAATTCACGGTATTCCGTGGGCGTCTGCACCGCCGGCCGGTGATAGTTCGGACCGACCTTGCAGCCAACAACACCTGAAACCAAAATCGCAAAAATCAGTGGTGCCAGCTTCTTCATAGGTATCTCCGAGTTTCCTCCCACGCTGTGCTTTGCGAAATCCATTTCAGTCTCCGGGCGCCGGGGCAGGCTCAGCCGGCAAACTTCCCGCGGCTCGCTCCTTGTCCGCACCCGACCATTTCTCAACCATGTAGAAAATCGCCGGAATAAAGAAAATTCCAATCGCGCTGGCAGCCGCCATCCCGCCGATAACTGTGGTCCCCATGATTTGCCGGGCAACGGAGCCGGCGCCGCTCGCTGTCCACAGCGGCACGCAACCCAAGATGAACGCGAAGGACGTCATCAAAATCGGCCGGAGACGCAGCCTGGCACCTTCCAGCGCGGCATCCGCCAAAGGCTTCCCTTTCTCGAACTGGTCCTTGGCAAACTCCACGATCAAAATCGCGTTCTTCGCTGCCAAACCGATAAGCATGACCAGCCCGATCTGCGAGTACACATCGCTCTCAATCTGCACCAGGTATGGCGGCAGAAATACGCTCTGCAAGAAGCGGCGCAAGAATAAAACTGCGAAGGCGCCGAAAATCGCTACTGGCGTACTCAACAGCACGCTGAAGGGCAACGTCCAGCTTTCATACAGTGCCGCCAAGATCAGGAAAACGAACAAAAGGGAAAGTCCGAAAATCACCGAGGCCGGTACACCTTCACGGGCTTTTTGTTCCTGAAACGACATCCCTGAGTAGTCGAAACCCATTTCGCGCGGCATGGTCTGCTTGAAGACTTCTTCCAGCGCCGCAGTGGCTTGATCTGCGCTATAACCAGGCGCGGCGCTGCCATTAAGCTGCGCAGAACGGTACTCGTTGAAGCGAAGCAGAAATTCCGGGCCGAGGCGAGGTTTCATAGCGACCAACGTCGAGAGCGGAACATTTTGTCCTTTGTTGTTGCGAACGTAGAATTGGCCGACGTTCTCTGCCTTCGCGCGATCTTCGCCTTCCGCTTCAATGTACACCTGCCACTGGCGGCCGAAGCGATTGAAATAGTTGATGAAATAGCCGCCCATGAAGGCCTGGATGGTCTTGTACACGTCGCTAAGGTTCACGCCTTGCTTCAAAACTTTGTCGCGGTCCACATCGACAAATTGCTGAGGCACGTTGGGCAAGAAAGTCGTGCTCAGGCTGGCGATTTCCGGCCGCTTTCGGGCAGCTTCCATAAAGGTGGCCAGGTTTTTCGTGAGGAACTGAATATCACTGCCCGAACGGTCTTCCAGCATGAACGTAAAGCCTCCGGCGGTTCCCACACCCGGAATCGCCGGCGGAGAAAACCCGAACGCCACGGCACCCGGCAGCTTGCTCAACTCCTGATTCAGATGCGCCTTAAGGGTTTGAAACTGTTCTTCACGCGTCTTGCGCTCATCCCAGAGCTTGAAGTTCACGAAGAACGTCGCGTTGTAAGTGGTGCGCGCAAAGCTCAGTAAGCTGAATCCGACAAAGCAGGTGGACTGCGCAACACCCGGCGTATTCATGATAACTTTTTCGACTTGCTCGACGACAGCACTAGTGCGCTCGAGCGAAGCGCCATTCGGAAGTTGCATGCTAACGTAGGCGTAGCCTTGGTCTTCGTCGGGAAGGAAACTCGTTGGGACGCGGTTGGCGAAAAAGGCGCCTGCCGCGGCAAAAGCAACCAGTAGCACGACGACTACCGCGGTTTTCTTCACCAGGACGGCGCTCCAGCCTACATAACCCTCGGTGGCGCGATCGAAAACCCGGTTGAACCAGTCGAAGAATTTTCGCAGCAATCCGCCGCTCTCTTTCTTTGGCTTGAGCAGCAGCGCCGCCAGCGCCGGGCTGAGAGTGAGCGCGTTGAAGGCGGAAAGCAAAACGGAGATCGCAATGGTGACGGCAAATTGTTGATAGAGCTTGCCAGTGATTCCGGGAATGAACGCCGTCGGCACGAATACGGCTGAGAGCACTAGCGCGATTCCAACCACTGGGCCGGAGAGTTCTTCCATCGCTTTTAACGCCGCGTCCTTCGCCGTCATGCCTTCTTCAATGTGGCGTTCCACGCCCTCGACCACCACGATGGCGTCGTCCACCACCAGGCCGATCGCCAGCACCAGACCGAAAAGCGACAGCGTATTGATGGAAAAACCGAACACCGGGAAGAGTATGAATGTGCCTATCAGCGAGACGGGCACGGCAAGAAGTGGAATCAGCGTGGCGCGCCAGCCCTGCAAAAAGATATAGACCACAAGGATGACCAGAGCCAGCGCGATCAACAGGGTGATCACAATCTCCTTGATGCCTTCGGTGACGGCCCGCGTAGTGTC
>Ga0210402_10001224_pt1 | contig 26633 bp, 28 predicted proteins | sample IncBWC7MmetaG_FD_161055 | JGI IMG/M metagenome (GOLD analysis project Ga0210402, IMG submission 161055) | Forest soil microbial communities from Barre Woods Harvard Forest LTER site, Petersham, Massachusetts, United States - Inc-BW-C-7-M | ecosystem: Environmental > Terrestrial > Soil >... | reverse complement strand
AAATCGACCTTGCCATGGTCGGCGCCCGTCGGTCATCGGCAGCCACAATTAACCGATGTGACACAGGCCAAGTCTTTGTCCGACCTGGATGAGGAAAACGCGAAGCTTAATCGCGTGGTCAGGAGCATCTGCCGCGGCTGTTGACCGCTCGATGTTGTCCGATCTTGAACCGCGCCTCGCCTGCGACAGACGTCCGGACCAGATCAATGTGATGATGTTGTGATCTTGATCGCGGCACCAACGCGGGCTTCCAAACGTACATCTTTCAACCACTAGAATAGGAGGAAACCATGCGTAAGATCGTTCTCGCTCTTCTCGGTGCAGCCTTGATGGCCGGCGCAACCACAGGTACCGCCTACTCAAAGCAGCGTCATCACGCCCGCGATGCGCGGCACTTCACCAGCCAGCACTTCCGCAACTCCAATGCCGGTGAGATACCCGCTCTGCCGCAAACGTGGTCCGGTGCCGCGGGCGCCTGGGGGAGCTACACGGGCTATAATTGAGCTTCGCTCGCGCTTCGGCTGGTCCAAAACGGAAAGATCGGGAAGCTGGCTTCCGGGGATAAAATTGCATTGTCTTGCGGACGGTCTCGACGGGCCAATCAGTGCCGGTTTAGATGCTCGGTCACGGTAGCGAGCTGGACCAGCAGGTCGCCGGAGAGGTCTTCCGGCTCGACCTCGCCCCGCTTTTCCTTCCAAAGGCGGATCAGCGCCGCCCCGTCCTCGCCCATAATGATCCGGGCATCCGAGCCGCCGTGGAAGCTCATAAATTTCTACTGCCAGCGCATTGGCGGCGACTGAGGAGGGACGTTGCAAGGACGCGGGGCTTAATCGGTCCCGCGCTTTTACGAGGACAGCCAAGTCGAGCTGGCATGACTAGGCAGTGGCAGTTTTGCTTTTTGCGGACCGCGCGACCCTCGTCCTTCTCGCAGGTTTCGTCGCTATCGTGTTAGCTGCGGCAGCGGTGCTAGCCAAGCCTTCGACTGATGTTGCGAAAATTTCGCGTTGAGCATTCAGCCAATGGATGTCCGCCTTGCCCTCGGGTTGACCATCGGCGATCCAGAGGTGGTAGGCGCGTTCGCGAATTGCCTCTTCCAGATTTGACATGCGATTCCCCTCACTGATGATACGGCCAGCCCCAAAAAGTCTTGCCCCTGCAAGGTTAATGAAATCTTAACGGGGCGGACGTGAGAGCAGAAGAGCGCGGCGGGTTTTCCTAGGAAGGGTTTCGCAACTGGTGCGGCTGCGGGGCGACGGCCCGCGCAAAAGATCAGTTCACCGGTGTACTCCAAATAACCCTTGGCCCCGCTGATTGAAGCTGCATTTTCCCGGTATGAAGCTGGGGTCACGCAAACAAGCATTATCCGGGGGAGCTGTCCCAGGCGCCTCACCGGCGCCAGCCGCTCCAGGCGAGGTAGTCGCTATACTTGCTGTGGGGATTTCCTGCTTCCCTAGTTGCGCAAAAGATGCGCTGGCCGAGGTGATTACGGGCCGGGCCATCACGGGGCCTGCCAACATGGAAAAAATAGAGGCGGCGCCAACCAGTCTGAATCGGGCCGTGTCGACGCGCGGGGCTTTTCGTGCATGGCTGCGCCCTAAGCTGTTTCACGTTGCATTGATAAACTGTGACAACCAATCTGCAAAAGACGTGGCAAAGTGAGTTTGCGCTGTCCCCCTCATCCGACGGCACGGTCCTGGGCCCCGCAACCGCCCCCCGGGCTCCATAGTGGTGGTGTGGCATTCGTCGGCTCATCGGCATCGCCATAGCCCCGGTCCGGCGGGATTTCGTTTGCCCTCAAATTCAACATGTAATGATTCCTTCCATGACAGCAGCAGCACCATCGAAACCCGAGCGTCCGGTCCTGAGCCCGGCCCAGATCGAGAAAATCGCGACCAGCATCGTCACCGCCGGCCTCGTCGCCATCGTGATCAAGCCCTTCAGGGACGATCTCAGAGTCACCATCGAGACGGAGCTAGCCAAGCAGCCGCCGGAGGCGAAAACCCTGTGGCTACTATCGACAAAAGCGGCTGAGCGTGTTCTTGGCGAGATCTTTAAGTCAGATGAGCGGGCGCATCGCGGCGACGGCGCCGGGTGCCGCTTCAAGGGCGCCACTATCGATGAGATCGAGGCGTTGATCGTCGCCGCGGCGCGGCTGACTGACAGACCTGTCATCGCCACCGATGGCGAGGTGGCGGCCGAGATCGAGGCCTGCAGCCGAAAGATCGCGGCTAGGATCGCTAATATGAAGCGATCCGGCGGCTTCAAGCTCTTTGAGCAGCGTTATCGTGCCGAACGTTTCCGTCGGAAGGTTGCCGATGAGCCCGGGCTGCCGGAATATTCGCACTGGCTCACCTCGCGCCTGAGGAATCGGTTTGCGATTCTGCGCGGAGTGGCGTGATTCACGCCGTTATTGCGTCCGGTGAAACCCGGTGCGGGGGCGTTGGCTATGATAGATCGAGTTTTAATTGCGGCCCTGGTCTTTGCTGCCCCGGTCTGCCCGGTCTCAGCGCAGGATACCAAGATTTCGGTCGACCTGATCGGAATAGGGCGTATGAGTTGCGCCCACTGGCGGTCTACGCAAGCGCATCGATTAGAGGGGACCGTTTGGATCTACGGTTTCTGGACGGGACTCAATTATGTCGCTGCAGCAAGTGATCAAACACAGGCGAAAACCGACGAGGGGGCGATAGCGGCCCAAGTCGAAAAGACGTGCGCTGAGCAAACGTCGCAGCCGTTAGCCAGCGCCGTATGGACCACTTATCTCAAGTCTAAGAGGTAGCAGCGCGGCGGCGCCAACCCCTTTTTGGGCATACGCTTCAGCCGATTGCCAATCGGGCCTGACGTCGGCGCCGCGCTCGGTTCAGCGGCTGTCTGCGGTCGGCGGGTTATTTTCTGAAGGCGGACCGGAGCGGCCATATCCGCAGCCGCACGGTCTGGGCAGACGGATCGATCGCCGTCGCGAGGCATGAAAAAACGCCGTCGAGGACTTCTTCGAGAAGTCCGAGAATCTTTCCGCTGGCATATTGGGCCCCTCGGGCGCCTGCCTCAGTTCGAAAGCAAAGATTGCTTCTTGAACCGGGCAGGTCACCCCACTGAGGCTTATTTGCGCGCTGCGCAGGCGTACATGTTGATTTCCATGCCCACCGAAACTTCGACTATCCTTGGAGCCTTCCAGGACATTTGAACCCTCCATTTTGAAAACGTCCGCACAAGATCACAATTCCAGAACGGCCAGAAATCAGAATTGCTTTTCGTTGCATTAAGCAAAACTGATGAGCATCGCCTGCCTATCTCTATCGGATGGATCCGAATGGGCTATTTGCCCGCGGTTTTGACGCCGATACACTTGGAACAGTGATCGCCGACAAGATTCGCGAGACGATGGCCCGCTTTCGTTAAGGAGGCTCCATGTCGCTGCAAGCCCGATCTGCGTGATGGTGCCTGTCACCATTCTGTCGGGAAAACGGTCATGAACTATGACGCCTTTATCCTGGATGCGATCCGCCAGCTCGGCCTCGAATTCGATGGACAGTGTCGTCGTGCCGATCTGTCGGATCTGCGAACTCGCTGAAGTCTGCAGCAAATTAATGAGATCCTGGTTGGTACCATGTTAGGAGCCAACCCCTCCCGGTCCCCTCGCGCTGCGACGCATCATTGTCCGCTCGGTCGTGACCGAGCGCGCGGGACACACCAAGCGTGCAATCCATTTGCTTTGGAGATCGCTACAGTATTAGTGTTTTCGCCTATGTTGACGATACGGCAGCTTCGATATTTCGACGCCCTAGCGCGATGCCAGCACTTCGGACGCGCGGCAGAAGAATGCGCCGTCAGTCAACCGGCCCTGTCGATGCAGATTCGCGAGCTTGAGGAATTTCTCGGCACCGAATTGTTTGAGCGGCGCCCCGGCGCGGTGATACTCACCGAGGCCGGGGTGGAAATCGCCCAACGCGCCGGCGCTATTCTTAACGCAACGCGCGATCTGATCGACTTGGCACAACATCGCAACAAGTTGCTGAGCGGCAGCTTGCGCCTTGGCGTCATTCCGACGCTGGCTCCGTATTTGTTGCCGTACGTTCTGCCACGGCTGCAGCGCGAGCATCCAGCTTTGCGACTGGATCTCGTGGAAACGCAAACTAAGGTATTGCTCGGCGAATTGACACGAGGCGCGCTTGACGTATTGCTGATGGCTCTCCCGGTCGACAATCCCGAACTGGTGTCGCTGCATGTGCTGACCGATCGCTTTCTGCTGGCAGTGCCGGCAGACGATCCGCTGCCCGAAAATGCCCGCGTCACACCGAGTGATGTGGAAGAGCGCAAGCTTATCCTGCTCGAAGAAGGCCATTGCTTGCGAGATCAGGCACTGGACTATTGCAGGCAGGCGCGGAGCCGCGTGAACGCCAGCCTCGGTGCCACCAGTCTCGCGACTATCATGCAGATGGTGGCATGCGGCTACGGCGTCACGCTGGTGCCGGAAGTCGCGATCGACGTCGAGTTGCGCGACGATCGTGTCAAGCTGTTGCGGTTTGCCGAACCACAGCCAAGCCGCATTGTGGGGCTGGTCTGGCGACGAACCTCGCCGCGAGAGCTGGATTTCAAGAGCCTCGGTCAAATGATTGCCAGCTCACTGAATGGCCCACGACAAGACAGGCGCGCCACCGGACCACCGGTTTCGCCCTGTGCACTAGAAGGCGAATGCGCGGCGGATAAAGGAAGGCGGATACCACGTCGGAAGGACAGTCGTCCTTGAAACCATTGGGGCGCCATTTCCCTATAAAATTTCGTGTCATTTGGATAAGCCATCAAGGGCTTGCTGCGCTTTCACGTCGCCTTGCGCGGCGGCTTTCGCATACCAGATTTTAGCCTGAGCAATATCGGGAGTAGTCCCGAGACCCTCTTCAAACAAGGTGCCGAGGATGTATTGAGCCTTGGCAAAGCCTTGCTCGGCCGCCTTGCGCGTCCATGCGAGCCCCTGCACAGGGTCCGGCTCTACCCCTCCACCGCCACTTAGATAAATGTCGCCAAGGATGGTCTGAGAAATCGCACTGCCTTGTTCGGCAGCTTTGCGAAACCAGAAAGCGGCTTGAGCATCGTCCTTGGCGACACCCTTGCCGCTATAATAGAGGATGCCGACAGCCTCCTGCGCCGCTGCATTTCCCTGATCGGCCGCCTTCTGAAACCAGCGCAAAGCCTCGGTGTAGGTTTTGTGCTCATTCGCATCTATGCCCCTCTTGTAGTCCGGATCGTCCGTATTTTGATCTACGGAGTTCTTTTGAATAGAGTTGATCTGTGCGCTCAGCAGTCCCGTCCAAGCAAGTGTGACGCAGGCCAGCGTCAGAGAAACAAAGAGGCGTGTCCTTCTTCCGTGACGCATGAGCTAGATTCATTTCTATGTTTTTGAGTTTCGTATCGGCCTAGTTCGATGTCAGCTAGACAGCTGGCAGCAACCCGATGACCAGGCCTCGCGGCTCGTCGAATCTGACCAGGCAATGGTCCGGCTTCCTTGTGAAGTAAGCGCCAAACGCAACTTTGCTCCTGCGCCACGGTCGGATAGACCGTGCGGAACATCAATTCGCCCTTGACATCCAGCAGCTCTGATATCGGCTTTGGATCTACCAATGCCTCGAAGCCGATTACTTGGCCACCGATCGCAAACTCACCCTGCCACATCCCTCGCCGATTCGGTCGTCACGGCTTATCAATGCAACGTGAAGCAGCGCCTCTGTCGCGCAACATTCGGTCAATCGCCTCGAGCTCGGTCCAAAAGAACTTAGGGACGATCAGGGTGCTGCACTTTGAACTGAAGCATCGCTACAGCAAAACGCTCTTCGGAGAGACGTTTTTCGAGGTAGTGTACTTCGGCATGGCTCAGCTTGGTTTTGAGCAGGCGCTGATACCTATCAATGTTCCGCTCATGGACACGTAAAAGAAAAGCTCTTCTTTCGTCCATAATGAAGCCTCACGCCAAAAAAACGTTCTCTTGCGATAGGCCCCACCACCACTAGAGCAAGCCAGGGAGGCGGTGGCAGGGCCGCGGCATCGCGCTGTAGCTGAGGGGGAGAGGACAGCGCAAGACCAACACTGGCACATTGGCCGCCGTCGGTAGAATCACGCTGAATCAAAAACTTGTGCGTGCAGACCAGGCTACCGCCAGAATCTACCCCTATGGGATCGGCGTCAGAGTCCGGCCGATGTAGGATCGGCTTTCAGGACGACGGTGCAGACATCAACCGACTTCGCCGCTGCGCCACATTCAAGCGCGCGGCGGTGGCGGGACAGTCGGGAGCCTCATTTACGAGGGATGGAATAGCAGGACCGCAGCGAACAAAGTCGCGGCCAACGCACAAACCAAAATCAGCACCCACTGGTCGCGCGTCATTCGAGGATTCAATAGAAAGGCCCCGCCACACGGGACGATGATGGGCGGGGCCAAGGCCGTCCGCTTGAGGGCCTAAACTTCGCACATTCCTCGCCGAGCGGCGGTCACTGTTGATCACAAGAGCGCGTGGGCCGATCGGGGAGCTTTTGGGGAACCGTTGAAAAGTTGGTCTTCGGCAAGTCTCCATCCGATTCGGACATCGACGCCCTCACGGCAATCCTTGCACCATCGAACTGAAGTTGATCGAGGCCGGCATGGTCGCGAAAGAGGAAGCCGGTTGCGTCACACAGAGACCGAAAACGAACTGGCCGAGGGTTGCGGCTGGCCGAACCACATCGTGCGACTCTAGCGGCGAACTGCCAGACACGTAATCTCGAGCCACCCCACCCAGAGCCTCTTTCGCGCAACATGGGGGTAGGTCGGGCACAGTGCTGTGGAACGTGCCGACCGCTTTCAAAGAATCTTCGTAATGAACCAAACCCTTTCTCCGTCGGCCCGACACAACTGTCGAGCGTGGCGATGATCGTAACGCAACTTCATAACGAGATGGGCTGCATTTTGGTTCGTGCTTCGCTTCGCCGCCGTCAACGTTTTGGAAAGGATGGTGCCGCACATTGCGGCGGTCGGCCTCGATTTGCCGGAAGGATGTCAATCGGCCTCCGGCCGAAGAATTGGCTTCCTTTCATCATTTTGACGCCGATCAGCGACGGCGGGTTCGTTGCCAAAGCGCCGTTCGTTGAGCTTTCTGTTGATCCCAGCCGAACGATCTCTATCGCCCGCAATCTTCAGCGGGCACGGAGCGATTGCCCAAAGCAGGCGTCGCCCGAAGGCGAATCGGCCTTATGCACTTAGGCTCAATGGCTCAATTCCTGTCTACAGGCGTTCGTGAATGCTCTCAATTCGTCGTATTCCTCACTGCGCTGCTGCACGCGCTGCCTCAACTCATCAAACGATCTGTTGGGCTCGGTATAGGCTGCGATGACCCCGCGCATCACTTCCTCGGCGCATTTAACCACCGTACCCGACGATACCAGTCGCATGCGTTCGACCGCTGAGTAAAGATTACTGACAACCTCCGGCCCTTCGGCCTGGTGGTTCCAGGCATCTGCCAGGCATCTTGTCGCTTCAATAATGAATTCGGAATAGAGTTTTTGGCGTTGTCTTGCATGGTGCATACGGGTCTGAGTACCAAGTAGTCTCCGCTGTGTGACCCAGGAAGCGGCAAATGTCGAAACTCCGCCGATCAGTGAGCCGATTAAGCCCGCGCTTGCGGAGAGGACTGCAGTATCCATTTCCAATCTCCTAAACTGGATGTTTTGATTGGTGAACACGCGACGCCTGCTTTGGTGCGCTTTCTGGCGATAGCGCCCGGGCCTCAAGTTCGCGCAGACATTCTGTCTATGTCCGTCGCCCGACATGAAATGCGATCGGAAAACCAGTCATCGTCGCGGTTGTGTTTGGCTCACCGACAATCCGTTTCGCTTCCGTGGCGCTGCTAACAAGCGGCCTCAACAGAACGGTTCTCATGGTCCCCTTTATATTCGTCGCTGGTGCGATCGTTGACCCTTCTACTCCGCGGTTTTGTTGTGAGGTTCTTCGATAATATTCTGTCGGGCAAGCCGGGCCTGGAGCGCCACCCAATAGGATTTCTGGGCGTGGTCGAATAAGCCGAGGTGCTCGGCGATGGCCTCGGTGGCCAGACTGCTCAGGTTGGCTCGCGGCAAATTCACAAAAGCTTCAGCTTCAGCGCCGGATACGGCGATCTTTAGACCCTGCTTGCGGGCCAAATGCATCACGGCGGCATTCTCGACCAGGCAGTTCATGAACATTACGCGCATACCCCAGTTACGGGCACGCGCCGCGCAACGTGCGAGTAAAGCGCCGCCGATCCCTTGGCCCCGGCTCTGGGCCAGCACGGAGATGCCCAATTCGGCATGTCCCTCCTCGCGGGCGAGGTGGGCCGCGCCAATGATCGCGAGATGGGTATCAGTGACGACAAAGACCACGTCGCGCGTCAAGTCGATAGCTTCGACATATTGCCGTACACCATCGTCTGACAACACGTGCGCGAACCTCAAATGGCGATCTGCCGCGTCGAGGGCGAGCAGATGGGCGAGCAATTGTGGACGTTCGTTCGCGTGCAACTCGCGCGTCAGTGCGTTCAGATCTATAGACATGCTTGGATCGCTCGTGTTGGTTTGTGCACGATACGCCCGTCAATGCGCGGGCACCGCGGCCGGCGTACGGGCGGCCGCCGGAGCCGGCCGTATCGTCAGCAGAAGAATCATTCCGGACAGCACGTACAACGCCATCACGAAGTACATACTGTAAATGTTGTCGTCCGTGGCTCTCAGAATAAATCCATTGATCGACGGACTGAGCGCCGGACCAAGGTTTCCGAGACTGCTGATGAAGGCGAGCCCACCGGCGGCAGCACCTGCCGACAGATACTCGCTGGTCAGCGCAAAAAACAGCGGGGTCGCCGACGCAATCCCAATGACCGCGAAGGAGAGAGCCAGGATCGATCCGACCAAATTGCCCTCAAGCAGCGTCGTTATGAAAAGGCCGACCGCCGCAATAGCAACGCATGCAGCAAAGTGCCATCGCCGTTCATGCCACTTGTCCGAATGGCGACCAATCAGGATCATGCCGATGACGCCCGCGGCATTTGGGATTCCTGCATAGATTCCGACCAGGAACAGGTCCTTGACCCCCCAACTGTGGATCAACGTCGGCAACCAAAACACCATGGTGTAAGTGGCGCCCAATAAGAGGAAATAGACGAGCGCCAGCATATACGCCTTCGGGTCTCGGAGCATTTGCCAGAATGTTCCCTCCGCTTCACCCTCGACGTCCTTGACGTCGTGCTGGAAGGCATCGTCGAGCACTGCTTTCTCGTCCTTCGAGAGCCAGGGGGCCTGATCAGGCTTGTCCTTCAAAAGAAGGTACACAAGAAGGCCGAGGATAATCGCTGGCAACCCTTGCACGAGGAACAGCCATTGCCAGCCGTGAAGACCGCTGAAGCCATCGAAATATTTCAGGATGAAGCCGCATAGTGGTCCCGCAATGACGGACACGATGGCTGTGGCCGACATGAAGATCGCAATCACCTGTCCGCGCCGCACGGAGGGATACCAATAGGTGAAATACAGAATGACGCCGGGAAAGAACCCCGCCTCAAAGGCGCCAAGCAGGAATCTTACTATGTAGAATTGCAAGGGCGTTGAGACGAACATCATGGCGCACGCAGCCGCCCCCCACAGCACCATGATGCGCAGCAACGTCTTGCGGGCGCCGATCCTCTCCAGGAGAAGGTTGCTGGGGACTTCGAACAGGAAATATCCCACGAAGAAAATGCCCGCACCGAGGCCGTAGACCGCATCGTCAAACGGCAAAGTCTGCTTCATTTGCAGCTGCGCATACCCGATGTTGATGCGGTCCAGATAAGCGACCATGTAGGCGATCAGCAGCAGGGGTATGATGCGCCAGTCGATTTTCGAGAACACGGCCTTGTAAGCCGGGTTTTCCAATGCTGGCGATGCCTTGTTTGCTGCTGCCGTATGCATGTTCGTTCCCCCAAAATATTCTCAAACTCTAATTGTCCGTATGCGGCATCCGCCGCCGGCTCCGGCGAGGTGATTGGGGCAATCCTAAGGGCGGCGTCACCCCGCTGCCTGACTGGCTGCTTGCGACTTCCTTTGCCTCTGCCAGCTCCTGAGGTGCGACGACGGAGGGCGCGACTGCGACCGATTCCTTCTTCGTGGAAGCCTTGGCAGGTTCATTCGGTGCCGACGCCGCAGGCCCGACGGTGGCGACCGCTTCGACGGGCGGCAACGCCTCGATCTCGCGCAGCGCAGTGCGCAAGTGCTCGATCATTTCATAGGACTCGTCCTGCGAAAGAATGCGTCGGCAGGCCGTGAGGCCGAATTCGAGCAAACCGGCGTAGCTTTGCACCGTGATGTTCAAGGCGCTGCCGTGATAGGGGATCGAGACCGGGAAATAGTGCACCATTTTCGCCCCGGCCATGTAGAGCGTCATCGGTGGTCCGGGGACGTTGGAGATCGCGACGTTACCAGCCGCCGGCAAGCGGCTCACCAGATTGGAACGGCCGAGCAGCGAGGCCAACCCGGTCAAAAGCCAGGGCGATCCTGTAATCGGGATATCCACCCCGAGTACCGGCTTGAGCTCCTTCACAACGGCCTTGGCCGCTTCGGACGACGCGTGGATTGCCCTGAAGCGGGCGGGCAAGTCGTCGATGTCGGTCGCCAGATCAACGCGAACACCGGCGACCTGGTTGTTCATCGCCTTGTCACCCTCGGCGCGCAAGCTGACCGGCACCATCGCGATCAGCGGCTCCTTGGGCAGCAAGCCCCGTTCCCTCAGGAAGTGGTGTAGCGCAATACTGCACATTGCCATCACGATGGTATTGACGGTGCCGCCCACGCGCCTGCCCAGATCCTTGATATCGGCCAGAGGCAGCGACAGCGTGCTGTATGAACGCTGATTGGTGATCGAGTCGTTGAATATCGTGTTCGGCGCGAGACCGAGATTGAGCGAGCGTTCACCTTTCTCCGACCGCTGGCTGGCAACAACTCTGGCGGCCGTGTCGAAAGCTTTGGCTGCTGTCGGCAGCAACTCGGCAAGTTTGCGATATTGCTGCGCCGCATTGACGGCAGCCGCCTCCAGCAACTCGGTAACGCCCAGCTGGTATTGGCCGCTCGTGCGCTTGCGTCGCGGTGGCGGCACCTTGCGCATCTGCGGCGAGGTGTCATAGAGCACCTTGGCGAGTTCGACCCCGGCCTTGCCGTCGACCCCGCTGTGATGGGCCTTGGTATAGAAGGCGGCCTGTCCGTTTTCCAGGCCATCGATGACGTACATTTCCCACAGCGGACGACTGCGGTCGAGCAGCGAGGCGTGCAGGCGCGCAACGAGCTGTTCGAGCTGGGCCATGGTGCCCGGCCGACGCAGGGTCGCGGTACGGACATGATAGTCGAGCTCGATGTCGTCGTCCTCGATCCAGACCGGCTCCGCCAGTTGGAACGGCATCTGCGCCAGTTTGCGGGTCAGCAACGAGGAGAGGTGCAGGCGCTCGCCAATCAGCGCCTTGACGCCCTCGTAATAGTCATCCTTGTAACCCTCGGGCAGCTCGAAAAGCATCAGGCTGCCGACATGCATCGGCGTCTCCGGCGTTTCGAGGTGCAAGAATGAGGCGTCCATGCTGCTCAGTTGATCCATCTTCTTGCCTCCCTTGAATTTTCAAGCAACAGTTTGCGCGCCAGCGGGCTTGACCCGATCTGCCATCGCACCGGATGCGGCCCGCGACCTCGCGCAAGATCGGCGCCCATCGGCTTTCGAAACGCCGACTAAACCGCTGTCGTCTTCCGTTCCTCCTGCTCGTAAAGATTCTTCTTTGAAATCTTGCCGACCGGGGTTCTGGGCAGTTCATCGCAGATCTCGAGCGCCAGCACCATCTCGTGCTTGCCGAGTTTGTCCTTCAGGAATTTCTGGAGCTCCTCGAGCGTAAGCGTCGCGGCACCAGCCTTCAGCTTGATGAAGGCTTTCGGCGACTGGCCGCGATATTCGTCGCGGACACCGATCACCGCCACCTCCTCGACCGCCGGGTGCTTGTAGATCGCCTCCTCTAGAACGCGCGGATAGACGTTGAAGCCGCTGCACAGCAGCATGTCCTTGGTGCGGTCGACGATGAAAACGAAGCCGTCCTCATCCATGTAGCCGACATCGCCAGTGCGGAGGAAACCGTCAAATGTCGTCACCTCGGCCGTCGCATCCGGCCTGTTCCAATAGCCCTTCATCACATTTGGGCCCTTGATGCAGATTTCTCCGCGTTGGCCACGCGGGACGTACTGCTCCGGGTTATCAATGCTGAGGAACTTGATGATGATACTGGGCATCGGCATTCCGCAGGATCCGACCTTGCGCATGCCATCCTTCTGGGCCGGCGTGAAGGTGCCGGCCGGCGAGGTCTCGGTCATGCCCCAGCCTTCGCTCAGGTTACAGCCGGTGATCGCGGCAAATTGCTGCGCGACCTCAAGCGGCAGCGGCGCCCCGCCTGAGCCGCAATATTTGAGCGTGCGCAAGCTGTGCCGGGGAGTCTCGGGATGGTTGATCAGCGCAGTGAACATCGTCGGCACACCGCAGAAGACGCTTACCGCTTTCGCCGAGATATCCTCAAGCGCGGCCTTTGGATCGAAGCGCACGTGCTGAATAATCTCCGCTCCTTGGAGAATAGCGAACAGAACATTCACCGCGAGCGCATAGATGTGGAATGGTGGAAGCACCGCAAGGAAGCGCTCCTGACCTTCGGCAAGCACCGGAGGAGAGCCGGCGGTCGTTGCCCTGTACTGCTGGCACGTGCTTGTAAGATTGGCGTGGGTAAGCATCGCGCCCTTCGGCAGACCTGTCGTCCCACCGGTATACTGAAGCACGGCAATCGTCTCGGCGGGATCGGCGACCGGATAGGGTTGGAAATTCCCATCGTTGCGGAGCAGTTCGGAGAAGCTGATGTGGCGGTCGTCCCATGTCACATCACTCAGTTGTCGGCTGGCCTTCATCTCGGTCATCACCGAGTCGGGATCGGCGCTCAGTTCGGCCAGGTTTCCCACCACCAGTTTCTTCAACCGCGTCTTGCCGAGCATTGCCGCCATCTGCGGATAGAGCGATGCGATATCAAGCGTGATCAATAAGTCGGTGCGGCTGTCCTCGATCTTGTGCTCCAGCACCGTGGCGGCGTCGAGCGGCGAGTAGTTGACCACCGTGCCGCCGGCCTTCAGCACGCCGAAAAACGCGATGATATAGTGCGGCGAGTTCGGCAAATACAGGCCGACATGGATGCCTGGCTTTACGCCAAGCTGCTGTAGTCCCCGCGCGGCGCGGTTCGCAAGGTTACCGAGATCGCGGTAGGTTATCCGTTTTCCCATGAATTCAATCGCGGGGCGATCCGCCCATTTTGCTACTGCGTCATCCAGAATTTTCTGGACTGGTCCGGGTACGATCTCGGCATCCCAGAGGACGCCCGAAGGATAGGAGTTGATCCAGGGCTTGTCGTTCATCAGGTCTCCCTCCCTTCTTAATCGTCAGGGCTTCAGCTCGCTGTGACCCACCGTCGACCGCCAGCGCGTGGCTGGTAATGAAGGCACAGGCGTCGGAGGCGAAGAGTACCATCAAGCCGTTTAGGTCTTCGAACTCGCCACAGCGTTTCATCGGCGGCAACTGCGCCGGCGCGCCCCGATCGAGGCGCAATCATCCTGGTCGGGAAATCGCCAGGCGCGATCCCGTAAACGTCGACGCCGAGCGGCGCCCATTCAGTGACAAGTATGCGCGTCATGTTCGCGAGCGCGCCTTTGCTGTCGGTATAGGCGGGGCGTCGGCCATCTTCTGGACAGCCACCGGTCAACCGCCCGTCTCGACGCGATTTCACCTTGCCGCGACGGCGCGGAACAGTCAACACGCCCTATTTCGGTTGCAGCAGCTTCTGCAAGTTTACCATATTCTCCTGCATGCGCTCCTGCACGATCTTCCACGCGTTGTTGCGCGATTGCGCTTCCATCTCGAAAAGTTCGCGGAAATCGGCGATCGCCTTCTCAATGCCCTGTTTTGCGACATCAGCGCGTTTTGATATCGCTTCGGCGCTCGTGGCATCTTTGACTGCTGCTTGCCATTCCGCCAGCGTTTCTCGGAGGATCTCGTTGCGTCGTGCCACGAGTGCCTTGATCCCTTCGGAAGCCTGCTGGCTCGCCTCTGTTAAAGCTTCCATGTCCTTGCGCTGCCAGTCGATAAGCGCGTCGATATCGAGGCTGGGCAACTGGAATTTCTCGATCAGCTTTTTGAGATCCTCAAATCCGGGAAACGCGCCTGCGTCCGGGCCGGTAGGTTGCCGTCTGTCGGTCTCCATGAATTTCGTCCTTCTCGGTTCGGTGGTTGCGGTGAATGATCAGGCGATGTGTCGAGCCAACTAGACCTCGATTGGACCGGCGCGCGACGGCGCCGTGCAATCGCCGTCGCAACGATACGGATCGGAATACAACAGGCTGCGGAGCCCGCCGCGATCGAACGGCCGCCATTCGTCTTCCGGCAGCGCAAGCCGGTCCGCGATCGCGTACAACACGGCGGGGTTGTACCCCAAGCCCGAATGGCTGCCCTCGACCTCGATGTTTTCCGTCGTGGCGCTCTCCTGTTCGCGGCAGCCCTGCCACGCGACGATGCCGTCGCTACGGGTATAGATTGCCGTGCTCGGCACCGGCGGCGGAAGCTTCATGGCTTCGCGGTCGGGCCCGTCATCGACTCGGCGTCCGCTCAAGACTTCGTAAAGCCGCCAGGCATTGCTCGCCTTGGGCTCGTTGGCGAATGGGCTGCCGAGCGTGATCACCTGACGTACCAGTTCCGATGATCGCCGCGCCGCCTCGCGCGCAAGGACGCCGCCAAGGCTCCATCCGATCAAGCTGACCTTGCGATTATAGCGTTGAGCAAGCTCGACGAGCCTGGCGTCTATGGCAGCTTCGACGCCCGCGCGCGGGCCACGGTTCGGACCCTGCTTCCATCCATGGGGGGCGTAGCCTTGCGCCTTAAGGTAAGTGCGCAGCGGTCGGGTCGAGACGTCGCTTGCGGCAAGACCGGGCAGCACGAGCACCGGATGTCCATCACCGCGCGGCGCGCGCTGCAGCAACGGGTAAGCCACCAGGAAGGCCTGCAGCTCCCAGATCGCACGCGCTTCGAGCGCCAGCAGCAGTCGAGACGGCGGTCGTGAACGGTCAACAGCCCTGTCCATGTCAGAACGTCCCATCCCGATGTTGCGGATAGTCCCGCATTTTCTTCAGCGTCAGGCGCTTCTATCCGACCACTAGTCCGCTTCAGAGGCCCACATTGTCGCTGAAACGACAATCTTTCCGGGTTTTTTGCGACCGCTTAAGAGGGCATCCGCGGCGCCCATTACGGGCAGGGCCCCCCGCAGCTGCTCGAGACCCGTCACGCGCTCGATCTTTTCACCTACCAGCACCGCAGGCCGAGTATTTTTCGAGGAGGCGGCACTACTCGACGATGGCTTGGATGTCGCGGTTCTCCAAAACGAGCCCCTGACGTTCCTCTGTTCCCCGCACCGCCACCTCCACCATGGCGCGGGCCAAGTCGTCGGCGCGAACTACCTGATGTGGGAATATCAGTCGAAATGCGGGGTAGATCGCGCGCAACAGGCGGTAGCCGAAATTCGGCTCCCGCCGCGACGTCACTGGGTAGATGTACGCGGGTCGGAAAATGTAAACGCTGGCAAAGCCCGTCGCGAGTAGCGCGTTCTCAGCCGCTCCCTTGTAGTGTGCGAAGGGCATCTGACTTCGTCCCGTCGGGTCCGCGCCACTGCCGCTCAAGAAGGCGAACGCTGCTTCGGGGCTGCTGTCATGAAGAACTCGTGCGAACTCTATCGTGTAGTCCACTGTTATCGTGCGGAGCTCTGTGTCCGATACCGCCCCGGTATATGCGCCCGGGCAGAAGATCGCTGCGTCCTGATCCGAGAGCACCTCCGCGAGTGCCGAGCAGTCGGCGAAGTCTTGATGGAGAACCTCTGTCAACCTGGGATGCGAGATACCGACCTTTCTGTGCCCGATAGTCGTCGCACGTCCAACCGCGGAGTGCTCAAGGGCGTACCGAAGCGCGTAACCACCGACCATTCCAGTCGCGCCCACAATAACGAGGTTCTTCTGGCCAGCCGTCCGAACGATTATCTCCGACTCCGAGGCGCATATTGAACCCGCCTGGCTCGTCATTGTCATGAGAGTGCGCGCTCCTTCAACCAGTCGACGTGGAGCTGGCGCTCCGCAAAAAACCACGCGCCGTCCATCTTCACGATGCCGCAAGCCCGCATGCTCGTTCCAGTCGATCCAACTCGATCGGCATAGAGTCGGCAAGCTCCTGAACATTCGGGAGAATGTTCGCCGCCGCGGTGAATCCGAAATCCAAATGATCGCGATAACTTTGCAGCGTAATATTCAATCCCATCCCATGGGTAACGATCGATATAGGGTAGGAGTGCAACAGTTCGGCTCCATTGGCATACAGCGTCATCTTCGGCCCGGGTACGTTCGAGATAGCGACATTGACGGCCGGAGGAAGTAAATTCGGCAGGTTCGAGCGGCTATATACCAGCGAGAATAATTGGATTCCCAAGGGCGAGCCCAATACGATCGAATCCTCCACCAGAGGGGCAAGCTGTCTGAACGGACTGGTTAGCTCCTTCGACTTTGCCGAATCGGCGACGATCGCCTCCAGTCTCAGTTTCGGATCCTCGATCTCGGTATTGAGCCTGCAGATCATGCCCATAACCTTGTTGCTCGCTGACGTATCGCCCGTTTCTCGCGTAGATACCGGCACGAATGCCGTAAGCGATTTTTGGGGGAGCGCGCCTTGCTCGAGAAGGTGCCCGCGAAGTACGCCGCTGGAAACCGCAAGCACCACGTCATTCAGCTTTGTTCCCGATTTGGCGGCGATGGCTTTCATACGCGACATCGGTAGCGTAACCGCCGCGTAACTGCGTTCGGAGCAGATAGACCCGTTGATGATTGTCGGCGGCGCAATGAGTTTGCTCAAATCATCCAAACTGAGCGTGCTGATCAGTTTGTTTCCGAGCTCGTTCGCCATTTTAAGTACGTGAGGAAGCCCTGCGAGAAACTTGTTTCGCTGGTGCAGTCCCTGAATCGCCGAGTCGACGAGCACCGACGCAAGGTCGCTCCTTCCGGTGCGCGGGACTTGGTCGGACGCGCTCAATCTATCTTTTTCTCCCAACGTCCAAAACTCGAGCGAGGAGGCCACTAACGCCGACACGAAATCGCGCTCATCGTCCCTTCTTGACGCCTTGCGAGGCGGTGGCGCGTCGACTTCCCTCGGCGAGGGCGAGGCGTCGTAGATCAGTTGCGCCATTTTCGCACCCGCACCGCCGTCGATGCATGCGTGGTGCATTTTGGAGTAGATTGCGACCCGGTTGTCCGGCAGGCAATCGAATACGTAGACCTCCCACAACGGCCGAGCGCGATTGAGCAGCTTGGCATGTAGCCAGCCGACGATGCGTTGAAGTGTCGCGTGGTCTGAAGGTGCCGGGAGTGCGCCACGGAATATGTGACGGTCGATATCGAACTGTTGGTCTTCGGTCCAGCTCGGATGATCAATGTCCAACGGCGTGTGGGCCAGCTTCCATGTCAGCATCGGCGCGAGATGCAAGCGCCGCCCGATCATCGCCTTGAAGTCCTCGAAGAAATCCCCTCGAAAATTGTCAGGCAACTGAAATATCGCCATGTTACCGATGTGCATGGGGACTTCTGGCGTTTCCACATAGAGGTAGGACGCGTCGCTTGCCGTGAGCTTCCGGATTGTTCGCGCCATTTCCGACGACTCCCAACTGCTATAATTTGGGCCCGTTTGCTAACTTCTCTCGGGACAGATGTAGGCCATTCCGAACGAGCCATGGTCGCGGAACGGCTTAAGAACCGCCTTCCGACATCGTGAGCCGATCGTCAGCGAAAAAACCGGACCATTCGCCGACCCGAGATCAAACGATAGGTCGGGTCAGTGACTTAAATTGTCGCTGAAACGACAATCCCTTTCGGCTTTTTCTTGGTAAGAATGACGGATGAACAAGACAGTCCTGAAGACTGTTCTGGGGAGGAACAAGTGGTTCGCCGGATTGCCGCCCGAACTGGCGGACGGCATTCTCCGGCTCGGTCGTGTGCGTAGACTGAACGATGCCTTGATCTATTCGGCGAGCGACTGCGCGGATGGGATGATTGCGCTCATCTCGGGGCAGATTCGGCTGACAAGCTTTTCCACGTCGGGCCAGCCCTCGTTTCTGGTACTGACTTCGCCGGGTTCGTGGATCGGCACCACTTCAGCGCTGGACGGTAGGCCGCATGGTTACGATGCGTTCGCGATCGGCGAGACCGTTCTGTTTCAACTCAGTCAGGAGCGGTTCAATTCGCTGGCAGGCGAAAGCGTCGAGCATTACTCCGCGTTCGTCAGGCTTCTATGCGATCACTTCCGCATCACGACCCAGTCCCTGATAATTCACCGCAACCGTCGACCTCTTTATTTGTTGGCGCGTGAACTTTTGAGGTTGGCTGACCGTCATGGAAAACGGACCAAGAACGGAGTCGTTATCGAGCTGCGGCTATCGCAAGAGGATCTCGCAGTAATGATCGGCGTTGGCCGCCAAACGATCAACCGCCTGCTGAAGAGTTTAGAGCAGGACGGGATCGTCACCACCAGCTACGCCTCACTCACGATCCACAATGTAGAGGCCCTCGAGCGGCTCAGGGCGAGCGAGGATCCGGACGAGGTATGACTTCAAGGTCGACGGTCTCACTCGGGTTGGCCGACGCCCTTCCACGATGTCTGTCATCCTTGCGTGTGTACAGTCACAAAAGAGGGCAGGCTTTAAAACGAACTTCAATCGGGATTCGCCGAGACGCCAGATTAATCATAGGCGAGCAGGTGCGCGAGAATTATGGGTTGCAGATCCGGCTCGCCTTCATTGGAAAGCCAGTGCGCATGTCCGGCCAGGCGAACGAATTGATAGGGCGCTTTGACAAGATCTTTCGTTCTCATGGCGGCGTCCTCGCCGAGCGCCATGTCGTTCTCGCCCCAAATGTAGAGGGTCGGAACGCGAACCTCGCCAGCGGGAAAGTAGAGATCATCGTCAATGGCGCGATACCAATTGAGCGTCGCGGAAAGGGCTCCTGGCTCGGCAAGGCTCAGCGCAGCCTCGTCAACGAGGTCTTTCGGCACGCGCGGGTCGAATGCAGCGCGCAGCCTTCGGGCTCCGCCGGCGAGCAAGGCCAATTCGGGAGAACCGTCCCGGCGTCGAAAGAAGCGGACGTAGTCGAGACGGTGATCTTGTGTGGGATCGGCTTTACGGGAATCTTGAAGGGCGATCGGGTGAGGCGTCGAGAGCACGGTCAGCGACTTGAGCCGCTGTGGATGTGACGTTGCAAGCGCCCACGCAACCATGCCGCCCCAATCGTGAGCGACGATATGGAAAGATTGCGCGCCAACGGCGTCGGCTATTCCAAGGACATCGTTCACGAGGCGATCCGGACAATATTCAGCCACGTCGAGCGGTCTGGCGCCGCGGGAATAGCCACGCTGGTCGAAGGCGACGGCCCGGTATCCGGCCGCACCCAACGCTTCCAAGCTATCCCGCCACCAACTGGAGAACTCCGGCCAACCGTGCAGCAGCACGACGACCGGGCCGCCCTCGGGACCGCACAAGCGCGCGTCGAAAACGAGGTCGCCGACCGCAAGCTTGGACCGAGTCAGACCCATCTAAGTGCCTTCGCCTGGATCGGACGCGCGTTTCAGGCTTGCATCGCGCGCGGCTGGACAAAGTCGGCGCGGCGATAGGCGGGATTGGGATATTTATAGAATCCCTCGCCTGTTTCGATTCCCAACTTGTTCCTGTCGATATATTCGCGCCTCAACCATCTCGCTTCCTCTGCGGCCGCCGCGTCGCCCGCTTCGGCCGCTGCCGTAAGGATCTGCAACGGCGTCCGTAGCCCGACGAGGTCCAGCACGGCGAAGGGACCCGTATCGCCACCGCCGGCGATCATCCAAGTTCGATCAACGTCGTGCGGACTGGCGACGCCTTTCGCGACGAGGCTTATTCCGGCGCGCACCCAAGGGATCAGAAGTGTGTTGATGATGTAGCCGGGCTGCTCCTTGTGAAGGGCGATCGGAACCATGCCGATCCGTTCGGCAAAGGCGATCACGTTGTCAAACGTCTTGTCATCGGTTCCTGAGTGGCGCATGACCTCGGCAATGTTGTTTCTCCAGAGGCGAGTGGCGAAGTGGAGCGCCAGAAACCGTTCGGGCCGATCCGTAAATTGTGCAAGCAGGCTCGGAAGAAGCGTAGACGAATTGGTTGCAAATATCGTCGTCCTGGGCGCGACGAGAGAGAGCGCCTCATAGAAGGGGCGTTTCACCGCCACGCTCTCGGGTACGGCCTCAATTACCAGATCCGACCCTTGGACCGCTTCCGCAAGATCCGATACTGCCCGGAGCCGCCCGACGGCCGCGGCGATCGCAGCATCGTCGGCCTTCAGATCCTTCCGATAGGCGGCGCTTAGTTCTTGCCATTTTTGCGGGAGCCTCGCGACGGCCGCAGGATCGATGTCGTAAATGCGCACGTCGCAGCCTTTGTATGCGCATTGAAACGCAATTTGAGAGCCCAAGACGCCGGATCCGGCGACGGTGACCTTATCCATGTTCGCTGCTCCTCATCGGTTGCCGAGGGGTGACCGCAGGCGTCACTTCGGATAACGCGCGCCTTCAGCTGAACGCCGTGATGTCGCGGGGCTCGATGCCGTTTTTCTTGCAGTAGCCAAAATATTGCTTGGCAGCGGTACGCCAATTCGCCGTGGCGATCACACTGTCGTCGTCGTTGAGATAGACGAGATCTCCGGTGACGATGTTGAGAACTACCACCTCTGGTCCGCCCTCCGGAACGGCCTCCGGCGCGTGAGTCGAAGCGGCGGTTTCGTAGACGATGCTGCCGGGGCCCGCGATCCAATCGTGCTCCTTGTACTTCCACTTGCCCTTCAAGGTGTAGACGACGACGGTCCCACTGTGGTGATGGCGAGGCAGTTTGGCGTCCGCCGGCGCCTTCAACAGGGCGATGACCTCGCCCCGAATCGGGTCGGCCTTGAAGAATTTGACCTCGACGCCAGGCGCAAGCCCTAGCGGCATCCAAGGCATAGATTCGTCGGAAATGCAGCTCGCCTCGACATGTTCAAAAAACATCGTTTTCTCCGTTTTCCCGATTTTTGGCCAGGATGGCCTAAGCATCGACCCTTTCCCATGGTTCGTCGACTTTTCCGAAGTTTCTGTCGCTTATGCGACAATTGTCGCCAAGAAAAGCGATATACAAGCCACCTTGTGATCCAGACGCATCACTCGCCAATGCTATCGGCAACGTTCCAGGGGGAGAGCGTCAATTCATGCAGGGTTCAATCCGATCGCCTCAGCTTGGTCAGGAATATCCCCAGCCGAACGAAGACGCCATGTTCAGGGAAATGGGTGAAATCATCGAGAAATTGATGATCAGAACCCGAAGTCCGGTGCAGCGGCAACAACACGCTAAGCATCATGGTTGCGCGCGTGCGACGTTTGAGATCGAACAGAACCTTCCTGATGAATTGCGCATCGGCCTGTTCAAGGAAGTGGCGAGTTATCCGGCGTGGGTCCGCTTTTCCAATGCTTCTCAGCATATCGATACAATCGGAAATCCGCACGGATTTGCTATCAAGCTAATGGGTGTCAAGGGTGCCAAGGCGCTCGGCGAAGGGCACGACCACGAGACCCAGGATTTCCTGATGGTGGATTATCCGATCTTCATCGTGCGGACGGCGTCGGACTATCTCGACCTATTCCGCGCGGCGTTGAACGCACCAGGAAAGATGCCTTGGTCATTTTTCTTCCCGTCGCTCGATCCGTCGAAGTGGCGCCTTCTGGAACTCGGGCTCATCAAGAAGATGCGGAGCCTCAAGATCGACAACCTTCTCAACGCTCAGTTTTGGACTTTAGGCGCATTCAAATTCGGATCGGGTGCAGCAAAATTTTCAGTCCGGCCTTTGGCCAAGATCCGAACGCCTGACGGCGCAGCCTTGTCTCCCGACTATCTGGGCGAGCGGCTTGCGGAATGCCTGCGCCGGCAAGACGTGCAGTTCGAGTTCCTGATGCAATTGCAGACAGATGCGAATAAAATGCCGATCGAGGATACCACTATCGAATGGACCTCGCCGTTTCGTCGGGTAGCGACGATCACGATTCCGGCTCAGGACTTTCGCAACCCGGAGCAGATCGCTCTTGCGGAGCATCTCTCGTTCACGCCGTGGCACGCGCTTGCGGAGCATCGCCCGCTTGGTGGAATCAATCGTATCCGCAGGTCGGCTTACGGGGCGTCATCGGCGGTGCGGCACCAGTTGAATGGCGTGGCCGAGAAAGAGCCAATCTCCGGGACCGTTTAACGCTTACTGTTATGAGCGCGATTGTCGCGACTGCGACAAAGTCTACATCCGCTTGCCCTACAACAGGTGGTGGCCAGCCGCCTGTTGGCCGCCAAAACTGGACACAGGGCTAGGGATCCAGAGCCGGCAACGTCCACCCGTTATTCGTCGAGCGCTCGACGCCAGGCACCCGGGCTTATGCCAACGGTACGGGTGAAAACTCGGGTCAGGTGGCTTTGGTCTGAGAAGCCGCAGGTCAAGGCCACATCCAACAACGACAATCGGCCATCGCGTAGCTTCTCCTTGGCCACCTCGACGCGATGCCTTAAAAGCCAGTGGTGCGGCGCGGCTCCCATTGTGCGACGAAACGAACGCGAGAAGTGGCTCACCGACAAACCGCACTCCCTCGCCACCGCCGTGAGCGGTATTCGACCATCGAGGTTGGCGCTGAGAATTTCCTTGGCGCGCCTCGCTTGCCATGCCGCGAGCCCACCCCGGATAGGCCAAGACAGCGGTCGCAAGCCGCCATAGGTCCGGGCCACATGTGCCCCGAGCGCCAAGAGGATGTAGTCGACGAACAACTGGTTCGCTTGATCGGGATGGCTGAGCGCCGGCAGCACCGCATTCCCGAGACCGGAAATCGTAGTGTCATCGATAGCCACGGGCTTATGGTTCAGTTCGCTAATTCGTGGCGCATCCGCGTCGTCAGCGATCGCATCCAGCGCGGCGCGCGGTAGATAGTAGAACAAAACGTGGTGGGGCTTGTCGAGACGAGCTACGGGATCGCGTTTCAGGTCGTGGATACAGGTCTGACCAGCACGCACGTCGGATATGGATAGGAGCCGCCCCTCTTCCCAATATTCTCGCCTGGGAAAATCACGAAGGGTCCAAGTGACCAGAAAAGCATCTTCGCGCTGGATGGACCCGCTCAGTTCCTGCGCCGGGGTATCGCATCGCGTCTCCGTGACGGCCATGTCAGCCGTTCGCAATGCTCGCGTAAGGATCACTGGCGCCCGTTCAATATGGAGCCGTTCGGCAAGCCGTTGCCCGTAAGCTTCGCTCGTCGGCATGATCGACCTCCTAGACAACGGGTCGTCGGTTCCCAACGCGTCTCCCCGCCGAGACGAAATTTTACGTTGCACCGCTTCGACGAGCAACTCGCCCAAGCGGCAAATTTCAACCGCAAACGATCAAATCGTAAAACGGGCAAAAATCCGGCTAAATCGCCAAGCCGGGACATGCCTAAGCCGTTAGCGAATCTAATCTATCGCGGACGCCAGGTTGCAAAAAAGCGCTTGGGGCACCCAAGCCTCTAACAAAGCTGCGTTGGGCGAAGGTGGACCGGTGTGTATCAGCCAAGCGCTGCGCCAAGCTCCAGGAACTCAATCCGACATGGAATCGCGGGTTTGAGCCCAACGGGTCGCATTTTCCCCCGTTGTCGGCGTGCTTCTTCCATAGCGCCCTCATTTGATGATTGCAGTGGAATCATCCAATAGGCAGCCAATTTGTCAAAAGTTGCGCGGTGCATCTGCCAGTAAGCTCCGGAATGCCGGAGCGTGTACGATCGGACGATCCCATGTGCCAGAGCCATTCGCATATTGAGTTGCAACAATGTATCCAAGCGCGGCGCTTCGCCTCTATTGTGCTGGAGCCTGCCTGAGGTGCCTGCGACGCTGGGCTTACCGCTCCTTTTTGCCATTCGGCTGTGGGCCTCGGTGTGCCTCGCCCTGTTCATAGCGTTCTGGCTTGAGCTCGACAGCCCATATTGGGCCGGCGGCACCGCGGCGATAGTGTGCCAGCCGCAGCTGGGCGCCTCGCTGCGCAAGGGCTGGTTCCGGATGATCGGCACCAGCGTTGGCGCCGTCGTGATTGTCGTCGTGACCGCCTGCTTTCCGCAGGATCGCGTCGGCTATCTCGGGTCGCTCGCGCTATTCTGTAGTCTGTGCGCCTTCGCCGCCACCGTGCTGCGCAATTTTGCGTCGTACGCGGCCGCGCTCGCCGGTACGACGGCGGCCATCATAGCTACGGCCAATCTCGGCGCGACCGGCGGCGCGAGCCCGGATGTGTTTTTGGTTGCGATCAATCGCGCCAGCGAGATCTGCATCGGGATCGCCTGCGCGGGCGTGGTTCTCGCGGGGACCGATCTCGGCGGCGCGCGGCGACGGCTCGCTGCAGCATTTGCCGACTTGGTTGCCGAGACCGCAGCCGGATTCACCCGGACACTGGCGGGGCCGCCAATGGCGAGCGCGGAATCCGAGCGGCGCGAGCTTCTCCGCCGCATCATCGCGCTCGAATCAGCAGTTGACCAGACCCTGGGGGAATCGAGCCACGTGCGGCACCACGCGCTGATCTTGGAAAGAGCCGTCCACGGCCTACTCAGAGCGCTCGATGGGTGGCGACGGATCGCAACCCACCTGAGCCGATCAGCCGGCCAGGAAAATCGAGCTGGCGAACCGATCCTGTGCTGCATTCCGTCCGAAGTGCGATTGGCGTCAGAGCTGGGCGCATCCGAGCGCTGGATGTCTGATCCCGTTGCGCCCCGCCGCGCTTGTGAGTCGGCGGTGCACGTTCTGCTGGCCATACCGGCCGACACCGCTTCGCTGCGGCTGCTTGCCGACGAGACCGCGACGATTCTGGCGGGCCTGGTGGACGCGCTCGATGGCTTGGCGCTGCTCGTGGATTGTCCCGGGCGGGCCCTTCGTAATCCGCGAAGTTTCCGGCCCGGACTGTCAGATTGGCTGCCTCCACTCGTCAATGCGGCGCGCGCTTTGGTCGCGATCGCTGGGCTCACGGTGTTCTGGCTCGCCACCGCATGGACGAGCGCCGCATCGGCCATGGTCTTCACGGCATCGACGGTTTTGACGCTCTCGTCGAGCGGCGACGCGGCCTACGGCGGCGCGATCGCAGCCGTGATTGCCATCGCCTGCGTGCTGCCGTGTGCGGCAATCATGAAGTTCGCGCTATTGCCCGCCTTTGAAACATTCCCGGCGTTCTGCGCCGTGCTCGCTCTCTTCCTCGTACCGGCCGGCTTTGCGATGGCGGGGAGCCGACAGCCTATAAGGGCGGCGGTGTTCACCACCATCGCCTTCGCCTTTTTGCCTCTCCTCGCGCCCGCGAATCAGATGAGCTACGACACCGCGCAGTTCTACAATTCCGCGCTCGCGAGCATTGCCGGGGGCGCCATCGCGGCGCTCGCCTTTGCCCTGATGCCACCCTTGTCGCCGGCCCTGCGGACGCGTCGCCTGCTTGCGCTTGCTGTGCGTGATTTGCGCCGCCTCGCCGTCGCTCGCCGGCTGCCGAAATCCGACGATTGGGAAAACCGCATGTACGGCCGGCTCCTGGCGCTCCCCGAGCAGGCAGACCCATCTGAGCGCGCGCAATTGCTTGCGGCCCTATCGGTCGGCGGCGAGATCATCCACCTTCGTCATTTCGCTCCCCGGTTTTTTGCCGCCGCAAAGCTGAACGCAGCACTCGAGGCGTTCGCGCGGGGCAACTGCGAGATCTCGATCGACCTGTTGCGTCAAATCGAAAGGAACCTTGCTTCTCTACCTGACACCGAGCGGCCAACAGCCACCATGCTTCGAATGCGCGGCCGCCTTTTGGTCGTTTGCGAGGCACTCTCCGACCACGCCGCTTATTTCAAGGAGGAGCAGAACGCGTGAGGATGGCCGAGATCAGCATGTTCGGCGTTTATGTTGCGCCGATCTCGATGATGATGGTCGCCACCTGGCTCATCACCATCGTCTTGCGCAGCGCCGCTGGCCGGTTCGGGTTGCTGCGATACGTCTGGCATCCCGCACTATTCTCGTTCTCCGTCTACATCATCATTCTCTCGTCCTCGGTATTGATCGCCGCCCGGAGATTGCCATGACGGTTACCAAAATCGCATCGAAGCGCAATGCCACGGATGATAGCGGCTCCCCCTCCGCTCCGGTCGTCGGCGCTGCCCCCACCAGAGGTCACGCGCTCCTTCCGCGAGTCGGGCCCGTCCTGATCACTTTGACGACGGTCGCGACAGCCGGGATTCTGGGCTGGGCCATGTGGGACGCTTATATGGCGGCGCCATGGACGCGCGATGCAACGGTGCGGGCCTCTGTGGTCATCATGGCACCAGAAGTGTCGGGCCGGATTGTCGAATTGCACGTCACCGATAACCAGTACGTGCGCAAGGGCGATCTGCTGATGGTCATTGATCCGACCAACTACACGATCGCCGTCAGCCAGATGGAGGCATCGGTGCAGCAGGCGCAGGCCAGCGTGCG
>Ga0210402_10001223_pt1 | contig 26641 bp, 24 predicted proteins | sample IncBWC7MmetaG_FD_161055 | JGI IMG/M metagenome (GOLD analysis project Ga0210402, IMG submission 161055) | Forest soil microbial communities from Barre Woods Harvard Forest LTER site, Petersham, Massachusetts, United States - Inc-BW-C-7-M | ecosystem: Environmental > Terrestrial > Soil >... | reverse complement strand
GTGGTAATTTAGTCAATTTCATTGTTGAACGCCTGGCTACGGTCCTCATTTACCCGCAGTAAACTCCGGTCCTCGCCAGTCGTTCGCCGCGAACTTGACTCCATTTCTGAGTTTCGAAAGAAGTCTAATAGACCTCTTTCGAAACGTGGTAATTTAGTCAATTTCATTGTTGAACGCCTGGCTACGGTCCTCATTTACCCGCAGTAAACTCCGGTCCTCGCCAGTCGTTCGCCGCGAACTTGACTAAATTTCTGAGTTTCGAAAGAGGTCTAATGTAGCAGGAAAAATCAGCAGATTTGTTTGCTGCTAAAATAAAAAGGGCCGTAAAACGGCCCAAGGGGGTACATATGCGTTGGTGACATCCTTGTAGCATCCTTGCTAACATCACAATCCTTGTGATGCGGATATCCTATCCACTCCACAACCTGCGTTTTACTAATTAGCAATCATAGAAATCACTTCTATGAAAAACTAAATCCTTGATCTTAAGTAGATCGTCAGCAACTCGCAAAATACAGCGTAACAAACTTATAATTTATTACAATGGGTGTTTTACGGCTTCAGTTTTTACTTACTCAAATTTAGGATATGACTTACAGTTAAAACAAGCAGTTAAAACGAGGAGTCAAATTATTTTGCGTGAAATTGTGTTTTAAAAATAATTTTTATACGCTTGCGTTGCAGGCTAAAATTTTTTAAGCGCTCAGCGTCGACACGGCGCTGGTTGCTTACATTATTCTGAAGGAGAAGGCGCTTGCGATGTTCATGTCCATGTCCATGTCATCAATGGTGTGAGCGTGTTGTGTAGTTGACGGGGCTATCCGGAGACGCGCGTTGCATAATGTTCCCAGCCTACCGTTTCTTAAGGCAGGGTGCTGCTTTTGTAGTGCTAATACATCCTCTCTTGAATAGTTTTGGGAGAGGGTTGCTTTCAATACTTGAGCCGCCTCCATTTTTTCACGTGCAGAATAACCAATCAGGTATCTAATCGGCCATTTAAAAAAATAAGTACTGTGCGTAATCTCTTGATCTGCCCTAGCACTAAACTCTTTTAGATAGTATTCAAGTAATATTGAAATAGTTTTAGCTAGACACTCGGGTGTCTGAAAACAACATGTATCAAAAGTGCTTAACAACAGCGAGGCGGTATTGTGTGACATGTTACAGCGTAAATCTCGCTCCTCCTGCTCGTTAAAAGTCAACTTGCCAAACTGGGTAAATAGAAATTTGGCTATTTCTTTTTCTTTTGATGTTACCGACAAGGAGTGTCTATTACAATCAAAAGCTAGAAAGTTAAAAATGGTTCTCTCCATTTGGGGAATCTGCTGTGCCACGCTCAATACATTTTTACCATTGGAATTTTTTTGTAGAAACAGCTGCAGGATTTCTGCATGAGAGAGCAAGTTTGGATTTTCAGTAAACAACTGAAACATTTGTTCTGCTAGGTCAGGCTGGTAACGCACTGCAAACATCAATATATTCCAACCATTGGAATTTTTTTGTAGAAAAAGCTGTAGGATTTCTGCATGAGAGAACAAATTTTTATTTCTAATAACAAGCTGAAACATTTGTTCTGCTAGAGCGGGCTGCTGATCCACTGCCAACATAAACGCATTCCAACCATTGGAGTCTTGTTGTAAAAACAGCTGCAGGATTTCTGCATGAGAGAGCAAGTTTGGATTTTCAGTAAACAACTGAAACATTTTTTCTGCTAGAGGGGGATGATGACGCACTGCCAACATAAACGCATTCCAACCATTGGATTCTTGTTGTAAAAACAGCTGCAGGATTTCTGCATGAGAGAGCAAGTTTGGATTTTCAGTAAACAACTGAAACATTTGTTCTGCTAGGTCAGGCTGGTAACGCACTGCAAACATCAATATATTCCAACCATTGGAATTTTTTTGTAGAAAAAGCTGTAGGATTTCTGCATGAGAGAACAAATTTTTATTTCTAATAACAAGCTGAAACATTTGTTCTGCTAGAGCGGGCTGCTGATCCACTGCCAACATAAACGCATTCCAACCATTGGAGTCTTGTTGTAAAAACAGCTGCAGGATTTCTGCATGAGAGAGCAAGTTTGGATTTTCAGTAAACAACTGAAACATTTTTTCTGCTAGAGGGGGATGATGACGCACTGCCAACATAAACGCATTCCAACCATTGGATTCTTGTTGTAAAAACAGCTGCAGGATTTCTGCATGAGAGAGCAAGTTTGGATTTTCAGTAAACAACTGAAACATTTGTTCTGCTAGGTCAGGCTGGTAACGCACTGCAAACATCAATATATTCCAACCATTGGAATTTTTTTGTAGAAAAAGCTGTAGGATTTCTGCATGAGAGAACAAATTTTTATTTCTAATAACAAGCTGAAACATTTGTTCTGCTAGAGGGGGATGATGACGCACTGCCAACATAAACGCATTCCAACCATTGGAGTCTTGTTGTAAAAACAGCTGCAGGATTTCTGCATGAGAGAGCAAATCTGGATTTTCAGTAAACAACTGAAACATTTGTTCTGCGAGAGCAGGCTGCTGACGCACTGCCAACATAAACACATTCCAATCATTGGAGTTTTGTTGTAAAAACAGCTGCAGGATTGCTGCATGAGAGAACAAATTTTTATTTCTAATAAAAAGCTGAAACATTTGTTCTGCTAGGGGGGGATGATGATGCACTGCAAACATCAATATATTACAACCATTGGAATTTTTTTGTAGAAAAAGCTGTAGGATTGCTGCATGAGAGAACAAATTTTTATTTCTAGTAAAAAGCAGAAACATTTTTTCTGCTAGGGCGGGCTGCTGATCCACTGCCAACATAAACGCATTCCAACCATTGGGGTCTTGTTGTAAAAACAGCTGCAGGATTATTTGGATTGTTTCTTTACAGCACAGATCTGGAATTTCAACGAAGAAGGCCAGCAGTGCTTCCCTATCTTTTTTCGGTTTTTCAAAGAAATTATGGACAAGCGCTGTGACTTTTTCAAGAAAAAGCTTATTTTTAACTAATTGCTTGCAATGCTTAAGAAAAAGCTCATTTTCAACTAATTTCTTCCAATAATCAGGAACATCGTTTTTGATATAAAATAGCTTCTGAAATAGCTTCGGATAGTTTTTTTCTCCAAAAAATACAGCGATAAAACCTGCTTCAAGAGTACACTGATCAGAATTATCCGGGTATAAGTCGTAGTATTTTGCGTAATCTGGCAAATCCCGGCATTGTGGTCTTTTTAAAAAATAGCCTTGCTCGATTAAGGCTTCAAAAACGTACTGGCGAACCAATTTCCAGTTGATATCGAGAATAAGAGGATTCTCATTCTCATCCTCAGACGCGAGGATAAAATATTTGTTCCAAGTGCAAGCATTGTTATCGTCAACATCTTGGTGGAGTAAAAAGCGTTTAAGCAATTTTGTCATCTGCTCGGTTTCAGACACCACATAGCCGTCGCTGTTAACCGCTCTAAGACCGTTATAACCCACCTCCACGAACATGCCACGTAGTTGCTGCACTATTAAATCGGGTATAGTAAAAGGGGTAAAATCGTCCTCAAAGACTTGTTGTAAGGCGTTTTCAATTGATGAATGGCGCTTCCAACCACAACCAATATACGAGTCATTTATAAAATTAGGCTGAGTGCCTAAGCCTTCATCAGCAGCAACGTGGGTAATGTAATTCCAAGTATGAACCCCCTGCGATCCCAAATGGATGTTCTGGGCTACTTTTACGTTCACTAAGTATCTTCGCCCTTGATAGAGCAAATGGTCCATGAATTGCGGTTTTTGTAAATCGAAAAGAACGTTATTGACGCGGTTAATAAAGCCTAGTATACAAGTGTGGTCTATCTCCTCTGTTAGTTTACAGATGATGGCGGCTTGATCATCCTGTTGTAGCTTACCAAGCTGTGCATCAAAATCGCCGTTCAAGCGGCGGTAAATGAGTTGCACTGTTCTGCTCAGTTCTGACTGCGGGCTTAGGCCGCTGAGGTGTTCTTCAAAGGGATTGTAGTAGGGTGCCCTTCTAGCCTTAGCACCGTAACATAGAATATTGAATGCTTGTAGCCAATTTTTAGGTAACGGAGATAAGCCGGAATCATCAAGTGCGGGCGGTGGAGTACACTGAAAAAGTTTGCCTTTATTTAAATCGTCGTGTAGCCTGTAGTGCTCTAGCATAGACAGTCCTCCGCTCCGTTTGTTATGTTTAGATCTTTAATCGTGATATTGATATCCTTCGTCTCCCAGAAGGCATTTTTGTACTTGTCCGAAGAGATCATATCCTTAAAAGATTAAGGTATGCTTAACGGCTAGAGGGCTGCGTGTAAGCTTTCAAAGATCATCATCTCTTATCCGATTAGACTGCGCATGCCGTCGATGCTTTTCAAACCCTAATGCTGGCTATTGAACATCAAATGGTAGGTGAGATTGTATTTACTATTGTCTACTATACTTAAGTGATAAAACAGCTATTCCTGCTTGCGCCATGAATATGGAACATGTAAACCAGTAATACAATTAGTGGGTGCTGCCTGGTCTTATCATCGGCGCTACGCCACTCTGTTCGCTAGACGAATTTGCATGTTCCATTGCACAACTGAAAAATTGTGACAATTGTGGCAAATGTTCTGCTACATTTAATTTTTTTGGTTCGGGCTTTAAACCAAAAATATTTCTGAAAAAAGCTATTATTTTTTGTAACAATCGGCTGAAAGCGCTTTGATCTTGATTGCTTGACGACAAATCGGTTAGCTGGATTTCTATATCCAGTCGATGATTGCGCATCAATTCAGAGGGACAATAAGATTTGTTAGGCGCATGGAGTAAACGAACAATGCCTATCTCCGCTTTTAAAATATTTTTTAAGTAATTTATCTGGCTTGTTAAATCAGTCGAGAAAGTTGTTTGTTCGATATCGTTTAAAAGGGCAGAAGCCATTTCAATAAAATTTTAATTGGTCAGACTGTTTACAGTACGCGCTGATAGAATAGTCGGCTCGTCTAATGCTGATGTTACAGTGGAGACTCTGTTGCAGCCCGCTCCATGGGCATCTTGTAATTGGCTCCGAGTATCAATGCAGTGCGTGGTAGTGTGACTTGAAATAAGCGAAGAAGTCTCATTTGGAAAATTCTCTTGAATGACTTCCTTTAAACTAGTGATAATGGCATCCAATTTCAGAAGACTGTAATCTTCGCATAATGCCCTCATTTCTATAAAAATAGTAGTTGTTATATTTTCAAGAAATGTTTGATCCGATATAGTCAAGCTACTGTAGCGTAGAATAATAGTGATTGATTTCATGAGCATTTCCGTAACCCCCTTTACGTCATTTCGTGCTGTATCAGAAAAATTAGTATCGTCGGCGAAACCAAAATCAATGAATTTTATTTTGCCATTTTTTGTAAAAATCATGTTTCCTGCGTGTAAATCGTTATGAACAATACCTTGCTCATGGAGCGTTTTTAGTGTTTCCAATATTTCTTTAACAAAAACTACTGCTTCCTGCATGGTAAATTTTTTGGTATATGTGGCTTCTTTTACCGTCTGTCCTTCAACTTCTGGCATGATAAAGCGAGCACTTGTGCCAGAGCCAAAAGGAGCTGGAAAAACCTTACTTATTTTCTTATCGGGATAAGCTTGCTTGAAATACTTGCGTTCTTGCTGCACATCGTCAAGACTACTTCTCCACTGCTGCTCCTCTGTAACACTCCAATTCCTACGTCCGATATATGTTCTTTTTATCAAAAGAGGGTCTACATGCATGGTAACCTTTAATTGCTCAGCATTTTTAAAATAAAAACTCCAGAGAATTTTTCTAATATTTCCGTATGCACCTGCGCCAACAGCATCGTCACTTTGTGTACCGTTTCGTTTTCTATAATGTCCTTCTACAAAACAATCTAAGCTGATTTCGTTCGTAGAAGTGTCAATTTCTCCTGAAATAGAATGACTGAGCGTAACTTCATGGGTTTGCTCCTGAAATTCAACAATATAAATTTTTGGAGTTCTTGAGCGGTCTATTTTTGTACTATAGGGGAAGCGAACCGTTTCCCCATTAACAGCTGTGAATTGTTTATAATTTTGTTCAATAAGTTGTTGCAGAATATTTAGCTGATAAGGGTCCGTTAATGCTTTGCTCATATCCAAAAGAATAACTGCGCTAGGGGAGCGCTCTCTTACTGTAGCGCTTGACGTATTGTATAAAGCTGAGGTAACTTCTTTTTCATGTGGCATAAATTTCTATACATTGTAGGACATCTACCCAACAGTATAACGAACGATCATTAAGGAATACTTAGGTATAATAGTCTAGAGTTAATCTGACAGACTATATCAATAGACCTCTTTCGAAACGTGGTGTTAGTCAATTTCATTGTTGAACGCCTGGCTACGGTCCTCATTTACCCGGAGTAAACTCCGGTCCTCGCTAGTCGTTCGCCGCGAACTTGACTCCATTTCTGAGTTTCGAAAGAAGTCTATTAGACCTCTTTCGAAACGTAGTAATTTAGTCAATTTCATTGTTGAACGCCTGGCTACGGTCCTCATTTACCCGGAGTAAACTCCGGTCCTCGCTAGTCGTTCGCCGCGAACTTGACTAAATTTCTGAGTTTCGAAAGAAGTCTAATAAGTAACGCTGTCCAGTTAGATAAGCGCTTACAAGCCTTAGAAGCAGGTTTTTTTGCGTAGATTGGTTTGGTATTAACAGAAGAGCAAGTGGCGACGCGCTTCGGACAGCGCTTACTTAACTGATAGCGCAACCTGATTAATACAGCCTGTCCAGATCAAGTTTAACTACTACAATTTATCGTTGGTTTCTATTTCAAGCAACGTTTGTTTATCGCTATTTAATTTTTCTTTAATACGGGCTGCTTTGCCGCGAAGATCGCGTAAATGGTAGAGTTTTGCTTTTCGGACACTTCCCCGACGTTTTATCTCTATACCCGCTATTAAGGGGCTATAGAGTGAAAAAACACGCTCTACGCCTTCACCATGAGAGATTTTTCTGACTGTAAAAGAAGAATTGAATTCGCGGTTACGTCGCGCAATAACAACACCTTCGAAAGCCTGCAGCCGCTCTCGGTTACCTTCTTTAATTCTCACCTTTACGATAACGGTGTCGCCAGCACGAAAGTGAGGAAAATTTTTTTGCTGCATTTGTTCTTGTTCAACTATTCGTATGAGATTACTCACCACTAACTCCAAATCTTATTCGCTATGCTCAAGGATGAACTCCGCTAATAGTACCTGCTCTTGTGTACTAAGTATATGCTTTTTTAGCAAATCAGGATGCCGTTGCCAAGTTCGCCCCAGGGCTTGCTTTAAGCGCCAATGCGAAATGGCAACATGATCGCCTCCGAGTAAAACGTTAGGGACTGCTTGATTATCTATTTCGGCAGGACGTGTGTAGTGAGGATAGTCTAGCAACGATCGAGAAAAAGAATCTTGCATGGCAGATTTTGGGTGGCCCAACGCACCCTCTAGCAGACGAACCACCGCATCAATGAGACACATAGCGGCTAATTCCCCACCACTGAGAATAAAGTTACCTATGGACCATTCTTCATCGATTTCTTGATCAATAAGACGTTGGTCTATACCCTCATAGCGTCCTGATAGTAGAATGAGATTTTTGCGCTGGCTTAGTTGTTGCGCAGCAGCTTGATCAAAGTGCTTTCCCTGGGGAGATAAATAGCTGATCAGGGGTGGCGGAGCATCCGATTGCAAGCAGTGTTTTTTTGCGCACTGTATCGCGGTTTGTAGCGGCTGAAATTTCATAACCATACCGGGGCCACCACCGTAGGGTCTATCGTCGACTGTTCGATGTTTATCTTTTGTAAAGTTTCTAGGATTTAAATAGGAGAGATGGATCAAGCCTTTTTTTTGCGCGCGGCCAGGAATGCTAGAATTTAGTGCCACAAACATTTCGGGGAATAAGGTAATAACTTGGATATTCATGCGAAATCAAGGTCCCAGTCGGCTATGAGTATCTGCTGATCTAAGTCTATAGTTTTTATCGTATGATCCAATAAAAAAGGGATAAGATATTTTTTTTCGCCTTCGACAACTAGTACATCGTTGGAGCCTGTAGAAAAAAGAGATTGTACAACCCCTAAATAAACATTTTCGCAGGTATAAACCTTTAGGCCTTCCAAATCTGTCCAATAGTATGTTTGCTGAGGAAGCTGGGCGAATTTTTGGCGTTTTACATAGATTTTATGATGCGTAAGCAGACGAGCAGACTCAGGCGTTTGATAATCCACAAACTTTACAACGAGTTGCTGGTTATGGACTTGATAGTTTTCGACTTTTGCAGGATGAGCATTTGCTTCGTCATCAGCGGTCAAACACCAAGGTTGGTAAAGAAGTATATTGGTCAGAGGTTCCGTATAAGAATGTACTTTCACCCATCCCTTAATGCCATGAGGCTTCCCCACAGAACCTACTAGAACCCAATTTTTCGTCATCAAACCTCTGTTTAAACTATCCCTCGAATTCAAAAAAACCAGCGGGGGCATTTCAAGAAAGAGGCCTCAATACTCCAGAATTTAAGCGGTGGCTTCGGCTTGAACCACATTTTTTGTAGCGTGATCTACTTTTTTGTATTTTCTGAGCAGATCTTTGACTTGTTGCGAGAGCTGCGCTCCTTGCGAGAGCCAATATTTAATACGCTCAGCGGCCATCTCTAAGGGAACATCGCTACCTGCAGGTATAGGATTATAATAACCTAAGCGCTCAAGATAGCGACCATCACGAGGTTGCCTGCTATCTGTGGCAACGATATGGTAAAAGGGACGCTTTTTTCTACCCCCTTGCGCTAAACGGATAATAACCATGAAATTACGTTTTCCCCTTTCTTTTAAAGATCTAAAAACCAAGTAGTCTGGACTTCAGCGCGATTCTACTCAAATTTTAACCATTTGGAAAGGGCTTATCCGAATGCCGATTTTGTAATTCTTGTAGCAGTTTATTCATATCGCCTGGTTTAGAAAAACGCTTCACCATTTTCTGCATTTGATTGAATTGCTTAAGTAGGCGATTAACATCTTGAATTTGAGTTCCAGAGCCTGCAGCAATGCGGCGTTTTCGAGATCCTTGAATTAGGTCGGGGAAGCGGCGTTCCTTTTTCGTCATGGAGTAGAGTATGGCCTGCATACGGATGTTTAGTTTTTCATTTAAGGTATTTTTAGCGGAGGTCAATAAAGTTGTCAAATGTTCATTAGGCAGTTTGTCTAAGAGCTGCGATATGCCGCCCATTCTATCCATTTGTTGAAGTTGGTTTAAAAAATCTTCAAGATCAAATTTTTTGCCTTTTTGCAGTTTTTGATTAAGCCTCTGTATAGACTTTTGGTCGACATGACGCTGCACTTCTTCCACTAATGAAAGAACGTCTCCCATACCTAAAATGCGTGAGGCGATCCTGTCTGGATAAAACGGTTCAAGTGCCGATATTTTTTCTCCAGTCCCTATAAATTTGATAGGTTTCCCTACCACATAACGTACTGACAAGGCAGCTCCGCCCCGTGCATCGCCATCGAGTTTAGTCAGAATGATGCCGGTCAGTGGTATCGCATCATCAAAGGCTTTGGCTGTTTTAGCGGCCTCTTGCCCCATCATGCTGTCCAGAATGAACAAAGTTTCTATAGGAACACTTACTTTATAGATAGCCTTTATCTCATCCATCATAGCCGTATCAATATGTAAACGACCGGCGGTGTCTATTATGACAATGTCTATCCCCTTGATACTTGCGGAATGGATAGCGGTTTGTGCGATGTGGACGGGTGTGTCTGCAATATCATTGGCGTGAAAGGTAACCCCTATTGATTGAGCTAAATTTGCAAGCTGCAAGCTAGCGGCAGGGCGATAAATGTCGGTACTGGTTACAAGAACAGATTTATTTTTTTCTGCCTTTAACCAATGGGCTAATTTCGCAACCGTAGTTGTTTTTCCAGAGCCTTGTAAGCCCACCACTAGGATAACGGCGGGTGGTTGTGTGGAGAAATTTAATTCAGAAAGATTGTCTCCAATTATCTGAGTTATCGTGTTGTTAACAACCTTTATGAAGACTTGACCAGGTGTTAAACTCGCGATTACTTCTTGTCCCAAGGCGCGTTGTCGTACTTGCTCGATGATAGCTTTAACAACCGGATAAGCGACATCTGCTTCAATTAAGGCCTTTTTTACTTCGCGCAGGCAATCTCTTATATTGCTTTCGCTTAAACGACCTTGCCCACGGATATTTTTAAAGCATCGCGTTAAGTGACCGGTTAAATTGTCAAACATGATTTCACACCTCTAGATGAAGCTCTTAAAAAATTCTGCTATTGTATCAGCTTGGCTAGAGGGTGGTGAATTTTACTGTGACTTCCTGCGCTGAGTTTGTTCATTTTTTTCTTTCAACACTTGTACTAAGCGTCTTGTGCATTGCAGCACTGCAAGCGTTATTGCTTGCTAGTCAAGAATGGATGCTAAAACATAAGCACGGCTTTATTCATTATTTTCCTCCTTTGGAAGTGATGGAATCCTACCTGTTTATTTTAATCTCCATTGCCATTGTTTTACTGACATTGATAGTCGTCACTAGTTTGGTTTTATTTTATCCAGTTTTTGGAGAAAGATTATGGCAAAAAGCATTTTTGTCGATAGTGGCATGGTCGGTTTTTTTGATATTGTTGATTGGTAGAAGCTATTTTGGATGGCGTGGGAAAGTGGCTATTCGCTGGACTTTGGTCGGAGCCAGTTTAATTGCTGGAATTTATTGGGGAGCAATTTTATTCATGCCTGCTCTTTAGAGAGAAGATTTTAATAGACTTCTTTCGAAACTCAGAAATTTAGTCAAGTTCGCGGCGAACGACTGGTGAGGACCGGAGTTTACTGCGGGTAAATGAGGACCGTAGCCAGGCGTTCAACAATGAAATTGACTAAATTACCACGTTTCAAAACTCAGAAATTTAGTCAAGTTCGCGGCGAACGACAGGTGAGGACCGGAGTTTACTGCGGGTAAATGAGGACCGTAGCCAGGCGTTCAACAATGAAATTGACTAAATTACCACGTTTCGAAAGAGGTCTAATACGTGCACTCACTTAACTTACTGATTAGTTTATTGGTTTTTTTGCTGCTTGGTACCGTCTTTTTTTCATTAGCAGAAGCGGCCATGTTGTCGATTAACCGTTACCGCTTGCGTCACTTGGCTAGACAGAATCATTATTTAGCAAAGCGAGTGCAGGATCTGTTAAAACGTCCCGATCGTTTATTGGGTGTTATTCTCTTATGTGGAACTTTTACTGATATTTTGGCAGCGGCCGTGGCGACTTTAATTGCGGTTCATTATTTTGGTGACGCGGGTGTTTTTTTCGCAACGATTAGTCTTACTTTTCTCGTATTAATTTTTGGTGAAGTGGCACCAAAAACCTTGGCCACTCTTTATCCGTTGCCGATTGCGTTTTTTTCAGTGTGGCCGCTGATTATCTTACTATATATTTTATCTCCATTTGTTTGGCTAACAAATTTAATAGCTAATACTAGCTTGCGTTTGTTTGGTGTGAAAATTCCGAAATTAGTGGTAGAGCAGCTGTCAAGAGAGGAGTTAGCAAGCTTATTGCACGAAAATATAGGCCATATGCCTAGTGATTATCAGAGTATGTTGCTAAAGGTGTTAGAGCTAGAGAAAGTCGTTGTCGAAGATATTATGATACCGAGGCAAGAAATCATAGGGATTGATATTAGCAAATCTTGGAAAATGACTTTAAAAGAGTTAATAAAAAGTCAATATACCCGTTTACCCATTTATCGAAAATCGATTGACGATATTATTGGTATTTTGCATTTTCGAAAGGTTCTAAATAGCTTAAGTGAACAACAATTAAGTAAAGAGCTGTTGCTTAAAGCAGCTGAAGAGGTTCATTTTATTCCAGAAGCAACTGCATTAAGTAGCCAGCTACTAAATTTTCGACGTGAAAAGCATCGTATTGGTTTAGTGGTCAATGAATATGGTGAAATTCAAGGCTTGGTCACCTTGGAAGATATTCTAGAAGAAATAGTCGGTGAATTTACTACGGATACTGCTTTAAAGCGTCGCGCAGCATATCTTCAGACAGATGGAAGTTATTTAGTCGATGGTGGAATTTCACTGCGAGATTTAAATCGTCAATTAAATTGCGGTTTGCCCCTGCGTGGTCCCAAAACTTTAAGTGGTCTCATTATAGAGCAGCTTGAGATAATTCCAAAGAGTGGTACCGTGTTACAACTGGAAAGTACAATAATGGAGGTCGTTTCTGTGAAAAATAATCGAATTAAAATTGTAAAAATATTTCCAAACGCAGGGTTGTCTCTTATTCCTAAAAATTAAAAATTTTTTTATAAAATATTTTTGAAAAGAAATAAATAGTTGTTATACTAGACCTCTTTCGAAACTCAGAAATTTAGTCAAGTTCGCGGCGAACGACTGGCGAGGACCGGAGTTTACTACGGGTAAATGAGGACCGTAGCCAGGCGTTCAACAATGAAATTGACTAACACCACGTTTCGAAAGAGGTCTACTGAAAGGGAATTTTTTTATTACTAATGTTTTAATTTTTTTGAAGGTTGTGCAATGAGTTACAAAATTCGGTCGCCTAGGCGTGTGTCAAATGAAGTTTTGAAACCTAAGAGTTTGTCTAAAGCCTACTACAAGAACAGTAGGTCAGTGAAATTGGCGAGTGAACCGACTTTTTCTGAGACGGAGAACGGTATCGTTTTGGAGGCGAGTATTTTGGAGGCGAGTAAAGTAGATAAAGGTTCAGATTCTTCTGTGAATACGGAAGGAGTTTTTTTCAAGAAAGGAAAAGCGCTAGAAGTTGCTTCGGAATTAGAAAATAGTGCGCCCACGCCGGTTGTTGGTTTTTAAGTTATTAAGGGCATCTATAGGGGCTTGCTATCAATTAGCAATAAAGAGCAATTTATAGAGGTGCCCTTAAGTGCTGGAAGCCAATCGACGTAATCGATTTTACAGAGATGCCTGTAATGATTTTGCTGTTTCTGATGTTGTATCCTCCTTTTGATGAACTGGTTTGAACAATGACGAAGAATGAGCAGACAAGGTTAGTGACTGAACATGATCCGCGACATTATGATTGCTGTGTTCCTGTAGAGAGTCGTTGCCTTGATCACTCACTGAACGAGGGGTGGAAAGAATAGATTCATCGCCCGGAGAGCATAGACGTTTTGAAATATCTGCTTGATACAATGTACGCAGTAGTGCATCTAAGTGCGTTGCTTCGGTATAGATTTGCGTCTCAGAGCCCGTACATTCAGTATGCGCTATCGAATTTCTCCACATTTTCAAAGTATGGCTCGTCTTGTCCTGAACAGCGAATTTCGAATTTATCGCTTGTATTAAGGCGTAGGAAACTAGAAGTAAAATATCGGCTGCTGGACCAAAAAATTCAGAGGGGTCTAAATGTTGAGTGGTCTTGAGCGTTATGATTTCTTGACAAAGTGTATTTCGCTGCGTGAGTAAGTCCTGTTCGTTTTCTGAGTCTGATTTTTTGGGGTAACTCGCTAATAAGGGTATACATAGTGTTCTATTCAGCAAAATATAACACTCATGAATATTTTCAAGAACCTCATTTGCGTCAGCTTTAGCTATTTCCGTACTAAAGTTACAGAACCCATCCTTAATGCTATCTTCTGATGGCAAATAATAGGACTGGGTTATCAGATTGCGTAGGGCGGAGTTCTCGCTATCACTGTACGCAGCAAAGGGTTTTCTTCCTGTCAGCGAAACGTTGCAGTAATAGTAATTACTGCATGCCAACCAGTTTCTCAAGATGACCAATGAAACAAGCCTATTATGGCTGATTTTTTTTGTAGCTATTTTTTTCAAATGGTTGAAGGTAAGGAGAAAGTTGGGATGATTTTCCGTTAGTAGCATTTTTAACGAACTTATTTTTTCGGGCAGTTTTACCATAAATTTGCTCAAGTGCTGACGAGTAGCCAATGTTGGTGGTGCCTGCCGTTTTGCTATGATCGATTCCATAGCTATTTTTTCTTGTTCAGGAGTTTCACCGTCTTTTTTAGATAATGGATATAAGGCTATCGCCATAGAATCGGCAAAGTCAGAATCTTGGTTAATCCAAGTAAAATTTTCGGGGACTGAATCCAGTTCCATAGCCCTGCTCGGAAAGTGATTCGATGTATTTTCTGGCAGTAGATTTGCTCTATCCGTCTTAATTTTTGTTGTTTTGTGTTTCGATTTTGTTTTCGCGGCCGAAGCGCTGGACCGACCAGTGAGGTTTTCGCGCTCTAATTTTCTAGTCTGGGATAATTGTTTATTTTTATCTTGGATAGTTTGTTGTAATTTTTTTTCTTGCTCTTCTTTTTCTTGCTTTTGCGCTAGAGCGAGATCAGGGTGCACGATAGTGATAGTGGATTGTTTTGCTTCGCTGACTGGCATGCAAGCAGCATCAGTTTGCTGAATTGTTTCTATAGTGGAGGATATCGTTGATTTAACCGCGGTATTGAGTGCGCTGTCTTTTGGAAGATTGTCAGATTGCTGGGGCGTAAAGTTCGATTGTATAATTTTTTTTACTGCACGAGGAGAAAAAACTTGCTTTGTTATCTGCCCGGCAGACTGTCGCGAGAGTTCAACTTCCAAACCGTTCAGGTGATCATTGAAAGAAGCGCCTGTGTCGCTTTTCTGATTTAAGTCGAATTGCCTAGTTTTACAAAGATGGCGTAAAAGATCAGGGTTGAAAAAGAATGCGTAGCTTGCGAGCGATTGTTTACCATGGTGGCTTTCATAGATATTCTTGACGTGTGGGCTACAGAGTATAATTGCTTCAAACTTATCCTGCTCTATAGCTAAGTTTAAGGGAGTATGGCCACGCGCATTCATGAGATCAATCGAGCTTCCTGCTTCAAGTAAGGCGCTCATGATGGCATAATGTTGATATTCTACCGCAAGATGTAATGGCGTATAGCCAAACTTATTCCCGAGATTAACCGAGCTTCCTGCTTCTAACAAACTCGCAACGACGGAGAGATGGCCTTGTCTGGTAGCAAAGTGTAAAGCAGTGTTTCCAACGTTATTTATCTTGTTCGGATCCGCTCCTTGTTTAAGTAAGCGGTTTGTAAGCCATACATCGCCATGAAAAGCAGCCATCATGAGAGCCGTTTCTTTTACCTCGTTTTGTACATTTACATCATGGAAAAGCCTCTCTCTGATAAGATACTTCATACATGGTAGGCCGTCCGAATCAATGGATCGTTGCAAAATTGTTTGACCTTTCCATTTTTTTTGCGTAAGCTCTCTTAACTTGGGTTTCGTAACGCACTGTAACAAGCCCAGCCTGTTGGTGTGTACAATGTAATCTATTGCCCTCAAAGTAGTTGTTTTAATACCGCCATCAATAGGATTCTGGCGAACTGCCTTGTACTGTGTAGTGGCTTCTAAATCAGCGCCCTGATGGATCAGGAATGCGGCTACTTTATCAAAGTCTCTATGTATAGCTTCAAGTAGTGGCGAATTAAAATATCGACTTGTGACAGGATCTATTTCAGTTAACCAGTGACCCAATTTTTTGTGATTAACTGATGTATCTTCGAAAAGTGTGTTAACCGACTCTAAGATAGTCATCTCATCTTTGTCTGCAATTTTGTAGCTATCTTCTCCAGTTGTAACAAGGACATCTTTATGATAATAAAGCAAAATAGCTAGTGGGTTTGTAATGGTGATCAACTTCGTGCCTGCTGCAGAGGTAATAGATACTGGTTTCATCAATGAATTCACTTGATATTTTTTTTTGATGAGGTGTCTTGTCATGTTTGGTGTACCGTTGACAACCGTCCAGGATAATAGGTTAAAGTTGTAATGAAATTCACCTTTATTAATGGGGAGCGCATGTATTATAAGTTCTAAGGATTGCTTGTTACTCAATTCTAGCAAGCTTTTAAACTCTTCATAATTTTGGTTATAAATACACTTCTGCAAGTAGTTTGTTTCGAATAATAAGCAAGCAATTTGGTTTTTAATGACGCTTTGATCCGTTGGTGCCGTAAATGAGTTATTCAATGTGTCTTTCAGTGTCTGCAGTGATGATGGACTATCTGTATACAATGCAAACAGCTCTCCTAGCAATTTGTAGCGTTCGTTTTTCTTTTCGTCTTGCATTTTGTTGTACAATGCAACACTTGCAGGATCTGCAGGAGCTTGTGCGCACGAGGAGAAAGTAAGGCGTATCTCTGCAATAATTTCTATTGTTTTTGTATCTCGTGGATTTGGCACAACCGTAGCAACGGGAATGGATTTTTTTGTTTTGGTAGATTTCATATAATTTTTCTTTTTTGTATTTTTTTGATAAAATAATGCGACCCAGTTTCAACTTTTTTAGAATACTGTTTTTCCATGTTATGACTTAAAAGTTGAGAATGGTGTATATTTAAAGTATACCGTCTTAATGGCAGCTTTAGCAATTTTGCTTCAAGACGAGACGTGGTGTTGGCGAGTAGCGCAGTTTACTCACGGTAAATGAACAACGTAGCCAACACCGCAACGGTGTTAGGTGTTAATTCCAATAAGACTAGCCATACGTCCCGTTATCTTATCCCGACGAAAAGAGAAAAATTTCTCTTTCTCAGTGAAAGTGCAGTGGTTTCCTCCGTAAATAGCTTTTATTCCAAGGATATTCAAGCGTTGTTTAGCCAGTTGATAAAGGTTCGCCTGCCACTGTTCTTTGCTTACTTGCTGAAAAGCAAGTTTGGCTTCGTTGTCTTTTTCTATGAAAATTTTGACAACTTCGGGTCCTACAACGAAAGCTTGCGGGCCAATTGCAGGCCCTAGCCAAACTAATAAATCGTCGGCTGAGCGATCGAGCGCTTTGATGCTATTTTCTATGATGCCGGCAGCAAGGCCTTTCCAACCGGCGTGGATAGCGGCTATACAATGGTGTGTGCGGCTACAAACTAATAAAGGCAAGCAATCGGCGGTCTGTACCGCGCAGACCACGCGAGGTTCTTTGGTATAAATCGCATCGGCGATCGGATCACATAAAGCACGGTGAGCTAGAATAGCTTTATTTCCGTGTACTTGCTTCAAGCGGAGAAAATTTTGAGAGAGACCAAGTGAGCTTTGAAGGAGTTGTTGGTTTTGAGCGACATGGTCAGGGTTATCGCCTACAGCTAAACTTAAATTTAGGCTGTTGAAAGGTGGAACGCTGACACCACCACGTCGTGTCGTAGTAAACGCTTTAATCCAAGGCGGAGCGGGCCAATCAGGGATTATTAGGTCTAACATCTTATGTTTCTTCACGTAGGCGATGGATTAATATTTGCATATCGTCCGGTAGAGGTGAAAACCATTCAATAGCTTGAAGTGTAGTGGGGTGCATGAGTTTTAAATGTCCTGCATGCAAAGCTTGTCGTTGAAATTGACGCAAGTAGCTTATCAGTGATTCGCTAGCTTTTTTGGGCTGCAGATGATGACCTCGATAGGTTTTATCTCCGACTATAGGGTGGTGAATATGTGCCATATGGACGCGGATCTGATGAGTACGACCCGTTTCCAATTGGACCTTTATCAAGGTATGGTGAGCAAAGCGTTCAACAACTCGGTAATGCGAGATCGCTTGTTTGCCACTGATTTCATTGACTGCCATTTTTTTTCGAAGTCTAGGGTGCCGGCCGATGGGAGCGTCAATCGTCCCTCCGGAGATTAATACACCTTGAACAACCGCATAATAGTTTCGTTGAATGGTGCGAGCTTGCAGTTGTTTGACAAGTTGAGTATGGGCATTTAGCGTTTTGGGGATAACCAATAAGCCAGAAGTATCTTTATCGAGGCGATGTAGAATGCCGGCGCGCGGGAGTTGTTTCAATTGCGGTAAATGATACAACAAGGCGTTGAGCAAGGTTTTGTCTGGATTACCTACTGCCGGATGAACCACTAAGCCAGGAGGTTTATCAATGACAAGCAAGGTTTCATCTTCATAAACAATAGTGAGAGGGAGTGGTTGTGCTTCCCATTTTGTTTGTTCAGGCAAAATTGCTGCAATAGTAATCAGACTACCGGCCTTAATTTTATCACGCGGTCGTCTGAACAGTTGGTCGACAGAAACCTGCTGGCTACGTATCCAGCTTTGTAAACGGGACCTTGAATAGTTAGGAAGCAATTCACTCAAAATTTGGTCCAAGCGTTTCTCCGCTAAGTGTTCGGGTACGATAAATTGACAATTAATGGTTTGAGCTGTGTTTTTCATAGAAGTATAGCTATAATGCTGTCGAGAGCGGCGCCTTTTTATTATTACTTAATAGAGGATACTATTTATGTTAAATGTAACAAGCAATATCCAATCCAATGAGCGCCTTTCACGCCTAGTCATTGGTATTGTCTTATTAATTGGTGTCTTATTGGGTCTTGGAAAATTATTTGCATTTTTAGTTGGTGTTATTCTCATCGTTGAGGCTATTATAGGATGGTGTGGTATTCCCATTTTAGCTGAGAAATTTAAGCTGAATGAGATTTTTCGAAAAAAAGAGTAACCGTTGAGTTTATACGAGAAATTGGATATCGAAAGTAGCGCGTGAAAGTTAGGCTGTAGTAACGGGTTGAGTGGTTTTGAGTTAGGTTTAAGTGTCGTTCGTTATTCGTTTCTTTTGACAGCGTGCAAAAAATAATTAGCATCAATTTTGATGATATACCGTGAAATTATTTAAATTTTTTGTTTTTATAGGTTTAGTAACTGCGCTGTTAAGCGCTTGTGCTGCTAGATCCGATGATCCGTTTATTGCGTTTCAAGGGCAATCTCTTGGTCAGGTGTATCAAACTGCTAAAGACTCGCTAGTCAAGAGAAACTACGCGAATGCTATTAGGGCGTACGAAGCACTGGGCGTGTTGTATCCTTTTAATAACTATTCGGAGCGGGCACAGTTAGAGCTTATCTATAGTTACTACCAAAATGGGGATGCTCCTGCTGCAAAAGTAGCAGCGGATCGTTTTATTCACTTATATCCAAGCAATCCAACGGTTGATTATGCCTACTATATGAGGGGGGTAGCGGATATGGATCAGGATAGAGGTTGGTATTTACGTTATGTTCCTATCGATCTATCTAGGCGAGATCCTGGAACGATGCGTGTTGCTTTTCAAGAATTTGCTCAGTTGATTCATCGTTATCCTGGTAGTCGTTATGTTGCTGATGCGAGACAACGTATGATCTATTTGCGTAATTTATTCGCGAGTTATGAGTTACATATCGCCGATTATTACTTTAGAAAAAAGGCTTTTGTGGCAGCAGCGAACCGAGCAAATGGAATTGTGCAACGTTATCAAGGTGCACCCGAAGTGAAGCCAGCTTTAATTATCATGATTAAGTCTTATCGTATTTTAGGTCTAGAGGATCTTGCAACTCAGAGTTTGACGATCTTCCAGTTGAACTTTCCCTATGCAGATGTTCGCTAAAACATATACCATCTTGCCCGTCAAGGAGAAAAACCAGAAGTAATGGGATATCGGCGTTCCCGATCGAATGCGTGTTGTGTTATGCGTGGCCCGACGGCTATTTGACGACGCTTATATTCATTTTTATTAACTAAGTGGATCACTTTTTCTACGGTCTCCCTGTCAAAGCCTGCTGCTAGAATATCGGTGAGGCTTTTATCTTTTTCGACATAAAGTTCCAGAATGGCATCCAATTCTACATAAGGTGGAAGCGAGTCTTCGTCGCATTGATTATCGGCTAATTCTGCACTCGGTGCACGTGAAAGTAATGGTGTAGGTAAAATAAGGCTTACGGTATTACGATAGTGTGCCAGTTTGTAAACCATTGTTTTAGAGACATCTTTGAGTGGCGCGAAGCCCCCTGCCATATCGCCATACAAAGTCGCGTAACCGACTGCCAGTTCACTTTTATTACTGGCGTTTAATAGTAAATCACCACTTTGATTCGACAATGCCATGAGTAATATGGCACGACACCGTGCTTGAATATTTTCAGTGGTGATTCCTGAGGGAGGGTGTTTGGAGTCTAATCCTAGTGTGCTTAAAAATGCGCAAAAACTTGCTTCAATAGATAGTGTTGTCAATCGTACATTTAACTTTGTGGTTAACAGAGAAGCAATCGTTTTACTGAGGGGAGAGGTGTAGCGTGATGGTAAAGAAACCGTATGAACACGATCTTTTCCTAATGCATCTACGGCTATGGCAAGTACGAGTGCCGAATCGATACCACCGGAAAGACCGAGTAACACACCGGGAAAATGATTTTTTTTTACATAATCACGGACTGATAGAACAAGTGCTTGATAGATAGATTCTTCAGTCGATTGATTAGCGGGGAATGCTTGGGAAATAAAGAGCGGTTTCGTGTGTGATTTGAAATCAACTAGCCAAAGTTTTTCTTCAAAAAAACCAGCCTGTGCACATAAAGTAGCATCAGCATCAAAGGCTAGTGAGCCGCCATCGAATACCAAATCGTCTTGTCCACTGATTCCATTGACATAAAGGATAGGCAGTGTTGTTTCGCTAATAGCTGCTTTCAACGCTTTTATGCGCTTTTCTGCTTTTTTTACATCAAAAGGAGAGCTATTAATACAGATTACTAATTCTGAACCGGCACGTTTTAGTGACAGGATAGGTTCAGGATACCAAAGATCTTCACAGATCAAGATGCCTATAGCAAGTCCTTTGATCGTGATCAATGCCGATGAATTACCAGCAATAAAATAACGTTTTTCATCGAAAACGCCATAATTAGGTAGATATTGCTTATGATAACGGACGACAATGTTTTTGTTTTGAATTAGACTGGCAGTGTTATAGATTCCTTTTTCGCTATATTCTGGGTGGCCTAACAAAATAGTAATGTTGCTTGATTGTTCTTGAATTATGTGCAGTGCTTTATTGATTTGTTCTTTAAAATCTTCGCGTAATACGAGATCTTCTGGTGGGTAGCCACTGAGCGCGAGTTCGGGAAAGACTATTAAATCCACCTGTAATTGTTTAGCTTCTTGAACTGCCTCCAGAATTTTTTTTGTGTTGGCTGAAATATCTCCTACCAAGAAATTAAATTGTGCAACGGCAATATGTAATGTGGATGACATTATAACCTCGATTATTTTGCCCAATACATCAATAAAACGGCAATAAGCGTAAAAATAAGCAACGGCAGTAGCGCTGCGAGGAAAGCAGGCCATTGATAAACAATGGCAAAAGGACCAAAAAATTCGTTTAAAAAATAAAATCCGAAACCAACGACAAGACCAGCCAATGTACGTAAACTTGTCGCTAAATTTCTCAAATGCTTAAAAGTAAAGGGAATGGCGAGGCACATCATTATCCAAATAGAGAAGGGTTGTAATACTCGTTGCCAAAAGGCGAGCGAATATGGGGAGGTATTGAGCAGATTTTTGCGTCGATAATGAATATATTCATTGAGCTGTATTAAGGACATTTCTCCTGGTTGAATAATAGAAATAGTCAGTAGTTTGGGACTAAAGGAGAGTGGCCAACTTGTTTGTGCATCATGGTGGGCACTGATTTTTTTTGGATTCAGTTGACTGGTAACCACATCATAGCCCTGCCAACTATTATTTTCATAATTAACATGATTGGCAAAGCTAGCGGCTACTAAATCATGTTGATCATTGAATTGGTAACGGCTGACTCTACTAAGATGGGTGGGATTTAGCATCGATTGAATGTAGATAAAATCATGTCCATCTCGAATCCAGAGTGAGCCTTGTTGTGTCATGAGGGTTTGGCCGCTTGTGGTAAGAAAAGATTTATGACTTTCGGCAAATCTAGCAGCGCGGGGTGCTATTCCTTCACCGATTAAGACAATAAACAAAACAATGAGCAAGGTAGATTTAAACAAGCTCCAAGCTATTTGGTAAAGGGAGATACCGCTAGTAGTTAATACGGTTAACTCACTATGTTTAGCTAATATGCTTAGGCCGAGAATACTTCCTAACAAGATCGCGATAGGCGAAAAACTATATAATTGGGAGGCTAATGTAAAGAGTACATAATAGAAGGCTTTCAGTAAAGTGTAATGGCCGTAGCCAATGTCGCGCGTTTCAGCGATTAGTTTAATTAGTGCAAAAAGCGCGAGTAAGACGCCAAGTACCGATAATGTTGCGGTGATGACTGTTTTTCCGAGATAGCGTTCTATTATTTTCATCGTGCGAGTTTGATCAAATTGATGAATTTGTGTTTTACATGATTCCAACCTAAAGCGTAACACCATGCCAGCAAGATGATAATCACTAATACGCCATGTATCCACCATAGACCCAGTCGGTAAGAAACATCCCCATTTTCTATCCAATTACGTCCCATGAGTAATAAATTAAGGTAGATGATGTAAATAATAATAGCGGGTAACAAATGGAGATATTTTCCCTGACGTGGATTTACACGGCTTAAAGGTATAGCCAGCAATGCTAACAGTAATGTGGCGATAGGAGCGGATATTCGCCACTGCAATTCAGAAAAATAGCTGGGTTTATTGGGTTTGCTGGCGTGCCACAAAGCAAGGCTGGACAAGGATTCTTGTGGGTTGTGAACAGTTCCAAGATGAGAATCGATACGAATTCCATAATTGGTAAATTGTGTTATATAATACTTTTTTTCTCCTGGAATTCCTTGATAACGCCTACCGTTTACAGCAACAAAGAAGGCTTCTTTGGTTTTGAGGTTGATCGTTTGGTAACCGCTATTTGCGCTTAGTATAGTCCACGGTGTTATGGCGGATGGTTTTTCAGTGGCATTGGTTTGTGCCATAAAAATATTTTTGACCGACTTATGGTCTCCGGAAATGCTTTCTACATAAATAATGCGACGTCCAGCATTTGTCTGTTGAAAACTACCTGGTTGTACAGTCTGCAATTCTACGGCAGTTCCTGTTTGAGCCAGTAATTTATTCCGATAGTTCAATAATGCTGGATTTACCCAAAGATTTAAAATGGCAATGATCAGGCTAAGTATAAAAATGAGTGGTAAAGTCAACCGTGTTAGTTGGCCCAGACTAAACCCACAAGCACTGAGTACGGTCATTTCATAATCAGCATAAAGACGGCCATAAGTGAATAAGATAGCGAGAAACAAGCTAAAAGGGAGCAAAACAGTTAAGAATCGTGGTGATTCAAGTATAATTAACTCCCAGAGAATACTGACAGCAAATTTTCCACCAGCAATTTGGTTTAAATAATGTACAAACTCATTACTCATCAAGATAATGAATAAAAGACTAGTGATGAGAGCAAGGCCAGCGATTACTTCGCGCGTTAGGTAGCGAAAAAGAATCATTTTATAACATCAGCCTGAGGGCATTGAGGGGAGGAAAATTCCATGCATTATACGCTAACATCTACCGAGGCCGCTAACGAAGTAGCGGACTGTCTTATCGTTGCCATCTTTGATGGAATGAAGCTTAGTCAGGCAGCAGATGCACTCGATCAGGCTAGTGAAGGCTATATTCGACGTCTGCTGGCTACGCAGGACTTGGTCGCAGAACTCGGTAAAACTTTACTGTTGTATTCGGTTCCTGGAATTTCTGCAGCGCGGGTTCTTCTTGTGTACTGTGGGGAAGAAGAAAAGTTTCAGCTACCCGACTTTCGTAAAGTAGTGTGTTGTGTCGCGACTAAAATTAAATCGATGCGGCTTGATCGAGTATGTAATTACTTATGTTATGACAGAGCAAGTGACTTAGATTTTTATGACAGAGTTCGTCAAACCATTGAATTAAACGAAGATTGTTTATACACCTTCGACCAGTTGAAGACTAAAAAGACAGATACGCCGATTTATGTTCCTCCTAAGGAGTATGCTTTTTTTAATTTGCTTGGTTCGGCTAAGTCATCGCAGATAGAAAAAGTGATCAAGCAAGCCGTTGCGATAACGGCCGGGATAAAGTTGACGAAAGATTTAGCTAATTTACCAGCTAATATCTGCACACCGGTTTATATGGCAGAACAAGCTAAAAATTTGGCAAAAGAAGCTGGATTGTCTATCACAGTGTTAGAAAAAGAAGCGATAGAGAAAGAAGGTATGGACGCTTTCTTAGCCGTTGCACAAGGTTCGCAGCAGCCACCACGATTTGTTATCTTAATCTATCAAGGCGCTGAAAAAAAACAAAAACCGGTCGTATTGGTGGGTAAAGGTGTCACGTTTGACTCAGGTGGCATCTGTTTAAAACCGGCAGTTAGTATGGAAGAAATGAAATTTGATATGGCCGGGGCGGCTAGTGTTCTCGGTACGTTTAAGACTATCACAACGCTCAAGTTACCCATTAATGTCGTCGGTCTTATGCCATTAACCGAAAATCTACCTAGCGGTAGCGCCGTCAAACCAGGCGATGTTGTAAAAAGCTTTTCTGGGCAAACGATTGAGGTGATTAATACAGATGCTGAAGGTCGTTTGATTTTGGCGGATGCACTAAGCTATAGCGAACGTTTTAACCCCGCACTGGTTATTGATATGGCAACCTTAACGGGCGCTATTATTACTGCGTTGGGGGCGGTGGCTACCGGATTGATGGGGAATAGTGAAGAGTTGATCCAAGAAATAGAAAAGGCGGGTAGGGACAGTTACGATAGAGTGTGGCCTTTGCCTTTATGGGATGATTATCAAGAACAAATTGACAGTAATGTAGCGGATATTTCTAATATTGGTGTCGGTGGAGGTAAAAGTATTACAGCGGCTTGTTTCTTATCTCGGTTTACTAAGAAAGTTCGCTGGGCACATCTGGATATAGCCGGTACTGCCTGGAAGAGTGGAAAAGATAAGATGGCTACTGGCAGGCCAGTATCGTTGTTGGTTCAGTTTTTGCTAAATCGTTGTCCTTAAACCATGAGATAGGTAAAAATCAGCGATCAGTAATCAGTTGATTAATTATTTTATTATTCATATAATAATAATTACGATTCGTATAAAAGGATAGTAGTTCCTTGAAGATATACCCACAGCAATTGGGTTTTCGGCAAGGCGCCACGAAGGCGAGCAACCGGAGTGTATGTTGATACATGAGGATTGCGAGCCGAGTGAGCAACACCGACCGAAAATTCAAGTGCGAAGAGTATAACAAGAAATTTGGAGTCGCAGTTTGTGCCTAGTAAGTTAGAAAAAGGATTTAGCTTAGTCGAAGTCATTCTTGTTTCCTTGATTTTAAGTTTTAGCCTATTGGGTTTTGTACAAGCGCAGTTGCTGTCCTTGCGTATGAGTGAGCATGCTTATTTAATTAATTTAGCTGATCTAAAAAATAATGAGCTAGCGGAACGTGTGAGAAGTTGTAGTAATAAATCACCCTGTGTCCAAGAACAATTGAATTTTTGGAAAGAAGAAGTAAAAAAAAACTTTCCAGAAGGTAGGGAACAGTCGACGAATAAAGGCTTGGACTATCAAAGTGAAATCAGCTGGTTTTCTATCTATCAGCGAGCTAAGCATATACGATCCTTTTTCTTGTTATTCCGGCCATGAAAGGGGCAGGCTATACTGTACTTGAGTTACTCATCGCTTTAGCATTGGCATTATTTCTTAGCAGTGGAATGATAGGTATTTTTATTCAGTGTAAAAATACCTATTACACCACACAGCGTTTACATTCGATTCAAAATAATGCGCGGATTGCTTTTAGTTGGTTGAGTCGTGATATTCGTATGGCAGGTTTAATTGGTTGTGTACGTTTAGTTGATTTTTCGCCTTTGAACAGTCGATTAACTCCGGATACAAGCGTAGTCGTTTGGCACGAAGGTCACTCTACAGCAGAGTTTATGCCGCTACCCTATTTACCTCGAGCTAAGCCTCATAGCGATATAGTGCTTATTCAGTCATTGGATCCTAATACCATTCCTGTGCAATTTGCCAAGGACAAGCATATTGCTTTATTTGGAAGACCATTGTTTCGATCTACTGACCAATTATTAATTAGTGATTGCCAGCATGCTGAAGCTTTGCAATGGGGTGATATCAATTTAAAGTATATCTATCAGGGTGATAGTGAAATTGGTTTTTTAGATAAAATTATTTACTATATCGGAGATACGGGGCGTCGCACTCATGCATGGAAACCTATTTATGCCTTATATCGGCGCAATTTAAATAAATCTTTGAATAATCCTATTGAGTTAGTGGAAGGAATAGAAAAAATATCGATTCGTTTAGGCGTAAAAAATAGGGCGAATGGTAACCTCATTTATGTACTTCCCGATCAAGTCAAAAGCGGATTAGAGGTACGTAGCCTTGAAATTAATTTATTATTAAATGATACAAAACCATTACAACGTGAATGGAAACACATTATAGCGCTGCGAGAGCGAGCGTAATTTGGTAACGCCCTCATCATTAACAATGGAAAAGTGTGAATAGACTTCTTTCGAAACTCAGAAATGGAGTCAAGTTCGCGGCGAACGACTGGCGAGGACCGAAGTTTACTGCGGGTAAATGAGGACCGTAGCCAGGCGTTCAACAATGAAATTGACTAACACCACGTTTCGAAAGAGGTCTAATGTTTGATTTTGATGAAGCAACGGGCAAGGGAAGGGGATTTATCTCTGTAGGGGACAAAAATAAAAATAACCCACTGCTACAATAGATTTCATATACTACTTTCCAACAAAAAAAGAGGTGGATATGAAACAAAGCAGTGAGTTACAAGCCATGCTAAAAGAAATTTTA
>Ga0210402_10001222_pt1 | contig 26642 bp, 24 predicted proteins | sample IncBWC7MmetaG_FD_161055 | JGI IMG/M metagenome (GOLD analysis project Ga0210402, IMG submission 161055) | Forest soil microbial communities from Barre Woods Harvard Forest LTER site, Petersham, Massachusetts, United States - Inc-BW-C-7-M | ecosystem: Environmental > Terrestrial > Soil >... | reverse complement strand
TCGCGCTGCCCGGGTGGTGAAACTGGTAGACACAGTGGACTTAAAATCCACCGATGCCGAAACGCGTCGTGCCGGTTCGAGTCCGGCCCTGGGCACCAGAAACCCGGTCACGAGGAGAAACAGACGGCGCCGGTTCCCCCCGAAAACACCAGCTCGACGCCGGTTCTGACTTCTTCTCCGACTGAAAACACCGTGCCGCGCGCGGCGCCTGCGGCAGGCATGCGTCAGCCTGGCTCTTACGGCGGACACCCGCAATTCCGACGCGGAAATAGGAAAAAGGCCGATACAAAGCTGCGGAGCGATCGGCGAGAGTTATTGGTGCCCCTCCTCCGGCGCGAACCATGTTCGTTTGTTCTCATGATATGCACTGGTGCGACTTGGCAGCTTGCAGATCCGACGGTTGCCAATTGTCCGGAGAGCGGCCCTTCATGCCGTGCTACGGCTGTGGCGCGCTCATCGTACGCGCTACTGCGTTCGGCCTTTGCGTCGAATGCGTCACCGTCGAAATAGAACAACCCAAAGAAAGGGCATAGCCATGGCGCGCGCCCTGTGGAAAGGTGCCATTACCTTCGGCCTGGTGCATATCCCGGTCGAGCTCCATCCCGCTGAAGAGCGCAAGGAATTCAAGTTCTCGATGCTCGACAGGCGCGATTTCTCGCCCGTGGGATACAAACGCTACAGCAAGAAGAGCGGCAAGGAAGTCGACTGGAACAACGTCGTCAAGGGCTACGAGTACGAGAAGGATCAGTACGTGGTGCTCTCCGACGAGGATTTCCGGCGCGCAAACGTCAAGGCCTCGCAAACGATCGATATCGAGGCGTTCGTTCCGGCGGGTGAGATTCCGCCGCAATATTTCGATACTCCTTACTATCTCGTTCCGATGGAGCGTGGGCAAAAGGTTTATGCGCTGCTACGAGAAACGCTGCGCTCAACCGGCCGCGTTGCTGTCGCTCAGGTCGTCATACGCACGGCGCAGCACCTCGCCGTGGTTGTGCCGGTGGGCAAGATTCTGATGCTCAACACACTGCGCTATGCCGACGAGCTGCGCCCGACCAAGGATTTCGCGTTGCCGGAAGAGGGTCTGAAAGGAGCACACGTCACGAGCAAGGAGGTCGATCTGGCCAAGCGGCTGATCGACGACATGACCGAACACTGGAAAGCCAGCGATTTCAAGGACACTTATCACCAGGACTTGATGCGGCGAATCCACGAGAAAATCAAGAAGGGCGAAACCAAGCAGATCACCGAGCCCGACACCGAGGAAACCAAAGCGCCGCGTTCCGCACAGGTGATCGACCTGGCGGCGCTGCTCAAGCAAAGCCTCGACAATGGAGGTTCACGGCGTAAAGCGGCCGACCGGAGACGTTCTCCCGGGACGGAAGCGAGCGCTAAAACTGCGCTGCGCGTCGTCACCTCGGTTCGCGGCTCGGCCAAGGCGCCGGCCAGGCGCAAGCGCGCTTGAGTCAGAGCGGACTGACCAAGGCGGACTTCGAAACCCACAAGCGGAGCGCGCCATGGCGCTGGAACGGTACCGTGAAAAGCGCGACTTCAAGATCACCCCGGAGCCGCGCGGGCGCGTCGCCCCGGGCCCACACAGGGCCTTGTCATTCGTTATCCAGAAGCACGCCGCCAGCCATCTCCACTACGATTTCCGCCTGGAACTCAACGGAGTGCTGCTGAGCTGGGCGGTCCCCAAGGGTCCCAGCCTCGACCCCGCCGACAAGCGCCTGGCAATGCATGTCGAAGACCACCCGATCGAATACGGGTCTTTCGAAGGCACCATTCCCGCGAAGCAATACGGTGGCGGCACGGTACTGCTGTGGGATCGCGGAACGTGGATACCGAAAGGCGACCCGGTCGCGGGCTATGCCAAGGGTCATCTCAACTTCGAGCTCGACGGCGAGAAGCTCAAGGGCGGCTGGACGCTGGTGAAGACCCATGGCAGCAAGTACGGCGGCAAGAGCGGCGACAAGGCTTGGTTGCTGATCAAGGAAAACGATTCTTTCGCACAGCGCGGCGCCGACGCTCGCATCGTCGACGATGCGCCGGAAAGCGTGCTCTCGGGACGCAGTCTCGAGGATATTGCCGAGCAGCGGGAGCACGTCTGGCATTCCAACAAGTCGGTGGCGGCCAACGTCCGCGCGGGCGCGGTGAGCAACGACACGTTGTCGCCGGTGAAAACCCGGAAGAGCGCAGCGGGCCCGTCGGCGATTGTCGGTGCGCGAGTCGCCAAGCTGCCGACCTCGCTTTCGCCGATGCTCGCGACGCTGGTCGACGAAATCCCGCGGGGCGACGAATGGCTGCACGAAGTCAAATACGATGGCTACCGGATGCTATGCCGGATCGACAAAGGCAAGGTCACGATATTTTCGCGCAACGGCAAGGAGTGGACCGGTGCGCTTGGCCGCATCGCCGACGCGGTCGGCAAACTCGGCCTCAAGTCTGCGTGGCTCGACGGCGAAGTCACCGTCGTCGACGATCGCGGGCGGACGAGTTTTCAGGCGCTGCAAAACGCGCTGTCCGATCCGGCTGGCGAGCAGCTCGTCTATTTCGTGTTCGATGTGCTCTACCTCGACGGCTACGACCTCCTAGGGGTGAGCTTAAGCGATCGAAAACGCCTGTTGCGCACCCTGATACCGGCAAAAGCGAGCCATTTACGTTTCAGCGTCGACATCCCCGGGTCCGGCGAGGAGTTTTTCAAGCAGGCATGCGCGTTGCGACTGGAAGGCGCGGTGTCCAAGCGCGCCGACTCGACTTACCGAGGAGGAGTACGCACCCGCGATTGGGTCAAGGTCAAGTGCGAGCAACGGCAGGAAATGGTCATTGGCGGCTTTACCGATCCGCAAGGAAGCCGCAACGGCTTCGGCGCCTTGCTCCTGGGCGTATACGAGCCGGGTGGAAAATTGCGCTATTCGGGCAAGGTGGGAACCGGATTCAACGATAAGATGCTGGCGTCGCTGCGACGCAAGCTCGATGGCCTGGTGCGAAGCTCCACCCCATTCGTGAATCCGCCGCGCGGTTTCGAGGCCAGGGGTGTGCATTGGGTCAAGCCGCGGCTGGTTGCCGAAATTTCATTCACCGAGTGGACCGAGGACGGTACCTTGCGCCATCCGTCTTTCCAGGGCCTGCGGGAAGACAAGAACGCGGCCGACGTCGTTCGAGAACGCCCGGTGCAGGAAGGAGAGAGGAAGCCCGCCAGGATGCCACCGAGCCTGCGGAGCCTGCGACCAAGCCCGAACGCCGGTCCCGGTACACGGCGGCCCGCGGCAACTCCGCGAAAATGAAAACCTCAGCCGCTATCTTCGACACCGTCGCCGGCGTGAAGCTGTCGCACCCGGACAAATTGCTGTATCCCGAATCCAAGCTCGCGAAGCGGGACCTTGCTCTCTATTACGAAAAAATCGGCGAGTGGATACTGCCTCACCTGCAGGAGCGGCCGTTGAGTCTGGTGCGTTGCCCCGATGGCTGGAACGGCGAATGCTTCTACCAGAAACACGAGTCCAGGAGTGTCAACCAGGCAGTGGCGCGGGTGGTGGTTCCGGAGGGTCGCGGCAAGGCAACGTATATGGCGGCCAACTCGCTGTCGGCGCTGGTCGCGCTGGTTCAATGGGGCGTGCTCGAACTCCATCCGTGGGGATCGCGCAAACCTCGCCTCGATCGACCGGATCGGCTCATATTCGATTTCGATCCTGACGACGCCGTCGAATGGGACGAGCTCGTTGCGGCGGTTGGCGTATTACGCACCCTTCTCGGCGACCTGGGACTCACCGGATTTCTCAAGACCACCGGCGGCAAGGGACTGCACGTCGTGGTGCCGATTCGCGCCGCGCTCGATTGGGAGCAAGCGAAAGGATTCACCAAGGCCATCGCGGATTTGATGGCCCGAACGTTTCCCGACCGCTTTATCGCGGTCATGTCCAAGACGCGGCGCAAAGGGAAAATCTTTCTCGACTATTTGCGCAACGCGTCAGGAGCGACCGCGATCGCGCCCTATTCGCTGCGCGCCAGGGCGAATGCGCCGGTGGCAACGCCCATCGGCTGGGACGAGCTGACCGAGGACGTGCGCTTCGATCACTTCAATCTGCGCACCATCCCGCCACGACTATCGGGGCTCAAGTCCGACCCGTGGGCGGAGTTCCTGCAGCTGCGCCAGTCGATCAGCAAGGCAATGTTCAAGCGGGTCGGCTACGACGGTTGAGTGCCACGCAAGGCCCGAGGTCCGTGCGCCGGTCGATCAAACCCGATGTACGCCGCATACCGTTGACAAGCACCCCGGCGCGACAGCCGATTCGAAATTCAAGCATCGCCGCCCGCTTGAGCGCAAAATGAACTCGAGCTGGCGTCGAGCGACGCACAGCCGCCCCTTCAACGGACGGGATCCGGCCGTATTGCCGAGCAGTCGATGAAAAAACTGATGTGTTGCGCCCTGCTCGCATGCCTGCCCGGATGCATCCCGATCGGCATCCGGGGCACGTCGATCACGGCAGTGGATTCGCCTTCGTGCGGTTCTCCGCGGGAAATCGCCGGGTCGTTACCGACCCGCGCCACTACCGCGACGAAAGACGATCTTCCCCGACAAGCCCTACCGCGCTGCGCCTGACGCGCAGACCCGGCGCCAAGCGCAGCTCATCGTTTGCCTCCGGGCATCGATTGCTGTGCCATCCGCGCGAAATCGCCCATGACCCGCTGCATCGAGGAAAACGCCGGTCCGCCGGACGCCATGACGCCCTGCATCGCGTTCACCAGATTCTGCGCCTGCTTCAAGTCGGGCATCATCGCCATCACCGCCTTGGCTTCCTTCGCGCCGGGCATGCCGCTCATCTGATCTTCCATCAGCGCGAACAGGCGCTTTTGCATTTCGACGATCATCGAGAACATCTCGCCCCAATACTGCATCGCTTTTTCGACCGCTTCCTGGGTCACGCTTTGACCGGCAGCGACCAGCGACTGCGGGTCGTGGGCTTCCGCCGCATGCCGGATGGCTTTTTGTTGCATCGAGCGTGACTGCTCTTCCCCTGCGAACTGCAGCTTGCGCAGCTTCGACGTGTTCTCGATCGCCGTGTTGATGACATCCAGCGCCAGCTTGGCATTCGTCTTGTAAAGCTCGAACGCCTGCTCGGGGGTCATCGCACGGGCCATTTTTGCCATGTCGCCAAAATCGGTGCGGCTTGATGTCGCAAATCCCGCTCCTTTGGCAGACGCCGGCGACGCCTTGGCACGCGGCTTTCTGGTCGCGGAACGTTGGGCGGCGGTAGGTTTGGTCGACGATTTCCTGGCCATGATCTGTGCTCCTGTGAAGTGATCCGACGATCGATATTGACGCTCTCCGACCCAAGCCTCCATGGGCCGCCAACCGCGCACCGACGGCGCGCAGGTCTATTGCACATCTTCGCAGGGCGATCGTCAACGAGAAGGACCATGGTCCTTACCCGCGCAGGTGATCCAGTGCCTCGTCGATGCGTTCGACGGCGACGATCTCCATGCCCTCGACGCGCTGCTTGGGCTTGTTTGCCGCCGGGATGATGGCGCGATGGAATCCCAGCTTTGCCGCTTCGCGCAACCGCTCCTGACCGCGCTGTACAGGCCTGATTTCTCCGGCCAGACCCACCTCGCCAAACACAAGAGATTTACTATCTAACGCTGTGTTCTTAAGCGAAGAATAGACAGCCATAGAGATGGCCAAGTCGGCCGCGGGCTCCCCGATCCGCACCCCGCCGACTGCATTGACGAATACGTCTTGTCCCGCGGTTTCGACGCCGCCGTGGCGATGTAGGACGGCAAGAAGCAACGCCAGTCGCTGCGGATCCAAGCCCACCGCCACCCGCCTGGCAAGCGCGCCCTGTACCGGGTCGACCAGCGCCTGGACTTCGACCAGCAAGGGTCGCGAGCCCTCCAGCGTCGCAAGCACGCAACTTCCCGGCACCGCCTTGCCGTGCTGCGACAGAAACAGCGCCGAAGGATTCGCGACGCCCTTCAATCCACGCTCGGTCATCGCGAACACGCCAAGCTCGTTGGCCGCACCGAAGCGGTTCTTGATCGCGCGCACCAGGCGAAAGCTGGAGTGGGTGTCGCCTTCGAAATAGAGAACCGTGTCGACAATGTGCTCGAGCACGCGTGGACCCGCAATCGCGCCCTCCTTGGTCACGTGGCCGACCAGGAGGATCGTGATGCCGGTTTGCTTGGCAAGTCTGGTCAGTTGTGCCGCACACTCCCTGACTTGCGCAACGCTGCCCGGTGCCGACTCGAGCGCCTCGGTGTAGACGGTCTGGATCGAATCGATCACGACGACGTCCGGCCGCTGGGTACGAATCGCGCCGACGATTGCCTCGAGCTGGACCTCGGCCAGAAGCTCGACCGCGGCGTTGACCAGCCCCAGGCGCTGCGCGCGCAACGCGATCTGATCGGCGGATTCCTCACCGGTGACGTACAAGGCCCGGCGCGAAACGCCGATCGAGGCCATGGCCTGCAACAGCAGCGTGGACTTGCCGATGCCAGGGTCGCCTCCCAGCAGGATCACGCCGCCGGGAACGAGGCCACCGCCTAAGACCCGGTCGAATTCCTCGATCCCGGTCGGCGCGCGCGGACTGTCGCTGGCATCGACGCTGGACAGCGCTCGGACCACATTCGCGCCTCCGGCGAGCGCCTGGAAGCGCGACGCCGGCGTTGCCGCGATCGTTTCAACCAGGGTATTCCAGACGCCGCAATGCGGACATTGGCCCTGCCACTTGCTGCTCGTGCCCCCGCACTCGGTGCAGGCATAGGCGGTCTTTGCTTTGGCCATCGGACGTCAGCGTCGGCGCAGCCCGTCGCGCATACCTTAAGCGAGCTCGTCCGGTTGGACGACCGCGGTGCCGAGCTTGCCGACCACAACGCCGGCGGCGCGATTGGCGATCCTGACCGCGCTGGAAATATCCGCACGCGCCCCGATCAGCGTGGCAAGCGTCGCGATCACTGTGTCGCCCGCGCCCGAGACGTCATAGACTTCGCGCGCGACCGCTGGAATATGCTGCGCGCCGGCGTCGGTAAAAAGCGACATGCCTTCCTCGGCGCGGGTGATCAACAGCGCTTCCAGGCCAAGCTCAGCGCGCAAGGTCTGGGCTTTAGTGGCAAGCTCCGCTTCCGTGTTCCAGGCACCCGCGACCTGACGGAATTCCGTGCGATTGGGCGTCAGAATCGTCGCCCCTCGATAGCGCAGCCAATCCTCGCCTTTGGGGTCGATCAGCGCCGGAGTTCCGCGCGCACGGGCCTGCTCAATCATTCGCGCGATGTGCGCAAGCCCGCCTTTGCCGTAATCGGACAGAACGATCACGTCGAATTCGGGAAGCGTCCGCTCGTAATCGGCAAGCTTGGAGGCAAGAATCTCGTGCGAAGGAAGCGTCTCGAAGTCGATGCGCAGCAATTGCTGCTGGCGCGCAATCACCCGCAGCTTGACCGTCGTCGGCAGCCTCGCGTCGCGGTGAAACGAGGTGCGCACGTGCTCCTCGCCGAGGAGGCGCTCCAGCGAGCGTCCCGGCTCGTCGTCGCCGATGACGCTGATCAGCGTTGCTTTGGCGCCAAGCGCCGCGACGTTACGCGCCACATTCGCCGCGCCACCCGGACGTTCTTCGCTGCGCGAGATTCGAACGACCGGCACTGGCGCTTCGGGCGAAATGCGTTCGACGTCGCCAAACCAGTAGCGGTCGAGCATCACGTCGCCCACCACCAGCACCCGCGTCGTCGTGATCGCGGTACGGAAGTCGGAGAATCCGCGGATAGACATCAGGCTGCCATTGCTGAGCAAGCAGGGAGGATACGCGCTGCGCGTTGCATGAGGCCGCTACGGCCGGCCGATGCCGAAATATTCCAAGCCGGCAGCACGCACCTCTTTAGGATCGAAGAGATTGCGGCCGTCGAAAAGAAGCGGCTGTCGCAGCGTATGCCGCAGCTCACCGAAATCAGGACTGCGAAACTCCTGCCACTCGGTCACGACGACCAGCGCGTCCGCGCCCGCAACCGCGTCCATGGGTGAGGCGGCGTACGCAAGTCGCGCCGTGGTGCCGAAGACGCGCCTGGCCTCGTCCATCGCCACCGGATCGTAGGCGATGACGCTCGCGCCCCGATCGAGCAGGCCACGGACAACGGTTTGCGACGGCGCTTCGCGCATGTCATCGGTGTTGGCCTTGAATGCGAGCCCCCAGACGGCGAACGTCTTGTTGGCGAGGTCGGGGCCAAATCGTTGCGTGATTTTCTCGAGCAGCCGTTTTTTTTGGGCGTCGTTCACAGCCTCGACCGCGGCGAGAATCTTGAGCGGGCGACCGTGGTGCCCTGCGGTCACCTGCAGCGCTTTCACGTCCTTGGGGAAACACGAGCCGCCATAGCCGGCTCCCGGATAGAGGAAGCGATAACCGATGCGCGGATCGGAGCCGATGCCTCTTCTGACGTGCTCGATGTCGGCGCCAAGCGCGTCGGCAAGATTGGCCAATTCGTTCATAAGCGAGATTCGTGTCGCCAGCATCGCGTTGGCTGCGTACTTGGTCAGCTCCGCGGAACGAACATCCATCACCAGCAGCCGCTCGTGATTGCGCTGGAACGGCGCGTAGACCGCCCGCAACAAGCCGATCGCCCGCTCGTCATCGGAGCCGATGACTACTCTGTCCGGTTTCATGAAATCCTCGACCGCCGCGCCTTCCTTGAGAAACTCGGGGTTCGACGCAACCGCGAACGACAGGTCCACGCGGCGACGCGCGAGCTCGTCGGCGATGGCCGCGCGGACGCGATCCGCGGTGCCGACCGGCACCGTCGACTTGTCCACGATCACCTTGAAGTCGACCATCCGCGAACCGATGTTGCGCGCGGCCGCGATCACGTACTGCATGTCGGCGGAGCCGTCTTCGTCGGGCGGGGTGCCGACCGCGATGAACTGCAGCGTTCCGTGGGTAACGGCCACGTCGATATCGGTGGTGAACCGCAGGCGGCCGCCGGCAACGTTGCGCCGAACCATGTCGTGCAGACCCGGCTCGTGTATCGGGACGCCGCCGCGCTTGAGGTTCTCGATCTTGCCGGCATCGACGTCAAGGCATATGACATCGTTGCCGACCTCGGCGAAGCAGGTACCGGTGACGAGACCGACATAGCCGGTCCCGATCATCGTTATCTTCAAGCCGGTACTTTCGCGTCGGCACCGATGGAAGCGTTGATAGCGTCGAGCGCAGCCAGCGGATCGGAAGCGCCGGTAATCGGCCGCCCGATCACCAGATAATCCGCGCCGGCGGCGATGGCCGCCTCGGGGGTCATGACCCGCGCCTGATCGTTGAGCGCGGCGCCGGCCGGGCGGATGCCGGGAGTCACCAGCTTGAATTTGCTCCCGCACGCCGCGCGCAGCGCGGCCGCCTCCTGCGCCGAGCAGACCACCCCGTCGAGCCCGTTTTCCTGCGCCAGGCGCGCCAGCCGCAATACCTGTTCGTCGATCGAGCCTGTCATGCCCACCGCTACAAGATCCTCGGCGGCGAGACTGGTCAGCACCGTCACCGCAATCAGCAGCGGCGCGGCGCGTCCCATTTCCGCCGAGGTCTCTCTCACCGCCTGTCGCGACGCCCGCATCATCGCCGGTCCACCCATGGCGTGGACGTCGATCATCCACACGCCCATTCGCGTAGCCGCGGCGCAGGCCTGCGCAACGGTGTTCGGAATGTCGTGAAATTTAAGGTCGAGAAAGACCAGAAACCCGCGACGAACCAGCTCGCGCACCAGGCCTGCCTCGGCCGCGGTGAACAGCTCCTTGCCAACCTTGACCGCGCACTTTCGAGGATCGAGCCGTGCCGCCAAACCGAACGCCGAGAGCATGTCGGGAAAGTCGAGCGGAACGATGACCCGCGGCGTTTGAGCGATCATGTGCTGTCTCCTAGTGTATCGAGTCAGAAATTCGTTCGATAGTTCTTCGGAAGTCCTGACTCTGGTAACCGCCAATTTACGCGAATCCGTCCGGTGATTCGGTGCGCCGCGGCGAATAGGTTTCCCACTTTCCGCAGCCGGGGCAACGCCAATAGTATTGCTTGGCGCGAAAGCCACAGTTCTCGCAGCGATACATGCCGAGCCGCTTGATGTGCTGGCCGACGAGACCCTTCACCAGTTCGAGGTCGTGGCGCCGGTCCGCCGGCGCGGCCATAAGCTGCGCCTCGAGCAGCTTGTCGAGCCCGAGCAGCGTCGGATTGCGCGCAAGCTCGTCCTTGATGAGCTGCGTTGCCGATTCCGAACCCTCGTGCGCGAGAATCTGATTGAAAAGCGCCGTCAGCGAATCGAGCGAAGGATATTGGTCCTCATAATTGCGCAGCACCCGAATGCCCTGCGCGACGTCGCCGATTCTTCGGTAGGCGTCGGCGAGGCGGTCGGCGACCAGTCCCAGAAAGGCCGGATTCTGTGATTCGATGCGCTGCCACGCCGCGATCGCGGCGCCATAGTCTCCGCGCTGCACCTCGACATCGCCCAGCAGCATCGCCGCGCGCGCGCAGAGCTTGTATTCGGCGAGCGCCTGCTCGATGAACTGCCGCGCGTCGTCGAACTGTGAACGCAGCAGAGCGTTCTGCGCGAGCTCGCAATAGTAGTGCGCGATCTCCTTGAAGTACGGCCGCTTGGCCAGCGCCTCCATGCGCTTGGTGGTCGCAATCGCTTTCTGCCAATCCTTCTCCTGTTCGTAGATCTGGAGCAGGAATCCCAACGCCTGAACCGCGAATGGGCCGCCATCGAGCCTGGAGAACAGCTCCTCCGCGCGGTCGAGCAAACCCGCGCGGTGGAAATCCTGAGCGAGCTCGAACACCGCCGTCTGGCGCTTGTCCGCGGGCAGATCCGGCCGGTCGAGGAGATTCTGATGCATGCGTATGGCGCGATCGATCTCGCCCTGGCGGCGAAAGAGATTACCCAGCGCAAAGTGAAGGTCGATAGTCTGCGGGTCGACCTTGACCACTTCGATGAACGACTCGATGGCCTTGTCCGGCTGCTCGTTGAGCAGGAAGTTGAGGCCCCGGAAATACGAAAGCGGCAACGCCCGCGACTCGCGCAAGAGATGCTTGATGTCGATGCGCGCGGCGATCCATCCCATGGCGAAAAACAGCGCCGGGATGGGAAGCAGCCACCAGAGCTCAAAGTCCATGGATCTAAGGGTCCACCGCTTCGCTTATGCGGCGTCGGCAGAAGGCGCGTCTTTCGGATGACGCAGTGCATGCTCGCGCCGCAAGCGCGTCACCTGCCGCTTGAGACGGGTCGTACGCGCGAGTCCGGCCAGAAGTCCCGCGACGGCGCCGCCGGCGAACGCGATCAGCAGCAGAAATATGAGCGGCGCCTGCCAGGAGAACCAGTGATAAAAGCGGACGGTGACCAGCTCAGCGTTCTGCAGTGAAAGCAACAGCAGCAGGAGGAAGACTACAGTGCCGACGATCCAGCGAGCGACGTTCATGCGGCGGATCCAATAGAACGGGCGGCACTATCGCGATTGACAATGCCGCCCGGCAACGGATTTCATCAGCCTTTCTTGAGTTCCTTGAAATCGACGCGCTCCCGCAGTTCCTTACCGGCCTTGAAGTGCGGGACGTGCTTCTCGGGCACCTGCACCCGCTCGCCGGACTTCGGATTGCGCCCCGTCCGCGGCGGCCGGTAGTTGAGCCCGAAGCTGCCGAATCCGCGAATCTCGATTCTCTCGCCCTTCGCCAGGCTCTCCGCCATGGCATCGAGGATCATCTTGACTGCGAGTTCGGCATCCTTGGCCACCAGTTGCGGAAACTGCGCCGCCAAGCGGTCGATCAGTTCCGATTTGGTCATCACGGGCTCGCTTACCCTTGATTCTTGTTGTCGAGTTTGGCCTTGAGCAGCGCGCCCAGATTGGTCGTGCCGGCGCTGGTTCCGGAGTTTTCGACGGTGATCCGCTGCATCGCCTCGGATTCGTCGGCATTGTCCTTCGCCTTGATCGACAAATTGATCGAACGGTTCTTGCGATCGATGTTGATGATCATCGCCGTCACCGAGTCGCCCTCCTTCAGATGCGAACGAATATCCTCGACGCGATCGCGCGCGACTTCGGAAGCGCGAAGGTAGCCTTCCACTTCGCCATCGAGCGTGATGACCGCCCCCTTGGCGTCGAGCGACTTGACGCTGCCGGTCACCACGGTTCCCTTATCGTGTGTGGCGACGAAGTTGGAGAACGGGTCGCCATCCATCTGCTTGATGCCGAGCGAGATACGCTCACGCTCGACGTCGATTGCAAGCACGACCGCCTCGATTTCCTGTCCCTTCTTGTAATCGCGCACCGCGGCTTCCCCCGGCAGCGACCACGACAGATCCGACAGGTGTACCAGGCCGTCGATGCCGCCCGGAAGACCGATGAACACGCCGAAGTCGGTGATCGACTTGATGAGTCCCTTCACCTTGTCGCCCTTCTTGTGATTCATCGAAAAGTCTTCCCAGGGATTGGGCATGCACTGCTTCATCCCGAGCGAGATGCGGCGGCGCTCTTCGTCGATTTCGAGGATCATGACCTCGACCTCGTCGCCGAGCTGCACTACCTTGGTCGGGTGGATGTTCTTGTTGGTCCAGTCCATCTCGGAAACGTGAACCAGCCCCTCGATGCCCTGCTCGATCTCGACGAACGCACCGTAATCGGTGAGGTTGGTGACCTTGCCGAACAAGCGCGTCCCCGTCGGATAGCGTCGCGACAGGCCGACCCACGGATCCTCGCCAAGCTGTTTCATGCCCAGCGACACGCGGTTCTTTTCCTGGTCGAACTTGAGCACCTTGGCTGTCACTTCGTCGCCGACCGCCAGCACTTCCGAAGGATGCTTGACGCGTCGCCACGCTAGATCGGTGATGTGCAGCAGACCGTCGATGCCGCCCAGGTCGACGAACGCGCCGTAATCGGTGATGTTCTTGACGATGCCCTTGACGATCGCGCCTTCCTGCAAGGTCTTGAGCAGCTCATCACGTTCTGCGCCAAGGCTCGCCTCGAGCACGGCACGACGGGAGACGACGACATTGTTGCGTTTACGATCGAGCTTGATGACCTTGAAGTCGAGCGCCTTGCCCTCGAATGGCGAGGTGTCCTTGACCGGACGGATATCGACCAACGAGCCGGGCAGAAACGCTCGGATGCCGTTGACCATCACGGTCAGGCCGCCCTTGACCTTGCCGGTCACCAGGCCGGACACCACGGTGCCCTGCTCCATCGCGGCTTCGAGGTCGTGCCAGGCCTTGAGACGTTTCGCCTTGTCGCGCGACAGGCGTGTCTCGCCGTAACCGTCTTCGAGGCTCTCGATGGCAACGGTGACGAAGTCGCCGGCCTTGACTTCGACGACGCCTTGGTCGTTCTTGAATTCTTCGATCGGGATGAAACTTTCGGACTTGAGTCCGGCGTTGACGACGACAATGTTGTAATCGACGCGGGTCACTTCGGCGGTAATCAGCTCGCCCTGCCGCATTTCCTGCCGCGCGAGGGACTCCTCGAACAAGGCGGCGAAATTTTCCTGCGGTGGGACTGGGTCGTTGGTGATGGTGGTGGCGGTTGCCATATGCGTTTGTTTCCTATCGGTTCGTCCGTCGCCTGGGGCGCGGGAACGGGTCTGTTAATCAACTCCGCCATTCGGACAGCCCTGCTGACGTCCGGCTGGCGGCCCTTGTCGGCCACTCATTGGCCACTCATTGGCCATTGATTGGCCACTTATTGACGCGAACGCCCGGCCAGCTCCTTGGGCGTTTGCGGACTAAGCTCTGGTCGGCGTGATCACCGCCTTCGCGCGCTCGAGAACGAAGGCAATGCTCGCGTCGATCGTCATGTCAGTCGTATCCAGGATCAACGCGTCGGCGGCGGCCTTGAGCGGCGCAGCCGCACGGGTACTGTCGCGCGCGTCGCGCTCCCGGATGTCGAGCAAAAGACCCGCGAGTGTAACCGAGTTTCCTTTTTCGATCAACTGCTTATAACGGCGCTCCGCCCGGACCTCGGCGCTGGCCATAAGGTAAATTTTGAGGGCGGCGTCCGGGAACACGACCGTTCCCATGTCCCTCCCGTCGGCGACCAGTCCGGGCGGGCGTCGGAACGAGCGCTGACGTGACAGCAGCGCCAATCGCACCGCTGCCAGGACCGCGATGCGCGACGCGGCAGCGCTTACCGGCTCGCCGCGGAGCTCCTCGGTCACGTCCAGGCCTTCAAGGCGTATCCGACGCTTGTCGAACGCGACCTCGAGCGAGCGGGCCAGGGCCGCAAGCCGAGCTTCGTCGTTCGCGGGGATACCTTCGCGCGAGGCCTTGAGCGCGACGAGGCGATAGAGCGAACCACTGTCCAGGTAATGCAGCCGAAGCGCCGCCGCGACGCCCTGCGCCACCGTGCCCTTGCCGGACGCGGCGGGCCCGTCGATGGCAATCACAGGCGGCGGCGTCACCGCGTTTTTTCCTGCCGGCAGCTACGCTGATGGTGACGCGGGCCGGTCATGCCGCAAGCTTGGCAAACGCTGCGAAATAATCGGGAAAAGTCTTGCTCACGCATTGCGGATCGTTGATGCGGACCGCAACGCCACCCAGCGCAGCCAGCGAGAAGCACATGGCCATCCGATGGTCGTCGTAGGTGTCGATCGTGGCCGCCCGCAGCTTCGCCGGAGGGACGATGCGCAACCAATCCCGACCCTGGTCGACGACCGCCCCCAGCTTGGAAAGCTCGGTCGCCATCGCGGCGATGCGGTCGGTCTCCTTGACTCGCCAGCTGGCGATGTTGCGCAGCGTCGTCGGGCCTTCGGCAAACAATGCCACGACGGCCGCGGTCATCGCCGCATCCGGGATCATGTTGAAGTCGGCGTCGATGCCCTTCAGTCGATCGCGTCGGCGCACTTCGATCCAATCCTCGCCGCTGTCGACCGACGCACCCATCGCGGCCAATACGTCGGCGAAGCGAACGTCGCCCTGAATGCTCTTGGTGCCGACGCCAATGACCCTTACCGGACCGCCACCCACCGCGCCGGCGGCCAGAAAATACGACGCCGACGAAGCATCACCCTCGACCACGATGGTTCCCGGGCTCACATATCGCGCGTGTGCGGGAATCATGAAACGGCTCCAGCCGTCGCGCTCGACGTCGACGCCGAAGCGGCGCATCAGGTTTAGCGTGATCTCGACATACGGCTTGGAGATCAACTCACCTTTTACTTCGAGCGTGACATCGGTGGCAGCGAGCGGCAGTGCCATCAACAGCGCGCTCACGAACTGACTCGATACGTCGCCGCGAATGGCGACCGGCGATGTCATTGCGCTCCCGGTCGGGACGACACCAGGACCTATGGCCAGAGGAGGGTAACCCTCCGCTGCTGTGTAGCGAACATCCGCTCCCATCGTCCGCAGCGCGTCGACCAGATCCGAGATGGGGCGCTCGTGCATGCGCTGCGTTCCAGAGAGCTGGTAGTCGCCGCCGGAAAGCGCCAATGCCGCCGTCAGCGGACGGAACGCGGTACCGGCATTGCCCAGGGACAGTGCGGCACGCTTGACCGGAAATTCACCCGCGGCCCCGCGGACGATGGTCACGCGTTCCTCCTTCACGCGCTCGAGCAGGATGCCCAGTGCATGCAACGCCTCGAGCATCCGATCGACATCGTCCGCCTCGAGCAAGCCTTCGATGCGCGTAACGCCTCGCGCCAGCGCCGCGAGCAGGAGAATACGGTTCGAAATACTTTTCGACCCCGGTAATCGCACGGTGCCGGTCATCCGGGCAACCGGCTGAAGGTCGAGATAATTCAAGGCTGGGTCCGACGAATCACTACTCAGTCGCTGTCGTCGCGGTGACGGGCAAGCCACGCGTCGCGCGCGTCGCGAGCGCGCTCGAAAAGCGCGCCCAGGCCATCGCCATCCGATGAGAGCAGCAGAGCATCCAGCCGGTCGAGCTCGGAGCGGTAGGCGGCAAGTTCGCGCCGCAGCGCTGTCGCGTTGCCGAGGCAGACGTCGCGCCACATTTCAGGATCGCTGCTGGCAAGGCGCGTGAAGTCGCGAAAGCCGGTGGCTGCGTATCGAAAATAATCGGCGGCGTCAGCGCGCTGCGCCAATTGAGCGACCAGCGCAAAGGCAAGCGCATGCGGCATGTGACTGACGGCGGCGAAGATTGCATCGTGGCGTGCGGCCTCGAGCGTATTCACGACGCCGCCGCACGCGTTCCAGGCGTCGGCGACCCGCTTCTGCGCGTCGGCCGTGGTCTCGGGAAGAGGCGTCAGGATCACCGACCTGCCGCGAAAGAGAGTCTCCGATGCAGCCGCAGCGCCGGAGCGCTCGCTACCGGCAATCGGATGGCCAGGCACAAAACAAGGCAACGCGGCGCCGAGGTAACGTCGTGCCGCGGCGATGACATCCTGCTTGGTGCTGCCGGCGTCGGTGACCACCGTCGCCCGACCGAGTGCGGGCGCGATTGCCGCAAGCAGTTCGGGGATCTGGCCAACCGGTGTGGCGAGCAACACGAGATCGGCGTCAGTGAGCTCGTCGGTCCAGCGTTGATCTTGCGTCCACGTCCGATCGGCGATACCCAACTTCCTCGCCAAGTTCAGGTTGGATGCGCCGCGTCCGACACCGACCACGGTCGCGGCCGCTCCCGCAGCTTTCAGCGCGAGCGCGAAGGAGCCTCCGATCAGCCCGACGCCTACGACCACCACTTTGCCGAGCGCCGGGGCGCGCACAGCGTCAGCTTTCGCCCGGCCCGGCGTTGCCAACGGCCTCCCCTAGCGCGGAAAGAAAGCGCTTGTTTTCCTCCTCCAGACCGACCGTGACCCGCAGATGCTCCGGCAACCCGTAGTTCGCCACCGGCCTCACGATCACGCCCTTGCGCAGCAGCTTGTCGTAGACCTCGGCGGCATCGCCGATGCGGACCAGCAGGAAATTTCCGTGCGACAGCACGTATCCGATGCCAAGCGCGTCGAGGCCGCGCATCAGTTGCTCGAGGCCGGCAAGGTTCAGGCGAGCGCTTTCTGCCACGTACGCGGCGTCGGCAAGCGCCGCAAGGGCCGCGGCCTGCGCCACCGAGTTGACGTTGAATGGCTGCCGCACGCGGTTCAACATGTCGGCGACCGCGATGTCCATCAAACCGTAGCCGACACGCAACCCGGCCAGACCGTACGCCTTGGAAAAGGTGCGCGATATGACGAGGTTCGGATGCTCGGCGATCCACGACGCGGTGTCGCACTGCTGCGTGGGCCGCAGATATTCGTTGTAGGCCTCGTCGAGCACGATCAGCACATCCTGCGGCACCGAGGCCACGAATGATTTCAGCGGGCCCGGCGCCAGCCACGTGCCCGTGGGATTGTTCGGGTTGGCAACGAACACGATGCGCGTGCGTGGCGTGATGGCGGCACGCATCGCGTCAAGATCGTGGCCCAGCTCGCGCGCTGCAACCGTGACCCCGGTCGCGCCGCGCGCCTGCGTCGCGAGCGGATAGACCGCGAACGCGTGCTGCGAATACACCGCCTCGTCGCCGGGCCGCAGAAACGCCTGGGTAGCAAGCTCCAGAATGTCGTTGGAGCCGTTTCCGAGCACGACCTGCTCGCGCTCGACGCAGAAGCGCGTCGCAAGCGCCGTCTTCAGCGCAAACCCGTTGCCGTCCGGGTATCGCGTGATGCCCGCCACCGCGTCGGCGATGGCCTGGCGCACGCGCGGGCTCGGTCCTCGGGGATTCTCGTTGGACGCGAGCTTGACGATGTCCTTTTCGGCGAGTCCGTACTCTCGCGCCAGTTCCTCAACCGGCTTGCCGGGCACATACGGCGCTATGCGGCGCACGTACTCCGGCGAGAGCGCCGACAGATCGCCGACCCTCATGGTGGCGGAATCTTTCGCGGGTGCGGCCTGTCGGCGAGTCACGATAGACGTCTCACGAAACTGCGGCGGGATACGATCCGAGGAGCTTCAAGAATGGCGCGCGCTCACGCAACTCCGCCAGCGCGGCGGCAACCGGTCCGTCTTCCTGATGGCCCTCGAGGTCGACGAAAAACAGGTATTCCCAAAGGCCGGTGCGCGCCGGACGGGATTCGAGCCGGCTCATGCTGACGCCGTGTCTGGCCAGCGGCTCCAGCAGCGCATGTACGGCGCCCGGACGGTTGTGCGCCGACATCACCAGCGACGTCTCATCGCGACCGGATGGTGCGGCGCCGTGACGGCCCAGAACCCAGAAACGCGTCGTGTTGTTGGGCTCGTCCTCGATGTGCGCAGCGAGTACGTCGAGACCGTAGATCGCCGCGGCAGCGTCGCCGGCGATCGCCGCCACGCCAGGCTCGGCAGCGGCCATGCGCGCTGCCTCGGCATTGCTCGCGACCGGAATGCGCGCGACCGAGGGCAGGTGCCGCGCCAGCCATAGCACGCATTGCGAGAGCGACTGGGCGTGTGAGTAAACGCGGGTCACGTCGTCAAGCGTGGTGCCTGCGGCGCGGTTGACGAGCAAATGCTGGCCGATGCGCAACTTGACTTCACCGACGATCGTGAGCGGCGTTTGATACATCAGGTCCAACGTTCGGCCGACCACGCCCTCGGTCGAATTTTCGACCGGCACGATGGCATAGTCGGTCTGACCTGCCTCGGCAGCGCGAAATACCTCGTCGATCGACGCGCACGGTTCGGCGTCCACCAGATCTCCGAAATGCTTGGTCACCGCCGCGTGGCTGAAGGTCCCTGCCGGGCCGAGATAGGAAATGCGCAGCTGCTGCTCCAGCGCGAGACACGCCGACATGATCTGGCGAAACACACTTGTCACCGCAGCCTCGGACAACGGTCCGCGATTCTCTATCTGGATCGCGCGCAGCACCTGCGCTTCACGCTCGGGACGATACGCGGTGGAGTCGCCCTTGAGCGAGCCGATGATTTTGGCGTGCGCGGCGCGTTCGTTGAGCAGCCGCAAGAGCTCGCGATCGAGTGCGTCGATCGCATCGCGCCGCCGGTTGATCTCCTCGCTCGAGTGGTGCGACATCGACTGAGAGTCTGCCGTATGCACCCAGCTTACTTCGGTCGTGCCGAACCAAGCTTGGCGGGCATCTCGCGGCTCATGGCCTCGATCGTCGGGCCGAGCCTCCGGCTGGCAAGCTGCATCGAGGCCCGCGTCGCTTCGGTCATGATCCGCGGCATTTCATTGAGTGTCATATCGGCTCTTCCTCGCCATCGTCTTCGGTCTCGACCACGCGCTCCAGGCCGGCAAGTTTTTCACCATGATCGAGGTTGATGAGGGTGACGCCTTGCGTCGAACGGCTCATTTCGCGGATCGACGACACCTTGGTGCGGATGAGGACCCCGCCGGTCGAGATCAGCATGACCTCATCGCCTGAACGGACCAGCGAGGCGGCGACCACGCGGCCATTGCGCGTCGTTTGCTGGATTGCGATCATGCCCTTGGTGCCGCGGCCGTGACGCGTGTGCTCGACGATGGGTGTCCGCTTGCCATAGCCATTTTCGGTCGCCGTCAGCACCGACTGCTCCTCGTCTTCGGCGACGAGCATGCTGATGACCGTCTGGCCGCGATCGAGGCTCATCCCACGCACGCCATGCGCGTTGCGGCCCATCGGCCGCACGTCGGTTTCCTCGAAACGCACTGCCTTGCCGCCGGAGCTGAACAGCATCACGTCGTGCTTGCCGTCGGTAAGCTGAGCACCGACCAGGAAATCCCCGTCGTCGAGATCGACGGCGATGATGCCCGATGGACGAGGCCGCGAGAATTCCGATAACGGCGTCTTTTTCACCGTGCCCTTGGCAGTCGCCATGAACACGAAGCGGTCCTGCACGAACTCCTTGACCGGAAGGATGGCGGTGATCTTCTCGTGCTCGAGGAGCGGCACGAGGTTGACGATCGGCTTGCCTCGCGACGCGCGCCCTCCCTGCGGCACGTTGTAGACCTTGAGCCAGTACACACGCCCGCGATTGGAGAAGCACAGAATGAAGTCGTGCGTATTGGCGCTGAAGAGGCGGTCGATGAAATCGTCGTCCTTGGTGCCCGTCGCCTGCTTGCCGCGGCCACCGCGGCGCTGCGCGCGATATTCGGCAACCGGCTGCGCCTTCATGTAGCCGCCGTGCGACATGGTCACGATCATATCCTCGGGCGCGATCAAGTCCTCGAGGGACAGGTCGACACCCTGCGCCACGATCTCGGAGCGGCGCTTGTCGCCAAATTGATCGCGGATCGATGTAAGCTCGCCGGCAACGACGCTGGTCACGCGCTCCGGTTTGGCGAGGACGTCGAGCAGGTCGACGATCTGCACCATGACCTCGCGATACTCGCCGGTGATCTTCTCCTGCTCGAGACCGGTCAGGCGCTGCAGGCGCAATTCGAGGATGGCCTGCGCCTGCGCGTCCGACAGCTTGTAACCGGCCGCTGTCGAGCCTGACCGCGACTGCCAGCCATATTCGGGAGCGAGTCCCGCGGGCCGCGCCGCATCCGCCGCGGCGCGAGCGAGCATTTCCTCGACCAGCGCCGAGCGCCATATCTTCTCCATCAGCGCCGACTTCGCTTCGGCCGGAGTAGCCGCGCGTTTTATGAGAGCGATGATCTCGTCGACGTTGGATAACGCGACGGCAAGCCCTTCGAGAATGTGGCCACGGTCGCGCGCCTTTCTGAGCTCGAAGCGAGTGCGCCGGACGACGACCTCTCGCCGATGCTGCAGGAAAAACTGCAGAAACTGTCTGAGGTTCAGCACGCGGGGCTGGCCATCGACCAGCGCCACCATGTTCATGCCAAAGCTGTCCTGGAGCTGCGTCAGCTTGAACAGATTGTTGAGGATGATCTCGGCGACTTCGCCGCGCTTGAGCTCGATCACCACGCGCATGCCGGATTTGTCGGACTCATCGCGCAGGTCGGAGATTCCGTCGAGCTTTTTCTCGCGTACCAGCTCGCCGATGCGCGTGAGCAGCGTCGCCTTGTTCACCTGGTAGGGAAGCTCGTCGACGATGATCGCCTGGCGTCCGCCTTTATCGATGTCCTCGATATGGGTGCGGGCGCGGATCACAACCCGTCCGCGGCCGGTGCGATAGCCTTCGCGCACGCCCTCGGTGCCGTAGATGATCCCGGCGGTGGGAAAGTCGGGCGCCGGAACGTGCTCGATCAACTCGTCGACCGTCAACTCCGGGTTGTCGAGCAGCGCAAGACACGCGGTGATGATCTCGGTCAGGTTGTGCGGCGGAATATTGGTCGCCATCCCCACCGCGATGCCCGACGAGCCGTTGATCAGCAGATTGGGAATCCGTGCCGGGAGAACGGTCGGCTCGAGCTCCTTGCCGTCGTAATTCGGCACGAAATCGACCGTTTCCTTGTCGATATCGGCCAGCATCTCCGCGGAAATCTTTTCCAGGCGGCATTCGGTGTAGCGATACGCGGCCGCCGCGTCACCGTCGACTGAACCAAAATTGCCCTGGCCATCGATAAGCGGATAGCGAAGCGAAAAATCCTGCACCATGCGTACCAGCGCCTCGTAGGTCGCGCTGTCGCCGTGCGGGTGATACTTGCCGAGAACGTCACCGACCACGCGGGCGCACTTGACGTATGGCCGGTTCCAGACGGTGTTCGCCTCGTGCATCGCAAAAAGCACGCGGCGGTGTACGGGTTTCAGCCCGTCGCGGACATCGGGCAAGGCCCTGCCCACGATCACGCTCATGGCGTAATCGAGATAGGAATGCCGCATTTCGGCTTCGAGGCTTACGGGAAGGGTTTCTTTGGCGAACTGCTCCATCGGGACGACGCTCTTTATCGGTTAAAAGGCTTCAAAGCGGCATGCTTGCGCACGTATGCGCGGGGACGGCAGAATCTTCTTGTGGGGGCCATCCGTCGCCGCCGGACGCGCAGGCGCGAAAAACAAACAATTTTATCATGACCGTTGTATTGCTGCGACACCTTCCAACTTCCTGTTGCAAGAATCGAAATACGGCTTGGCAGTGGCAAAATCCCCATGCTATAGTCGGCTGGAAGTCGCTGTTTTCAACGGCTACTAAAAGACATTGCCGCCGAGCGGAAAATGAACGAGCAAACCTCAACAACTCAAGCCAAAGGGGTGAAAGTGATGAAACTTCGTCTGATTGCAACCATCGTGACCGGCGCCACTGCCGCCATGCTGGCCTCCGCGGCGTTCGGCCAGGCAAACCCGCAGAACAGCGGATATGTCTTGTTCGGATACGGCACGCCTACCAATAACTTATGGCGAAGCGGCTCCTACGGCGGCCAGCCCGGCGTCAACGACACGCTGTGCTGGCGTACCGGCTACTGGACTCCGGCGATGGCCATTGTGGAGTGCGATCCCGATCTAGTCCCCAAGGCCCCGCCCCCACCGGCTCCGGCAGCCGCACCACCGCCTGCTCCGCCGCCACCTGCCCCGCCTCCCCCGGGCGTGAGCGTGCAGAAGATTACGCTAGCAGCCAAGGCCTTGTTCGATTTCGACAAGGCGGTCCTCAAGCCTGAAGGCAAAGCGGCCATCGACAGCGAAGTCATCAGCCGGCTGAAGGATGTCACCAAGCTCGAGTTGGTCTTGGTTACCGGCCACACCGACCGTATCGGCACCCAGGCGTACAACCAGAAGCTGTCCGAGCGCCGCGCCAACACGGTTCGCGACTACTTGGTAAGCCGCGGAGTGGCGAGGGACAAGATCGAGACGCTGGGCATGGGCAAGACACAGCCGGTTCCGGGCGTTGTCTGCAACCAGAAGGCGCTGAAGGAACTGATTGTGTGTCTGGCGCCGAACCGCCGCGTCGAAGTCGAAGTCAAGGGCGAAGCCACAAAGCGGTAAATGCAGCGCTGAAGCGGCGCTTTTCGACGAAAGAGCCCCGCCGCGTGCGGGGCTTTTTCATGGTTTTTTTGAGTTCCTCCGCGAACATGCGCTTAACCCTGCTCTGCTGCCGATGACAGACGTCGAATTGCGCCTCGACGCGCGCTGGGTGTTGCCGATCGAGCCCGCGGGTTTGCTGCATCTGCATTCGCTGCTGGTAAGCGAAGGGCGAATCGTTGCGATCGTCCCGACGGCGATTGCCGAGCGCGACTACACGGCGCGCGAGCATGTTGCGCTGCTGACCCACGTTCTGCTGCCGGGGCTCGTCAACGCGCATACCCACGCGGCCATGTCCTTGCTGCGCGGAGTGGCTGACGACGTGCCGCTCAAGGCCTGGCTCGAGCAATCGATCTGGCCCCGCGAAAGCCGTTTTGTCGATGCCGATTTCGTCTACGACGGAACCTTGCTTGCTGCAGCGGAGATGCTTCAGGGCGGAATCACCTGCTGCAACGACATGTACTTTTTTCCCGACGCCGCGGCGCGCGCCTATCGCGCCAGCGGCATGCGGGCGATGCTGGGGCTTCCCATCCTGGATTTCCCCACGCCTTACGCCGCCGACGCCGATGGCTATCTGCACGTCGGACTCGCGGCGCGCGACGCCTGGAAGCACGAGCCGCGGCTTCTGTTTTCGCTCTCGCCGCACGCGCCCTATACCGTCGCCGACGCGACGTGGACCAAGATCGTCACCTTCGCCCGTCAACTCGATCTCGCCATCCAGACGCACCTGCTGGAAACGCGCGACGAGCGGACGAAGAGTCTGGCCGAGCATCACCTGGCACCGCTGCAGCGGCTGCATCGCCTCGGGGCGACCGGTCCGGGCTTTATCGCGATTCACGCCGTCGATGTGAATCCGGCCGACATCGAGCTGCTCGCGGCGCAGCGCTGTCACGTCGTGCATTGCCCGACGTCGAATCTGAAGCTCGCCAGCGGAATCGCTCCGATCACGGCATTGAAGCGCGCCGGTGTCAACGTCGCGCTTGGCAGCGACGGCGCGGCGAGCAACAATCGTCTCGACGTGTTCGGCGAGGCGCGCCTGGCTTCGCTCATCGCCAAAGTGGCGGGGAATGATGCCGCCGCGCTGCCTGCGGCCGACGTCTTGCGGATGGCAACGCTGGGCGGCGCGACGGCACTGGGGATGGAAGATGACATCGGATCGCTCGAGCGCGACAAGCAGGCCGATGTCATCGCGGTCAATCTGGGTGGCTTGTCCCATGCGCCATGCTATGACCCGGTATCGCACCTCGTTCATGTCACCGGGCGCGATCAGGTAAGCGATGTGTGGGTCGCGGGAGAGCGGCTCGTCGCCGACGGGATGCTGACCCGCCTCGACGGCAAGGAACTCGCGTCGCGTGCCGGCTTCTGGCAGGATCGCCTTCAATGAACGTCAACGCCGACCCGTCCGAGCTCGCCAAGTTCAGTGCGCTTGCGCACCATTGGTGGGATCCGACCAGCGAATTCAAACCGCTGCACGACATCAATCCGCTGCGGATGAGTTACATCGTCCGCCAATGCGGCGAGCTCGTGGGGAAGGCAGTGCTCGATGTCGGCTGCGGCGGCGGCATACTCACCGAAGCCATGGCCCGCGACGGCGCTCACGTCACCGGCATCGATCTGTCCGACAAGGCGCTGGGCGTGGCGCGCCTGCATCAGATCGAATCCGGGACCAGCGTCGATTATCGGCTCACATCGGCGGAAGCCCTGGCAATCGAAGCGCCCGCCTCATTCGACGTGGTCACCTGCATGGAATTGCTCGAGCACGTTCCTGAACCGGCATCGACCATCGACGCCTGCGCGAAGCTCGTGCGCGCCGGTGGCTACGTCGTGTTCTCCACCATCAACCGCAATGCAAAGGCTTACGCGCTCGCCATCGTCGGCGCGGAGTACGTGCTGGGGCTCCTGCCTCGCGGCACGCACGACTACGCGCGGTTTCTGAAGCCTTCGGAAATCGCCGTATTTGCGCGCGCGGCGGGACTCGAGACCGAGGCGCTGACCGGCATGACGTACAACCCCTTCACCAAGGCTTACCGGCTCGAATCCGATACATCGGTCAACTACATCATGATTTTCCGACGTGACCCATAGCGTCGCTCCTCCGCTGCGGCTCAACGTTCGCGCAGTACTTTTCGATCTTGACGGGACGCTCGCGGACACCGCCGGCGATCTCGCCGCCGCCCTCAACCGTGTTCGCGCCGATCGTTCGCTGCCGCCGATGCCGCTCGATGTGCTTCGTCCGCATGCGTCGCATGGTGCGCGCGGCATGCTGGGCGCAGCGTTCGGCATCGGCCGCGAGAGTCCCGAGTTCGAGAGCCTGAGCGGCATGTTCCTCGATTATTACGCGGCAGCGCTCTGCGAAAAAACGCAGTTGTTCGGGGACGCGGTGGAGGTTCTGACGGAGATCGAGCGCCGAGGATTGCACTGGGGCATCGTCACCAACAAGGCAACGCGGTTCACGCTGCCTATCCTGGAGCGGCTCGCACTTTCGACACGCACGGTCGCGGTCATCTGCGGCGACACCACGGCCAACGCAAAGCCACACCCGGAGCCGCTGCTCGCGGCGGCGTTGATGTTGAACATCGATCCGTCGGACTGCGTGTACGTGGGCGACGCCGAGCGCGACATCGTCGCCGGCCGTGCCGCGGGAATGAAGACCTTGATCGCGAGTTACGGCTACCTGGGTGTCCACGACACGCCGGAACATTGGGCCGCCGACGGCGTCATCCATTCGCTCCCCGAGCTGCTCGACTGGTTACCGGAAACGGTGGCGCTCACTGCAGCTACCGAATGAATTTTCCTACCGAGGCCGTCGCGCGGCCTGAATGACTCTTCTCGCACGCGAGCGTCGATTGCAATAAAGCGACCCATTGCTTGCGGCGGTACGCCGCGGCGCGCTATCCGGGACATGCTCCGGCGTTGAGATACAGCCACTGCTGGGGTTTCCCATCGCGCGTGCCGGCGACCCACACTGCCTGACTCTTGGTCAGCGGCTGCAGTACCGTCGACGCTATGTCGCCCGGAATCGCCAGCGGGATACCGTTGGCGCGTTCCACGCGATCTCCGTTCTTGAGTCCCAGCATCCCGGCGAAGCCGCTTTGATCGCGCACGATCAACGCTCCGGGCCCTGCCTCGAGCAAGGCCTTCCACGCGTCCGGCGCGCCGGTCATGCCACCGAGCAGTTCCGCATTCAATCGCACGATCGGCCCCGCAAATCCCGCCGGCACTGCGCATGCCGACGGCCTGGCGCTCTGTGCGACGGCGATCGCGGGCCGCGTTTCCAGCGCCGCGGAACGCAGGACCATTTCCCGGCGGGCGCCACCTTCAATCAACGTGACGCCCTCGGGCCGAACCGTATCGAGCCGCACGCCGGTACCGACTTCCTGACCGGTGGATACGATCAGCGGGCCGCGAGCGGTCCGAAACAATGCGTAACCGCTGCCGTCGCGAAGCGCGAATACCCCGAGCAGACGCAGGTCGCCTAAGCTTGCGCTGGCGCCGGCCGGAGTCGCCGCAGGTGCAACCCCGAACAGTTTTGCATCGACAACCCGCCGCACGACGTCGCTGTCGGCAATCGTGACCGGAATCGTCACCGGCCCCGGACCGAACCACCTCCAGCCCCAATGCGCGATGGCAAGCGCCAGGAGACCCAACGCAACGAGCCACGCCAGCACCGCGGCAAGTTTCCACGTTGCGCCGGTCAGCGCCGAAGCGCGTGTGCTCGTCACGTATAATCCGTTTTCGCTCAATTCGTCACCGCGCTTTTTTTCGCGCCACTTTTTTGAATCCGCACCTCGCGCAATTGCAGCCGTATCCGTTCGAACGTCTGCGTGCGCTCTTCGCGAGCGCGGTGCCGAATACGCAGAAGCCACCCATCAGCTTGTCGAT
>Ga0210402_10001221_pt1 | contig 26643 bp, 24 predicted proteins | sample IncBWC7MmetaG_FD_161055 | JGI IMG/M metagenome (GOLD analysis project Ga0210402, IMG submission 161055) | Forest soil microbial communities from Barre Woods Harvard Forest LTER site, Petersham, Massachusetts, United States - Inc-BW-C-7-M | ecosystem: Environmental > Terrestrial > Soil >... | reverse complement strand
TTGAACTGCCGGTGGCGTCGTCGGTGGCGGTGGCGTCGGTGGCGGCGTCGGCTGTGGTGGCGTCGCCGGTCGCGGCGGAGTCGGTGGCGGCACCATGCGCGCCAGGTAGCTGTACATCTCGGGACGCCTTTCCTTCAGCGGCGCCATCTCTGCCAGAATGCGCTCGTCCTCGGCCTTGAACTTCTCGGACTTCTGGCGGCTCTCCTCCGGCTTCGTCCCCGGCTCGCCCTTCATCAGGTTCGAAGCATAGTTCAGGAAAAACATGCGCTGGGCCGCCGCCATGAACTGCAATTCGGTCTTCGGATCGGTTGCCGCAAGCGGGCGCGGCGCCTGCACGGTGGAGGCAAAAACGCCCGCCAGTCCGTAATAATCCTTGGTCGGGATAGGATCGAACTTGTGATCGTGGCACCGGGCGCAGGCCACGGTCAGCCCCAGAATACCGCGCGAGACGGCGTCCACGCGCTCATCCCAATCGTCGGTGAACAGCGTCTCGATCACGTCCTTGGAGAGCCGCGCGTCCTTGTGGTAGACCGGCCCAGCGCCCAGGTATCCCAGTGCCCGCAGATCGTCGCGCGAAGTGCCCGGCATCTGGTCGGCGGCCAGTTGCAGTTTCACGAACCGGTCGTAGGGCACGTCGCGGCTGACGGCCTCGATTACCCAATCGCGATACCGCCAGGCAAACGGGTACGGCGGATTGGTGGCTTCGGAAGTGGGGTTGTCCTCGGCGAACCGCGCCACATCCAGCCAGTACCGGCCCCATCGCGGACCATACTGGGCCGAGCCCAGCAGCCGGTCCACCAGGCGCTCATAGGCGTCGGGCGACCGGTCCTTCTCGAAAGCCGCGACTTCGCCGTAGGTGGGCCGCAAACCCGTGAGGTCCAGGTAGGCGCGCTGGATCAGCGTAGCCGCATCGGCCGCGGGTGAAGGCTGCAGGTGGCTCTCTTGCAGTTTGGCCAGCACGAAGGAATCGATTTTCTTGCGCGCCCAAGCCGCGTCTTTTATCGTGGAGGCGGGCACTTGGGACGCGGCCATTTTGGAAGCCGGCACTTGGGGCGCGGTCACCTCACGCACCGGCTGGAAGGACCACCACTTGCGGCCGGTTTCGATATCCATCCCGCGCTTGGCGACCGGCGCCGCGGAGGCCTTATCTTCACGCGGGTCGGGCGCGCCCCCGGCAATCCATTTCCGGAAGGCGTCGATTTCGCGCGCCGAAAGCTTCCCGGTGGGCGGCATGCGGAGTTCGGAGTCTTTATATTCCAGCGCCTCAATCAGGCGGCTGGCATCGGGACTGCCCGGAACGAGAATGGGCCCACCATCACCGCCCGCCCGCATCCCGGGCTTGGTGTCGAGCACCAAGCCGCCCATGGGAGTCCGCAGTTTGGAGGAATGACAACCGAAGCACTGGTTAACGAGGATGGGACGAATCTCTTTTTCGAAGAAGGTGTTGTCTACGGCCTGAGTATTTACAGCCTGCGCGCTCAGGCGGCCAGCACAGAGCGCCAATACGGCCCAGAATTTCATCCTTGACAGACATTCTATCAGGAAGTGGCACAAGCCTCCTGGCCTGTGTTCTAACGCCGGTCTATCTCCAGTCGTGGAAGCTGTCGTGCAGGGAGTCGTGCAATGACCGGTGGAAATCCCGAGCGGCGCGCCGCATTTCCTCGCGGGCTTGCCGCATTTCCTCGCGGCCCTGCCGCATTTCGCGGGAGATCGCCATCCGATCGGTGCGGATTTCCCGAGCGGCTTGCGCGCGCGCCTGGTAGGCTTCGCGCCGGGCGGCCGTCAGTTCCCGCCGCAGTTCCGAACGGTCATACCGCGCGTCCCACCGCCACCGGCCGAACGATGGCGCGATCAGCAACAACAGCAACACCCCAACCGCCACAAACTTCATGCACGTTGCTCCTTATAGTAGCTATATACGCCCGGCGGGGCAGAAAGTTTGGCCGAATTTGCGATTTTTTTCGGGTTTCAAGCAGTTTGGGCTGCAAGCAACAGATGCCGGATTTACTGTTTGCTTGTCCAGTCGGGCGGGGAGGAAACCGGCACCGCGGCCACGAGGGCCGGGATGCGGGCTTAAGACGGATCAAGCCCCCGAGTTTGCGTCCCGTGGCCCGGAAGGTTGAGCCTACAGCGGTTCGGCGCCGCTCAAGGTGAGGATAGTGTTCAGGAATGCTTTCAGCTCCGGGCATTTGTTCGCCGCTACGGTAAGGTCTTTACCGCGTAGAATTCGGGCAACGTCTCGTGTCTTTGAGTAGTCACGCGGACAGGTTCCGATTCTGAAGATTTCACGAATGTGGTAAGACGGTGGCCGGGTGTGGTTCACGGATTCCGGCGGGCCGGTCGGTGCGGCTTTCTTGTTGCCGGCCAACGCTTGAATTTCGCTCCAAAACGGAAGCAACCAGGCCTCGAAATCATGCTGTGCAGCGTGGGGATGGAACTTGGGGTTCTTCCCAACCCACTCTCGCATCTTCCGTCTTGCGTCGGCGGCGTCGATGAAATCGCTCGTCCCCGTGTACACGTCCGTCAATGCAATCACGGCATCCGACGGAGGCTTTCCGTTTCTCAGGAGTCCTTCGACCGCCCTCCGAAGCTTGTCTTCCTTTGGGATTCTTCCATCGTAGGGGAAGGGATCGATGTTAGGCATTCGTTTGTTGAGCTTCAACCCCAGGAATCCCCGTAAGTACGGCAGAAAAGCTCGCTCAGTCCTCCCCTCAACCATGATGGAGATCTTCAAGCCCGCGCCCCGAGGCGCCCGTTGCGCCAAAGCTCATCCAATGAATAGTCTTTCAGCCAGTCACCCAGACCGAGTTCGTCCGCTCTTGTCAGACTGGTCATGCCATCTTCGGTTGAATCGAGGATGACCACTTCCGAGGGTTCGAGGAAACGGATCAGGGTATCCGAATGGGTGGCCACAATGATTTGAGTCCGGTGCGAAGCCTCTCTCAACTGGTCTGCCATCAAACTCAGCAATTCGGGATGCAGACTCACCTCCGGTTCGTCGAGGAGAGTGAGAGCTGTAAGTCCCGGGCTCTGTAGCAACGTTGTCAGCCACAGGAACCGCAGTGTTCCCTCTGACAATTGGTGCATGTAGAGCGGCTTTGAAAAACCACGCTCGCGCCATGCAAGCGCGAGCGTTCCTGCCGCTACCGGCGGAAAATCCAGCCGCTCAAATCGCGGAAACGCCGCACGAAGAGAGTCTTCAATTGCCTCAAATCGGTTTCGTTCTGTCTCGCGAAGATAGAAAAGACACGCAACCAGATCCTCACCGTCTCTACCGGGCAACTCCGCGGGCCTCATCGACTGCGGCAGGCGGACAGGCGACCGGGGATCGACATTCAAGACGTGATAAAAGGTTGAGGAGGCGAGCCGCCGCCGGAAATCCTCTGGTTCCTGGAACATTTTTGGAACCTGCGCCAACGAAGTCTCCAGGGGGTTGTGCTCCCACGTCGGGCGCAGGAGCTTTTTCTTCTCTGGGTCGTAGTACTTAACGTCCCGTTCGTGCGAATTGATATGAAGGAACGGTGTTGGGTGAGGCCTCTTTTTCTGGGTGAGCACCTCTTCGCGGACCGCGTGGGCGATTCCTTCCGGACGAAGCCGCAACGAGTATTCGAGGGGCTCGCGACCTGGAACCTCCATCGTGATTCCCAGTCCAAGTTCCTCAGCTCTGTCGTATGTAAGTATGTTTGCCAGCCCCGACAGGTCAGAAATCGATGAACTCAGTTTAGCCTGCGCGGAACATGCCAGCAAAGAGAGTACATCCAGCACGGATGTCTTTCCCGTTCCATTCGCGCCGATCATTACCGAAAGCGGGCGCAACGAGAGTCGAACGTCGTGCAGACGCCGAAAACCCTGAATCGAGAGTTGGCCAAAGCGTACCGGGGAATGCTCCATTGTTTTCCTCGGCCCGCACTAAGAGTGGCCGTCGATCCAGTTTACCCTTATGGAGCGCGCCTATTCGTAGTGCAGCGCCTGGATCGGATCAATCCCGCTGGCCCGCCGGGCGGGCAGGAAACCGGCGCCGGCGGCTACCAGCGCCATAATCCCGAGGGCGGCGGCGGCGGTCCAGACGTCGGTCGTTTGGACGCCGAATAACTGGGTGGCCACGTAGCGGCTCAGCGCCCAAGCCGCCGGAACGCCGAGCGCGAGGCCGACGCCGACCAGTATGGCGGTCTCGCGCATCACCATCCAGACTACCGCGCCTTGCGGTGCTCCCAGGGCCATGCGCAGACCGATCTCCTTGGTCCGCCGGGCCACCACGAATGCCATCACGCCGTAGAGCCCGATGGCCGCCAGCACCGTGGCCAGCACGCCGAATGCGGCGGAGAGCATCGCAATCAGCCGCTCCGTGCTGAGGGTTTCGTCCAGTTGCCGTTGCAGCGTCTTCATCTGGTAAATCGGCATGGCCGGGTCGATCTCGGCGATCTTGCGGCGCATCGCGGCAAACATGGTTGAGGAGTCCACCGACGTGCGTACGTAAAATGTGTTGCCCCCCGGATAGCTGTTCTGCAGATCGGCCACGAAAACCTGACGGTGCACGCCCTCGCGAGGGCCTTCGTAGAGGGCGTCCCGGGCCACGCCGACAATCTCGATTTCCAGTTTCGTCTTGGGCCCGCCGCCAAAACCGATGTGCCGGCCCAGCGCGCTTTTGCCGCCAAAGAAATGGGTGGCGAACTTCTGGTTCACGATGGCCACTTTAAACGTCGTTCCCGTGTCTCTTTCGTCGAAATCGCGGCCCTCCAGCAAGGGTTCGCCCATGGCCTGCCAATAGCCTGGCGAGACCACGTTCATGAAGGCCTGCATATCTTCGCCGTCCTTGTTCTGGTGCCCCTCCACCGACATGCTGGAATCCCATTCACTGCCGCTTAAGATCGAAACCCCGGCGGTGGTCGCCGAGGTTACCCCCGGCAGGCTCCGCACACCCAGCAAGGCCTGCTGGTAGAACGTCCGCAAGCGCGGTCCGGAGTAGCCGTTCAACGCCGGGTCCACCTGAAACGTGACCAGGTTTCCGATATCGCGGAAGCCGGCGTTGGTCTGTTTCAAATTGGCCAGCGTCTTCACGAACAGGCCGGCCCCGGCCAGCAGCAGAAACGAAAACGCGACCTGCGCGATCACCAGGGCTTTGCGGAGTTTGACCGATCCGCCGCCGCCCGTCACCGCGCCCACCACGTCTTTCAAGGTGTTCCACAAGTCGACGCGCAGCGCCTGCACGGCCGGCGCCAGGCCGAATAACAGCCCGGTCAAGACCGCCAGGGCCGCGTTGAAAGCCAGCACGCGGGCGTCCGGGTCGGCCTTCAGCATCAGCGGGGCGCTATTCTGCGGGATGAACGTCAGCAACGCGCGGATGATCGCCACCGCCAGGAACAGCCCCGCCACACCGCCCGTTACCGAAAGCAGCAAGCTCTCAATCAACAGTTGGCGCAACAGTTGCCACCGCGACGCGCCAATCGCCAGCCGCACCGCCACTTCCTTCTGGCGGGCAATGGCGCGGGCGATCAGCAGGTTGGCCACGTTGAAGCAGGCGATCAGCAGGACCAGCCCCACCATGCACATCAATACGATCAGCGCCGTGGAGTAGCTCTGGCGCAGTTCCGAGAAGCCGTTGCCCGCCGCCTCCACGTTGATCTTCCGGGCCAGGAAGCGATCGCGATAATACTTCGAAGTATCCTTCAACTCCTTCTGGTTGATCTCCTCGTTGAGGACTTGTGAGAACAGAACCTGCAGCGAGGCTTTGGCCGAATCCACCGTAAACCCCGGTTTCATCCGGGCGAAAGTCTGCACCCACTGGCTGCGCCGGTCGCCCATGGCGTCCGAACCCGGCGTCATCAGCGGCTTCATTTGGACGGGCACGCGGATCTGCGGCGATTGCGAGGGGTCCAGGCCGGTGAAACCCGGGGCCGAAACGCCGACGATCACCATCGGGTAATTGTTTACCTGGATTTTCTGGCCGACCACCTTCGGATCGGAGGCGAATCGTGTGACCCAATACGAATAGCTGAGCACCACCACCGGATGGCCCTTGTAGACCTGGTCGTCCTCCACGGAGGAGAAGACGCGGCCGAGCGCCGGCTTCACGCCCAACGCCTGATAATAGTTGCCCGACACCAGTTCGGCGTCGACGCGCTCGGTCTGGCCGCCGAACCCAATGGAAAGGGGCGTCCCGTACTGACAGAAGACGTCCGAGAAGGCCTGGGCCTTCTGCTGAAAGTCCTGGTACATGGGGTAGGAGGTCTTGCGCGTTCCGTTGTTGTTGCCCATGTGCGGGCCGTTGGGCCAGATCATGACGAGTTGTTCCGGGCGGGTGACGGGGAGCAGGCGCAGCATCAACTGGTCCATCAAGGTGAAGATGGCGGTGTTGGCGCCAATCCCGAGGGCCAGCGAGACCACCGCCACCAACGTGAAGAGCGGGCTGCGGCGCAAGTTCCGCAGCGCAAACCGGATGTCAAACAGGATTCGGCTCATGGCTATATATAGTGTTACGCAGTGTGCGGGATAAAGTTTGCAGAAACAGGCGAAATAAGCGGAAATGAAGCCCTTGAGCCGCCAAGGTCTTTCGGGCACAATGGAAGACTCATGGAAACTCGATTTTACCCGACACAAGAAGATGTGGACCGGTACCTGAGATTGCGGGTCGCCGGCATGAGAATGAACAGCAAGCTTCTCAAGGCGGTTCCAAAGCAGGCTTATCACGAAATCGGGGAGGCGCTCGGTTTCCTCAAGGACGGTGTTCTGGTATTCCAAAGCGAGGACATGACGGGCGTGTTGTCGGAATGTTGCCTTTACGACTGGTACGAGGATGGAAAGAATGTTGTCCAGCGCTACGCGGAGACACACCCCGCCCAGCCCGGAACGGAGGAACATTACATGTTGGATGCCTATCTGCACGCCCGCTACCGGGTGCTGCAGGTACAGTCCCTGGTGCCAGGCGCCGGTATCGATTGCAGAGACACTCTGAACAATGAGGATTTGTTCGTCATGGATGTTGCTTTTAGCCGGAGTGCCGAGCAAGGCTACGCCCTCGCCACCCGGACGATCCCCCTCGGTGAGTACTGGATTACCACTGGCGCCGCCCTCCCTATGGGCTCGAGAGATGCCATGAAGGCTGCCGTACGCCGGATGGACAGAAGCCCAAGACCGAAGGCGATGCAAGGTCCGGGCTCGCTATCGCTCTCGATGGTGCGGGCGTGTCTCGACACCGGGGCGGCCGAATATATCGTTTACGAGACCGCGAAGCCGAATCGGCGAGAGCCGCGCCACTTCACGCGCCGGAACCGGCGGCCAACGTAAGGGAACGGGCGGCGGCAACGTGTTTTTGGCCCCAATGGAATCCTTATGACAACTCACTTTTCCCCGACTCACGCAGATGTGGAGCGGTACCGCCGATTGCGGGCCGCCACCGACAAATTGGGTACCGACATCGTCCGCCATATTCCGGAGCGGGCATACGACGACATCGGAGAGGCGCTCGGCATACCCCACGATGGCGTAGTGGTCTTGGGCAATAAGGACGTGTCCGGAATTATGGCGGACTGTTGTCTTCACGATTGGTACGACGAGAATGAACTGAACGTCGTCCAGCGCTACGCGGAAACCCACCCTGCTCAGCCGGGAACCGACCAACACTTCGTGTTCAATGCATTACTCGATGCGAAGTACCGGGTGCTGAAGGTGCGGAGCCTGGTGCCGGGAGCGGGCGCCCATTGCGAAGACATAATGTACAACGAGAATTTGTTCGTTATGGATGTTGGTATGAGCCTGAACCCTGTGGCAGGTTGGGTGCTCGCCACCCGGACGATACCTCTCGGTGATTACTGGATGGCCGGCGGCAACGGCCTTCCGATCACCTCGCCGGATATCATGGAGAATGCCCGGCTCCAGTTCAGGAAACGTGCCGGGCCCGGATCCGATCTGTATCCCGAGGACCTGTCGCTGGCGATCGTGCGGGCGTGTCTGGAGGCCGGAGCGGTAAAACAAGTGATTCATCAGATGGTGACGCCGAAACGGCGAGAGCCTCGGCACATCACGCGCCGGAACCGGCACAGGGTGTAACCGTTGCACGGCCGGCTGCGCCCCCCAGACACCAGTTCCGATATAATCTTCATCGATCATGATGATGAGAAGCGTGCTTGCGAAGGCCATGGCTATGGCAGTCGCGGTGATGGCGCTTGCCCCGGCCATGCATGCGCAGACGGCACCCGCTACTGCTGCGCCGCAGCTTGAATTCACTTCGGCGATGGGCTCGAAATATTACTCGCTGCCGGATGAAAAGGGCGTAGTCGCGGCAGCTCAGAAGAACCTGGCCGCGGATCCGAAGAATGCGGACTTGCTGCTCAAGCTAGCGCAGGCACAGGTCTCCGTGTGGCAGGACCGGGAAGCGGTGGAGACTTTGACGCGCGCGCTGGCGGTTTCGCCCGAGAGTGCCGATCTCTATACAGAGCGCGGCCATCGGGAATTGCCCCTGCGCGAGTTCAAACGCGCGCTGGCGGACCTGGACCGGGCGGCCGCTCTCAATCCTAAGAGGATGGATGCGTACTACCATCTCGGACTGGCGCACTATTTTCTGGGCGAGTTCGGACCGGCCGCGGCGGCCTTCCGCCACGCGGTGGAACTGGCGCCCAACACCGACGAACGCATCAATTCCACCAACTGGCTGTATGCATCGCTGCGCCGCGCAGGGCAACGTGGCCCGGCAGCGGCAGCGCTGGCCGAGATCACGCCGGAAATGAAAAATGACGCGGCGCACACCGAGTTCTATCTCAGGCTGGTGCGAGTTTTTCAGGGCACGATGACGGAAGACCAGGCGCTTCCACCCGAGCCGCCCGCCAACTCCCCGGACACCGAAGCCGAGCTGCGCTTCGACACGGTGGCATACGGCGTGGGCAACTGGCATCTCTACAACCAGCAGGCGGCTAAGGCCCAGGAGTATTTCCGGCGTATCGTGAAAGGGCGGGTGTGGATCACCTGGGGCTTCGTGGGCGCGGAAGTAGAGCTTTCGCGTTTGAAGTAGCTCGCGGCCGGTGCGCGCGGCTCCCGGCTTGCGTTGTGTCCGCCTGATTCCCGGTGGTGTCGAACCCGGTCGGCAGCTTCATCGATTGCGACGTCGATGTCTTCCTCCGGCACCCTTTCGGCATGTTGGCGGTCTCGTCAATTCGCCCGCACAAACGACGGAATGCCTCGATCCGCCCCTTTCCGGCCGGAGCAGAATTGACGATGTAGCCGCTGAAGCCTGGATGCTGACCACTCAGGCTCGCAGGATTTAGTTTACACACCGGAGTCTGTGATGTACGGTATCATACAGCGCTAGAGATATCTATGGGTCAAGAACCGATCATGTTTCGAGCGTTACGTCAGCAGCTCCTCTGGCCGTCGATCCACCAGGCTGTCGATGTTTACCAGCGCCGTAGAGCGTGCAACGCCGACTATTACGAGCTTGTTTGGCGACTTATTCATATTTGGGAATGTACCGCCATCACACTCGCGGGCGCTGCGATTGCTTCGATTCGCCCCGTAGAAATTGCTAAATCCGAATACCTGCGGCTTAGAGAGCGATGCTACGGGATTACGTGGAGCGATGCAGAGGATACGCTGGTGCGGGGACAAGGTGCGCTTGACGGATCGGTGGACAAGTGGATCGAAATCCTCCAACTCATCGCGAATACCAATCTCGAAGGGACGCGATTCTTGCGAGCCTTGGTGAAGTTCTTGGGGAAAGACGCTGACACTCCCGCTGGTTACGGGATTGATCTGGCGCCGCTCGCGAGGGCGTGGTCTCGCGCCTGTGATGTACCGCCGAGCGTACGGCCACAGGTTGTCCCGGTCCGAGAAGCGATCCAAGCCATAAACGTGTTTAGAAATCGATTTGCGCATGTGCCTTTCCCCTATGATCAACTCCAAGATGTTTCCCGCGAGATCGAGGAATGCACGTTTCGGCTGTTCGATGTTCAATCACCGACGGCATCGGAAGAGTCCTGCCTGACTGGATGCTTCGCCTATAAGGATCATCTGCTGCGCGGCGCAGGATTTGATAAGACCCCGGACGGTTGGAACGCGCTAGAACATGAAAGCTTCGTTTGGGGAAAGAAGGGCGATCAGGAGACCTGGGAGGCCAGGCCGTTTGTGCTTCTTGACAAGATGATGCGTCCATACCTCTTGACACGATTGAAGAACGAGGCTGGATGGTGGGAGTACACTCGCTACCTTGCAGAGGCCAACGCGGTTGCGAGCGTGACAAATCCTGAACTGCTGAAACTACTGCCTCGGCCGAGCGAGGATGAGTATGCCCGGAAGCCGGAGGGGATTATAGCTGACGATAGAGTCGAAATCCCGGAGCCGGTTCGGGAGATCACTGTCGCCAGTCGGGACGAAGCAATGGCGGCAATCCGAGAGGGGCATTTCCAGCCCGCCGTTGACTACTTCCGCCAGGAAGTGAAAGGAAGGCCCTCATATCACTCAGGCTGGCAACGACTAGGCGTTACTCAGAGAGAATGGGCTGTACGCATCATGGATTCTGATCCACAAAAGGCCGCTGAGTTGTTGAAGGATTCACTGGACAGCTTTAGGCATGCGACGGGTCACATCGACTCCCAATATGCGGCCGAGGCATACTACAATCGCTCAAAGGCGCACTGGCGACTTTGGCAATTGACAAACGGCGTCGATCACCTTAGATATTGTGTGCGCGACGCCGAGGAGGCCGCAAAGAGGCATTTCGAGGAAAGGTTTATTTCATGGCTGGAGTTCGTCAAAGAGAATTGCAGTTCGCTTAGTGTGAACAACGGGGCAGGTAGCCAGTCAACGAAAATAGATGCCCCCCCGATTACGAACGCGTGGGGCCCTCACTAGCAATTCGCCAGTGTCGAGACTTTGTTGGTCTCAGCCGGACCGCCTGGAAAGTCGGTCCGTTCGCCCGCCTGCCTAAACGCTGGCGATTCTGCGGGCGTGTCCCGATATTGGAGCGCCTGACGTGTCATGTCATCTACGAAACCCCGAAGCCGAGACGGAAAGAGCCGCGGAACTTCACGCGCCGGAACCGGCGGCGCGGACTCTAGTGTCAGATCTCCCAAAGAGCCCGAAGGAGATCGAGATCGCTTAGGATCTGGATGCCTTGGCGGTAGCAGAACTCCTGCACTTTTGGCTCGTAGAAGTGCCGATCCACCGTACAAATCACGTCGGCTGCCCGGGCAACGGCCGTATAGACGACGGGATCGTCATTGGGATCCTTGAGAACTACGGGCGGCCCCTCGGCCGGAGCGACTAACTCAGAGAATGATTGCAGATACTCAATATGCTGCAAGATCTCGGCATCGCTAAGGGCATAAACCGCCTGCATACGGGGATACTTCAATACCCGCTGGACCTCATCGAGGAGAAACTGCGACAGCACCAGCACTGCGCCACACGCCTGAATCGTATCGAGGAGTTCTCTGGCCGGGCCCGTGGCTTTGGCGTTGGTACGGACGAGTATCGTGGTGTCCGCCGTGACTCTCATCCCCGGTGGTGTCGAACATAGTCGGCCGCTTCGTCGATGGCGGCGTCGATCTCTTCCTCCGGCACCCCTTCGGCACGTTGGGCGGTCTCGTCAATGCGGGCGCGCAGACGAACGAATGCCTCGTCACGGACCTTTCCCGTCGGGGCTGGCTTGATGATGTTGCCGCTGAAAGCCCGAACGCTGACATTCTCGTTTTCGTCCAAACCTCGGCCAAGTAAGGCTTCGACAACTCGCCGATATTCGGGTGAAAGATCACTCGCCTTGTAGATAGCGTTGACGGATTGCAAGACGGTTCCTCACCATTGATCGTATCAGGTAATCGTATCAGGCCCGCTGCCCGTCAGTAGCCGTTTTCGCGCAGCTTTTCCACCGTCAGCGGCGTTTTGAGATCGAGCTTCCGGAGCAGCTTTTCCACGTGTTTGGCCAGAACGTCGCACTCCAGGTTCAGGCGCGCTCCGGCGCGGTAACCGCCCAGGGTGGTGTGGCGATAGGTGTGGGGAATGATCGTCACCGAAAGCACATCGGCTTCCAGCGCCGCGATGGTGAGGCTGATGCCATCGATGGCGATGGAGCCCTTGAAAACCAGGAACGGGTCCAGTTCGGCCGGGACGCGGATGCGCAGCCACCAGTTATCGGCTCCCAAGGCTTCGAGCGACAGGAACTCGCCGGTGCCATCCACGTGGCCTTGTACGATGTGGCCGCTCAGGCGGCCGGAGGGCGAAAGCGGACGCTCCAGATTCACACGCGAACCGGGCCGCAGCGCGCCCAGGTTGCTGCGCCGCAGGGTCTCCGGCGCCAGGTCGGCCGAAAATCCATCCGGGCGCGGGTCTATCGCGGTCAGGCACACGCCGTTGACGGCGATGCTGGCGCCGGCGGCCGTGTCCGCCATCACGGTGGACGCCCGTACCTTCAGGCGCGCGCCCGCCGGCTGGGGCTGGAACGCTTCCACCGCGCCCAGTTCTTCAATGATCCCGGTGAACATCCACTTATCCTTTCTCCACGTACCCTTCCACGGCGAATTCGTCGGGCGGTATGGGGTGGACGGTCACGTTCTTGATGCGGATGGCGTCCACCCGGCGGCGCCGGCCAATGCCGCCGGCCAGCGGCAACGCCTCCAGCCCGCCCAGGATCTTGGGGCCGTAATAGAAAAAGATGCGATCCACCACGCCGATTTCAAGCGCCGTCCAATTCAGCTTGCTGCCGGCTTCGATCATGAGGGAGAGGTACCGTTGCGCGCCCAGCCAGTTGACCAGGCTGCGAAGATCGGAGCGGCCGCCCGGTCCGTCGAAAACCAACACCTGGATGCCGCGGGCTTCGAGCACGCTGCGCCGCGCAGTGGAAGATGCCGAAGTGGTCACCACCAACAGGTCGCCGGCGGCGCTGCGGGCCATCTTGGATTCGAGCGGGATGCGCAGTTGCGAATCCATCACAATGCGCAGGAGCGGCCGGCAGCGCGGCAGACCGCTGCGGTCGCTCAGCAGGCAATCGTCGGCCAGCAAGGTGCCAATGCCGGTGAGGATCGCGTCGTGATCGTGCCGCAATTCCTGCACGTGGGCGCGGGCGCGCTCGCTGGTGATCCAGCCGCGGTTGTCGTCGGGCGCGGAGATCTTGCCATCCAGGGTGATCGCCGTCTTGAGCGTGACCAGCGGCCGGCCGGTACGCATGAAGTGCAGGAACGGTTCGTTGAGTTTCCCGGCTTCGGCGGCGAAATCGGGGACTATTTCCACCTCGATGCCGGCCGCCCGCAGTTGGCGGAAACCGTCGCCCGCCACCAGCGGATTGGGGTCCTGAATCGGAGCCACCACGCGCGCCACGCCGGCTTCAATCAGGGCATTCACGCACGGCGGCGTGCGGCCCTGGTGCGAGCAGGGTTCCAGATTCAGATAGAGCGTGGCCCCGCGCGCCGCGGCGCCCGCCTCCGCCAGCGCGATGATTTCGGCATGGTGCAGGCCGGCGTAGGTGTGGAAGCCGCGGCCCACCACGCGGCCATCGCGTTCCAGCACGGCGCCGACCATGGGGTTGGGAGTGGCCAGCGCCCGTCCCTTTCGCGCCAGATCCAGCGCTTCGCGCATGAATGCGGGGTTCATTTTTCCGGATCGCGCCTCCTCATGCGCCCCGGGGCAGTTCATTTTTCCCGAGGCAGCTCATTTTCCCCCGGGGCAGTTCATTTTTCCCCGAGGCACTTCATTTTTCAAAGATGGACTCGATGAACTTTTCGGCATCGAACGGCAGCAGATCCTCGGCCTTTTCGCCCACCCCGATGTAGCGGATGGGCAGATCCAACTCGCGAGCGATCGCCACCACGATGCCACCCTTGGCGGTGCCATCGAGCTTGGTCAACACGATTCCGGTGACTCCCGATGTCTCGGTGAACTTGCGCGCCTGCTCCAGGCCGTTCTGCCCGGTGGTGGCGTCCAGCACCAGCAGCACTTCGTGCGGAGCGCCCGGGATCACCTTGCGGGCGGTGCGGCTCATCTTCTGCAACTCCAGCATCAGGTTTTCCTTCGTCTGCAAACGCCCGGCGGTGTCCACGATCACGTAATCCACCTTGCGGGCCTTGGCCGCCGACACGGCGTCGAAGAGCACCGCACTGGGGTCGCTGCCGGGGTTCTGCCGGATCACCACCGACTTGGTGCGCTCGCCCCAGATCTCCAACTGTTCGATAGCGGCGGCGCGAAATGTGTCGGCGGCACAGAGCAGCACGGAGCGGCCCTCGTGTTGGTAGCGCTGGGCGAGCTTGCCGATGGTGGTCGTTTTGCCGGAGCCGTTGACCCCAACCACCAACACCACGGCGGGCGGTTCGGTAACGTGCGCAGGGGCGCGCTCGCTGGCCTGCAGGATTTCGAGAAGCTGTTCGCGGATGAGGTTCTTGATTTGCGCCGCATCAGCCAACTGGTGGCGCTCCACGCGCTGCCGGATGGCGCCGAGAATCTCCTCGGTGGTGCGCACGCCGATATCGGCCGAAATGAGCGTGGCCTCCAACTCATCCAAGAGATCGGCATCGATCTCCTTTTTTCCTTGCAGCGCGTCCTCCAGCGCGGTGACCAATCCGGCGCGCGTCTTCTGCACGCCGCTCTTGAGCCGTTCGAGGAGAGAGGGCTCCTGCTCCACCGAGCCAAATAGAGTCTGAATCATGGGAAACTCCATTTTACCCCGCGCCGTGCAGCCGCAGCCGCTCTGGCGCCATGGGCTGCTGAATTCCTCCCCGAACAAGTCTCCCAGATCCGCTGGCACTGGAAGGGTTTCAGCCGGAGGCGCAGCCGGACGCAAGCGTTGGAAGAGCCGCTCGCGCTGGACCGAACGCGCTACGGCTGGCGCGGAGGGCCGGCAATCGAGCCCGCGAGTAGAGCCGTCAACAGGAGAGCCGCCGACGGTGCGATGAAAGCCGGCGGGTCCGCTGGCGCGATGTTGTACAAAAGCATTGCCATCCAGCGCCTGAACCAGAACGAGCTACCTTATCGCAAGGCTTGGGAGAACCAGCGTGATCCCGTGGCGGTGAACCAGCACCAGAACATCCGCCAGCCCGGCGCTGACTGCCAGGCGGATACCGATCTCCCGCGTACGTCTAACGACTGCTGCCTTTGTGTTGCGCCTAACCCTTGCCCTTCGCGGCGGGCTTGGCTGCCAGGCGCTTCAGCTCGGCTTCGATCACCGGCTTAAGGGCATCCAGCGCCAGCGCGCCGTTGTACTTTTGGCCATCGATAAAGAGGGTGGGAGTGGCGTCCACGCCGGCCTTGTTGCCATCATCCATGTCCCGCATCACGGCCTGTTTGATCCCCGGCGAATCCAGGTCGGCGGTGAAACGCTTCATGTCCAGGCCCAGCCCGGCGGCCCATTCCATGATAGCTTTGCGCGACAGACCCCCGTGATTGGCGAACATGACATCATGCATCTGCCAGAACTTGCCCTGTTGATTCGCCGCCAGGGCCGCCGCCGCGGAGATGGCGGCTTCCGGGTGGGAATCCACCAGTGGAAACTGTTTGAAGACCAGCTTCACGTGCGTGGGATAGGCCTTCAGAACCGTATTCAACTGGGCTACCGCTTTGTAACAGAACGGGCACTGAAAATCGGAGAACTCCACCAGCGTAATCGGGGCGCTGGCCGGGCCGGTCACAGGGGAGTTGGCAGTCGGGATATTTACCGCGTCCTCCAGCAACTTGGTCTCGGGAGGCTGAGCGAACTTGGAAGCCTTGGCCTCTGCCAGTGCCCCTGCCTCGGTCTTCCCCTTCTTAATGGCATCCACTATGACCGTTGCCAACCCTCTGCTGACGCTGCAGCCCGGATCTTTCACGCGGCATTCGGCCACCTTCATGCCGCAACCGCAGGCGCAGTCCTGGCTGCGAAGGGCTTTGAGGGCCGTGGTCTGCCGCGCCGGTGTCAGGCCGTTCATATCGACCGCGGGAAGGGTCGTCATGGTTTGCCAGTCCTGGGCGAAGAGGGCTAGGGCTCCGAAAAGACAGAATCCCGCAAACCGCCGGGTGTTCCGGGGAAAACGATGCATATTCATATTGTAAACCTATGAAGATCGGATGACGGATGCCGGATCTCAGATGGCGGTGGTTGTGTTAACCAGCCACCGGCCACCGGCCACCGTCTTAAATAGGTTATCGTTTCTTCAGGGCTTCCAATTCCTCCAGCGTTCGCGGCCAATCCTGGTGCAGCAGGCGCGAGAGCGCGCGGTCGGCCATCAGTTTGCCCCCGGTCTGGCACGGCGCGCAGTAATTGGTCTCGTTTGACCCGTAGCGGATCCGCTGTACGCTGGCGCCGCACCGGGGGCATGGCTGACCATAGCGGCCGTGCACCGCCATGCCATCGCGGAAGGCCGTCACTTTCTCCGGGAACCCGTCTCCGGCTTCGGCACGCAGCCGCGCAACCCATTCCATCAGGACCTCGCGCGTGGCCCGGTACAAGCATGCGATTTCGGCCGCGGTCAGACGCTGCGTCAGCGTGACGGGCGATAGCCGGGCACGGTGCAGAATCTCGTCCGAATAGGCGTTGCCGATCCCACTGAAGAGATGCGGATCGGTGAGACTGCGTTTCAGGGTGTGATTGGCCGAGGTCAGCGCGAGGGCGAAGTCCTGCGCATCGGCGTCCAGCACTTCCAACCCGCCCGCGTGAAGCCCGTTCAAACCCGCATCGCCTACGGTTACATGGAGCGCTGCGCGGCGCTGTGACCCGGCTTCGGTGAGCACCAGAGCGCCGGAATCGAATTCGAAAACAGCCAGTACGTTCCTGGAGCCGGTCTTAGGGGCTTTGCCCCCGGGAATGGCGGCGTGCCAATGCAACCGTCCGGCGATCATCAGATGGATGACAAGCCAGAGGTCGTCCTCGAAGCCGATGGCGATCCGCTTCCCTACGCGCCGCACGTCGCGCGCGGTCTTGCCGTTAACCGCCTCGACCGGAGGCGCGACGGAGCGCAGCAGAAAGGGCGTACGAATGTCCACGCGCTTCAGCACGCTCCCCAGGATGCGCCGGCGAAGCGCGTCCACGTAAACAACCACATCCGGCAGTTCCGGCATGAACTCCCATTCTGCCTCAAAAAAGGCGGCCTGTAGCTGGTCTCGAAGGGACGGATCACATGGGGCTACTCATCCGGGCGAGGGTTCACGGCCGAGAATCACTTGCGGAGTGCAGGAACGGGTGACACGGGGCTATCCCTTGGGGGCTATCCCCGAGTCTTCATTTCATTCGACGGAACCGCGCTTCCCGCTGGGTATCCTGACTCTTGAGCACCAAAACATCACCATCGAATCGAAACTCCACGACCGTTTCGGTTCCCTCATTGCCAGGGTCCTCGCTGGCAGTGCGCATCCGCGTAAGTCTGTTTCCCGCCACCTTCCAGGTTCCGTAAGAGGCCCTGACGCCGCCAAACTGTTTCATCAATTCCTCTCTCGTCCTGTGGTCCCAGCCGTTCCTGGGCTTACTGCGGCCCGGGGGAATTGCAATTTGCGAGTAATAGCCATCGGCGCCGATCATCAGCAGAGTCTGGGGAATCGGCGGGGCCTCAATGTTGTGCCAGGTGCCGACGAGAGGGTTCGCGACCGTCTGCGCCAAGCCGCTCACGGCTAGCAGAAGAAACGCGGTCCGTCCATATGCTGCTGTTTGACGCATGCTGCAAAATCCTCCCCGCAAACTAAGTCTTACGAAGAGCGGTCCACGGTTCGATCCTCATGCCCCGTGCCGCCGGGACGATTATTGCAGCCACGGCGACGACGCCCATGGTGGGGAACGATATCATCATTCCCGATTGACTCCGCGTGCGTCCGCGGCAGGAGCGCTCAGAGCTATTTACCAGCTTTAATATCGTTCAGCAGAGGAATATCCTTCGCCGCCGGAGCATCCGGAAGGGTCTTGATATAGGCATAGATATCGCCTAATTGCGCGTTGCTCAGGACCTTCTCGGAATAGCTCGGCATCCAGTTCATTTGATTGGGCTTGACTGGATTGCGCAGGTACATCGTGAGCGCGGCCTGCCCGAACTTCATCGGAACCAGAGCCTTCCCTGGACCGTTCTGGCCGGAGTAACCGTGGCACTGATAGCACCCGTACTTCAAAAACAGTTCCTTGCCCTGGGTGGCGTCGCCGGCGGGAGTCTGGAGGGCTCCCGCGAGAATCATTCCGATGATCGTGAGGATCTTCATGGTCCCGTCTCCTTTAGCGCGGCTGCGTGACGACGTCGATCAGCGCGGGCTCGCCTTTGTTTACGCGCTCGATGCCGCGTTTCAGAGCGGCTGACAGATCCTTGGGATCGGAGATCGGACCCTCGCCATGGAGGCCGTACGCCTTGGCCATCGACGCGTAGTCGATGTTGGGATCGAACAGCTTGGTGCCGAGGTAGACCTTATCGCCGCCGCGGTTGCGGATGCTGCACTGCTGCTGGATGAACATCACTTCCTGGTGATAGCCGCGGTTGTTGTGCATAATGGTCAGCAGCGGGATGCGGTGGTGGGCCGCCGTCCACAGCACGCCGGGAGCGTAGTTCAAGTCGCCGTCGCACTGGATGTTAATGCTCAAACGTCCGTGTCTGCGGTTCGCCAGCGCTGCGCCGACCGAAGCGGGAGCCCCGTAGCCCATCGCGCCTCCGCCCTGCGAGCCGATAGTCCGATAGGTCTTATCCATATTCCAGAGGATGTTGGGCCAGTTGCTGATGAAGCCCTGCGGCGAAGTCAGCGACCAGTCCTCGTGCTCGATCAGAGGCCACAGCTCGGCGCAAAGGCGGGCGAGACTGATGGGGCTCGCGTTCCAGCCGGGAGCGGCCGCATCGATCAAGGCATTGCGGCGCTGCAGGTTCGCGGCGGCGTACTTCTTGCCGCGATCTTCGTAGGCGCGCTTGCGGCCGGCGGTGATGAGCATCTTCACCTCTTCGATCAGCAGGGGCAGCGTAGCCTCGGGGTCGCCGGTGATGGCGAGATCGGCCTGGGGAGGATTGTTGGCCACGTTGTAGTTCTGCGTGGTCAGCAGTTCCGCCGTGCTGATGCTGATGGCTTTGGCGTCACCGCGGGAGGCGGGAATGTTGCCTTCGAGCGCCAGGAACAGGTCGGGATCGCCCACGCCGATTCCGGCAAGAGGATGCCGAGAGGGGAACGCGGCGCGGTCGCCTTGGGTTACAGGGGCCTGCAACAGTTCCGCCAGTTGGACCAGCAGATCCATACCCTTTTGTGTGCGCGCGGATCGTCCCGCGTTGATGCGTGGATTCTCGGCTGCGACCAGCATCTTGGCCGCTTCGCGAACCGACGCGAGATCGCCGCAGGGGACGGTAGGCATCACCAGCTTCGGCACCGGAGGCACCTGGGTCATGGCCGTATTCTGAAGGTGCGCCGTCATAACGATCATCGCGGGAGCTAGAGGAGGCGTCATGGCGAGTTTGTAGGCGCGCACCAGCGACTGTCCGAATTGCGCCAGCGAGTCGGGTTGGTGGTCCCACTTCACGTAGTCGCGAATCGGGGCCGCCATGTCGGTGGCGTTGTGCGCAGGAATGGGCCCGTCGTTATCCAATCCGGCGATCATCAACACCGGCACGCGGTCGCAGTAGGCGTTGTAGACCGACATCGAGCCGTGCTGAATGCCGATGGTCCCGTGCAGGAGAACGAGCATCGGCTTGCCTTCGATCTTGTAATAACCGTGGGCCATGGCGACAGCGGACTCTTCGTGCGTACACGTCAGAATCTCGGGCGAGTTGTTGCCATAGTTGATGAGCGATTCGTGCAGACCCTCGAAGCTCGAACCGGGGTTGAACGCGACGTATTCGATGCCGAGTGCCTTGATGACGTCGACCATGTAGTCGGACCCAGGTTTCTCGACCGTCTCGACATTCAGGGCTGGGCGGACATTTCCACTCTCACGCGCAACGCCGGCCTCGGTGGGCGTCGCGGCGGCGCGTACGACTCCGCCGGCCTGTTGCGGGGCGGCCCCTCCGACGGTGGGAGCAACGACCAGAGCGGCGGCTCCTCCCGCGGCTCCCCTGAGGAATCCGCGTCTATCTACCGAAGTCTTCTTGGAGTTCGCCATCAAGATTCTCCTGCCCTGCTTCGCGCCGTTTGGATAAGCCCGTTAAATCACAGATCCAATATACCTCCACCGAAGACGCGGTGGACGTTGCCTTGGCCGACCTGGCGACGGTTCCCCCACACTTGACTTCGATGCTCCCCGGCAGGCGCGCCAGCGCTATGGCAGCGGGCAGTGCCGGGAGGCGGCGCGGCAATGGTCGCGGTGGAAGGCGCAACAACGATGGCGATATACGCACCCGGCGCTGGTTCCGCTAACTTGCCAGGTTGGGCTGCCTGGGTTATTGCAACCTGGGTTATTGCAAAACTGGGTTATTGCAAACTGGGGCAGGAAGCCGCGAGCGGCGACCGTATGGTCGGCGTTCACGTACGATTGCCTGCATGCGCGGCGTGCAGCCGGTGTAGCGCTCAAGGTGGTGTAGCGCTCAAGACACAGCGGGCTGCAATGACCGGGCCACGTACTCCTCGTAGGGACCTTTGAAGTCTTCCACGCGGCCGCCTTCGAAGTGCCAGATGCGGGTGGCCACTTCATCGATCACGTCGTGATCGTGGGTGACCAGCAGCACGGTGCCTTCGTATTTCTGCAGAGCGATATTGAGGGCGTTGATGGATTCCAGGTCCAGGTGGTTGGTGGGCTCGTCCAGCACCAGGAAGTTCGGCTTCTGCAACATCAGGCGGCAGAAGATCAGGCGCGCCGACTCGCCGCCCGAGAGCGCGGCCGTGGGCTTCAGGGCATCGTCGCCGCTGAACAGCATCTGGCCGAGCAGCCCGCGCAGTTCCTCCTGTGAGGCCATCGGGTCGAACTGGTGCAGCCAAGCGATCGCAGTCATACCTTTGGCGATGGTATCGCCGTGATCCTGCGCGAAGTAACCCACGGCCACCTCGTGGCCCCATACCACGGAGCCGCCATCGATGGCGAACTGCCGCTCGGCGTCGTCAATGTACCCCGTGGCCGAGCGAATCAGCGATTTCAACAGCGTGGTCTTGCCGGCGCCGTTGCGCCCCATGAGGGCGATCTTTTCTCCGCGCGACACGCTGGCGCTGAAATTCCCGATCACGCGCAAATCGCCGTAGGACTTGGATAGCGTCTTCAACTCCAGCGGATGCCGGCCCGAGGGCCTCTTCATCTGGAACCGGATGAAGGGCCGCTGGATGTTCGACCTGGCCAGGTCCGAAGTCTGCAGCCGCTCCACCTCCTTCTTGCGCGAGGTGACCTGCGACGACCGCGTGCCGGCGGAAAAGCGCGCGATGAATTCGTTCAACTGCTCGATTTTCTTTTCGCGCTGCGCATTGCCGGCCTCGATGCGGGACCGGATCTGCGTTTTCGCCATCACCATGTCATCGTACCCGCCGGTGTACATGATGACGGTTTGGTAGTCGATGTCGGCCGTGTGGGTGGAAACACTGTTCAGGAAGTGCCGGTCGTGCGAAATCACGATCAGCACGCCTTCGTAGCGGCAGAGGTAATCCTGCAGCCAGTGGACCGAATCCAGGTCGAGGTGGTTGGTGGGTTCGTCGAGGAGCAAAGCCGGCGGGGTGCCGAACAGCGCCTGGGCCAACAGCACGCGCACCTTTTGACCGCCTTGCAACTCGCCCATTTTGCGCTGGTGCAGCGCATCCTCCACACCTAGCCCGTCCAGGAGAACTCCGGCATCGGACTCCGCCGTATACCCGCCTTCCTCGCCTACCGTTCCCTCCAACTCGCCCAAGCGCATGCCGTCCTCGTCGGTCAACTGGTCGTGCGGTTTGGCGTAGAGGGCCTCGCGTTCTTCCAGGGCCTTCCACAACGGCGCGTTGCCCATGATCACGGTATCGACGACACGAAGGGCGTCGAAGGCAAACTGGTCCTGCCGCAGAATTCCGAGCTTCTTCGGCCGGGTGACCGACCCCTTGGAGGGCTCAAGCTCGCCGGTGAGGATCTTCATGAGCGTCGATTTACCGGCCCCGTTGGGTCCGGAAATGGCATAGCGACGCCCGGCCAGAAACGTACAGGTGACGTCTTCAAACAGTAATCTGGCGCCGAAGCGCATCGAGAGATTATTAATGGAAAGCAAGGATAATCTCATTCTACCAAGGTTCGGACTGGTACACTAGCGGATTGAGCCCAACCACTCCGAAGCTGCGGGTCTCCGCGGTTAGCTACCTGAACACCACGCCACTGGTTTGGGGGATGCTGCACGGCCCTCAAGCCGGTCTCTTCGATTTGGATTTCCGCGTTCCCGCCGGCTGCGCGGACCAGTTGGCGGCGGGCGCGGCGGACATCGGCATTGTGCCCTCCTTCGAGTTGACGCGGCAGGACCTGGAGATTCTTCCGGGCACCGGGATCGCCTGTCACGGGGCGGTGCGAAGTATCCTGCTGATTTCATCGCGGCCGGCGGGCCAGATCCGCACCCTGGCGGCGGATTCCAGTTCGCGGACTTCGGTGGAACTGGTGCGCGTGATCCTGCAGCGCCGCTACGGGGCGGAGCCGGAATCGATACCGCATGCGCCCGACCTGGAGGCGATGCTGCGGATTGCCGACGCGGCGCTGATCATTGGGGACCCGGCGCTGCGGATTGAACCGGCACTGCTTCCATACCACGTCTACGATCTGGGGGCGGAGTGGGTGGAAATGACCGGGCTGCCGATGGTATTCGCGGTCTGGGCCGGCCGGAAGGGCGCGGTGACTCCGGCCGTGGTCGAGGCTTTCCGCGACTCATGCCGGTACGGCCGTGAGCGGCTGGACGAAATTGTGGCCTCGGAATCGGCGCGCCGCGAGTTTCAGCCGGGGCTGGTTCGGGAGTACTTGACGCGGCACATCGTTCACGAACTGGGTCCCAGGGAGTATCAGGGCATGGAACTGTTTCTGGATTATGCCCGCCGGTTGGAACGCTCCACCCGCCGGCCTTCCAGGGGGACCGCCGAGGGGACCGGCGCCGGGTCAAGGTTTGGGAGCACGGGGGCGGCGGAGTCTGAGCCGCGGTTTTAAACCCGGTTTTAGCACGGTTTTAAACACTTTTTTTGATCGCAGGTCTAGACGCGGGTTTGACCCACGGCAGGTCGGTTACTTATACTGGAAGGACTACGATGTATATTCTAATGTGGATCGTTCATGTGATCGTGTGCCTGTTCCTGATTATTGTGGTGCTGCTGCAAAGCGGGAAGGCGGCGGATCTGGCCGGCGCGTTCGGCGGCATGGGGTCGCAGACGGCCTTTGGCCCTCGCGGCTCGGCCACGCTGCTTTCCAAGGCGACCACAATATCCGCCATTTTGTTCATGGTGACCTCGCTTTCGCTTTCGATTCTGGCGACGCGAAACGCCGGGTTAGGCACCACGGTTTTGGAGTCTGCTCCGGTTAAGAGCAGCGCCCCGGCGCCTGCGAAGCAAGTGCCGATCAATTTGCCGCCGAGCCAACCGGCCCCGGCGCCGCAACAGAGCACCCCGGCGCAGCCAACGCCGGCGAAGAAGTAGCGGGTTTCCGAACGCGGAGGTGGCGGAATTGGCAGACGCACTAGCTTGAGGTGCTAGCGGGAGCAATCCCGTAGGGGTTCAAGTCCCCTCCCCCGCACCAAACATCAGGAAGGACTTACGGGCTCTGGAGAAATCCGGAGCTCTTCCTGTTTCTGGGGTACTGTCACGAACATTGTCGCCATTCGGAGCGGACGCCAACAGCTTTTTATTGTCGCGATAGGCTTTGATCCGCCTGGCTGCGTCGTCGATCCGGTTCCTTGCTTGGGCATCTTGTTGACGCCGCGGCAGGCCGGCGAATACCTGGGCCGCACCGAATCCGCCATCCGCCAGTTAATATTCAGAAAAGAGCTTCCAGTCGTCCGCATTGGCCGCAATGTCAGGCTCGACCGTCACGATCTCGACCGAATAATCGACGAATTCAAGACCTAGCGATAACCAAGGGCTGCGCCCTTTGAAAACCCAAGGAGAGGGTGACGGGATATCCCTACGCCTCTTTGCGACTTTGCGACTTTGCGTGATCATCTTCTCCTAGCCCGTACGATTCGCGTGAAGCTTTCTTGGATCGGCCTTGGCCCAACTTATAAGGCGGCTGAATGCCAACGTGGACCGTCCAACACCACGCATTGCGTCGACCGATACCAAAGTATCGCCGGTACCTTCGTCCAATTGTTTCGGCCCGACGGGTCTGGCTTAATCGCGAGTAGAGATGGCATCCGGACGAATCGCGGATTTGCAAAGGAGCGTTCCATGAACGAATTAGACAAATTCTGCCCACCCCCAAGACTCGCAGCAACGCCTCGGCAGGTGCGAATTGAGGAGGAACAATGAAAACCAGACAAACTGATCAGTCCCCGAAAACATTCGCAGAAATTCTTTGTCTTTTGGTATTGATCGGGATTACAACCATGCCTGGATATTCGCAGGCGGCGGGAAGTGATTATGTGTCGCCGTCGGATGCTATTCCGAAGGGTAAAGCTCCCAAGATGCGCGTTCAATTGTTGAACCCGGGGGAGACTACGAAACACTATGCTGTGATCTTCTACCAGGGAGACGAGGCTTTGTCCGGCCTCATAGAGTTTGCCGAGAAGTATCAAGTTACCAGTGCCCATTTCACCGCCATCGGAGCCTTGAGTGGAGCAACGTTGGGCTTTTTCGATCCGCAGCGAAAAATGTACAAGAAGATTCTCATCGACGGTCAGCACGAAGTGATCGGGATGATTGGTGATATCGCGCTCTATCATGGAAAACCGGCGTTGCATACGCATATGGCGGTTGGGGGGGCGGACGGAACAACGCGCGCCGGCCACGTTCTTGCCGCGTCTGTATCCCCAACTTTGGAAGTGATGGTGACTGTCGATCCAGTAACAATGCAGAAACGCTTAGATTCCGCAACGGATCTGACGTTGATTGATCCATTTTCGAAGTAGGTGAGGTGTTTCATGCGCGAGCAAAACTCAACAATAACCATGAACCGTCGAGAGACGCTCAGACTTTCATTGGTTGCCGCCGTGACTGGCACGTCTGCCATTCCCGGCAAGATTCAAGCGATGCAAGATATCGACATGAAGGCCATATCTTTGCCCGAACTGCCGCCGAAACCGCCAGAGGATATCGCGGCGAAGCTTTTGCCCGGCTTTGTGCACACTGAGGTTCGCACCAGCGGAGCGACCATCCCTGTTTTTCACAAAGGCGACGGACCGCCGTTGCTCCTTCTGCATGGATATCCCGAGACTCACGTTACGTGGCACAAAGTGGCGCCTGGACTCGCTGAGCGTTTCTCGGTCTACGTGCCTGATCTGCGAGGGTACGGTGATTCGAGCCGCCCGACCGGCGGAGATCGCCACCTCAATTACTCGTTCCGGGCAATGGCGTTGGACCAGATCGAGACGATGCGTCATTTTGGACACGAGCAGTTCCTTGTGGGCGCCCACGATCGCGGTGCTCGCGTCGCCCATCGCCTGTGTCTCGATTTCCCCAAAAGCGTCAAGAAGGTTTGTCTCATGGACATCGCTCCGACGTTGACGATGTATCGACAAACCAATCAAGAGTTTGCGACGAAGTATATGTGGTGGTTCTTCCTTATCCAGGCGGCGCCCCTGCCAGAGCATCTCATTGGACTCGATCCTCAGTACTATCTGGAATATAATCTTAGCGTGCTGAACAAGACTCCGGGAGCCCTCACGCCTGAGGCAGTGAGCGAGTATCGTCGCTGCTTCTGCTGCACGTCGACGATTCATGCCACGTGTGAGGAATTCAGAGCGTCTGCGGACATCGGTCTTAAGATGGACGAAGCGGATGACCGTGCGGGCAACAAGATCGTGGCACCGGTTCACGCCCTCTGGGGGGCAAGAGGAACCATAGGGCTGTTGTGGGACGTCCTTGCGGCCTGGCGGTCGAAAGCCACCTCGACAGTTACCGGGCGCAGCCTCGATTGCGGCCATTTCCTCCAGGAAGAACGTCCCGAGGAAACGCTCGAGGAACTGCAGCGCTTCTTCGCCACAGAGTAAGGTCAGAAGCAATCGAGGGGTCGCTCAATGTAGTTTGGCATCCCTCGCCCGATGCAGTGAAAACTATGATTCAAAGCCCGAATGCGAATTGAGGATGAACAATGAAGTCCCGACAAATCGATCACTCCCCGAAAACATTCATTCTTGTCTTCGAAACCGGTGACGAACTGGCAAAAGGGCTGCTTGAATTCGCGGAGCAGGAAAAGCTTTCGGCTGCGAGCTTTAAAGCCGTTGGTGCGCTCTCATCGGTACGCCTCGGTTGGTTCAGCTGGGAGAGCAAGCAGTATGAACCATCGGTCACGCTTGACGAACAGGTGGAACTCCTATCGCTCATTGGCGACGTTGCCGTGAAGGGCGGAAAGCCGGTTGTGCACGCGCATGCCGTAATTGGCAGGAAGGACGGTACCGCCCACGGTGGCCATTTGCTCGAGGCACATATTCGTCCGACCTGTGAAGTCGTTCTGGCGGAGAGCCCGATCCACATTCAAAAACAAGTTGATCCGGAATCTGGTCTGGCGGTGATCAGACTCTAGCCGTCTAATATAAATAAGTTCTATCTAAAAGTGTCAAGTTTCAGCCGGCTTTCTCCAGGGGAAAAGCGTCGTAGATCAGCAAATCGAGTTGCGCATCGGTGCGGTCCAGCGCCTGACGCAGTGGGAACGGTAGAACGGCATCCTTGGCGGTGAACATGGCCATG
>Ga0210402_10001220_pt1 | contig 26648 bp, 21 predicted proteins | sample IncBWC7MmetaG_FD_161055 | JGI IMG/M metagenome (GOLD analysis project Ga0210402, IMG submission 161055) | Forest soil microbial communities from Barre Woods Harvard Forest LTER site, Petersham, Massachusetts, United States - Inc-BW-C-7-M | ecosystem: Environmental > Terrestrial > Soil >... | reverse complement strand
TCCCCCATTTCGCGGAACAATTCCACCGAGACCGTGGTGGCGGAGCGGACCTGTTCCTTGATGGCCATAGCGTCGTCGTAGCTCAGCGGCTTGCGCAACCGTTCGTCGCGCGTCAACTCGTGCGGCGCGCCCATCTGCAGCTTGTAAACCCACAGCGTGCGGGTACCGAACTGCTCCGCCACGTCCACCAGTTGCTTGTCCAACCCGGCAAAGATGGACGTGACCAGGATCACCGTGCTGGTGCCGATGAGCACCCCGAGCACCGTCAGGAACGACCGGAATTTGTGGGTCCGCAGTGTGTCCAGCGCCAGCAGCAGACTCTCGCGAACATGGTGTGGGTGGGCCGGCACTCTCAGTTCTCCATTCGTAACGCCTCAATCGGATCGAGGCCAGCCGCTTTGCGGGCCGGATAGATACCAAAAAAGAGGCCCACGGACGTGGAAAGCGTCAGGCCGACGATCACCGCGTTCAACGGCAGGGTGGCCGTGAAGACCATGTTCACCAACTCCGCCACCAGCGCCGCCAGCGCCACGCCCGCCACGCCGCCCATGCCCGCCATCACTCCCGACTCGATCACGAACTGCCACAGGATATCGCGCCGGCGCGCTCCCAGCGACTTGCGGATGCCGATTTCGTGCGTGCGCTCGGTAACGTTGGCCAGCATGATGTTCATGATCACGATCCCGCCTACCACCATGAAGACCGCCACCAGCCCAATGGTCACGGCGAAAATCGTACCCGTCAAGTCCTTCCAGGCGCTCATCAACGTATCTGACGCGTTGATGCCGAAAGTGTCCACCTCGCCATAAGGAACGTGTCGGCGCATGCGGATCAAAGCCCGCACCTCGTCCTGCAACTCCACCATATGCTGGCCGTCCGGCGCCTTGATGAAAACCAGCAGCTCCGGACGTCCCATCCAGATGCTGCGAAAAGTGGTCAGGGGCACGATGGCGAAATTGTCCTGGCTCTGTCCGAAAGTGCTGCCTTGCCTTTCCGTGACGCCGATCACCCGGAAGGGAAGCCCGGCCAGCAGCACCTCCTTGTCTAAAGGATCGACGCTGGGAAACAGCTTGTCCACCAGATCCCGGCCGATCACGCAGACGCGGGCATTGTGTTGGTAGTCGGCGTCATTAATATACCGCCCGTATTGCACTTTTTCGCGGCCGATATCGGCAAAGCTGGGCGTCATCGCCTTTAATTCGATCTCGTCGATCAGGTGACCTTTGTACCGCGCCGGCGGATTGGGTTGGAGCTGGGCCATAGCCCCGATCTGCTGGTAGCCGAGGAGGTTGTCGCGCAGGTACTCGTATTCCTCCACGCGGATGGGCTTGTTGCGGCGCCGCGCGTTGAGGAACGAGTCGAAGCCTTGCGCCCACTGGAACTGGTGCAGCACGAAGGTATTGGTGCCCAGGTTGGCAATGTGGTCGGCTATGTATAGGTTCATGCCGTTCACTACCGACATGACCACGATCAGCGTGCTGGTGGCAATCACCACGCCGAGCAAGGTGAGGAAGGAGCGCAGCTTGTGGCTGCGCAGAGCCTCCAGCGCGATCCAAAATGCCTCACGAGCGGTCACCCATACGCTGACACCTTGGCCTTGCTTGCGCACTCGTTTCCCCACTGGAGCTTGAGTTTGAAGTTAACATTCATTGAGGCGCCGCCGCAACCGGAACCTGGGTGCCTGTGGGGCAGGTTGTTAACCTGCGGCGGATTGTTAATCCCGCCAGCGCGATGCGGCAGCGAGCGTGCCAGCCCGGTTTGAGGAGTTGCCCGCAGGCGCGACAGGCGGATTGCCAATCCGCCGCAGGTTAACAACCTGCCCCACAGACTCGCTTAATTTAATACACTCTGGCGGCTCTGGCGCCACCGCTCCACCAGATCGCGCGCGGCAGCCGGCCATTCCGGAAAGTGAAACTGGAATCCGGCGGCCAGCAGCCGGCCCGGCACCACCCGGCGGCTCTTCAGGACGAGTTCGGACTCGGTCCGCATCAGCCAGGTGCCAATCTCAATCATCCACCGCGAAGGGGGCAAGCCCACGTGGATGCCCCAGGCGTCGCGCAGCGCCCGCATGAAATCGCCATTGGGAAGCGGGTTGGGAGAGGCGAGATTGACCGTGCCGGTAAACTCTTCGCGCGCGATCAGCAGATCGATTGCGCTTACGAAGTCGGCTTCATGAATCCAGGAAACAAACTGGGTGCCCGGCCCTTGCCTGCCGCCAAGTCCGCGGCGAACCAGAGCCAGGAGCACATCGAAAACGCCGCCCGAATCCGGGCTGAAGGTCATGGCGCTGCGTATCGCAACCTGGCGCGTCCGCGGCGTGGGAGTACGGAAGAAAGCTTCCTCCCATCCTTTGGCAACGTCAATCGAAAAGTTCCAGGTGTCGGGAGCGCCGGGCTCGCTGCCGCCCAATTCGCCATGAATCTCATCCATGGCACGATCCAGCGCGTGCCGGTAGATGGTGGCGGTGCTGGCGTTCACCCAGAGCTGCGGAGCATGGTTGAGGGATGCCATCACGTCATTCAATAAGCGGGTACTTCGAATGCGCGAATCTTAGATAGAGCGCCGGTTGGCCGCTGTGTAGCGGCAATTGACGCTGCGCCCGGCAAGGTTGATACACACATCGCTCTGCTCCAGATCGGCAATCCAGCCGCCGGGCGTGAGCCCGTCCCAGGCAACCACGCGCCATGGGGTCACTGGAGCATGGGTGACTGGCCGCGGGCCGCGGCTAAACACCGTTACCGCGTGACCTTGGGCGTGGAAATGGCGTGCCAGGATTTGGCCCACCTGGCCGCTGCCACCGGGGATCACGATCTTCATGGCAGATACCTCTGCCACTCCGAAGATTCGGCGATCTGCTTAATGACGGTATTCCGCTCCCGAAGCAGCGCCTGCATGTAACGGCGCAGGAAAGCGATCTCCGCCAGACGTCCCAGAACCGGCAGCGGGGCGGCAAAACAGAAGACGTCTTGCATTTCTGTTTCATCCTGGGACAACCATCGAAAAAAGTGATCGTGCCTAATGGACCGGAAGGCGCCCTGAATCATCGTGTCCTGAAAGAACTCCGGCCGGCGAAGGGCCGTGATTTCGCTGGTGAGGTTCTGCCGTACGCCAAAGTGCCTGGCACGCCAGGTAACCCGCTGTCCCATGCCGGCCAGCCCCGATGTGACACCGCCCATAGCCATGGCCGCTTCTCCCCAATGGACGTTGCCGGCCAGATGCACTTCCACACTGCGCGCCAGATCGAAGCATCGTTCGATGGGCGCCCGTATCACCGTAAGATCTTGCAGTCTCACCACGAATGCACTCCCGTATTTGAACGTGTTCAAGATCAGTATGAGCTGGATCGGGTTTCCTGTCAACCCGTCAAAGTGGGACAGACGATCGGTGTTTGTCGTCTGTCATCCGCGGTGTTTGTCGTCTGTCACCCGGCCCGCGCTGGACCATCGCCATCGCTCTTTAGCCTCGACCAAGCCGGCCTTTACCGGGTTGTTCTCCACGTATTCGATCAAATACTCAAGTTCCTCCGCAGACCGTACCCAATGGTCGAAGGACTCGTTTTGCCAGAAAGGCGTTCCGGTGCGGCCCAGAATCTGATTGGCCACGCGGCTGGTTCTCCCTTTGAGCCATCGCATGATCGTGGGCATGGCGGTATGCGGCTGGAAGATCGCGTGGACATGATTGGGCATGACCACCCAGGCGTGGAGTTGGTAGAACCGGCGAACCGTCTCACCATACAGGAGAGCGTTCACAACTACACTGGCGACTCGTGGATCCTGTAACCAGGCCGGACCGCAGCGCACGGCGTCGTGCCGCTCGTCCTGCTGCAGGAAGACAGGTAGGACAGACGATCGGTTTGTGTCGTCTGTCAAGTTCGGCAGCGACCCGGCTAATCGCCACGTCACGAAAAAACAGCAATCTCGTCCGGAACCCAATGCGGGAGATGTCTGCGGGTGAAGGCCGTAAGAATGACAGACGACAAAAGACGATCGTCTGTCCTACCTACCGCTACGCCAGCGCCAGCGGCCTTACGGGCGCGCCCGTCGCCCCGCGGATCTTCATGGGCGCGGCGACAAACACAAACTCCCACACCTGGTCCGCGGCCAGGTCTTCCAGGTTCAGGCACTCGATGATGTGCACGCCGCTATCCACCAGCAGGTGCACGTGAGCCGGCATGGCGGGCGCCGGAACCTTTTCAAAGGCCACCGTATCCGCGCCGGCCGCAAAGATCCCGCGCACGCTCAGCCACTGCGCGCCCGCTAGCGATGGCCCCGGGCCGTGGGCATTGCGCACATACTGCCGGGCATCTTCGAAGAACCTGGCCCACCCGGTCCGCAGCAGCACGACGTCGCCTTGACGGATCTCCACGGACTGCGCCCGCGCCGCGGCCTCCAGGTGCTCCGGCTTCACTTCGAAATCCTCCGCCAGCGGACTGCCGCCCAGCGCGCCCGCGATATCCAGCAACACGCCGCGCCGCAGAATCGGCGCCACCGTGTCCACCGAATGCTTCCGCAAGCCGCCAACGTACGATTGCAACTGTGCCACGTCGTCGCCGCCGTGCAGCTTGCCTCCGCAGGAAAAGTGGCACAGGGCGTCGATGTGAGTACCCACGTGGCTGCCCATGGCGATGGCGTCCGCGGCCGAACTGTTCCCCGCGGGCCCCACCGCGTCGCCGTGCAGTTTGGTCAGGCCGAAGAGAAACGGCGGATGCGTGGGAAAGTGCGGCATCCCCGCGAAGTACGGCTGCGCCAGGTCATAGACCTTGGCCGCCGTCAGCAATTCCAGCAGGCCGTTCATCAGAACGTATAGTGTAGCCCGAACTGCACCACCCGCGGGTTGTAAAACATGGAACTGACCACGCCGAACGTAGTCGAATTGATGTTCTGGTCGCCCGCGAAAAAGGTGGCGTGGTTCAACGCGTTGATCGCATCCATCTGCAGCACCAGGCTCTTATGCTCGGTAATGGCGACGCTCTTTCGCAGCCGCATGTCGATGTTGAAGGTCCAGGGCCCATCAAAAAAGCGTTTTTGCAACACGCCGATGGTGCCCGCCCCCGGATTGAAGAACACCTGCCCCTGAAACGCCGGCGCGCCGTCGCCGTTCACACCGGTGCCATCGGCCGGATTGATGGCCGATTGTGCCACGATCATGGGTCCATTCCCGGTCATTTGGAATTTCACGATGTTACCCAGTTGCGCGCCCGTCAATGCGGTATCGGCGGTGTTGTAGAACGACCGCGCCGCCCGGTTGAGCGTGCCCCGTCCCGAGAGAACCGAAAACGGCGCACCCGATTGCCACACCATGATGCTGCCGAAAGTCCAGCCGCCGATCACCCGGTCCAACGGCCGGTAGTTCAGCCTGTGCCCCTTGCCGAACGGCAAATCGTAGGAGCCATCGGCTTTGATCATGTGGGTCAGATCGAAATTCGCCCGCGAGCGCTCGATTCCCGGATTGTTGATATCCAGAAAATGCTGGATTCGCGTCTGGCTGTCGCCATCGGCATCGCTCAGCACCTTGGAGAAGGTGTAGTTCGCCTCGAAGGCCAGCCCCGACCTGGTCCGGTGGCGCGCCTCCAGTTGCAGCGCGTTGTAACTGGAGCTTGAATAGTTGGTCAGCATGTCCGTGCCCAGCGCATTCGGGTTCTGGAAGAAGTTGACCGAGTTGTTCAGGCCGTTGGTCTGGTAAAGTGTCGCCAGCTCCGCCACTTCGCCATCCTGAATGAAACCGCGCACGGTGGCATTGGTCAGCAATCCTCCGGAGACCAGCTTCGGAAACACCGTGAGTTGTTGGCTGCCGGGAATGCCGGCATTGAAAGCCGGGTTGAAGACTCCGCTCCGGGCCAGCGCCAGAAAGCCGTTGCTCTGCGCCTTCAAATAGTCGGGCAGGAAGCCGTTCTGCTGGATCTGCACCTGGTTGAAGTCGAATGCCCGGTAGGCACCCACCACGTGATTCCCCACGTAGCGCGCCTCCAGCACCGTTCCCTTGAAATCATGCTGGATGCCCACGGAATACTGTTGCACGTAGGGATGTTTCAGGTTGGGGTCGATCAGCCCCACCGTGTTGAACGGGTTGTCCAGGTAGTTGGCGGCCACCGTGGTCGGAACCTGGAAGTCCGGGGCGACGATCGGTGGCACACCCGTGGCCACGCGGTATCCCAGCCCGGTTGCGGCCGCCAGCCCCTGCAGCCCCGAATTGATTTCGAGCGTACTTTCGGGAGCCAGAATCGCCTGGTCGTTCACGTAGCTCAGCGAGTATCCGCCACGCACCGCGGTGCGGCCATTGCCGAAGACGTCCCAGGCGAAGCCGAAGTTGGGCGCGAAATCCTTCCACTCGCGATGCGTCCAGGGACGGCCCACCGAGGAGCCGGCGAAATTCAACGTGGCGTTGGAGAGCAGCGTCTGCACCGCGGAGCCCTGGATCACCGGCGCCAGCTCCAGCGAATCGCGCTCATCCACAATGCCGGGAATCTGCCATCGCAACCCGATGGTCACAGTCAGATTCGGCAGCACCTTCCACTTGTCCTGCGCGTAGAATGCGTAATCGTTGTCCAGCAGGTGGCGAACGAAGGGCGTGCCGGGCACATATCCCGAAGTCCGGCTGGTCACGTTGTAAGTCTGGCTGAAACCGTCGATGTATCCACCCAGGGTTGCCAGCAGCGCATTGGCCGTGGCCAGGTCGGAGGTGCTGATCCCCGGCAGTTCGTTGCGCGCCAGCGCCGGTTGTCCCGCTCCCATAGCCAGCGAGTAGCTGGGGACCACCCCGGCGGCGTCTGATGAGCGCACGCCGACATGCTGCGTATGAAAGCCGAACTGGACGTAATGACGCCCGCGCTGGTAAGCCGCATCGTCCGAAAGGTTATAGGTATTGGTATTCCTGCCTTGCGGTTGAAACTCGTTCACCGGATCGGAGAACAGCGTGCCCGTGAGGTAGTATGGCCCAAACTGCTGCGAGCTCAGAAAATACCCATAGGTGATATTGAAGCCGCCGCGGACCTCATTGGTCAGGCGCGCCGATGGCGTCCAGCGCCAGGAAACCGCCACCAGGCTGGCGTGCGTGGGGTTGCTGATCTTGGGGACCAGCGAAAAATCGTTCTCGGCGTCGGGCCGGTCCGAGTTGTCGCGATTCCAGGAATACGAGCCGCTCACCGCATGTTTCGGATTGATGTTGTAGTCGATCTTGCCGGTGACGTTGTCGTTCAATTCGTTGTTGCGCTGGTTGAAGCGGTAGCCGCCGAAATTCCGCCCATCGCCCACCAGCGTGCTGTTGATCTTGTCCCCGGTGGGAACCAGCGCCAGCAGGGCCTGAGTGGCCGGATCGATGCCCGTCAGGTGGCGTAACGTCAGAAGGTTGGCCTGGCGAAGCGTGCCGCTGGTGTCGCGGTAACTGAAAATCCCGTTGCGCGCGTTGTCGGTGAGGATGCTGTTGGTCACCGGCGTCTGCTGGTGCGCGCGGATGGACTCGTAGGCGGCATAAAAGAACAGCTTGTCCTTCTTGATGTACCCGCCGACTGATCCGCCGAACTGGTTCTGGTTCAGGAATGGCTGTCCGATTCCCGACTGGTTGTTAAACCAGTCGTTGGCCGCGAAGGCGTTGTTGCGGTTGTACCAGAAGACCTCGCCGTGAAATTCGTCGGTGCCGGAGGGAGTGGCGAACGCGGTTTCGGTGGCGCCGCCCGATGCCGCTGCATTGGCGTTCGAATTGATCATGGTCACCTGGCGGACCTGGCCGATGCGCAGTTTGTTGGGCGTGAAGTCGAGCGCGTTGTCGCGGATGTAGTTGTCCTGGATATTGATCCCGTCCAGCGTCATGTTCGAATACGAGGTCCGCAGGCCATTAATCACGGTGGTCGAATTGCCGTTCGAAACCACGCCCGCCTGCGTCTGCAGCACGGACAGGACGTCGCGGTCCAGAATCGGCAGGTTCTTGATCTGCTCCATGCTGATGGTTTCCGCCACCTCCGCGCTGGTAGCGTCCACGCCTTGCACAGCGGCGCTGACCTCGATGGCTTGGGTGGTACCGGCCAGTTGCAGCTTGATGGGCGGGATGGAAGTCTCGCGCGCCGGGTCCACCGAAACCCCGCCCAGCATGGTTTTGAGAAAGCCCTTGGATTCGACGGTCAGATCGTAATAGGCGGGGCGCACGCCGATGAAGTTGAACAGGCCTTCAGTCGACGTGGTAGTGGTAAGCAGCGGCTTTTTGCCGCCGGCCAGGTAGAGTTCGACGTCGGCGCCGGGCACCACCGCGCCCGAGGCATCCATCACGGAGCCCGTGACACGTCCGGACATCTGGGCATGTACGGGAATTGCCTGAAGCAGGAATAACAACCCACACACGTATCGCATATTGTTATTGAACCCTAAATTAAGACGTGCGATGCGGCCAACCGGTGCCTTTTGACCCCATGGAATTGATCAACAGGTGTTAACGGGCGTCCGAATCCCGGACAGAGCGAAAGCCGATGTCGCTGAAGCGGAAGTCTGGTCCGAAGCCGCAGCGGTTCCTCACAGGGGGCAAATTCGTAACGCCTTCTCCAGCAGGTAAAAAATATCACAGTCACGGCCGGTTTCGCCGCCGGCTTACGCCTGCACCGGCGAGCAGGGACAAGGCGGTGAGAACGAATCGCCTCGCTGAATTGAGGAACAAATGAAATCGCCCCGCCGGATGGGCAGGAGGGGAGGCGCCGATGGAAAGTTTCACTGCAGCCTGGCGTATTCGGCTTTGGCTTTCTGAAGAATCGGGATATCGCGGTCGGCGTCTTTCCAGAGGCTGAGGAAATCCTGGTAGCTTGCTTTCGCTTTGTCCTCCTCTCTCAAACGATGATATGCCCGGCCCAACTGCACGAGGGCCAAAGCGCCTATGGGATCGGCAAAGACGATTCCGCGATGATCGAGAACTTTTTGGAATTCCGCCGCGGCTTCCCGGCCCCGCCCTGCTGCAAGGTACGCCTCGCCGCGCACATACGCGGGATAGACACCTCCGAAGTGGGCAAAAAATGCCGTGCCAGGCAGCGCGAAGTCGTAAGGAAGCGCCGTTTGCAATCGCTCGACGGCATCTAACGGCGCCTGATGCGCGAGTGCAAACAGCGCGCGCAGTGTGGGAATATACTCGAATTGCACCGGGGTATCCTCTGGGAACCGTTTCTCCAGATCGCTGGCGAGTTTTTGAGATTCAGACGAATCGCCCGCCGCTAACGCGAGCGCAAAAGCCGCGCCATATTCGACATCCCGGCCTTTCGCAAGTTGGAGCGCTGCCTCGGCGCGGCTTTTAGCCGCGGCCATATTCCCGAAGTGCGCTTCGCACACGGCCTCCGCAGTCTCGTAGATGGCGACTCTTTCGCGCTCACCGGCTTGTTCCGCCAATGCGATCGCGCGCTCCCACATGGTTCGCGCCTGCAGCATTCGTCCGGAACGGGCGAGCACCAGCGCCTGATTGTGCGACATCCAGTCCTCCAAGCCACGCACTCCGCGGGCGCGCGCGATTTCGCGTTCCATTACCGCCTGGTCGCTCTTGAAAAACGCGAGGTAGTAACGGGTGACCAGATATTCCGGGATTTCCAGTTTGCGATCAGCGGCCCGCTGCAAGGCCTCCGCCGCCTCCGGGAAACGGTTGAGGAAAGTATAGTGTGCAGCCAGCACGTACGCGAATGGGTCGTCCGGATTCAGCCGGAGGGCCACCTGGGCCGCTTGAATTCCCTTTTCATATTGGCCCGTGCCCTGGGTGCCCCAGCCCCCGATAACGGAGAAAGCTGTCTCATCCCGAGGGTATGTTTGTGTCCACAAGTCGAGCGTCTGGAGCTCCCTCTGCAAATTGCCCGTCACCTGCCGGTCATAGAGAAAAAGGATCCATAGCCTTTCCCGATCGCTGACACGATCCCGGAACTGATAGGCTTCGCGGGTGTACTCGGCAGCCAGATCGGTTTGGCCCATGTTCGAGTACATGAACGACAGATCGCCAAGCGCCATGGCAAATTGAGGGTCGATTGCGATAGCCCGCTGGAGGTGGGGGATCCCTGCAGCGAAACCGTGTGCGAACATGGCGCTCCGGCCCGCACTATATGCCTTCAGAGCTTCCAGCGAGGTCGTGGTTGCCTCCTCCAGCGGCGTCGAGTGCTCTTGAATGGTGGCGAGCGATTCTCCCAACCGTGTCCTGATTTGGATGGCAACTCGCGTCAGCGCATCCAGGACCTCTTCTTTCCTTCCTGCCTGCACCTGCTCCTCGCCGAAAATATCTCCGGTGCGGCAGTTCCTGGCGCGCAACCACAGCACGTACTGATTTCCGAGCTTTGCAATCGAGCCTTCCAGAACCGCGGCGCTGGCGGTGCGCTCGCAGACCTCCCGCGCGAACTCCGGAGTCAGCCGCGTCTCGGCCGGCCGGTTCATGAGACGAAGTACCTGCTGGATACGCTGTTCCGAGACGAGGGTCAGAAAGGGAGACTGTTCCAGTTGCACCGCCAACCCCTGCCGAAGCGTTTGGTCAAATACCGGATCGCCGGTCTTGTTTTCGAAATCGGCCAGGACAACCGTGTCCTTCCCGGTGAGCTTCGGCGCGCGGTGAAGATAGGCGTATACCGCGGCGAAAACAGCGAGAATAACGAAGGCGGCTGCAACGGGCTTCCACGGGCCCGTGGCGCCGGCCTTACCCAGCTCCCGCTCTAACTCGGCGGCCGATTGCCACCGGCGCCCAGGGTCCTCTTCGAGACACTGGTTTACGATCTTTTCCAGCTTTCGCGACGGCAGGCGCCTTCGCTGAGATACCACTCGTGCGGCGGTCAACATTTCGTAGAGGACGCAGCCCAACGAATAAATATCCGAGCGGGCATCGGCCGGTTTGCCTTCGCGCTGCTCCGGCGCCATGTAGGCGGGCGTGCCCATCACCATGCCGCTGGCGGTGACGGTTTCATCCTGGCCCGATTTCGCCAGCCCGAAATCCAGAACTTTAACGCCGGATTTCGCGATCATGATGTTACCCGGCTTGAGATCGCGATGAACGATGCCCTTGGCGTGCGCCTCCACCAGCGCTGCCGCAATCTGGGCACCGTAGAGCCGCACCATTTCGATGGACAGGGGGCCCTGTTTCAGCCGCGCGGCGAGGGTTTCGCCCTCCACCAGTTCCATTACCAGGTAGTTGGGGCCAACGTCGTAGACCGTGCAGATGTTGGGGTGGTTCAGCGACGCAATGGCGCGCGCCTCGCCCGCAAAACGGGCGCTGAACTGCTGCTGAGTGACCTTGACGGCGACGGCGCGGCCTAAGCGCCTGTCTACCGCCCGAAAGACTTCGCCCATGCCGCCCTCGCCGAGTTTGCTTTCGATACGGTATGGCCCCAGGCACGCGCCCGCAGCCAGGTTGGCGCCGGTCGAATCCTTCGGCAAGTCCGGCGGCAGATCCGGGGCGTTCTGGATGGCAGGCCGATCCAGGAATTCGCCGCCAGGGCCTTGTGCGAGAAGCGACTCTATTTCGCGGCGCAATTCGGGATCTGTCTGGGCCAACAGTGCCGCGCGCTCCTCCGCCGTTCCCGCGCGAGCCGCATGGTATAGCTCTTCAACTTGCTGGAAACGCTCCGGGGTCATGTGCGGTTGGCTCTATTCTACGGCTTAACTCCCGCAATAGCCAAGCCTTACCGAGATCCCAGTCGCGCCTGACAGTGCGCGGTGAGATCGTCAGAGCCACGACGATTTCCTCCTCGGTCAATCCGCCGAAATAACGCAACTCGACGACCTTCGCCTGTCGCGGAGCAACCTGCGAGAACGCTGTCAGGGCCTCATCCAGAGCCAGAATGGATCGGTCCGGCGCGCTCGACAGGAGGGCGGTTTCATCGAGGTTCACTTTGAGAGCGCCGCCGCCGCGCTTGTGCGATCCGCGGGCGCGAGCGGCGTCCACCAGGATGCGCCGCATCATCTGCGACGCCATGGCAAAAAACTGCGCGCGCTCGTGCCATTCGACCTTCGTCACGTCTACCAGGCGGAGGTATACCTCATGCACCAACGCTGTGGTCTGGAGTGTATTGGCCTGGCGTTCATTTTTCATATACCGGCGCGCCATAAGGCGCAATTCGGGATATACCCGCTCCGCCAGCCGCGCCAAGGCAGTTTGGTCGCCGCTGCCCCAGGCTTTCAACAGACCCGTGATTTCGGCAGAGGATGCGCCGATCGACACCCCGTTTTCCCCGTGGATAAAAATATAACAGAACGTGGCCGCTTTTGCCGTCCGCCTCCGCCTGTACCAGCGGAAGGAGAACAAGCTCTCAGAATGATCTCCTTCAAAAAGATAGGAGGCAACACATGAAACACATAGCAACCGTGGCACTGATGCTCAATCTAGGTGTCGCAGGCGTCTACGCACAACAGAAGCCCGTAACGATGACGTTTTCGGGAACCGTCGAGCCCAGCACGATCAAACTACAGCCCGACACAAACACCGACGAAGGGAATGCGGCCGGTAACGGTACGCTAGGACCATTCACCTTTCGTGAACTGCACGCTGACACAGCTTCTCCCCAGCCTTCCAGCACTTGCTCAGGCCCAACTAAGGTTTATTTTCCAACTGTGGCCGGCGGGGGCGTATTTCGCTTCCAAGACGGAAGTCTATTGACGGTCAAGCTCACGGCGGGATCATCCCTTTGCATAGATTTCGCGGCTGGGGCGGCACACCTTACGACGACATATCAGATCACAGGTGGAACTGGACGTTTCAACGCTGCGTCCGGCGCCCTTACGTTGACGGCGACGTGGGTCCCCGTGTTGTTCAACGGCCCTAACTCGGCCGTCCTGTTAACGAGTACGGGAGAGGTTAAGGGAACAGTTTCTGGAGTGGCCGGGGAGGAAGGGCAAGCCGAGCGGCAATAGGAAAAGGCAGATGCGCGTGCTCCTGCTCGCTGTGCTCCTAAGTGCAGCGAGTCCAATCGGAGAATCAGGCGGGGAGTCGATCCTTAATGTCTGCCGGCACAGACAGGGTGCGGCCGCCGTCGGGCTCGTGAGCGGCGACAGCCCATCGGTGCCGGTGGACTGTCCCGGGAAAGGCGCTCTCCCGGCGATTGGGGCTTCGGGGCCGATGAACGGGCTGGCGCTGACGCACTGCGCCGTGGTTGGATCCAATAAACGATGAACCTCTCATCGGCCACGGCTCCGTGCGTGAGCGCCTCGGGCCCTGAACGACTTGCTGGCGATAAGACATCCACCTGGACGTATAGTCATCTCGGACTTTGGCCCGGCCCTGCGGTCCCGAACCCGGCGTTCTGAGCACCCGGCGTTCTGAGCAATAAATCCTCCCTGGTCGCCCAGCTTACCGGCAGCCACAGTGCGTACGGAGTAGAATAACTGCGGACGCGTGCGATCATCACCACGCCATACCCGACCGTAGAGCAAGTCGCGAAGAGTGCGGGTGTACCCCCGGAGCGGGTAGCGGAACTCATGCGGCTGGTTGATAAAATCATGGCTGGCAAAGAAACCCGGAAGCCCGCCAAGAAGAGCCGCCCCATCAAAAAACGTGCCGCCACCACCAGCCGAACCAACAAATAGTGAGGAAGAAACCCGGGGCGCCGGCGTCTTCCTGAACGTCCCTTACGACCACCACTTCGCCGACCTGTTTCTGCCTATGTCGCGGGCTTGGCAGTGTTGGGCCTGTCCCCTCGAACCACCCTGGAGATTGTTGGCGGTGAACGCAGGCTGGATCGAGCATTCGACCTGATTCAGCGTTGCCGGTATTCGGTACACGATCTCTCCCGTGTGGAGTTGGATGCGCGGCCTCCGGCAACGCCCCGTTTCAACATGCATTCGAATTGGGCCTGGCTGTGGCGTGGCAGCGGATTCAGCCGCAGAAGCACCTGTGGTTTGTTTTCGAGTCGAATTCCCGACGTATCGAAAAATCGTTGAGCGATTTAGGCGGCACGGATGTTCACATTCATTACGGACACCCGAGCGGTGTCTTCGCTGAATTGGCCAACGCGTTCGTCAAACTCAAGAGTCAACCGCCTGTTGACTGGATGAGACAGGTTCACATCACTTTACGGAAAGCACTGCCGAAGCTGCTGCGAGACGCTGGAACTGTTGCTTTTTGACCCACGGAATTGATGAACAGGTGTTAACCCTCGAGAGCGAATTCCTCCAAGGCGGGCTAACGCCGCCAGCGTCATGGGGACGCCGGTACTGCTGGCACGGTCCGGGCAGACCTGCACCCTGTCTGCTTAGGGGATGGAGCTAAGTGGTTTTGAACGGGGAATTGATGAATCCCGGAACGCAAGGAAGGCCAATGACGCGAACGCGGCTGATGCCCCTGGCCTCGAAGCATACGGCGCCGGAAGGGTTCCCGCGCTTGATGATCCCAGACGTGCTTCAATAGCAGGAGGGGTTGTTCTTGAGGAGAAAAAACATGACAATCGACGAACGGCTTCAACGCCTGACAGGGATCGTAGAGGCTCTGGCCGGCACGGTTGTAGCGCATGACAACCAGATCGATGCGCTGATCAAAATATCCGAAGAGAACGCCCGCAACTGGAAGAACCTGGAACGCCGGTGGGAGGCGTACCTCAACACCCTGCCACGGCAGTGAGTCTTCGCCGAAACGCGGTCCAAACAGCTCCGTGCAAACGGCTCCGCCGCCGGGTTGCGTTGCGCCCTGAAGGCCGGGGCTGAAACGATCAACACCTGGAATGTGAAGCACTTCAAACGCCTGGGATCCGGTATTGCCGGGCGGGTAGCCACGCCGTAGTGTAGGCAGTAGTCGAGGATCGTTCGCATGGGTGGGTATACTTGAGGCTATGCGGACACCCGCGAGCGTCACCAGGAAAGGCAACACCGGCAAGAAGCCCGTACTTAAGCATGCAACTTCGTGAAATTGCGGCGGCGCTGGACTGCAAACTGCATGACAGGCCGGGAGGCCCGTCGCACGACCTCGAAATTACCGGCGTGCTCGGCATGGAACAGGCCGGGCCGGGGCATCTCACGTTCCTGGCCAACCCCAAGTACGGTCCGAAGGTGAAGCATACCAGGGCCAGCGCCATCCTGGTCCTGGAGCCCATTGCGGGAATCGATATCGCGTTTCTCATCTCCGAAAACCCGTACCTGGATTTCGCGCGCGCCCTGGCGCTGTTTTACCAGCCGCCGCGGCCGGCGCCGGGTATCCATCCGCTGGCCTGGGTGGCGCCGACGGCGGTGGTCGGCGAAAACGCCTCCATAGGCCCATTCGCCGTGGTGGGCGACCACGTCCGGTTGGGCCGCAACGCCGTCCTGCATCCGCACGTGGTCATTTACCAGGGAGCCGGGATCGGGGACGATTTTCTGGCCCACTCGCATGCCGCGGTCCGCGAATACTGCCGCATCGGCAATCGCGTAATCCTGCAGAACGGAGTCGTGGTGGGCGGCGATGGCTTCGGCTTCGCCAAGCGGGCCGATGGCACCCAATTTAAGATTGTCCAGTCGGGGGTCACGGTCCTGGAAGACGATGTCGAAGTGCAGACGCTGACTTCCATCGACCGCGCCACCGTCGGCGAAACCCGCGTCAGGCGCGGCGCCAAGATCGATAGCCTGGTCCAGGTGGGCCACGCCTGCACCGTCGGCGAGGACAATATCATTTGCGCGCAGACCGGCCTCGCCGGCAGTACGGTTCTGGAACGCAACGTGCTGCTGGCCGGACAGGTGGGCTCTTCCGGACATCTTACCGTGCACGAAGGCGCCATTGTCTACGCGCAGAGCGGCATTGGCGGCGATGTGCCGGCCGGCGCGCGCATTTCCGGCTCGCCGGCGTTCGCCGCCAACGAATGGCTGCGTGCTATAACGGCATTTCCCAAATTGGCCGATATATTGAAAAGTGTACGCGAATTAAAGAAGAAAGTGGAAGAACACGAGAAGCATGTCAAGCCAAACCCCACCGCCACCCCATAGCCGGCGAAGACCCGTCGCTTACCTGAACGAGGAATTCCTGAACAGCCCGGACGCGCGATTGATGCGCATCATGGCCGAGTTCCTGGAGCCGTTGGCCCACTTCCGGCGCGAGAAGGTCCGCGACACGGTGGTCTTTTTCGGCTCCGCGCGCATCCGCGAAGAGGGCCCGCTGGCAAAGTACTATCGGGATGCCTGCACGCTGGCGCGCCTGCTCACCGAGTGGTCGGTCCAGTTCACCAACGGCACGCATCGCTTCGTGGTCTGTTCAGGCGGCGGCCCCGGCATCATGGAGGCCGCCAACCGGGGCGCGTACGAGGCCGGGGGGATGACTGTCGGGCTCAACATCGGACTGCCGTTCGAACAGTTTCCCAATCCCTACATCACGCCGGATCTTAGCTTCGAGTTCCACTACTTTTTCATGCGCAAGTTCTGGTTCGCCTACCTGGCCAAAGCCCTGGTGGTTTTTCCCGGCGGCTTCGGCACACTGGACGAAATGATGGAAGTGCTCACGCTCTCCCAAACCCACAAGCTGGCCAAGAAGATTTCCATCTTTCTTTACGGCTCCGAATACTGGAAGGAGATTATCAACTTCGATGCGCTGGTCAAACACGGAATGATCTCCCCCGAAGACTTGGCTCTTTTCCAATACGTCGACGATCCGGCAACCGCTTTCGAAATGTTGAAGAAGGACCTGGAACCCTGGGCCCAGCAACACGAGATCCGCGAGACGCCGGCGATTTCGAAATCCGTCAACCCGCAAAAACCCGAAGGAGCCTGAAGCGAGAGGGCATTAGAGCCTGAAGCGAGAGGGCATTAGAGGAGGATGCGTGTTTCGCCTAACCGTTGCGCCCGGGATCGAAATCAGGCTCTTCGACGTCAAGGAGGCGGAAGCCATTTATGCCGAAGTGGATCGCGGCCGCGCGTATCTGCGGCGCTGGCTGCCTTGGGTGGATTTCACCCGCTCGCCCGAAGATATCCGCCAGTTCATCGTCACGCGGGTGCGCGGTCAGTACGAGGCCAATCAGGGGCCGCAGGCAGGTATCTGGATTGAGGGAGAATTCGCTGGCTCAGTGGGCTGCCACCCGATCAACTGGCAGAACCGCAACTGCAGTTTCGGCTACTGGATCGCGGAGCGGCATCAGGGCAAAGGGATCGTCACCAGGTGCTGCGGCGCGCTTTTGACCTACCTTTTCGAGGATTTGCGGCTGCACCGTGTGGTGATTGAGTGCGGCACAGGCAACGCCAAAAGCTGCGCCATTCCGCAGCGGCTCGGCTTTTCGCGTGAAGGCATCTCGCGCCACGGCGAATGGGTCAATGACCAGTGGATCGACCTGGTGGTCTGGTCCATGCTGGAAGACGAGTGGCGGGCCGGGCGCAGTAGGACAGACGATCGGGTTTTGTCGCCTGTCAACCCTCGTAGGTTAGAGAGCCCGTGACAGGACGCCACCCCTGACAGGGTCGAAAAACCACCTCGCCCATCCGGAATCTCCCGGAGCCTGACGTGGTTTTTCATGAAGTTTCGCGGGCGGAACACCCATCCCGACAGACCACGAAAGGCGATGGTCTGTCCCACCTATCATGGTCTGTCACACTATGATGGTCTGTCCCACCTATTTGATGACGATCAAGAAGCCGTCGGAAACGCCGCCCGCAAAACCGTTCCCGTTCGCCGAACTGGGCAGCCCCACGGTGCTGTAGCCGGCCGTATAAACCGATCCGTCCGGCCCCACCGCGATCCCGTTCCCCACGTAGACGCCGGCGGCGCCGAAATAAGTGGAAAACAGCAGGCCCGTCTGCCCCGCGGTTCCCGGTTGAATCTTGGCGATGAACAGGTTCGTGCCGTTGCCCCATGCCGCCTGCGGCGCGCTCTTCACCGGGAAGTCCGGCGATAGGGTGTACCCGGTGACGTAGATGTTGCCTGCGGCATCGCCCGCCAGATCGTAGGCCACTTCGCCCTGGGAACCGCCCAGGTAAGTGGAGTACACCAGAAACCGCGGCGGGTCGCTGGGGTTCACGATCGAAACGAACACATCGCCATTCCCGCCGGCGCGCAATTGAATCGCGTCGGGCGTGGTTGGAAAGGCGGAAGAGAGCGTGTAACCGGTCACCATCACGCGGTTCTTGGAATCCAGAACGATTTTGCGAGCTTCGCTGACGTCGCCCACGGCGTTGCCGCCAAAGTACGTCGAGTAGACCAGGGAGGGCTCGCCAAACTGGCTCATGTCCATTACTCCGATGATGATCCCGATCACTCCCTGCTGTTGCGTCTGCCGGAATCCCGGTCCCTCCATCGGGAATTGCAAAGAGTCCGTGGTAGCCGCAAAATACACCAGGCCGTTCGAACCCACCGCGATACTGCGCCCGTCATCGTCCAGTTCGCCGCCCAAATAGGTGGAATAAACCAGCGAGGTGGAGTTGGGATCGAGCTGGCACAGAAACGCATCTCGAGGACCAAACAAGACCTGCGCATACGCGCTGGTGGTGACCGGAAAATCGGTGGACGCCGTGGTGCCGATCACATAGATATGCCCGTTGGGGCCGACGGCGATACCCCGCCCCGCGTTAGTCCCGGTGGTGCCTCCCAGATAAGTGGAGTATGTCAGCGAGACGCCGCCGTATTGCGAGGGATCGATCACGGATACGAATGCCTGCTGCTCGGTACCCGAGCCCGTATTTGCAATCGAATTACCCACGACCGGAAAATCCGTGGAGGTAGTGGTACCGGTAAGATAAACGACGCCTTTTGAATCCACGTCGATTCCCAGCGGAATATCCAGGGCCGCCCCGCCCAGATAGCTGAAATACACCAGTGGGAAGCTTCTATCGGCCGTGGCCGTGTTGACAATCGCCAGAAAGATATCGGTCAGGCCGGCGTTGTTGTTGTTGTACGCGCCGTTGACGAACGGAATTTCGCCGGTGGTCGTCGACCCTGTGATGTACAGCAACCCCTTGGAATCCAGCTTCATCGCCGTAATCTGGTCGGCGCCCGAGCTGCCAAGGTAGGTGCAATAAACCAGGACCGGGTCGATCACCAACGTTCGGGTGCGATCGTAATCGCCGAGCCGGAGCGCGACTTCGTTGCGTCCCACCAGCGCGTACCGGCCGGCCACCAGGCGCCGCCCGCCGGCAGTGTCCTGATAAACCAGCGGCTTCTTCTGGAGAATCCGCTGCCCATTGAGGTCCAGCGCGAGGTCTCCTTCGGCCGTAACATTGACTTTGACTTTGGCGTCGGCGGCTTTGGCGCCGCCGCGGAACTGTAGCCGGATGGCGCGCGGGTCGGCCCCGGGCTGCACCACAAAGTCATACTCCAGTGAGCGCTGGTTGCCGTAGTAGACCACGTCGATACCCGGATAGACGCCACGATACTGCACGCGCGGATAGTTGGCGACGCCGGTCCGCCAGTGTTGGCGGCTGCCCACGAAATAATCGGTACGAGCCGGCATCCGGTCGAGCCCCACGATCTCTGCCGCGGGGTTGGCTTTCACCAGGACCATCTCCACGCGTTCGGCATCCACGTGTTCGGCGCCCGGCATGGCCAGCGCGGCGCCGTCAGCCGAGAGTTGCAAGGTATAGCCACCGGCCCGCGCGGCGTAGCGAACCGCGGAGCTCCACTGGCCGCGGTTCTCTTCGAACCGCAGCGGCAACTGGGCCAGTGCAGCCTGGGCGCGCGCGACGTCACCGTCAGCGGCGCTCAACAGGGAGGCCGAACATAGAAGTAACCCAAAGCAAGCGAGACTTCGCATACGAATTTCTATTAGAGCATGCGACGCACTCTAAGTTGAATGGGCCAATTGTTCACAGGCGTGAATGTGGCGCGCGCCGGCCAGGCGAAGGTTCGAAGAACGGATGCCGGCCACCTTTTGCGGCGAGGGTGAGACGATCGGGACTTTGCGGCTGCCTGCTCAGGCGCCGAAAGGCCAGCTTGTTTCGGTGAGATCAGGCTGCCCTACCGCTATTTCACCCGCGTCATATCCACTTTGGCTTGGGCCGTCTGGCCCTCTTGCACAACCGTGACGTCGCCTTTAATATGGTCGCCCACCAACATCACGTCAACCTTATACAACGGGCCGTCAGACTGGACTTCGAAGGTGATTTTGCCGCCCTCCACCTTGCCCTTCTGGATGGGCCACTGCCGGGTCTCGTCCGGGCCGCCGCTGCCCGTCAGTTCCGTCCCTTTCTGCTGGAAAACAACGAAGGCGGTGTCGTGCTGGCTCTCACCGTCCGGACCGGTCACGGTAAAGCTACCAGACCATTTACCGCTGATATCGGCAGCGCTCAGAGTGATGGCTGCGAACCAGAGGGCGCCAAGGCACACAAATGTCTTCATGCCTCTGCATACGCATCCGGCAGCGAAAAGTTCGCGCCGTTTAATGAAACTTTCACGTTTCAGGCTACGAGAGCCGGGATTTCCTCTACCATGACGGGGACGAACCCCTCGGTCAGCTTTCGTGTAACCTCATGGCGCAGCCAACGGCGGACGCGCAGAGTGGCGTCGTGGATATCGTCGCTGTGCTGGCCGTAACAGACATCACAATCGCTAAGGCGGGTGGGTTTCAGATCGTCGTTCATCGGTCGCTCCTCAGTCTCAGGCGAGAATAGACCCGTACTCCGCGCCATACAAGGCTCGCCTTGGTATGTGGCGGGCAGTCAACTTTCGTTAACACGGGCCATGCTCTCCAGTTAACATCGGCGTTGCCAGGTAATAACATTAGGACTTGGCTCGGGCCGCGGGTGAATTGCAGTATCCTGCTTCCCCATTGGTTTCAGCGGCAGATCGGGATGCACAAGCCGGCGCCGGTCCGCGGCGCACTATGGCTCGGTCAGAGTCGTCTACGCTTCCCGTCCATAAACTTTGGGACCGGTGAGGGGGCCAATGACCTTCACTCGTTCCAGGATCGAGCCGGCCAGCCATGGGTGATAATCAGCGGCAGGGCCACTTCGCGCGGGTCGCGGCGGTCGGCCGACGCCTCCAAGTGCTCGCCGTCTGCGAAGGTACCGGCACCGGCGCATTTTGCGCGAGCCGCTCCACCATCCTCAGCGTGGCTCCGGCTCGGCCATTGTGATACTCTACCGCGAAGGAGGGAGGCACTTGCGGCGGAGAGACTTTTTTGAACTGGGTGCAGCGGGGCTGGCAGCTCGGCAAGTCACGCGCGGCCAAGCCACGCCACGTGCGCTCATGAAGCTGGGGACGCAGCATGGCGACTCCGATGAGATCCTGCGCGTCATGGCTGCCTTTGGCGTGAATCACATTTGCAGCACCACACCATCCGCCAAAGGCCTGGATGAAAGCTGGTCGGTCGAGAGTCTGATGCGCCTGCGGGAGCGCATCGAAAAGTTTGGAATCACCCTCGATATGGTCCAGTTGCCGACCAACGCCTACATCACCCAGAGCGGTATCCGGAATGTGATGCTCGGCAAGAGTCCGGAACGAGATCGCGAGATCGAAGGTATCTGTCAGATGATTCGTAACGCATCGCGCGCCGGGATTCCGATTCTCAAATACAATCTAACGATCCTCGCCGTAGTGCGCACGGAACCCACTCCGGGGCGCGGTGGCGCCATGTACAGCAGCTTCGATTACTCCCAGGCAAAGGAAGATCCGCCTCTGACTGAAGCCGGACCGGTGAGCGCGGACCAACACTGGGAACGCATCGTCTACTTCCTGGATCGGGTGGTGCCGGTAGCCGACGAATACAAGGTGAAGATCGCCTGCCATCCGCACGATCCGCCGGTGCCTGCGGATAAGGGTTTTCGCGGCGTGCACCGCGTAATGGGCAACGTGGAAGGACTCAAGCGCTTCGTCAGTATTCGCGAAAGTCCGTATCACGGTTTGAACTTCTGCCAGGGCACAGTGAGCGAGATGCTGGACAGGCCCGGCGAGCAGATCTACGATGTGATCCGCTACATGGGAGAGCGCAAAAAGATCTTCAATGTACATTTCCGCAATATCAAGGGCCGCTTCCTGAAATTCCAGGAGACCTTCCCGGATAACGGAGACGTGGACATGATCCGCGCCATGCGAGTGTACAAAGAAGTGGGCTACGACGGGATGATCATGCCAGATCACGCGCCCCGCATCACCGGCGATGCAGGCGCCCGCCAGGCATTCGCTTTCGAGTTCGGCTACATCTCCGCCCTCATCCAGCTCATGAATCAGGAGGGGTAGTAGCTGGAGACGCCTCAGGCCGGAGGGACCTTACTCGACGGGAGAAGCAAAATCGCGCCGTCCACCTTCCCACCACTGTCTTCCGGGTAAACAGGATCTGCCGTCGGACGACGCCGCGGCGCCACGTGAACACAGGCATGGCCCACGAAATCTTATCGCGATCGGATGAACCGGGTTCGTGACCCCACTTAACCGGCACCGGCGCGTGGGTACGACTTACCTACCTTCGCGACGGCGGCCGTTTCCGGTGCGCCCGTAGCGGCGACGTGGTCTCCTTTTCGATCGGCGGGGCCGCGATCAGCTACGCCAGTGGCTACGGCGAGACGCTGCAACAGATCGTGTCCAGCGTTTCCAGCATGCGCGTTGCAAGAAGCGCGCGGTTGTGTTGATATGTATCCATACAAAGGGGATGCCTTCGATGATCAACTCACGACGTTCTTTTTTGGGCGGCCTCACCGGAGCCGTCGCCGGCCTCACCTGGCTGCCCGCCGCCGCGGCCACCACCGGGAAACTGCGGCCGATTCTTGCGGCCGCACGGCCCGGCACCGAGGGCTACTGGAAGCTGGTGGCGGAACAGTTTCCCTACCGGCCGGGCAAGATCATGATGAATGCCGCGAACCTGTGCCCGGCGCCCCGCGTGGTATCGGAACTGGTAACGGAACTCACGCGCGACGAAGACTGCGATGTCTCGTTCCCCAATCGCGCCAAATTCGCCACGCAACTGGAGGCATCGCGAACCAAGGTGGCGGAGCAACTGGGCGTTTCAGCGGACGAAATCGCGCTGGTGCGGAACACCAGCGAAGCCAACAACGTCATCAACAACGGTTGTGTGCTGAAGCCGGGCGACGAAGTGGTGCTCTGGGAGCAGAATCATCCTTGCAACAACGTGGCTTGGGACGTGCGTGCGGCGCGCTTCGGATTCACGGTCAAACGGGTCAGGGTTCCCGCCTCCGCGAAGGACCCCGATGAGGTCGTGAAGCTGTTCGAAGCCGCCATGACAAGGCAGACGAAAGTGCTGTCGATCACCTACATCTCCAACACCTCGGGCTTCCGGCTGCCGGCCAGGCAATTGTGTTCCATGGCCCACCAGCGCGGCGCTCACTGCCACGTGGATGGCGCTCAGACGTGGGGTTTCCTGAACCTCAATCTGAGCGACATCGGCTGCGATTCCTACGCGGCCAGCGCCCACAAATGGCTGATGGGGCCGAAGCAAGTGGGAGTCCTTTGCGTGCGCAAAGAGCGCATCGTGCAAATCGTGCCGAACATTGTATCGGTGGGTTGGGGCTCGTCCGCCGAGACCACCGCCGTAGGCGCGCGCAAGTTCGAAGCGCTTGGCCAGCGCGAGGACGGGAGTTTGTCCGCCGTCGCCACCGCGGTCGACTTTCACCGCATGCTCGGCTTCGCCGAAATCGAGGCGCGCACCATGACACTGGCGGGTGCGCTGAAAACGGGTCTGGCGAAAATCAACCGGGTCCGCCTGGTGACGCCGGCCGACCCTCGGCTTAGCGGCGGAGTGGTGGTATCGCAGGTGGAAGGCTTCGATCGCCAGAAGATGTCCGCCCTAGCCAACGATCTGTATGCGAAATACGGCGTCGCCGGCGCCGCCACGGGCGGTTTACGCCTCTGCCCGCACGTCTACAACACCATGGACGACGTGGAGCAAGCGCTGCGCGGCGTCCGCGAACTGCTGGCGTGAGAGGGAGAATGCGTCAGCGGTGGCCAGCCGGGATGTGCTGGTAACGGCCGACTCATCGAACAGCCGTGCCGAACAAAGGGTGAGGGCTCACCCATCACCCGAAAACGTGCCTTTTCGCGCAGAAAACACGTGGATCGGGAGATTGGAATGCCGCGTCTTAACAGATAGGAGTCTGAGTCATGAAGAGATTCGGAATATACGTTCTGTTCGGTGTGGCATTGGCGTTCCCTGCGCTGGCGCAATCGGGCCGAGACTCGGGTCAGACAGCCGAGCCGGAAAGCAAGCATTCTCCAGGACCTGCTCGTGAGATAGGCGGCGGGGCGGGAACTGTGGGTGTTGGAGCAGCGAAGGGTGCCGGTCACATCGGCGAAGGCGCAGCAAAGGGCGCCGGCGACATTGTCACTCTGCACCCCATCAAAGGGACCACTAGCGTTGTTAAAGGTACCGCCGAAGGTGGCAAGGACGTAACAGTGGGTGCTGCAAAAGGTACCGGCAAAATTGTCAAAGGAATCGGGAAGACGTTCAAAAAGATTTTGTGAATTGTGGCACTTGCTTGTCCCGTACCTCTCTACGGGGGAAGGTTTCCAGGAGTTGGTCTGTCCTGCAGTAGAGTTACGGTCAGAGGGCGCGGCTCGACTTCAAGATCCAATTGACCCGGCAACAGAGAGGAGGGCTTCCTAAGGCAATTCTGGTTTTATCTCCGCCCGCCGGCTTCCCGAAACATCAACGTGGTTCGGATCCACCTCAAGGTACAGACTCATTTCGATCCCTTGCGGATTCCGCGGTGTCATCTGCTCGTTGGAGACAGCAAGGCCCACGCACCGTTTCCTGCGATGAAGCCCCGCCTGGTGATGCATCTCATCCGCGAGTATATTGAGCCTGATTTCGGTCTGGACACACAGCTCTGAAATAGAAAAAGCCGCCGTATATCCGGCGGCTTTCTGACAAATCTGAAAAAACTTCGTTAATCGCCGAAGCTGCCGACTTCCTCGCGCTCTTCCACCGGCTTGGCGGCCACCGGCTTGGCAACCGGCTTCGGCGCCGGCAGAATGCTGCCGATCTGCACCAGGTCGGGGCTGCTGGTCTCCTTGAGCACGTGCTCGCGATACAGTTTCGCCATGCGCTCGTTCTCGGCGCTCTCCTTGAGCTTGGCATCGCGCGCGCGCGTCTTTTCTTCACGGGCATTCTTGGCGATTCCCAAGCGGTCGAGATCGTGCTGCACTTCGGTGGTGACGATCTCCTGGCGCAAAACCAGCGAGTGATCCTTATTCTGCAGCGGCACCGCCTTGCCGCCGGCGAAGATTTCGTGCTTGCCGTGCTCTTCGTACCACTTCGTGAGGGTGGCGGTCATGTGCATCTTCTCGATGATGTTCCGCCAACCCACGCCCGTGTTGTAGGCGCAGAAGGAAATTTCGCCCTCCTGCGTGGCGTACGGGATAATGCACTGCTCGGTCCGGCGGAAGTCGTAGTTGAACAGATCCTGGAACCACATCCCGGCGACAAAGAGGAAGTTCCAACGGTCGCGGCGCCGCTTTTCGATGTCGTCCATGGTGCGGTCTTTGCCCACCTTGCCGTAGTTCTTGCCGGTGGCGCCGAACGTCTTGTCCAGCTTCTTCATCAGATCGCTGAGCCGGAAATGCGTGGGCGATTCGAAGGGGTCGTAGTTACGAGTCGCCGCCAGGGCCATGCCGATAATCGAGAGCCACTTGCCGCGCGCGGCGTCGTTGACCCGCGCCACGTCCCTGGCCAACTGGTCGGCATTCCAGAACGAGGTAACGGGCTTGGCTTCCTTGGTTTCCTTGTCCACCATTACGGCCATGCCCACGCCGCAGTTCGGGTGGCAGCCGCAGCTCAACTGGCCCCACTCGTGTTGCGGCCCGTGCACCAGGTCGCTCCAGTCGGAGAAGGTGGACATGAAGGAAATCGGGAACCAGTCGCGCTTCGGCTCGCCTAAACCGGTCTGGTTCTTCACGTCGTGCGCCAGGTGAGACAGGGTGTAGCGCTGCGCCGCGCGCCGCTCGTCGGTGACGGCTTCGTCGCGGCCGGTGAAGGATACCGGCTGGAAGGAGAGAAACGGAATCTTCCTGGGATTATCCAGCGCGAACTGCACAATGCGGCCGACCTGCTCGTTGTTGATGCCGTTGATTATCGTAATGACCGGGATGATGTCCACGCCGTTTGCGTACAGATTTTCGATGGCGCGCAGCTTTACATCGAACAGGTTGCCCACCTTGCGGTGCTCGTTGGCGGCATTGCCGATGCCGTCGAATTGCAAGTAGGCATAGCGCAAACCGGCGTCGGCGGCCTGGCGGCAGAAATCGGGGCTCTTGGCGAACTCGATGCCGTTGGTAGCAGCCTGCACCGAGGTGTAGCCCACTTCGCGGGCGTAGGAGACGGCCTTCAGGAAGTGTGGTGAAATGGTGGGCTCGCCGCCCGAAAACTGCACCGACATCTGGCGCTTCGGTTTGATGGTGACGGCGTTGTCGAGCAGAGTTTGAATATCTTCCCAGCTCAGCTCATGCACGAAACCCACCTGGTTGGCATCCATGAAGCAAGGGTCGCACATCATGTTGCAGCGGTTGGTCAGGTCTACCGTGAGGACCGAGCCGCGGCCGTGCGTCACCGTGCTGGAGCCGTGCTTGTGCAGCGTGGAATCGTTGTGGGCGCGGATGTCGCGGCCCGGGAATACGTCCTCCAGGTGCTTGAAGAAGGCTGTGTCGATGGCCATCACGTCTTCGAAGTGGCCGTGAATCGGGCAGTCCTTCACCATCAGGATCTTGCCGTCGCGCTCAATCACCTGCGCCTTGATCTCGCCCGGCTTGTCGGTGTAAAGCACCTCCAGGGGAGTTTTCCCATCCAGAATCTGCTGGCGGATTTCCGGTACGCAGCGGGGGCACAACGAATCCGTCTGACG
>Ga0210402_10001219_pt1 | contig 26648 bp, 24 predicted proteins | sample IncBWC7MmetaG_FD_161055 | JGI IMG/M metagenome (GOLD analysis project Ga0210402, IMG submission 161055) | Forest soil microbial communities from Barre Woods Harvard Forest LTER site, Petersham, Massachusetts, United States - Inc-BW-C-7-M | ecosystem: Environmental > Terrestrial > Soil >... | reverse complement strand
GAACAGTGCAGTGCTGAAGGCGATCACGAACAGTCCAAACGTGTCGACGCCCGGCACGAGGTGACTGCGGCAGAGCCAGAGCACCATCTCAACCACGAACATCAGACACGCGAGCCGAAACGCACCAGCCCGGTCGCCACGGCCGCGGCGATGGTTGAGACGGGCGAGGAACACGCCAAAGGCCATCATCGAGATCAATAGCAAGACACCGGCGATCTTCACGATTTTCTTGCCAATTGTTTCCTCGGGCGCTTTCATGCGCGGAGGTTGCGTCCACTCACCGACGAGCGCGAAGAATACCGGCTTGCCGTGGTAAGCAGCGCCCTCAACGTGGAGCGGCCGCGAGCTGCTAGGCCACAGGCCCGTCCAGGCGGCGCGGGTGTCGGAGCTGGCGAGGGAATTCCAAATGGGCGGAGCTGGCTGGAACTTCGAAAGATCAAGACCAGCAGCGTTGAAGACGGGGTTCCAATCCATCACTTTCGAAGCTGCGGATTCACTGTCTTTCTCCGGTGGGATCGCCTGCAAGTACAGCAGCCGTCCACGAGGATCGAGGCTCAGGTTGATCATGCCCGAAACTGTGGTTGGCGGATCGTTCTTCTGGACTACGCCGGGACTGAGCAACATGTCGTGGAAATCGGAGGCCACAAGATATTGCGGACTCTGCCGGTAGGAAAAATAGAGAACGAGGGGCTGGCTGGCAAAAACCTGGCTCCAGTTCGGATGCGGCTTGTCGTTCTTTTCGACGTAACTGACAAAGTCGGTGTCGTAGTCGAAGTCCATCGCGAAATCGGCGGGCCGCTCAGAGTATCCAAAGCTATTGATAAGGTCGCGCGCTTTCTGTCGAAGCACTTCCGGGGACTGGTCGAGACCGAGTTGTTCGATGGCGCTGTTGCGAATACTCAGATAGACGCCGACGGCCAAGCCGATCAGCAGCGCCGCGAAGCAGAGAATGGCGGTACGTGGTTTGAGTCCGGCTGTTTCACCAGCGGCCGCAACCATCTGCGGCGAGGGTGTCTCGCCTGCGGCGAGCGCGGCTGCCAGCGGGTCGCCGCCCGGCAGAGCGGCGGCAACGCTGAGAGCAGATGCAGGGCGGCTGCGCGGCTCGGGCTCCAGGCAGCGAAGGATGACGCGTTCCACAGCGGGATCAAGATCCTTGACGACTGACGAAGGACGGCTGGGCGTAGTCGACGTACCGCCTCGCACCAGTTCGGCGAGCGTTTCCGCCGTGAAGGCGCGCTTGCCGGTGAAGACTTCATACAACACGAGGCCGAGAGAATAGATGTCGCTTTGGGCCGTGACTTCTTTCCCCGCGATTTGTTCCGGAGCCATATAGGCAGGCGTTCCGCTACGGACGTCGGCGCCTTGAATCTGGTCGGCGAGTCCGGCGAGTCCGAAGTCAGTCATCACGACCTGGCCGCGTCCATCGAGCATGATGTTGGCGGGCTTCAGGTCACGATGCAGGACGCCTTTGGCATGAGCGGCGGCTAGTCCGGCGCAGAGTTGACGGGCGATATCGGTAGCCTTGTCCTGCGGCAGCCGGCCGATGCGGCGCAGCAGCGACGCCAGGTCTTCGCCGTCAACATACTCCATGGTGAAGAAGGAATAGCCGTCGACTTCGCCGACGTCGTATACGCGACAGACGTTGGGATGCGAGACTCGGCGAGCGATCCGGACTTCGTTCCGGAAGCGTTCCAGCAGACTCTCGTCGCGCGTGGCTTGTTCGGGAAGAAATTTCAGAGCAACCGGCTGGCCGAGCGTCAGGTCGTCCGCGCGATAGACTTCGCCCATGCCGCCTTTTCCGAGCAATGCAATGATGCGGTAACGCCCGGCGAGTAGACGCCCAGGAAGAAACCGGCCTTCGTTCAGGGCGAATCCGGAAGAACTCGGAGACTGCGAAGAGGCAGACGCCGATCTTACTGGCCGCGGCGAGGCCTTCGTTGCGAATTCCAACGTCGCCATGTCGTCGGAGCCGACGGGCGCACCACAAGAAGAGCAGAACCGGACAGCAATGGGTAGCTGAGAGCCGCAGGAAGTACAGGAAGCCATCGGAACACCCGCGCAACAGTGTACCGGAGTTATGCCGAATATCGATATCGGCGGCGGAAAATGGCGAGGAAGTCAAAGGCTTTAACCACGGAGGGCACGGGGGCAACCGGCGACCCAAAATGTCGAGATGTTTGACGCACTGGTCTAGAACAACTTGTAGCGCACGCGCCTGACGACGGTGGTTCCGTCTTCGTTTTGATTTTCGATTACGTGCGTCGCATCGCGGGGCACTGCGCCGGTGGAGTCGGGCTTCGCGGCGTCTCCCCGGATGAGCAGGTCTTTCACGAAGCGGTCGGTGGCTGCGGCCATGCCGACGGCGGCGTTCGGCTTCTTCGCCTTTGAGGCGGCAGGTTGGGAGGTCTTTGTTTTTGTTTTTCCGGCAACCGACCTGGTTTTTGGCGTTGGTTTTTTCCTGGTAGCCATGTTCGCGAACCCTGATTTTTACTCTACGTGCCCCCCCGACTCCGGTCAAATGCCGGGGTCGGGGACAGCAAGGCACGCAGGGGAACACGTAAAGTGCAGTGGAAGTCCGTCGTTAGAGTCTCCGGAGTCCGCCGTCACCAAATCCGCAATTAAACGTAATCCGCTTCAACAACAGCTGCCCGCCTTCTTCCGTAACCAAATGAGTCTTGAAGCTGAAGAGGCGGGACATGCCGCTTTTGGGGTCGGCGTACTTACCGACATCCACATGGCCCCGCTGGAACAGATCCTCGGTGTAGGATTCCGCGGCGCTTTGCGACGAACGGGTTTCGGCAGGACCGAGCGTCAGTGAGGAGGCGCTCAATGCCAGACGTCTGGGTTCGGAGGCCACATGCACCTGCAGGGTCAATTGATTGAGGCCAAAATGCGACGCGGCAATCGCTGCTTTGGGCAGCAACCCCGTTTGCCCGGCGCGCATTTTCGTGGCGGCGGCGATCCCCTTGGGTTGAGATTTCGTTTTGCTGATGGTCGCAGCCGCCTCCAGAGACAGAATTCCGCGGCGCACAAAAGCGCTCTTGAGTACGTCGTGATACTTGCCGTTGAAGGGAGCGCCGTCGCCGAACTGCACCATGTTGCCGGCAACCTGGCTGAAGAAGTCGGGCACGACGGCGGCATTGGCGATGCCACCTAACAGGATCTGTGCAGCCGCCTGGGCTGCCTGCACAATGCCATCGCTATCCTGCGTACTCTGGAGAGCAAACATGCCGGCCAGAACGTCGAGAAATGCGCCGGTGAATACGCGGGAGAAAGAATGTGGCTCCGACGACAATGCTGACGCCGGGGCAGAAGGCGGCAAGGTCTGGGGATCCCGATAAAAGAAAGAGTTGTTGGCGTTGCGGAGACAGTCAGGGTCGACGGCGTCCGCTTCTTGAGTGCGGATAGCGGCCCCCAGTTGTTCGGCGAGGCGCGACAATCGCGAAGACCGATTCAGCCTGCCGCCCGTGTCGCCCAACAGAACGTCGCGGAAGGACGGGACTTGCAGAGCGGACAGGAGCGCACTCATGTCTCCAAAAGATTCGTGAAAGGCGGCGGCTTCGATGGTCTGCGCGTCGAACAATTGCGGGCGCAGGGCATCGAGCACGGCATGCCCCATCTCGTGGCAGGCTACGTCGGGGCTCTCGCCGGAGAAAAACACGCGTCCCCCGATGGCTTCGTGGAAGAAGTGCAGGCCGGGAGAGTCGCCGCCGTCGCCCCGGGTGTAGAAGGCGTTGAGGTCGACTCCGGAATCGAGGTTCACGGGCAAGGTCTTTCCAATTTCCCAGTCCGTGCCGGCGGGAACGATGCTTCCCCAAAAATCGGCGGTGCGGCGCAGAGCGCAGGCGTTGGCGTAGTAGAGGAACTCAACGGTTCCGGGCTGATAGATACTTGGGGGCGGAGTTTTGTCCGCGATTTTGAAGGGGAGTGGGGTCGCGCTCTGGTCGGGGACCGGCAGTTGAATCGGCGTTAAGACAGGCTGCGATGCGGGATCGCCGGGATCGTCCTGCCAGCACGCGACGAGGACATCGGTTCCGACGCCGGCTGGAGATCCAACGCGAAGCTTTCTGGGTTTCCGGGACTTTCTTTTCGTTGGCATAGTGAACTCCTTATCGATTTTGTAAATCAGGATTGGCCGGAGCGGGCTGATACTCAGTTCCCGATCAAGTGTGCCGATCTTTGCGGCCGGCGAGCGGGCGCTTCGGATTAGAAAATATCCGAACACAATTCCACGTGTCTGCCCAAAAGAGGCACACGAGTACAAACTGGTTTGTGAGGAAGCAGCGAGAGGGAAAATTCGGGAGTGTTGACCGGGAAGCCGGCTCGCTGGGATCGCGCGAGAATGTATGCCATGACGAAAGTGAAGTCAATACAAATCCTGAGCCGGTGGATCTTGTTGAAAGACAAGGTTGTTACGACCTCTGGCTCGGCCAGAAAGTATGATTGAACCCGGTTTGCATGGGATTGAATGTTTGCGATTGCCGACCGGGCGGTCGGTTGGTACAATCAGAAACCACTCGGCGATTCCTTTGCGGCCGGTTTTGAGAGGGCAAGGCTTCATGAAAGACGAAAAGCAATCGAGCACCATGACCGGCGCGGGCATTCTGTGGGAGTGTCTTGAGCGCGAGGGCGTGGAGACTGTGTTTGGATATCCCGGCGGCGCGATTCTTCCCGCGTATGACGCACTGAAGCACAGCAAGATTCACCACATCCTGGTGCGCCACGAGCAGGGCGCGACGCACATGGCCGACGGTTTTGCGCGCGCGGGCGGCGGAGTCGGCGTAGCGGTTGCGACATCCGGGCCGGGCGCTACGAACATGGTGACTGGCATCGCTACCGCGATGCTCGATTCTTCTCCGATCGTCTGTATCACCGGGCAAGTCGGCAGCAAGCTGATTGGGTCCGATGCGTTCCAGGAGACAGACATTACCGGCGTCACGCTGCCGATCACCAAGCACAACTATCTGGTGACGCATGCCAGCGAAGTTGCCCGTACCGTCCGCGAGGCTTTTTACGTGGCGCGCTCCGGACGCCCCGGACCGGTGCTGATCGATATCACGAAGGACGCGCAGCAGACGACATGCGCCTTCGACTGGGAAGGCGCAGAGCCGCAGTTGCCGGGCTATCGTCCTGATCTGTCGCCGGCTCCGAAGGAGTACGACGAAGCGCTCGAATTGATTCATAAAGCGAAGAGACCGGTGATCCTTGCCGGACACGGCATCATCATCTCGGGCGCGATGCGTGAAGTCCGCGACTTTGCGGAACGTGCCGGTATTCCTGTAGCGCTTACTTTGCTTGGATTGGGCGCGTTTCCCGCTTCGCATCCGTTGAATCTCGGAATGATGGGCATGCATGGCGAAGCCTGGGTGAATCACGCGATTCAGGACGCCGATCTGCTCATCGCACTAGGCATGCGGTTCGACGACCGCGTGACAGGCAACCTGAAAACGTATGCACCGAACGCGAAGAAGATTCACGTCGAGATCGATCCGGCAGAGATCAACAAGAACGTGAAAGTAGACGTCGCGCTGGTGGGCGATCTGCGCGAAGTGTTGCACGAACTTCTGCCGCGGATCGAGTCCCCGGATCGCAGCGAGTGGCTGGATTCGATCGATCGCCTTAAGGGGGATGCGGCTGTCCACGATATTCAGAACCTGCCGGACAATGGACATCTTTACGCCGCGCACGTGATCAACGACCTCTGGCGCCAGACGCGCGACGCAGAGACCATCGTCGTGACCGACGTGGGACAACACCAGATGTGGGAAGCGCAGTACTACAAACACGAAAAAGAGCGCAGCCTGATTACGTCGGGCGGTCTGGGCACGATGGGATTCGCTTTACCCGCAGCGATCGGCGCAAAAGTGGCGCGGCCGGAAGCAGAAGTGTGGGTCATTGTCGGTGACGGCGGATTTCAGATGACGATGTCGGAGCTGGCGACCATCGTCCAGGAAAATCTCAAGATCAACATCGCGATCATCAACAACGGCTATCTCGGGATGGTGCGGCAGTGGCAGGAATTTTTCTATGAGCGCAATTACTCGGCGACGCCGCTGCTGAATCCGGATTTTGCCAAACTCGCGGAAGCTTACGGCATTAAAGCCGCGACTGTGCGGCGCCGATCGGAAGTTGTGCCGACGGTCGATACGGCACGCCGGCACGATGGGCCGATGCTGATCAACTTTCACGTCGAGCAGGAAGACACGGTGTATCCGATGGTGGCCGCGGGATCGGGACTGCATGAGATGATTCGCCGCCCGAGTCCGATTGTGGAGACAGCGGAGGACGAATAAGACTCCTATGATGAACACATTTGTTGTCTACGTTGAAAACAAGCCGGGCGTGCTGACGCGTGTTGCGTCCCTGTTCCGCCGCCGCGCTTTCAATATCGACTCGCTCACCGTCGGGCGCACGGAGAAGCCCGAAGTCTCGCGCATGACCATCACCGTGGACTCCGATTACGACCAGGCACGACGCATCGAGGCGAACCTGTACAAACTGGTGAACGTGATTCGCGTGGACAACATCACCAACGAATCGTCCATCGTCCGCGATCTGGCCATGATCAAAGTCGCTGTCACCCACGAACAGCGGTCGCATGTGCTGGAACTGGCCGGCGTATTTCGCGCGCGTGTGCTCGACGTGGCTCCCGATTCCCTGACGATTGAAATCACCGGAGCCGAAGATAAGATCGATGGACTGCTTGATGTGCTGCGTCCGTATGGTGTGATGGAGATGGTGCGCACCGGCATCGTCGCGATGCGGCGCGGGGCGAAGTCTCCGGGGCCGGTGGCGTCGGCCAGCGTCATGTTCCACGACGCGAACGGTCAGGACGTGTCGTACTCGGTTTAACTCTCTCGGTCTAACTCCCCCGGTGTAGACTCTTTCGGATGGACTCGCCGAGTGCTCCGGCTGTTCAACCCAAAGTCACCGATTGCCATGTTCACCTGGCCGCGCTCCCCTGCGGAGGCAATGGCTGCTACGTTTCTCCCAAAATGCTGCGGAGTCCTTTATTCAGATTCCTAATCTGGCAGCAGGGGCTCGACCTTAAGCAGGCGGAAAAATCAAACGCCAAGTATGTCGCGAATCTACTGGCCGAATTACGCGGTTCGCACAAGGTGGGACGCGCGGTGTTGCTTGGCATGGACGGCGTCTACGATTCCGCGGGGAAGCTGGACGAACAATCCACCGAGTTTCTCATCTCGAACGACTATGTTCTGAATCTCGCACGCGAGTATCCCGACGATTTCTGGGCGGGCGCCTCAGTGAATCCAGAGCGCCGTGATGCCATCGACGAACTGCAGCGCTGCGCGGATTCCGGCGCGAAACTCATCAAGTGGCTGCCCAATGCCCAGCAGTTCGATCCCGGCGACCGGCGTCATATTCCCTTCTACAAAGAACTCGCGCGGCTGAAAATTCCGCTGTTGAGTCATGTCGGATTCGAGTTCAGCCTGATCGGAACGGACCAGTCGGCGGGCGATCCGAACAAATTGCGCGTCGCGCTGGACGAAGGAGTCACGGTGATTGCGGCACATGGATGCAGTCACGGCCTGATTTTCTCCGAGAAGTTCTACAAGACATTTTTGGACCTGGCGCACGGGTACGAGAATTTTTTCTCCGATATCTCCGCGCTCAGCCTGCCCAATCGGCTGGGAATGTTGTTCCGGTTGCGACGGCATCCTGACCTGCATCACCGGCTCTTGTTCGGCACCGACTATCCCCTTCCCGTTTTTCGGCTGGCCTGCTATGGGCGCGGAGGGTTGCGTGGGAGTAAAGTACTTGCGACGAAGAATCGGTTTGACCGGCATCATGCTCTCTGTTCGGAACTGGGGATCGGGTTCGGCTCGCTCGACAGCATCGTGCAGCAGACTTCGTAAACACAACAGCGGTTGCCGCGCAACGATCTGAATCTTTGGAGGAATCCCTTTTATGAAAAAGTTCTGTTGGACCCTTGCACTGGTCATCGCCGCTGCCGTTTTGACAATGCCGGTCTACGGTCAGGACGCTGCGAAAAAAGATACACCGCCAAAACCGGCCGTCGGCCCCTCGCAGGCCTTGCTCGACACATGGAACGACATCGGACGAAAGTTGATCGCTATGGCGGAAGACTTTCCCGAAGATAAGTACGATTTCAAGCCGACACCGGCGCAACGCAGTTTCGCGGACCAATTGCTTCATGCCGCGGGCGCGAATTACTTTTTCACCAATCCGGCGACCGGAAAGAAAATGCCCCCTGGTGAAGATCCCAAGCGCGTTGACTACAAGACGAAGGCGGATATTGTTGCCTTCGTGAAACAGTCGTTTGCCGATGGAGCCGCCGCGATCAAAGCGAAAGGCGACAAGGGGATGAGCGACCTGATCGTGGATCCGTTTGCCAACCAGCAGACACGGGTTTCGGATATGGCGTGGGGCCTGGTGGAACACGACGGCGAACACTACGGCCAGTTAGTGGGATATTACCGGATGGCGGGATTGGTGCCGCCGGAGTCGAGGCCGAAGAAATAGGTTCGTATACCCCGCGGCGAACGTCCTGCATCCCGCGCGACGGGCTGACATCGGGCTCTAGTGTGCTTTGGCGGCGGTTGATTTTGCCGGTTCTTGGCACTAGACTTTCCATTCCACGCAAGTCAGCAACGGGTTATCCGATCGGATACTTGGAGGCCTAGATGAGGCAGTCACGGCTGGCAATCTTTGCGACGCTGATGTTGGCCGTGCTGTTGTTGCCCAGTTGTGGATTCAAGCGCAAGCTGGTGTCCATCACCATGATCCCCGACAAGGCTACGCTGGGCGGTCCCGGGTTGACTTTGCAATTCCAGGCTATTGGAAACTACGTTCATCCGCCGGACAGCCGCGACATAACCGACTCCGCGACGTGGACGTCGGCGGCGAGCGACGTAGTGTCCGTGGACACTCACGGTCTGGCAACATCTGGAGAAGGCTGCGGCACTGGCATCACGATTACCGCCACCGCCCATAGCGATCCTAACGACTCGTCCAGCGGCATCGTGATCGGAACGGCGGCAGTCGATGTGACCTGCCCCACTCCTCCTCCTGCTCCCTAGAGTTCACTGATCTTCCAGCAGCTTTCCGAGTGTAGGCTTGTACTTCTCCGGCTTGGATTTCTTCGCCAGCACGAGGCGCGATGGCTTGGGGCTCCCCACCCGTTCGCGAGCCATTTCCCGGACCGCTTTGCTCGCAGTGAAGGTTTTCTTCTTTTTCTTTTTGGCCGCCATCAGGGCATCTTCGCACTGCAACTCGCAAAAGTGCAATAATCTCAGAGTGTCGATGGGCAGCCCGGGAATGTTTGCAATTTCCGCGAGACTGTCGCCCAAGAACTGAGACCTGACCTTCATGGATGAGCGTGAATTTTTTGACGAGCGGCCGGACAAGAAACCGGCGACCTTGAATTGCCCGCATTGCCACCAGCCCGGCGAGTATGAGATCCAGTGGCTGGTGCGCACCAAGAAAAAAAGTCTGCCTCCCCGCGCCGACGACCGCGACCGCGCGAAGTTTGCAAAGGCGCAGTCCTACATGCTGCGGCGTGACGACATGATGGTCTGCAAGAATATCCGCTGCCGGAAGCGGTTCGAGATCACGGGTGTGCAGAGCGTGGCGTTTCTGGGGTAGCGCCGTAGTGAATTAGCGGGCAGAAATACTTGCGGCCAGGCGCCGGACGCTGTGCAGCAGTTGGCTCAGGCTGTGTGTTGCGGGCGCCGAGGCTGGTCGCTTTGCGGGAGCATCGCTAAAGCCCTCGCGTTCCATCTGCTGGGCTGCTGCTGCGTACCGGCGCGTGCTGCCTTCGTCCATGCCAAGAAAACGAAAAGCCTGGGCGAGCGGAACTCCATCGGCACCGGTCTGCAGGTATTCGATTTGCGCGGTGACCTTTCCGAATACCGTGTTCAGGATCAATCCACCCATGGTCCCGCCCGGGATCGGGCCCTTGGCAAGTACCGCCGACCCTCCGGTGAGCGAAAGCCTTTGAATCACTCCCACGAACTTAGCCTCGTCGACCGAGAAAATCGCGCGTTCGTTGTTAGGGACGCGAATACGGGGCGCGCGCGTGCGCTTTGCGGGCGGTTTGGGTTTCGGTGCCACGGGTTTCTGAGCCACGCTCCGAGCATCGCAACCGGCCACGCTGCGGTCAAGGTTACTTCCGTGCCAGATGATGTCCCGCCGGGAGGGGGAGCCATCTGTGCTCACTTCCTCGCACGCCTCCCCGCGATTCGTGCACCGCGATCGCGCTCATTTATACTGACTAGTTTTCCTGTGCTCTGCGAAGGCACAGGGCTGGAGTCGATTTGTGAAAATTCTGGTCTGCATGAAGCAGGTCCCGCAGAAAGACGCTCCCCTCAAGCTCAATGAGGCGGGAACGTGGATCCGCGAGGAGGTTTCCTACGAAGTGAATGAGCCGGACGCGTACGCGCTGGAAGAAGCGCTGCGGCAAAAGGAAAAGCACACCGGTGAAGTGGTCGTAGTCACGGCCGGTCCGGCGCGGGCGCAGCAGGTATTGCGGGAAGCGCTGGCCAAGGGTGCCGACCGGGCGATTCATCTCGAAGGCGACGGTTTTGTCGGACTCGACGCTTACAACACGGCACGCGCCATCGCGGCCGCCATCAAAGACGAGACCTTCGACCTTGTTTTTACTGGGCTGCAATCCGACGACTACGGCTACGCCCAGACGGGTGTAATCCTGGCGGAGATTTTGGGATGGCCGCACGCGACCATCATCATGCAGATCGAAAAAACGGACGGCGGCATTCGCGTGAAACGCGAACTGGAAGCAGGCTTTTTTCAGTTCGTGGATGTGCCGCTGCCCGCTGTGCTGACGATCCAGTCCGGTATCAACAAGCTGCGCTACGCGACGCTGATCGGGATCAAGCAGGCCAAGAACAAACCCATGCGGAAAGTAGCAATGTCCGAAGTCCAGTCGGCAATTGGGGACAATTTGCAGAAGATTGAAAAATTGTATGTGCCGCAGAAGTCGAAAAACACAGAATTCCTGGAAGGGCCTCCGGCGGAAGTGGCGAAGAAGTTGGTGGAGAAGTTGAAGAACGATGTGCGGGTGCTGTAAGCAAAGCAGCTCTCAGCTGTCAGTTCTCAGCTCTCAGGTTAGAGAACGGGTTTGCTGAGAGCCGAGAGCGAGCTTAGAGCTGACAGCTAGGAATGAGAACTTTTTATGGCTGACACGATTCTGGTAGTGGTCGAACAGCGCGAAGGCAAACTGAACCGCGTTTCCTGGGAGACGATTGCTGCAGGGCAGGCCATCGCCGCTGATATGGGATGGACGTTAGAAGCGGCCGTCGTGGGTTCCGGCGTTTCGGCGATCGCTGGCGAGGTGGCGGCGAAGAAACTGGCGAAAGTCTATGCCGTGGAATCGACCAGGCTGGAACCGTACACTCCCGATGCATTCGCCGCCGCACTGAAACAATTTCTTGAGAAGCACACTGCCCGGGTCGTCCTGATGCCCCACACCTATCAGGTTCGCGACTTTGTGCCCAAACTGGCTACTGCGCTGGCAAGTACTGCCATCAGCGACGTTGTGGGCTACAAACACGAAAGCGGCAAACTGCTGTTTACCCGCCAGATGTTTCAGGGAAAGTTCGTTGCCGATGTGAGCTTCACTGGAACAGGTCCGTGCTTCGTGACCTTCCAGAACGGCTCATTCCGCGCCGACAAGGTTGAAGCTGGGGCGTCCGCGGCACCGGTTGAGACGGTGAACGTTGAGATTCCGGACCGTGCGGTGCGCAACAAGCCTCAGGAAATTTTCAAAGAAGCGAAGCAGGCGGTGGACCTGACGCAGGCCGAGATTATCGTGTCGGTCGGACGGGGCATCAAGGAACAAAAAAACATCGATCTCGCGAAGCAGCTGGCTGACGCGCTGGGCGGCGAACTGGCAGCGTCACGGCCGATTTGCGACAACGGATGGCTCCCGATGGACCGCCAGATCGGGTCATCGGGACAAACGGTCGCGCCGAAGCTTTACCTCGCCTTGGGAATTTCCGGGGCCATCCAGCACATCGTCGGGATGAAAGGCGCGAAGAGCATCATCGCGATTAACAAAGATTCAGAGGCACCGATTTTCGAGATCGCGGACTACGCGGTGGTCGGGAACTTGTTCGACATCGTGCCGCCGCTGATTGAGGAAGTGAAGAAGGCGAAAGTCTAGAAATTTCCTAACTGCCGCAAGAGTTAGGTGCTACGATCCGCGTCTGGTAAACGACTAAGCGCTGTGCTACATGCCCCTGCGGGTCAATTTGGACGACTTCGGCTTTGCGGCGCACTTCCCAGCTGTTCACCCCTACTTTTTTGCTCGATCCGCTGAGGATAAGCTGATACGTGTGATCGGGGTCCAACGATTCGAGTGTGATTGATCCGGGGCGCGCCAATTCGCCTAGAGTTGGAGGCTCTTTTCCTTCCTTCCGATAGTCGAAGCGACGCTCGCGATCCTTATCACATTCCGCGGGGCCTGTTTCTTGCGGACTCGCGATTTCAACGAGGCATTTGTTGAACACTTTGTCCCATCCGGAGATCACGACGCTGTCCGGCGCGCAACTCATCGCGTGCACTTGAAAATCTGGCAACGTCACCCGAGCTGTGACTTTTATGCTGCTATCCGAGCCAAAGCGCACCAGATTGAGGATATGACCGGAAACCCGGGGAGTGACCCCCTCGCGCACTTCGAAGGCTACATAGCCCTTGCCAGTGCAAAAATATCCGTCGCTATCTGCGTGAGACGGAACCGAAAACACCAGGACGATCCCTATGAGGAGCGCTGCAAGGTTAGCTTGGCGTTTCATCCCATAAACGTACGTCAATGAGATGTTCCGCTCAAGATTACGACAGGCGTGACCGGGACGTTCCGCACGTGACGGAGTGTCTCGGAGTTCGTGACCGGGAGAGGCAACTGGAAACCTTCTTGTTGTGGTATTTCTGGCTTACGAGCCTGCGGCGAAGCCGCCCAGGTGGGCCATCGTCATGCGCAGATACTTGTAGGGATTGACTGGCGTTTCGTTGATGCGGACTTCGTAGTGGAGGTGCGGACCGGTGGAGCGTCCGCTCAAGCCGACGTAGCCGAGAACGTCTCCGCGATGAATATACTGGCCGCCGGCGATTGCGAAGCTGGCGAGGTGGCCGTAGCGGGTGGTGATGCCATGTCCGTGGTCGATCACAACAGCGCGTCCGTAGCCGCCCATGAAATCGGCGAAGGTTACGGTGCCGTCGGCAGGGGCTAGTACCGGCTGTCCGACTACGGCGGAAATGTCCACGCCGGAGTGGAATGCGCCTTCCCCGTTGAATGGATCGATGCGTTCGCCAAAAGAGCCCGTAATCTGGCCTTCAACCGGCCACAGATTCGGCGCGGAATTGGCGCGCACCCAGTCGGCGGTGGTGGAATTCTTGGTCAGGCCTAACGAGATTCCGACCGTGGCAGCTCCCGACATCGCGGTGTGCTTCAGGGCATAGAGCTGGTCCATCGAGGAATGCAGCTGCCCGTCTTCAATCTGGACGGTTGAGGCATTCATCAGGATGGGGTCGGACTTCAGTCCGTAGAGAGTGGAAACTTCGCTGGCGAGCGATCCGAGCGATGCGACCTGGATATCGCGCTCTTTCGCGACCTGCTCGAGGCGCGTATAGCGGTCTTTCAGATCTTCTCGTTCGGAGCGCAGTTCGTTGAAGGTCGAAACCTTGTGCAGCATCCGGGTATAGGAACTGGCAATCCCGGTCAGGCCGGCGATACCGATTGCCGCGCCCGCTAAAATGACATACAGGTAATGAACGGGAATGGAAATCTTGCGCAGTTGACCGTGCTCGTCGCGCGCCACGAAAAATATGTAAAAGCGTTTACGCAATATGGTATCCGGTATTGAGATTTTTCGGTTCCTGCCGGAGCGGAACAGTCTGCTCGGGCTCAGAATCTGATTCCACCAGCCTCGTCGGGATCGAGCTGGCTTACTACTCCCTACGGAACCAGGCAAGGCCAAGTTCCAATCGCCTGCAACCGATTCAGGATGCGGCACTTGGTTCGGCCAAAGGTTTTATGAACGACTGGTGAAACGGTAACAAACCTCATCCACCCTGTCAACGCGCTCTGGCACAAATGTGCGGTTACCCAAGGCGGGTAATTCGGCTGCCCGAGTGTACAAGTTCCCCGGCAGATAGGGCATGGGCTGCCGGGTGGTAATGGCGCGGCGTATAGTCTAAAGCTTGCCAGAACGCGAAAAGTCGCTGATTAACCGCGTCCGTCGGCGTGCTGGACGCGGGCCAGGCGTCATCACCGGAATCGGCGACGACTGCGCGGTGCTGCGCGTCCCCGCAGGTCACCAATTACTGGTTACGACCGATTTCTCTCTCGAAAACGTGCATTTCCGGCGGGCGTGGCACACTCCTGAAGTGGTGGGATGGCGATGTCTGACCCGCGGGTTGAGTGACATCGCGGCTATGGGCGGAGAGCCTCGGGCGGCTTTTCTTTCTCTCGCGCTCGACCGCAAGACTCCGCAGGCTTGGGTAAACAAATTTCTCGACGGCCTGTTGAGAGCGGCCGCGGAGTTTCGCATTCCGCTCGCTGGCGGCGATACCGCACAATCAGACGGCGGCATTCAGGCTGACATCGTCGTCGTGGGATCGGTGCCGCGCGGAAAAGCAGTTCTGCGATCAGGGGCGCGGGCGGGTGACCTGATCTACGTTACGGGAGAACTGGGCGGCTCGGCGGCGGCGCTGAAGTGGCTAACCGCAGGCGCTAAAGCGCCAGTTGCTTCCGGCGAAGTTACGGCACGACTGAAGTCGTGCCCTCCCGAAAAACTGCGAGCGCTTGCTTCGGGAGGGTACGGGGCGAGGAGTCACGGCTCGAGAAGGCGCGATTCGGGAGCGCACAGCTCGGGAGGGCACGACTTCAGTCGTGCCGCAAACGTGCGAACGGTGAAGGCGGCTTTAGCCGCTGCGGTCGCTGCGGACTTCCCGCGCCACTTTCATCCGACCGCCCGAGTGCAGATCGGGCAATGGCTCAGGCGCCGAGGCCTGGTCTCCGCCATGATCGATCTCAGTGACGGGCTCTCCACCGATCTCCAGCACATAAGCGATGAAAGCAACGTCGGAGCCGTGGTTGAGGCGACAGCCATCCCGCGCGCGCTTGTCGGGCGACCGAAAGAGACGGTCAGCCTCGATCTGGCTTTGCACGGCGGCGAGGATTACGAACTACTGTTTACATCGTCGAAAACAATTCCTCCAAGAATTGCCGGCGTTCCCGTGACGCCAATCGGGCACGTCACTCGCAAGAACGGAATGATGCTGGTCGATCAGAAGGGACGGCGAAGGAGATTGACGGCACGCGGCTGGGAACACTTCCAGGGAAGCACTTAGCAGGCTGCGGGAACAGTCTTTTCGTGGCGAGGGCCACCGCCCGCAGTGGCTACACACTTTGCTGAAAAATCTTCAGTATTCACCTCTGGGGCTGAAGCCCAGGTCAAAGCGAACGAGTTATCGCAGCGCTAAACCGCTGCGCCACCCAAAAGAAGGGTCAACACCTGTGTTGGCTGGTGACTTTGGTTACCTGCCTACCCTCTAGTTCCCGCCGACGTAAGGGTCTAGAGTTAACCCATGCGTACAAGAAATGTGCTCCTCGCTATTGTGGTCGCAATCATTGTGACCGGTTTCGCCCAGGGACAGACCGCTCCGAAGGCCGCTCCACAGACCGCTCCGAAGGCCGCTCCACAGACCGCTCCGAAAACCGCTCCACAGGGCGCTCCGAAGATCGATAACGCCTTCGTCCAGCAGACCTTCGGGAAAGACTTTACTTTTGTGTCGGAAGTCGGAGGCATGGTTGGCGACCTGGACGGCGACGGCGTCGAAGACGTGGTGATTGCCGCGCGCTCCAAGAATCCGTTGCTCGACCAGGCGGAGCACGACTACCAGGTCATCGATCCGTATGACACTTTTTTTGGCTATGGAGATCCGAAAGTCACGATGACCTTCGTCGAGGACAGTCCGATGAAGCGCGGACTGGTCGTGCTGATTATCCACGGCGCCGGACCTGAAGCCTGGTACTCGCAAACTCCGAAAGCGAAATATGTCGTCATCAACCTGCCTTACCGGACACTCACCGTGCGCAAAATGAAGCTGAAGAAAAAAACTTTCCAGGCGATCTATGCCGAGGAAGGGAATGAACTCGGCGAGACCTCGGCAGTGTTCTTCGATGGCAAGAACTACAAGTACGTGCCGATGGGATCGAGCATGGAGTAGGTTGGCGTCAGCCTGGTTGTAGTAATCTCCTGTTGGATTGCCCCACAAGTTGAAATTTCGGGTGCTTCCGGAAAAGCTGGCAGTGTGTCAGCTTGCGGCCGGCACACCTGTGCCCGCGTGGGCCGTCGGACCCGGATTTTTCTGCGTGACCCAGACCTCGGACGAACTCTCCGTCGTCTGCGAGGAAAGCCGGGTTCCCGCCGGCGTACGCATTGAGAGAAATTGGGTCGCTCTGAAACTCGAAGGGCCGTTTCCGTTCGCAATGACCGGTGTACTGTCGTCGTTTCTTGAGCCTCTGGCGGTGGCTGGCATTTCAATCTTCGCGGTCGCAACGTTCGACACCGACTACGTGCTACTGAACCGCGAGAAACTGGAATCTGCGCTGGCCGTTCTAGACGCGGCTGGTCACGAACAGGTCGACGCCGGAACCGCCTAAATCCGCGTGAGGTCCGAATTCCCATCCAGTCAACCCCGGTATTAGACTGATCAGTCCCATCCCCGAGGAAGATCATGCCCACCGCAACGCGTACCAATCCGCTTTCATTCCTTACCAATCAACTCGACGAACTCAAAGCCAAGGGCACGCACTTCAAACTGCGGGTGCTCGAAGACGAACAGGCTGCGGAATGTACGTTTGACGGCAGACGCGTCATCAACCTGGCTTCGAATAATTATCTCGGGCTTACGACCCATCCCAAACTACGCGAGGCCGCGCTGGAAGCGACCCGCAAGTACGGAGTCGGATCTGGAGCCGTGCGGACGATTGCCGGAACGATGAAGATCCACATGGATCTGGAAGAGAAAATCGCGCGCTTCAAGAATGTCGAAGCGTGCGTGGTGTTTCAGTCCGGATTCACGGCAAATGCGGGGACGGTGTCGGCGATCCTGGGAAAGGAAGATTTCGTCATCTCTGACGAACTGAATCACGCATCAATCATTGACGGTTGCCGTCTGTCTCGCGCGAAGATTCTGGTCTTCCGTCACAAAGACGTTGCCCACGCTGAAGAGCAACTGGCGAGCGTGAAGGACCAGCCGGGCCGCAAACTGCTCATCACGGACGGCGTGTTCTCGATGGACGGCGATATCGGCGCGCTACCCGGTCTTTGCGATGCTGCCGAAAAGTACGGCGCGATCATGATGGTCGACGACGCTCATTCTTCCGGTGTGCTCGGCAAGGCAGGCCGTGGCACGATCGATCATTTCGGCGTGCATGGACGCGTGGACATTCAGGTTGGAACGCTGTCAAAGGCCATCGGCGCGCTCGGCGGATACGTCTGCGGCACCCGGGACTTCATCGACTTCCTCTACCACCGCGCCAGGCCGTTCTTGTTTTCGACTTCGCATCCACCATCGGTTGCGGCGACTTGCATTGCGGCCTTCGATGTCCTGGAAAACGAGCCTCAGCTCATGGAACAGCTCTGGGACAACACTCGATTCTGGAAAAAAGAACTCGCGTTGCTGGGCTTTAACGTCGGCGGGAAAACCACACCTGCCAGTGAAACGCCGATTACGCCAATCATCATCGGCGACGGGCGGTTGACGATGGAGTTCTCGCGAGAGCTGTTCATGGAAGGCGTGCTCGGAACGGGCATCGCATTTCCAACGGTCCCCGAAGGGAAGGCGCGCATTCGGACGATCATGACCGCCACGCACACGAAGGACGAACTCACGCGGGCGCTTGACGTGCTGGGGCAGGTCGGGAAGAGGATGGGGATCCTCAGCTAAGCGCCACCAGCACTATTGTCACCACAAAGAACTGAGCTCTGAATCAAGCAACCTACTGAAGCACGAGAAAGTCTTTGTTACTTGCCAGCGTGCCTCCCGGAGTAGTCACCGTCACCGGGCCGTTGTTGGCGCCGACGGGAACTGTGGCAGTCAGATACGTTGCCGAAACAACTTTGAAGGTGGTGGCTGGAGTTCCGCCGAATGAGACAGCGGTGGTCCCGGTGAAACCTTGTCCCAGAATGCCGATTGTCTTTCCGACCTTCGCCGCCCTGGTGACCAAACTGACGAATGGCCCCAAGCTTCCACTCAAGCTGTAGAACACGCCAGAACATTGGGCGCCACAATTGTTGGGTCCCAGGCCACCTTTCTGAGTGTCTCCGTACAGAGTGCCGTTGGTGTGCTGCGTAAGGGTCACGAGGGGATACGCGCCAGTCGTCTGGTCGAAGGTGTAGAGAACGGTGTACGTGCCTCCGGGTGTGACTTTGTAGAGTGTCGCGAAGCCCAAGGTTCCGCCGTCGCTGGTGGCTCCGTAGAAGTTGCCGTCAGTGGCCTGTACCAAACCGGCGGTGGGACGCCCCCCGTCGGGACTGAAATTGAAGTCGTGGATGACGCTGGTGGTCCCGTCGGGCGCCATCTTGAACACGGTCCCAAAGTTGTTAGCGCCGCCCCCAAACGTGGTGCCGTAGAAGTTGCCATCGCCGGCCTGTACAAGAGGACCAATCGGGCTTATTCCATGGGAGCCGTCGAACGAGAATAGGACAGTGAGAACGCCCTTCGACGTGATCCTAAATACCTCACCCTTGCTGTTGGCCCCTCCATTCACAGTGGTCCCGTAAAAGTTTCCGTCGATTCCCTGAATCAGCGGTGCGGCTGGAAAGGAGCCGTGCGTGACATCGAAAACGTATAGCGACTTAAACGTGCCTGCAGACGTGATCTGGTACACCGTGCCGTTTGGGGTTCCAACTCCCCCGGCGGTAGTGCCATAGAATTTGCCATCGCTGCCCTGGATCGGTGGCGCTTGAGGCGCTCCTCCATCAGGACCCCCAAAGTTGTGTAGCACCGTGAGCGTGCCTTTGGACGTTATTTTGAATACAGTGCCGCAACAGCCCGTCGGCCCCGCCGTAGTAGCAGTTCCATAGAGTTTCCCGTCACTGCCGAGTGTCAAGCCGCCATAAGGAGAGGCTCCGTGGGCGGCATCGGAGTTGAACAGCACCTTCAGCGTCCCGCTGGGCGTTATCTTGAACACGGTTCCGGCGCTTGTTCCGCCCGAGACCGATGTGCTGTATAGGCTGCCGTCGCGGCCTTGGGCCACGATGCCGGAATTAGCAGGCTGCAGCGGATCTCCGCTATGTGAGCCGAAGTTGTAGAGCACGGCGAACTGGGCATAAGCAGCAGTTACACACAGCAACAGCGCGGCAAGCTCACAGAATCTTCGAATTCGACTGTTCCTCATGGGGAACCTCCTCGAAAATAAACTGGGGCCCAGGACGATTGGTTAAGCGAGAGATGGAGGCCCATTCGGCAGCGGACGCACGTACTACGCCGGAAGGCACACACCGGGGGAGGCAGCAAGCATCCCCCCGTGAGACCGGTCCTGTCAAGATGAAAGATATTCCGATGCTGGGATTGTAGGAGAGTCACTCTTGGACAGGGCGAGTCGTTTTCTCGGGTGAAGTCTAGGCTGTGGTGAACAAAGTTGGAAAGTTCTAGCGTCCGCCCGCGTCTTCCACGATCGCCTGCACCAGTTCGTCGATTGTTTCCGTAATCCGCTTGGGGGGCAAATTAGAGTTGTTGGACAGAATTGAGAACACTACGGTCTCGCCGCTGTCGGTAGTTGCGTAGCCCGACAGGGTTTTTACTCCGCCGAGCGATCCAGTTTTGCCCAAGATACGGCTTTGGAGGCGTGGCGAACTCAAGCGGTCGGAGAGCGATCCGTCGATGCCAGACACTGGGAAGGTTGATTTGAAAGCAGAGCCCCACGGTTGCGAGGCTGCATAACGCAGCAACTGCACGATAGCATGGGGGGCGACCAGATTCTGGCGCGAGAGGCCGGAGCCGTCATAGAAAACGTATTGTTCGTTTGAGATTCCAGCCTGCGTGAGAAATTCGCGCAACACCTCGAGGCCGCCTTCGATGGTTCCGGCGGTGCCGCGTTCCCGCCCCAACAGACGCAGCAGGATTTCGGCGTGCAAATTCTGGCTGACTTTATTCACCACTCGTATGTCTTCCAGCATCGGCTTGGAATCGTAGCTGGCAAGCACAATCGGCTGATCGCTTTTCAGTGGACGCATTGAGCTGTCGCTGCCGCCGCGCGAGGGCGCGATGGTAGTCACGCTGAACGTGGAAAGTGTCGCCAGTTCGGTGTGCTTCGTGCGCTGGCGCCCGTACACTACGATGCCGCGTTTTTCAAGCAACTGACGAAAAAGCGCCGCGGCGAATTCTGCCGGATCTTCGATGGCCAGCGCTTCGTTGGCGCCCGGATCATCGAGAGGCATGTTTCCCCAGAGTGTCAGGACGGTTGAACCGGGCTCGCGATTGACGAAGAATTTTCGACCCGTGCCGGCGGGAGTTGTGATGATGCGGTTGTCGAGGCGATAGTAATCGGCAAACGGCGTGACGGTGACGAACGCCTTTTCGCCCGGTCGGTCGGCGGGCAGGATGTTCACGAAGACGACGTTGTCGTTGATGGTCAGGGCGGAAACGGGAGCGCCGTCGGCCCACACCAGGTCGTCCTGGCTCCAGCCTTCTCCATAGCGCTCGAAGGCGAAATACGAATCGTCGGCAACGATGTCCCCGTCCACGTACTTCACGCCCTTCTGGACGAGAGCGTCGGCCAGTGTTTCGAGCGCCTGAATGGGATGGTCGTTGCGCTGCGTGCGCAGGTCGTAGGGCAATTCGCGCCCGGAAAGATTGGGGTCGCCGCGGCCGACCAGGAACAAGTCGCCGTTCAGGCGGCCGTAACGGTCAAGGCTGGCGATGGTTTCGACCGTGGTGCGAAATTTGTAGTCGGGACCAATCAACGCCAGCGCAGCCGCGGTTGTAAACAGCTTGGTGTTCGACGCGGGCGTAAAGAGCTTGTCGGGATTGAGCGAGTAGAGAGTTTGTCCGGAAAGGGAAGTTACTTCCAAACCCCAGAATCCACGCGCCAGGTCGGGAGCGGCGAGGACCCTGGCGATCCGGTCCTGAAGAGGTTTGGGCGGAGCAGCCAGCGCCGTGGCGGCAATCATCACGACAACGAGGCTTCCAAGCGTGACTGACCGCGAACGCGCCATTGATCCAGATTCTAACATCCCGCAAGTCCCTGCCACGTTCTAGAATAGCGGCGGCATGCGCGCAATTTTTCAGTGGAATCTGGGTAGCCGCACGATCGAACTGGGACGACGCACTCTGATTATGGGCGTGGTGAACGTGACGCCCGATTCTTTCTCCGACGGCGGTCAGTACTTCGACGCCGAGAAGGCCGTCGCCCGGGCGGAGCAACTGCTGTCCGATGGTGCCGCGCTCGTGGATGTCGGAGGAGAGTCGACCCGTCCGGGGGCGGGCGCCACTGTCACCGAAGAGGAAGAACGAAAACGGGTGCTGCCGGTAGTCCGGGACCTGAAACGGCGGCGGCCTGACGCGATCGTCAGTGTAGATACGTATAAAGCCAGCGTTGCACGCGCCGCAGTCGAGGCGGGTGCTGAAATCGTAAATGACATCAGCGGCTTTCGTTGGGACGCAAAGATGGCGAAGACCATCGCCGAATTGAAGGTCGGTGGCGTCCTGATGCACACGCGGGGCCGTCCCGACGAATGGCGCGGGTTGCCTCCTATCGGGGATCCAGTGCTGATCGTCAAACGCGACTTGCGGCAATGGGCGGAGGCAGCGACCCTGGCCGGGATTAAACGCGATCACATTGCACTCGACCCAGGGTTTGGTTTCGGCAAGAGTCTCGAAGAGAACTATCCCTTGTTAGCGCACTTTGCGGACTTGCAACAAATGGGATATCCGCTGGTGGCGGGCACTTCGAGAAAGTCGTTTATCGGCCGCACTCTGGCCCGCGATGGGCAGGATGCTCCAGTCGAACAACGTCTTCACGGCACGCTGGCCACGGAGACGGCATTGATTCTCAAGGGAGCGCATATCATCCGCACGCACGACGTAGGCCGGACCGTGGAAGCGGCCCGAGTTGCGGATGCGATCGTGGCCAGCGGAGGGTAAGGCAAGATCAGAGGTTACGGGTCATTGAAGAGGTAGAGAGGCAGGTTAGAGGTGAGAGGCCAGATTGCAGAGGTTAAGGGCCGCCAGCATTGTGAGCCTTGACCTCTTCAATCTGACCACTTACCTCTGCCCTACTCTGTCAGCTCTGACCTGCTTTCACGCCCTCGCCGCCTCAGTGAAGGGCGAACCCATGCGCATCGCTGGCAACCGAATCTCAAACGCTGCGCCGCCCTCGGGGCGGTTGTAGCAGGTGATCTGTCCTTTGTGATCCTGAACCACACCGTAGGTAGCGCTCAGGCCAAGACCCGTGCCTTTTCCAACCGGCTTGGTGGTGTAGAACGGATCAAAGACCCGCTCTGGGTCGCGCAATCCGGGACCGCTGTCCGCGAATTCGATCACGACTTCGTTGCCCTCGTGCCGGAGAGACACGAGTAATTTGCCGCCGCCCGCTTCCTGCAGGGCGTCCACGGCGTTTTCGACGACTTGAAGAAAGGCTTGCAGAAGTTGATTGGAATTGCCCAGTACGCGCGGCACTGTGTCGTCGCTCTCCACAGCCAAATTGATGTCGCGTTTCTTTAGTTTGAAACCTTCCATCTGGACCGCGCGCTGCAGCAGAGGCTTGAGTTCCAGAGGAGATTTCTCTCCGGGAGTCTGTTGAGCAAAGCTCAGGAGATCGTTGACCAGATCGCGCGTACGCCGTGCCTGCTGACCGATTTTCTGCGCGGTGGAAAGTTGTTCGCGGGTCAGGCTGCTGCTGGCGGCAAGGCGCTCGGAACTCTCCAGCACGGTAGCGAGCGGGTATTCCAACTCGCTGGCCGCCAGAGCCACTAGTTCTCCCAGCGAGGCGAGCTTGGCCTGCTGCACGACCCGTCCCTGAAGGCGTTGCAGGTTGTCATAGCTGCTGCGGGATTGCAGGAGCAATTGCACCAGTCTGCGATCGAGCAGGTGCTGCTTCAAGAAGACAAAGAAAGCCAAGACCGCAACTCCCCCCATGGCAACCGTGAAACGGACTTGCCGCAGATAGCTGGATTCCGATCCCGCGAACAATGCCCAGTAGCCCATCACGGGCAGCGAAAGCAGAGCTACCTTGGCCAGCAGTGGGGCAAAGTGACCTGTGTTGGCAGTACCGGAAGGCGTCGTTTGCGTTTCGCGCAAACAGTAGCGTCCGCTGAGCGTTGCCCAGAAAAATCCGAGCAGGGCGATCACAAACGGAATATCCGCGGGGCCGCCGGTTTCATAGGTGCCGCGAGCGATGGCGATATTGATCGTCTCGGAAGAGATCGCATAGAGAATGCTGGCCAGTAGGATGGACCGATAAAGGCTCCGCCAAGATCCCTGGCTGGTGAGGAAAGACCATCCCGCAACCGCAATCACGATCAAGGATTCGGTCAGGTAGAGGACGTCCCAGCGCAGGCTGTAGACCGCCACGTTCCGGATCAGGAATTCATCCGGGAATACTACGAAGGCGTACACCACCACTCCCCACACCAGCAGGATGACAACGTTGAGCGCGCTGGGCAGCATTCCCTCGCTTTCGTGCGATTTTTGAGGACGAATCGCCACCGCCGCGATGAGAGGAACGGGATGCAGGAACAGGATGATGTCTCCGTAGAACGGGTCCGGAATAGGCGCACGGAGGATCACTTCGAACCAGAGCCAGCCGGCCTGATTCACCCACCACATGAACAGTCCGGTCGTCATGAGCGCCCAGAAAAGCCTCGTGTTGCCTCGACTATCGATCGTATTTCTGGTGGCGAGAACAAGCGTGGCTGTGCCAATCAGAAACGGGATCACGTTCCCTATTGCAATGCGAAAAAATGGGCTTGGAAAAACGATAGGGGCCAGAACAAAGACAACGACCAGAGCGACTCCGCAGACAGCCGACGCGATGGGACGAAGAGTCACTTCTTAGCATGATATGGGTTTCAGACATTTTGTTGAGGTCCCTGACCGGATTCTCCAGGTTACCTTGGTAACCTGGAGTTCGCCGGGCAAGGAGAGTCGCCCCAGGCCTGCACTCGGCCGGAACGGACTGCTAGAATCTGCTCATGGCCTTTCCTGCCACCCGCATGCGCCGTTTGCGGTCAACGGAAGCACTGCGTTCGCTGGTCCGCGAAACACGGCTCACTCCCGAGTCTTTTGTCTATCCGATGTTTGTTTGCCCTGGAACTGGAGTCCGCAAGGCCGTGGGGTCGATGCCCGGGGTATGCAATCTATCGGTGGACGAAGCGGTAAAGGACGCTCGCGACACCCATGCCTTGGGCGTGCCAGCCGTCGTCCTGTTCGGACTTCCCGAGAAAAAAGACGAAACCGGTACGGGCGCGCGGGCAGACGATGGCATCGTGCAACGGGCGGCTCGGGCCATCAAGAGCGAAGTACCCGACCTGCTGATTGTTGGCGACGTCTGTTTGTGTGAATACACCTCGCACGGGCATTGCGGAGTTGTGAAATCGGGTGCGCAATCGCTGGGAGCGGCCGCCGCCGCACCGCCGTCTTCACCTGAGTACGAAATCGTCAATGATGCGAGCCTGGAACTGCTGGCGCGCACCTCAGTCTCGCTGGCATGTGCCGGAGTGGATATCATCGCGCCGTCCGACATGATGGACGGAAGAGTGGGCGCGATCCGCAAGGGCCTCGACCAGGCTGGCTATTCGAATACTCCGATTCTTTCCTACGCTGCCAAGTTCGCCTCGGGCTACTACGGACCGTTCCGCGAAGCCGCGGATTCAGCGCCTCAGTTCGGCGACCGGCGCTCATACCAGATGGACCCGGCCAACGTTCGCGAAGCGATGCGGGAAATTGAACTGGACATCGAAGAAGGCGCCGACATGATCATGGTAAAGCCCGCCATGCCGTATCTCGACGTAATTGCCGCCGCTCGAGAGCGCTTTGACTTGCCGCTGGCGGCTTACCAGGTGTCGGGGGAATACGCGATGATCGAGGCTGCCGCCAGGAACGGATGGATTGATCGGGAACGGGTGATGATGGAGTCGCTGTTATGCATCCGCCGGGCCGGGGCAAGTATGATCCTGACTTATTATGCTCGGGAAGCCGCTCGACTCCTGGCATAATCCGTTCCCGACCGGATCGCAGTTACCCCATCGGTTCCCGTCAATAACTTTAACTTTGTCAACATTTTCATAAAAATACTGTAGAATCCGCCGTCTCGGGTACATTCGTGACCAGCCTCTCTGCCCTTTCCTCGGACGGCCTTGTCAAGGCGTGCGTCGGCACGGACAGTGCGGCTGCGTGGGCGGAATTCATCCGTCGTTTTCAACCTCTGATCGCGAAGGTTGTGAGTCGAACGGCGCGCCGGCAGTGGCCGCAGACTCCGCCTCACATTCTCGACGAGCTCGTTCAGGAAACCTATCTCAGGCTTTGTGAAAATCAATGTCGCCTGTTGCGGGAATTTCACTCGCGCCGGCAAGACTCGTTCTATGGATTCGTCAAAGTCGTAGCGGCCAGTATAGTGCTGGACTATTTCAAGAGTGAACGAGCTCAGAAACGGGATGCCAGTCAGACCGACTCGCTAACGGACCAGAATTCGCTTGCCATGCCGCCTGTCCCCAGCCAACTTTCCACCGAGAACATCGTAGCGCTGCACGAGATCGATGCCGTTCTCGGAAAGCTGTACACAGGCGAGATACTGATCAGAAATCGAGCTGTGTTCTGGCTCCACCATCGTGAGGGCATGACGGCGCAGGCCATCGCTTCTATACCCTGGATCCGTCTGAATACAAAGGGCGTGGAGACAGCTTTGCGACGGATGACGCTGTTGATCCAGAGTCACATTGAAGGCGAGCGGTGAAGGGTTTTGCGTGTTGCTGTCGTTATTAAGTTGTAAATGCTGATGTTGAACCCGACTCTGGCCCTGGGGCGTCTCCCCTGCCTAGCCGGGTAACGAGTAACTTTGAAGGAGTTTTTTTTGGATCGTGATTCCGAAAATCTGGTGCCAGGGAACGTTCCGAGCCTGCCCGGTGACTGTCCGGACCCGCTCGGTTGGTATCAGATTGCTGCCGGAGGATTGCCCGAGGAGACCGTCCAGCACTATATGCAGCACGCGACCGACTGTGCGAAATGCGGCTGCCTGTTGCGCGACGCGGTTTCCGACTTCAACGAGGAAACAAGCGCGGAGGAAACGAGACAGATTACAGGACTGGAAAGCGCCCAGCCCGATTGGCAGTATCGTCTCGCGGTCCGGATCGCCGGAACGGTCACGCCAGAAGCAAAACCAGAATCCGTTCGGTGGAAATGGTGGACCACTCCTCGCCTGATCGCCACGCTGGCAGGGACTTTGGCGGTTGCAGTTGCGGGCTACGTGTACGAATTCCGGGTGAGCCGCGAACAACAGGTGTCCCAGTTGCTGGCGCAGGCGGGAAGCTTACGGCGCATCACTGAATTGCGCATGGAGGGATCAAAGTATGCCAGCCTGGGCGAAGGACTCAAGCGGGAGGCTGCCTCGACCTTCCTGAGTTCGCACGGAGAACTGC
>Ga0210402_10001218_pt1 | contig 26651 bp, 23 predicted proteins | sample IncBWC7MmetaG_FD_161055 | JGI IMG/M metagenome (GOLD analysis project Ga0210402, IMG submission 161055) | Forest soil microbial communities from Barre Woods Harvard Forest LTER site, Petersham, Massachusetts, United States - Inc-BW-C-7-M | ecosystem: Environmental > Terrestrial > Soil >... | reverse complement strand
GCCCTCCCCGTGCCGATTGACGATCTTGCTGGCAATGAAGCCGGCGACGAGTCCAAGGATGATCCACGCGAAAATTGACATGAGAACTCCAGTGATGGCGCGAGCGCTTGCGAGCCACGTCTAACCGCAGCTTGCGGCTTATTTCCTACGCACGCGAGTGCGACAATCCGATCGGAGCGAGCGTACCTCAACTCCGCTGCCCACTCCGTGCACTAGCGCGCTTAGCTGCGAAGCGTTCAGCCGGATTTCTGAACCGGTTACCATGCGGACCGCCCACTAACCTCGAGAGAACTTGTGGCTGCTAGTCCGCCAAGCCCATGACGAACGCTAGGGCGATATTAAGTTGCGCGATGTCCTTGTCGTCGAGATGGCCAACATGCCGTCCGATTCGTTCGCGGCGGATGGTGACAGGCTTGTCGGCCATCACCTGCGATTTCACTCGTAAGCCGTTGCTCTCGCTTGGATTGATCGTCACCCGAAAATCGGGTGCATCGCTGCAGTCGGAAGTCATCTGGCAAACCACGACCGACGCATGTGCCGCGGGCAAGGCATCTGTCTGAACTATTACCGCGGGACGTGGCTTACCGTAGTCGCCCGTTGCTGCAATCGTCACCACGTCGCCGCGCCTCATCGGGCATCAAATTCCGAAACCGCTTCGATCCATCCGAGAGCGTCCAACTCGCGCGATCGATCCAAGCCCGCCACCTCCTTCGCGATGCGCCTACGGACTGCCTTCGAGCGCGCATCGGGTACGATCAAACGCAACTCGCGCAGGCCGCGCGCACGACGCCGCTCACGCATGGCCTTCATCCGATCAGCCGCTAGTGCCATACCATTTCTCCATCTGTAACGCGTTACAGCGTAACGCGTTACGGCATGTAAAGCAACTCGTCGCTCGCCGTTACTGAAGGCGAGTTCGCATCAAGAATATACAATAAAATCAATTCTTTATGCGCTGGATTTGAACCCCCGACACGCGGATTTTCCGTCCGAGTTTTGGCAGACGTTGACGTCGAACCATCTCTAGACTCGACGACTACTTGGCAACCCCAATTTGCTGCATGAGCGCGGCGTTATCCCAGAACAGATATTCCTCATCCATGACCCCCTGCTTGTTCCAACGGCCGAGGGTCGCCATCGGCAGATGGTACTTTTTGCCGGTTGGCTGGATCACGGTGCCGTCCGCCATGACCATGGGCTTGGTAAAGGTGCCGTCTAGAAATCCCATGACAGCTGTCCACTGCGCATCCGCTGTTCCAAACCGTACGGAATGCTCGGTGATGCGATTGTCCGGCGCGAAGGTCCACATGAATTTCAGTTCTTTGACGTGATCTGGGATGCCCTTGGTGGTGTGGCCATCGGGATAGTGAACAACGATGTTTTGGCCATGGCTTTTATGAAAGTTTTCCCACTGCTGCCCGGTGTAGACGTGGAAGTCGAGATCATCGAAGTTTGCGAGGTTCTTGGCCAGTTCCGGCGGCATGCCCGCTACCGTTGGCGTTGGTTCGCTAACCTTGCTGCTCGGCCAGCTGTTTTGCGCCGTAGCCGTACCCGCGATTGTCGTGATCAAAAGTCCCGCTGCAAGGCCAGCGCGAAACGCAAGCAACGGTAGACCTCTTTGCATTGTCATGACTCGTCCCTCTTGTTGACCACGTAACGCCGCTCTGGGCAATCAGTATTGTTTTGCCATAACCGCCGCCGGCCTCTACCTACCGCCTGCCATGAGCGCCAATCAAGCAATCCTACGCTCCTTTCATCCCACGGAGATTATCGCGGCCTTCGCCCGAGGCCTGTGACGCGGCGAATAGATGGTCACCCAAGAGCACTCGAAGAGAGGCCCCACGCTCGAAATGATCCCGGAGCGATTCAGGTGGTCGATTGCTCCGACTACGTACCGCCGGTGATCAAGCGGATGCTGCCGCCAAACTTGAGGTAGGCCCAAAACCAGTTGGTCAGCGTCGCGAGCCGATTTCTGACACCCAGCATGAAGGCGATGTGCACGATTCCCCACAGCCACCATGCGGGTGCACCCGATAGCCTCACAATGCCGAAGTCCGCCACGGCAGCCTTGCGGCCGACGGTGGCAAGAGAGCCCAAGTGGCGATAACGAAATGCCGGCACTGACCTCCGCGATTCGACCATCGCATGGATTTGTTTTGCCACGTACGCTCCGCCTTGTTTGGCCGCCGGAGCCAAACCCGGCACCGATTCACCTTTCCAAGCCTTGCTCGCCGCGGTATCACCGATCGCGAATACATTGACGAGCCCCGGTACCCGCAAGTCATCGCCCACGATGAGGCGTCCCGCCCGATCGGCGGGTGCGTTCAACCACGCCGCCGCGGGCGATGCAGCCACCCCGGCAGCCCAAAGAACCGTGCTCGCTTCGATGCGAGTCCCGTCAACCGCAACACCCGTTTCATCAATATGATCGACTCGGCTACCGAGACGGATTTCCACTCCCAGCTGCTCTAGCGAACGGTGCGCAATCTGCGCCAGCCGCTCCGGGAAACTCGGCAGTAATCGCGGCGCGGCTTGGACGAGAATCACGCGGGCTTGCGCCGGATCGAACGCGCGGAAATCCTTTTCCAATCCAAAACGGGCCAATTCCGCGATCGCGCCCGCGAGTTCCACGCCCGTGGGGCCGCCTCCCACGATCAGGAAAGTCAACAATGCCTTACGGTCTTGCTCAAGAGGAGCCGCTTCGGCGCGTTCGAATGCCGTCAAGATCCGGCGCCGGATTTCCAACGCATCTTCGATGCGCTTGATGCCCGGTGCGAAGCGCGCCCATTCATCTTTTCCGAAATAGCTGTGGGTGGCGCCTGTGGCGAGCACCAGATAATCGTATGGAATGTCGCCATTCTGCGTTGACACCGTTTGCCGCTGGGTATCAACTCCGGTGACGGTGCCGAGGAGCAGGCGGATCGAAGGCGAGTTTCGGAACATCTGGCGTGCTGGCCTCGCTATATCACCCGGCGACAAGGCCGCCGTGGCGACTTGATAAAGCAGCGGCTGGAACAAGTGATAATTGGTGCGGTCGATGAGCGTCACGGCCACTGAGGCGTCGCGCAAGCCTTGCGCGCATCGCAATCCGCCGAACCCTGCTCCGACGATCACGACTCGCGGTAGTCCTTGAAGAGCGTCGAGACCATGCCTCTTCGCCAAAGGGGCATAGCGATCGCGCAGGTGCCCGAGGATTGCGTCGAGCGACACGAATCCACCGCCGTACACGCCAAGAATCGCCAGGAACATGAGCAAATAGATCGAGTCGGTGACCCGCGGGTCGATAATAGAATAGGCAAACAGCCCGAAGAGCAGAAATGCGGCGATATAGCGAGTCGCCAGCCCCGTGAGGAGTAGGACTCCGCCCACCCAGGCGGAGGCAAGCGGTACGCGCATGGCCACATCCAACGGCAACCATCGTTCGAGGTCCGCGAACTCAACTCTCGAGGAGCGCGAAACTGCCGCCATCAGCAAAGCGATTCCCAACCACGCCCTGATGAATGAGATGTACAGCGGCGTGCCGTAGGCTCTCAGGCGCTTGGAAAAGCCGATAATTCGCGGAATGAGCGGGACGGCGCTGTCACTCAGTCCACGGCGTAGCAAGTTATCGACCGAAATCGGGCCTGCGCCGTAAATCGCAAACCAACCTGCCAGCGCCATCCAAAAGATCTGAGTATCGAATGGGGTGTAGCGAAGCTGCGTGATCAGCGATAGCAGTAACAGTGGCAGCGCGGCGTACCGAGTCGCGAAACCCATCGCCAGCAACGCGGCGCATACGATATAAATTGTCGTGCTCAGAAGCGCCGCTGAGTTCGGTGCGAGGAATGGGATCGGGTTCTCTTGGCTCGCCACCGCCAGCGTAGTCTCCCAGTGCAGCATCTGCATGAAGCCGAAAAAAACAAAGAGCTTGGCGATCCAGAGACGAATCGTTAGTTCGATGTAAGGCCAGGCAATTCCGCCGAAGAGAGACGTCCACAGATTCGTAGTTGGCCGAGTGGCGGCCGCCAGTTTTGCGAGAAACCCAGGTCCATAGTTGCCGGCGAATTGTGCCCGCATTTGATCCTCCTTCGAGCCGCTCAAGGCAGAGATAGGCTTCTCTCATCAATCCGGACTTGCTGATTACTTCTATTTGGCTTTCGCAACAGCGCACCGTTTCCTGCTCCATCTGAGCCTCGGCTTGTGCAATTGACGTCGCAGTGGAAGTGAGACCGTTCGGACCGGGAACTTATTTCCATTCATCCGGGAATTTCTCGCAATCCGAGCGATGCGAGCTTGCGCTAGGACGAGCCGCCCGGTCGAATGCAAACAGGCCGCGCTGGTCCTTACGCGGTATCGAAAACGATTCGAAGACGTATTCCAAACCTCTGTAGCCTTTCTTAGGGCCGGGGCGTTAGGAAATCGCAGCTAACTTTCTTAGATCTTGAAAGAGGTTCGTCCAATGTTGCAAGCGGGAACTTGAGCGCTTCCGCAAGGGCGACGTACCACGCGTCGTAGCTCGTCATGTTGTGGCGCAGCTCCCAAATACGCTCGGCGAAGGGTTCGAACGAAAACAGCTCCATATCGAGCTGCATGAGATCTTCTTGCGCCGCGTTCGCTTCTGGCGTCGTGATTAACTTTGCCCTCTCCAGCAGGCGAAATATGTTCGTGGCTTCAACTCGTGCCAGCTGAGGCGCGCATAGCGAACCTCTCGCTAGAGCGTTCTCGGCCCAAGCGCCATGGGGGCCGCTGTCAACGAGCGCGGCCACTAGTACAGACGAATCAACAACAATACTCAACGCCGGTCAGCGTTTCTGTTTTCGAGGATCTGCTCGGACGAGATACGAGTTTGTGCGGCGCGCTTTCTCTTGCGCACCTGTTGCAGCCAAGCGTCTATTGAGGGACGCGCAGCCAGCCGCTCCAGCTCGGCGCGTAAGAATTCTTGCATCGACTTACCTTGCATGGCCGCACGGGAAGCAAGCTCGTCGCGGACTTTCTCGGGCACATCACGAATATTGATTTGGATTGCCATGCTTTCATAATGCCAGCATTGCGGGCATCTTGCAAGCGAACCCAGGGAGGGAATTGAACATGACGCGGAAAGCCTATGAATTACGGCATTCTTGAATGACCGAAAACCGAGTTACCCGCGCTGTTACCCACAGTTGATTTTGCGGCAAACGGCCACTGAACCCCGGACACCCGGGTAAATCTACGGCCCGACTTCTAGTGTTCTATTTCGCATCTTAGTTCGGGTCGTTGGCAACCATTTTTTCAAACTCAATTGGTGTCACTTGCAGCGCTTGCCACGCCTCTTCCGCGGCACACCATGGCACAATCCTGGCACACTCAATATGAGTCGGCCACAAATGTGGCACAGCGCTTTTGAACTGTGGAGAGAGAAAATTGATTGTCCTTGATCTGCACGAACTCAGCCTTGAATTGACTCGCGATGTCCGAGTTCGCCTCTCGACACCCAATTGAATCAGGCAAACTTCCAAGCAATCAACAAAGCGATGGCGACGATTCCGAGACCAATGTAAGTGATCCAACGTTCTCGGCGTTTGTTCCGAGCGAGAGTTTCAATGTCCTTTTGTTTTGTTGTGCCGTTCGTAGAAACGCTCGGCGACGGAGCGAGTCTCGATTGTAAAGTTGCAGCGAGGTCATCAAAATCAGTTAGTGTCCCGGGAAGCCTTAGTTTCTCGTTGTTTCCAAGATAAATGACGAGTTGTTGATTGCCGCCTGAACTGGTGCGGCCGTCGATGACATTCACATCAACTATTGCATTTAATGGAATAGATCTACTGCTCACCCAGGTCTTGATTGTGAGCGCTCGATCGCTCAATTCAACGCGATACCTTCTTCCGTACAAATAAACGCAAAGAAACAGGATCATGGCTCCGACTGCTACGGCAATCAACGCGATGAGAGAAAACCCAGTCGGTTTCCTTGAGGGAGTCCACGTGGAATATAAAAACAGGCCAAGCACGCCGGGAACTGGAGTCAGGGCAGCCAATGCCCAAAGCAGAGCGGACGGGTAAAGATAGATGTCGATGTTGTCACGAGTTTCATGCCGCTGTCGGCTCGCTAGTCCCAAAAGCAGAGTGACGGTGATGGAAGCCAGTGCATAACTGAGGCCGGTTATCACGATTTCTTTCTCACGGAGACCCTAAAGCCTGCCGCCCTGCGCTGCCGAAAGAGGGATGTTCAACAAGTTACTGACGTTCAACGAAATAAAATCTGCCAGACTTTTATAGGTTTCAGGACTGACGATCATGTGCATCGCTTCTGTATCAATTTCTGCTTTAACAACTGCCACTCCACCGCCAGCCAAATCGCCGAGTACGCTGAGTCCGCCGGCAGCCGCGACATAGCGTAAATCCACTTTTTGACATCCCGAAATAGCGCTAACCGCCAGTTGACGATACGATTCAATGCCCGCGTTTACGATTGCACCCTGCACTAGCGAAAGTCCATTCGTTAGGCCAATTAATGCGCCACTTCCCCCACCAGCCGCGATATCGGCGGCGAGTTCCCAGCCTCGATCACCAGCCAGATATCCGTTGACCGCGCCGTATATTGCGCCCAAGCCCCCTCCAATGAGTGCGAGAGTTAACTCCTTTCCTTGTGGATCTCGATAGCTGACCGGATTACCGTTCACATACGCGTAGAAGTTCGTACCGCCGCCGAGCCCAATTGGGTCTTCGGATATGAAACGGCCCAACTGTGGTGAATAGTAACGAGCGCGGTAGTAATACAAACCGGTAGCACCGTCGTCCTCGCGGCCGCTGTATTGCAGGGGCGTGCTCGGCGTGCCTGTACTCGCGGTGTCGCCGTACGGAGAGTAGAAATAGTTTGCCGTCGATGTGCCACTGCCGTTGGCATCGGCTACTGCACTATTAAGGCCGTCGCGGAGATAACTGGTCGTTCCGCTCGCGTTGATCTGCGCGTAGATCTCGTCCAGTTCGGAACCTGCGAGCAGTTGATTGCTCGAAATCATGGCGGGATTCTGACCGTCGTAGAGGTATGGAGTCGTGAGGCCATTCACAGTTGCGCTTACGCGCCGGCCTAGAGCATCGTAACCAAATACCGCACCGCCGCCACTTGTGGCTGTGAGTTGGTTGCGGGCATTCCAGGTGTAAGTCGTTGAACCGAAATTAGTGATATTGCCGTCGGCATCATAGGTGAGCGACGTGCCTCCCGAGCTCGTGAGCCGGTTAGTTCCATCATAGGTGAACGAAGGCACTGCGGTCGGAGGCACGAATCCGGCCAAGGTGCCGGTCACGGATGTTCGTCTGCCGCCGAGATCGTAGCCGTACCCCAAGGTGCCGACAGTTGTTGAACCGTTAGCATAGGAAATTGATGTGAGTTCGTTTGCATTGTCGAAGCCGAAGGTACCGACGATGCTATTCGGCAACGTGATCGTCGTACGCCGCCCAGCGGCGTCGAAGCCAAAGCCGAGCACGTTGCTGGCCTGCTGTACTTGCGTAAGTCGATTGTCGTTATCGAATTTAGTTCTAGTCCGAGGCCGCTTAAAAGCGCGCTGCGATCTTGCGCGCTGAAACATCTTTAGCGAAATCTGGGCATTTAATAAGCCTGACATCTTGTTTGATCGTACACGTGAGCATTGCCAAGTGCACGAATCGCAGCAATTGAGCCTATTTTTCGGATTGCAGACACGGAGAGAGAACGCCGTTTTGAAATGCGGCGATCTTGATATCGAAATCCCTCTTCGGGTCGAGCTTGCGACTATGCGTAGCGTCGCGGAGGCGCTGTGCTCTGGAATGACAAGCGTACGTCGGGGAGTAGATGCTCGACGGTTTGAAGCAATGTAGCGATCGGATGTCGGTCGGCCGCCGCTCGCAAATCCTGCGCGGTCACGTGCAGGTAGATCTGCGTGCTGGTGATCTGTCGATGACCCAGAAGGTCACGAACGGTGACGACCTGGGCGCCGGCGCGGATCAGATGCGTTGCGAACGTATGGCGCAATCGATGCGGCGATATCGTCTTCGATAGATGCGATCGTTGCCCCCAGGTTCGCACGCGTTCATAAATGCTCGTTCGAGACAAATGACCACCGTATCGTGATCGAAAGAAGGGTGCCGTTGGCAGCGCATGACCACGTGCTTGAGTGTAGCGGTGCAGAACAGCGCGCACTTTATCGTTGAAGGGAATCGTGCGTTCGTGACCGCCCTTGCCGCGAACCGTGATCGTCATCTCTGTCAGATCCACCTGGCCTTCGCGCAAAGTTGCGCACTCGGATGCTCGTATGCCGGTGCCATAGAGCAGCGTGAGCAGCGCTCGATCCCGTAATCCGATGATCGAGTCGATGCGTGGCCGGTGCATCAAGCGGGTGACCTCCTCGGTCGAGAGGGTCACAGGAAGCTTGCGCGCGACGGCCTTGATCAGCGGAAATCCCTCGAGCGGGTTATCAGCTCGATCCAAATGACCCATCGCAACAATGGCGCGGTAGAAGCTGCGCAATACGACGAGCGAGCGGTTGACTGCCGCATCGCCGTTGTCCCGCTCTCGGCGCAGATGCTCTAGATACTCAAGTATGTCGCGGGCTTTGAGCGCGTCCGGCGACTTACCGCCCGGGTGTTGCTCCACCCAGCGGCGAAACTGCTGCAGCGATGCCGCGTACGCCGCGATGCTCAACGGGCGTAGCCCGCGCGCCACGCAGTGAGTGCGAAGATACAGAGACATCCAGTAATCCCATCTCATGGTTCTTCTCCGATATCCAATGCGCTGACGGCCGCCCGTGGACGGTGTGGCAGCACGTGCAAATACACGCCCGTCTCCTGAGGGCTGCGATGGCCCATGAGCGAGGCAATCACCCCTAAATCCACGCCCCGATCCATCAAGTGCGTGGCGAAGGCGTGACGCAAGGTGCGTGCGGTCACGCCTTCGCGCAATCTTGCCCGCTGTGCGGCGGCGGTGACGGTCTCACAGACATCGTGGTCGCGGATACGCTTAGCCTTGTGAGAGGTACGAAACAGCGCGCCGCGCTTGCCGTGCTCGAGCAGATAGGCGAGTAGCTCGGTGTACACGCCGGGCGGAATCGGGATCACGCGGGGCCGATCGCCCTTTGCCTTCAAGATCTGCAACTCCTCGCGTTCGCGGTTAACGTTGGCGACATCCAGTGCGCAGAGCTCACTGGTGCGCAATCCGCAGCCGTAAAGCAGCAAAATCATCAGCCGCTCGCGCCGCTCGGCCCGGTTGCCGCGCGGGCACGAACGCACCAACTGTTCGGCCTCCTCGATGGTCAGTGACTTTGGCGTCTCGGGCCGCAGGGTATGCTGGACACTGAAACCATTTAGCACGTTGCGTTCGCTGCGGCCACTGCGCCACGCGTACTCCAGCAGCCCGCGGATATGGCTAACGTCCTTCGCGATCGAGGTACTCGCGCGGCCCTCTTCCCGTGCGGCGCTAAGCCAATGCAAATACTCCTCAAGCACTAACCTCCATAGCGGTATGCCAGGACACTGCTCTCCGAGCTCCCTGACTGCGCGGGCGAGCGTACATCGCACGTCGATCACGGTGCGCGGCGCCTTGCGCCCCACCTCGCGCAGATAGCTCAAATACCCTTCAATCAGCGGGTCGAGCGCGCTCATGCTGCCTCCTGAAGCCAATCGTTGAGCGGGTGGCGCGCCATTGCCTCGCGGCGCTGCGGATCGGCGATGTGGGTATAACGCACGGTGGTGGATATGCCCTGGTGTCCCAAGATGCGTTGCACATCCGCCAGGTGTACCCCGGACTCCAGCAGGTCCGAGGCGCAGCTGTGCCGAAACTGATGCAGACTCACGAGTGCCACCTTCGCTCGCCGGGCAATGGTGTGGATGCCGTTGCTGATCATCTGACCGGTGAGGCGCTTACCGCGGCGGTTCACCAGCAGGGCTTGTTGACCCAGAGCACTCGCGCGCTCCAGAACGTTGTGCCGCTGTGGCAGGTACGACTCCAAGCACCGCCACAGAATCTGCGGCACCGGTACGCAGCGCTCGCGCCCGGTCTTGCGTCCATCGATACGCAAGGTGCCTTCGGTGCGATCGAAGTGCTCGACATCGAGGCGCTCGATCTCCCCGCGCCGCAGTCCAGTCCCATAGAGCAGTGCCAGGATCGTGATCCACTGATGTCGATGAAACTCGCTGTGCTTGGAGGCCGCTTCGTGCCACAGCGACTGCATGTGCTCACGATCAATGCGCCGCGGCAGCCTGCTATAGGGGGAAATCTTCGGGCCCTTCATCCAGCGAAGCGGGTTAATCCTCCAAACCCCTTCGCGCACCAGAAAGTCGCCCATGCCGCGCATCGTGGAGAGCGTGCTATACACGGTCGACTTCGTGCGGAACGTCGTACGGCTCTCGATATAACGCACCAACAGATCCGCATCGACGCGCTCCAACATCACTCGCGGCCGGCGTTGCTTCATCCAGTTGCCCCAACGATCCAATGCCGCCCGAGTCATCTTGATCCGCTCCGCGCACACCCCGCGAGCCGCGTACTGCTCCATATAAGCGTCCAAAAACCGATCCCATCTCCTCATGGCCATCGCCAGAACGACAAAGGGCGGGCTGCTTGCGCAGACCCGCCCTAAACGTTACAGAACTAAACAATATGACTCCCGATATGACCGCCTCGGGAGCCGGAAAAGGCCCTGAACTGAACTAAAATCGTCGTATGAAAGGCATTTTCGCCAACTCGAAATATCTCCTGCGAGCTGGCTCAGCCGATGACGGTTTGAGGCAATTTATTCCTCCAGGCCAGGACAAACCCTTCGCCGTTCAGCTCCTGGCATCGGCGGAGCTGGGGACCGAGGCCTATCAGCCCGAAGGATCTCGCCATCGCGCGAATGGCCGCTTTCTGATGGTTCCTTGGACTTGTCACCACTCGGGTCAATTCGCTAAATCTGATTACGCCCACAACGACGGTTCGGGAGCAATGATGTGTGTGTGAGACGTGCAATCTGTTATAAAGACGAAGGGAGGGTCCGCGATGGCAGCGTTGAATTCCATCGCGAAGAAAAATGCCGGATTCCGAGTCGGGCTATAAGTGGTGGATCCGCAATGTCCTTGTCCCGCTAATCGGGGGTGGGGGTTTGGTTACGCTCATCGTGGCATATCTCAATCGATTGGCACCATCCGTGCCGGACCGAGCCACGCCTTCTAAAGCGGAGTCAAGCACGACGGCTCCGCCTCCTCTGGCAAATCGCGAGCTGCGACCGTTGCATTCGAAGTCCACCGCGGACAGTGCGGCTGGGAATTCAGATACTGATCCGTCGCCGCCGTCGGCTCCAACAGACGATGCGATTCAGTCATGTAAGCTGCTGAGCGATGTCCCTGGCTTGGCCACTTTCGCGGTTCAATATGAGTACAACGCACTACGCCCAGGTAACTACGCAATCCGGGTTAACATTTATTCAACTGGGACACCGAAGGGTCCCTCGGGCCCGGGAACCACGCACCTCCTAAGTTCCGCTCAGTCGCCGGTGTCGCGCCCGACGGGTACCGTTGTGGTCGATGTGGAAAAGTTCTTTCCATCAGGTGACGTGGGATTTGTGGAGTTCCAACTGCTGCATGACAATAAGCCTCTTCGGGTACAACAGACGCATTGGAATACAGGGTGCATTTGACTAGCCCCGACAATCGACACGGTCGATTGTTGAGTTGTCGGTCGATCCAAGTGGTTTGCATTTGTCGGCTCCTCGGTCAGCCTTGAGCTCGTGGATGGTTATAACTTCGAGTTCTGCTGCTCGGCAATGACGGGACCCGCGTCGAAATGCCAATGGATTTTTCCGTGCTCAAATTCAGATATCCGCCCCGACCCGTCTGTAGAGGGCATCTCATCGGATACCGGGTATCCCAGTGGGCCATGAGGACCGCCTTGTTTCAGCCAGAGCTCCCGAATCTCGCCGGTGAGGATATGAGCACCGCTGTGCGGTCCCCAGTAAATTGACGATACGACCTGTGTCAGTGACTCCGGAGGCAGCGGATGAGAGCACGAAACAGTCATCGCCAGATGGTTAGGATGCACCGACACCGTGGTGTAGCCATGCAACGGCAGCAAACTCGTGAAATCCCTCCACCATCCGCCGTCCTCCAGGTGCTTCGCCTCCCCCTGGGGAGTCCCGAGCAGGCCATGCTCTCCTCCCGACCTCCGATAGACCAATTCAATTGCCTCTGCTCCGCCGGCACCGGTGGCGGCCATCGACCGTCGATGATGGCCATCTTGGTCGAGCAGTCCGTACACCAGCACGGTTCCCGACGCCGTGGCCCGGATGACCTTGCCCGCGGCGATAGTTGGCGGAACAGACTTGGCAAAAATATAGCCCCCGTCGTCATGCCAGATTTCCTTAAGAGTGAGCGCGTCAAATGCCGCGAGACGCCCCGGTACGTAGTTCCATTGCGCGTCGCCAAGCGGGAAAGAGGTCCATACAATTCCATGCGTGCCCACATCTGCAGACAGAGAACTGAACCCGCCAGGCATCCCATCGGGCGGCCTCTCGCTGCCGGTGACGACGGCAACCTGTTGAACCGCATTAGTGGCGCTGTCGACGCGGAACGCCTTGACATAGTCCTTCTCCACCATCTGGTAGACGTATCCAAAGCTGGCATTCGCGAACTGCCAGAATACGGGAGTCCCATGAATGTTCGGACCGCAGATCTCTCCGTTCCCATACCGTGATGGGCCCACGTAACAAATGGTTCCGGGAAGAGCCGCGCAGCCAGCCGCCCCACCCGCGGCCGCGCACGCGGCCTGCGTCGGATCATTGTGGTAAGTGTTCGTAAAGGCCTGGAATCCGTCGAATCCGCCGGATGACGCAGGGTCCTGCGCAAGACTCATGTTGCTCGAGTTGATCACGTAGTAGCGGCCCTGCTTTCCGCCGCCGATAAGGAAGCCATTGCTCATTAGCACTGGGCCTCCGGAACCGAGATCCGTATCACCGGCAGCGAGAGTCGCGGCATTGACCGGCGTGTACGATCCAGCCAGCTTCAAGCCGGGCCACGACGAGGTAATCTGCAATTTGACGAATGAATCACCGAGCGGCGGTCCGCCATTGCCGGTTTCAAAGTAAATGTTCGAGCCGTCGCTCACCAGGCCGCCTCCTGTTTGCCAAATACCCGCCTCGGAACCCGAACTCCCGCAGCTGGTGCAGTAGATGGCGACGGCGGTAAGGTCGCTCGCGCGATAACCGAAAACCCAACCGTGATACGGTGACCCATCGGAACAACCTCCATCGCAACTGAATGTCGCAAAGCCTGCGTAGAGGGTTCCATTGTTGAGCAACAGGCCAGGTCTATTTCGCTCACATTGTCCGTTGAACGCCACTCCCGAGGGGTCGGTCCCACCGATTGCAATGGGGGGCACCAAATCAACGAGATTGTCCTTGATGTCCAACTTGTGCAGGTAATGACGCTGATCGGTCGCATTGCGGGCGACGACATACATGGCATGCGCCTCTGGATCTATAACCGGCGTGCTGGTGATTCCGACGACACCGGAGGGCGTCTCACCACACACGGAGCTGGGACCCGTGGGCTGAAGGCGACGACTAAAGATGGGCCCGGCACCGGCGCTCAGGTCGTCGGCATCAAAGGCGTACACCATGTTCGTCTCTGTGGCGATGAAGAACAGATTCTTCTTCCCCGCAGGCGTTCGCACTTTTTCGACAAAGAGCGGCTGAGCGTAAACGCCACCCTCTACAGTACGTGAATAAAGCAACCCAAGATTCGTCGCCACATTCCCGGGGTCCAATTGCCCTTCGAGCAAATAGGCCCCGGTGCGGGCGTTGTTATTGTGCTGTGTGACGACGTTATGGGCTTCTCGGCAGCTGCGGCTGCAACTCGCGAATCCGAAAATGCACGATCCCGCCAGGATCAGAAAACACAGTCGAGCATAACGACTTTCCATGGACTATACCTCCGTCGCCTTCGGGACCGTGACAGCCCCAGTTCTTTCAGTGCGTGAGCGTGCGCGTTCGGTGATTGGTTGTAGCTACCTTTCCAAAGGTCAAGTGGATGGTTCGCAGCATCCTGTGGTCATTCAAAAAGCAACGAACACGTCGTGCTGATAAACCTCGGCAACCAACTGTTGGATATCCGGCCCCTTGTACGGCGCCTCGTCCGCCAGAAAGTAATAAGCGCCATTCGGCCCCCGCGAAGCCTCGGCAAAATGGACGCCACCGGCGGAACAGTCCAAAACGGTCGAAATTGCGCGCGGCGTGAGCGTCACTTGCATCACTTTCCCGGACCAGTCTGCGCGCACGATCACGGAGGGCTGCAGCGGATCCGCATTCATTTGAAGATCGAGACCGCCCTGGTCCTCTACCAACCCAATCGTCATGTCCAACTGCCAGCCGACGGCGTTATTCACATAGCGATACACATAGGGCCCGGACTTGGGCAAGAAGCCACCGCTCGGCAACTTGCAGGCCGTCTTGAGATCACCCGACCACACCGTCGCGATGAAGGCATGCGGCACGCCGTTTCCATCGTAATCGAAGAGACTCGGATTCATATGGATACAAGTGCGCCCGAGCGGGGCGCCCATATTGTTGATGATCGATTTGATGCTGGTGAGCCCGAGTGGCCCCGATCCGAAGAGTTCCCGCTGGCCATTCACGCCCGGAATCTTGCCGTTTGCGCTATTCGCCATGGGCCCCCAGCCCGCGATGCCATAGTCGTTGTACACGAAATCTGTGACGGTGCCCGCGTGCGAAGAGACGCCCGCCAAACTGGAATCTGATACCAAACTGTCTTTCCATTGAGAGGCACCATGATTGCCTAGCGGCATGATCTTCAACCGCGAGATGCGCTTGAGCGAAGGACTCTGGCATTTCCACTTCGCGAAGTAATCCAGCGAATCCGCCGCCCAGCCAGCGCCGCCGGGGGTGCCGATGCTCACGACCTGGTCACCATTCCCGAGGAGGGGGAGGGTGTAAAGACCCGAATTCACCAAGAGCAGGTTCTCGTCCAACGAGCGTGATAACGCGTGCACGAAGAGGGCCTGCGATGGGTACTGGGCCTGCGTCGCCGAGGTGAGTGCGATTGAAAACCGGAAAGCGCCGGAACTGGCGCCGCACGCAGCGGCCACGGCGGGCTCGCTCACTTGATTGGCGAGGAACCGCCCAATCAAGGTTCCCCCATGGCCAAACGAGCCGCCCACATAGAGGTCGACGTGGAGCGGCGTCGAAACACCGCGCGCGCATGCCCACCCGACGAGGTTAAGGTCGCCATTGCCTTGCGGGCGCAGCCCATCGACATAGCCCAGCAGTGCATCGCTTGCTCGGGCTGGTGCCGAGAGGGCGAGCGCCAAAAACAATGGCATTACGAAGTCTGATCGCGTCCACCAACGGCTTTTCCGCATTCTATTTCGCAACGCCCGGCCTTTCCCCCACGCTCCCGCTTCAAGAGAGCAGCCCCGCGCTCTAGGGCTTGGATAGGCGATCAAGAATGACATCGCCGATTTACCCGACGTGACCAAGCCCCACTCGCAACGCCCGCTCTGCACCACCCTTCCCCTCCGATTCAGTCCTCCGCCACTCGAAGGAACACGATCGACAATGGCTCGTGCGACTCGTGTGCCTCGGTAGTGACCATGAGCGCAATCTGCTCGCGCCACGCCCGGGTGACGATCGTCTCCATGTCGCGCTCGCGGCTCGAGAACTCCCGCATGCCGTCGCGGGTCTTAAGCCAAAACCCTTCGAAGTCGCCGAAATTGTCGAATCGAATACCCGCAATCTTGCCTTCGAACCGTAAGCCATGCTCCGGGTGCCCCTCTCGACCGCCCTCATGCCCGGGACGTCCCCCATCCCCGCCGCCGTGCACGCCGTGATCCGGGCCTCCCAGCGCCGTCACGCGCGTGGCGACTTGGCTTAGATACCGCTCGATCACTGGGTGCCAGCGATTCGCCGACGGAATCCGGCCGATGATGCGGCGCAGATTGCCGAGCGCACGCTCGACAATGGGCAGAATTTCCCGACGCGTCTGCACGAGTACCGAGAACTGAAAACTCCCGACGATGCGCCGGCCGCTGCGCGGCCGTCTCATGATAGCGGCCGCCGTCACCTCGGGCGCGCCGCGTACCGGCGCATTCACCGCACGCGCCGCCACTTCCGCCTGACGCCCATCCGCGACCGTCACAGGCATTGCCACCATTCCACGCCGCGGCCGCACGGGTGGCGTATCGATGACCTGATGCAACACCACGCGAAACAGCTGTCCCTTCTGCACGGTCGGTGGCAGATCCAAGGTCAGCAGGCCCGCCAGATCTCCCGCGCCGGCCGGCACCGGTACATAGCTCACGCCGCCGGTCACCTTGACCTGCAAGCTGTTCGCATCGACTACCGTGAGGCGGTTCCGGGTGTAGAGACGATCGGCCAGACGCATCACTTCAGACGCGCTCACCCCAGGCAAATAGATCGTCGCTAAGGTGCCGAGCGGCGTCTTGCCCCAGTGAATCATCAATTCGTCAGGTCCCTGCGAGGGCGCCGGGTTTAGGGTCGTCGGTCGGATCGAGAAACTGTGCTGCACCCGGTGCGTGGCATCCACACCGGGATTGTCCGAGTGGTCAATCGACAAGTTGCGTTGCGAGAGCTTGTCGGACGAGGTCGTGCTGGCCCCGACCGCGATCGGGTCCGGGTCGAAATTGATTTCCGCGACCAGGCACTGGTGCGTACCCCGAATCAAATCGGCGATCGACTCGAGCGGAGCGCCCCCGCTAAAGGGGCCGCCATCGGAGGGTGACGGCTGGATCGGAAAGCGTTTGTCGTTGGGCTGATTGATGTCGAGCCAGCAGCCGTAGTAGCTGTAGGTCTCGTTGCCGCCGGCATTGATCTTGAGCGTGTCGATATTCTTCGGATCCTGCTGCAGGTTAAGATTGTCGCCCGCAGCGCGACGCGGCTCCGCAAAGAAGGGAATAGTCGCCACTTCGCCACCGACGATCCCTAAGAGCGGAATCTTGGTTCCGGGCTGCCCGCCGGTTCGATAGGTCGTCGCCGGCTGGAAATCGGTGCTCGTTGTCATGGCGGGAAATAGCCGAAAGAATACTCGCACATCGGGCGCAGTATTCAGCGTCGCGCGATATCGAACTCGGCAGATCGCAAAGTTGAAGACCGGTTGCCCATTGATCGTTTGCGACCACTCGAGCTGCGAGCCTGACTCATCGGCAGGCAAATTGTCGAACCACGAGCCCGCCTGCTGCGAGGTCCGCAGACTGTCGATCACCGCCTTAATGAAAGCGTTGGGGTTTGTCTGCATCGTCTGGTGCGCAAATTTCTCGCTCGGTTGAAGCTTGAGGACCCGCGTGTCGGCACTCAGCCAGGAGGTGGCACCGGCCACCATGTAGGGGTGCTGGCGCGTCGTGAGGTCGACGACAGTCGCCGTCGAGAGCCCGTTCGTCGAGGCGGTGAGTGTGACCGGCACATCCTCCGCCGTGAAGGCCGTGGTGCTCGTAAACACAATGTTGTAGCCAAAGCTAATGCGCTGAACCTGGCTAAGATCGCCACTATTCTCAAGATCCATGTCGAAGGCGGAAATGGTCATCGTGCCGGCCACGGGATTGGCAATCTGCGCGGACCAGGCCGAGAGCTGCGCGGGCGTGGGATTGGGCGTGGTGATCGAAAGATCTGCGGGCGCAAGCCCTTGCACCACCACGTAGAACGCGTCTTCGATGTGATCACCGGAGGCGATCAACGCCTGCGCCTCGTCCTTGCTGATCTCCGGACGGTTGTTGATGAAGAAACAACTCTTGCAGACGTTGCTCTTTTCGGTCTCGACCGGCTTGCCCAGGCCTTTGTCGACGATGAACCCCAATTGATGCCAGTTGGCGACCATGTCGGCCATGCTCGAGGCGACTCCCAGCGTCCAGAGACGCTTGTTGGCAATATCGTCATACGGATAGACACCGATCGGACGTGCCGCCGGCCACCAGGAGGGCGCATCATTGCTGGCATCTGACTCCGGGCCACTGCACAACATGAAATCGCCCTGCCACGGCCGTGCCATGCCCTTCGTTACATCGCCCGGCTGCACCTGCGTCGGATCCAAGCGGAACGGTTCGGCGAATTTGAGCGTGGTGATCTGGGTGTTGCTCGGAATGCCGCCCGCTTCGATGCCGGGATAGAACGCCGCGCCGACGCAGTTCTCGAGCGCCGCGCGCGTCAGGCCTTCGGCAGAAATCGTGGTCGGGGCCACCGGCGGCCAGTCGAGCGTCAGCGTCCCCTGACTCCATTGCTGCAGGAAGGCGTCCTGGAAAAAGCGCAACTGCGAGGTCGTACCGCCGCCGTCATTGAGGAGCGGCATGTCGCCCCGGGGCCGCAGCTTCTGGTACACCGCCTGCCGCGCGGCGAGCGTGTCGCCGGGGCCGCCGGGCGGCGCGAACACCGACAGCGTGTCGTGATCCCCAGCGCCAAAGGCGAAGGCCGTGACAAAGCGCATGTCGAGCGCCCGCTTCAAGATCGGGTAGACGTCGTTGACAAAGGAGGGTTGCCCCTGCGGCGTCGTGCCGATCGCGAGGTCCCGCAACGTGTCATAGAGTGTCGTGATGGAATAGGTCGTCGGCGCGTAGCGCGGGGGCGGGCAGATCACCCACGCGCCGGACGCGGCGGTGAAGGTGTTGCCACCCACTTTGATTCTCGCCGTGACCGGCCCGTCGGAGACATCGTCGTACCAACCCGGCGTCGTCGGAAAATTGGGCTGCGAGGAAGGATCGGTGGGATTTTCGCTCTTGCCGAATCCACCCCGCACGATCAGCCGGCCCGCACCATCGGTCTCGGCGTCGCCGAGCGGTACCTGTGTGCTCCCGAAAGTGCCGACAAATGACACCGTCGCCCCCGCCCCATTCAGCGTCTGCAAAGTCCCATCGATAGTTCCCTCACCTCCCATGGAGGGCTTCGCATTCACCAGATGCACGGTCCAGGTGATGTCTCCATCGGCGAGCGACAGCTCCCGGTCCGTTCCGTCGTCGAAAAATCCCCACAAGCGAAAGCGCTGGGCCTGCCGCTTGATTCGACACGCTCCATCTTTGTAGGTATTTCCCGGCGGCGGGTTCGGGGATGCCGGGAAAGGGAGCTCCGGGCCCAAATACCATTCAGGGCTATTGCCGATGCGGGCGATGCCAATCGCGGGAAAGATTTTGACGGTCTGCAGAGTCGCCATGGAGAACTCCTTTTCTATGCCACTACGGTGCTATGCGTTGAGGGCGATACCTCGAAGGTGCTATGCCGCCATGGGTTGTCGACGCTTCCAAAAAGGTGCGGAGGGCCAACGGCGCTCCAGGGCATAGCGTTCCGAAAGGCCCTTGAGGTAGGCCTGATACTGGCGCTCGCAGTGATCATGAAACTCGCCGAGCCACGCCGAGCTTCCGTCCGACAGAAAGCGGTCGATAGCATCGGCTAGACGAATACCGTTGTCCAAGGCCCGATGCACGCCCCAACCACACAAAGGATCATGCGAGGCGCAGGCATCGCCCACCGGCATCCAACCCTCTCCGGCTTGCGGATGCGTGAACACGCTATTCGCCGCCACCACCCGAAATTGCCGCCGGATGTCCTTGGACGCCAAGTCGGGGTCGGTGAACAAAGCAACGATGTGGCCTTTGGGCGTCGGCGCCGCGTACCACCATCCGAACTCCCTCGCCTCGAGCATCATGGCTCGAATCTCGACGTCACTCGAGTCCCTCTCAGGCAGGTGCCTCGATACCGCCGCGGTGAGTCCGATCAGCCGATCGTGACAGACGACGCGCGCGCCCAGCCTGCGTGCCAGGAGCCGCGCCCGACCCGTGGCGTCAACCAAGTACTTTGCGCTGCACTCAACAGTGCTTCTCTCATCGCCGCCAGAAATATCATCGCCGTCGAGCTCGAGTCTCCAAGTGCCACTGACCTTTGTTACCGAGCGCAGGCGCCGGTAGCTTAAGAAAACGTTGGCCCGTTGCTGAACCGCGGAATGAAGATCCTGATCGAACCGCTCACGGTCCACATGCCACTGCGGACCGAGGGGCTGGAAGATCGAGCTGTCGGCCCGCGGTTCCCCGCCCCACGCCGACTGCCGTTCAAAACCCACGGTGTGTCCCGCCCGAGTGAATGCATCCCAGAAGCCCAAGGCCTGAAGCGGAGCACGAATGGCACCGGTGAAGGACTCGCCCCCCCATGGTCGCTGTGCGGCAGGACGTTCGAGAACGAGGACATCGCGCCCCTTTTCAATCAGGCGCGCCACTACCGCCAGACCTGCGGGCCCGGATCCGAGTATGCAGACCTCGTAGTTTCCCGGGGCTGGTGATGGATTTCTTGGATTCCCTTCCATAGAGCCCTCTCAAGCCAGGCACAACTTTGTCGTCAAAATTGCGTCGAGCCAACCACGCGCTCGGTCTCTCTAGATCGAAGCGAGCGAACACTGCGCCCGAGGTACTTCGCTGTCAAGTCATCGCTGAAGACCGAAGGTCTCTATATGAAATGAACGCAGATTTTTTGCCGTGTTGCGACGCGGGATTCGCATGCAATTCAAGGATCTTGAGGGTGTCGGATACTCCACGGAACTGGTGCATTACGGGGCCGGAAATGTCGGGTGCAAATTCAGACCGAACCGGCACGTTCGAGATTCACGCTCCGGCTAACTACTACGCGAGTGCTCGATCCCAGATCTGCTTTAGCGACCCGAGATTCCGATATCGACCGCGCCCGAGCGAGAATTGTCTCTTACGAATCCGATGGGCAAGCTCGATACCAGCCAACGTGATGGCCGCACTCGTGAAGGTTGAAGCCTCCCGTCGAGGCGCATCGACGTTTGATCGCTCGATGATCCTGCTCAATGAGATAGTTGAGGTATTTGCTACACCTCACCTGAACGTATTTCCACTTCGGATCCTCCCGCCGTAGAAGTCGAAGGGCCATGTGGCTCTGCTTAAGGCCATCGAGCGTTATCTTGCGCGGCCACCGCGGTAAATACCTCGACAGTGCCTTGCGGAAGAACGCTTGTGCAGCGGCGACACTGCGATCCGGACGAAGCAGAAAATCTACCGTCTTGCCGTGCTTATCCACGGCCCGATAGAGAAAGTGCCACTTTCCCGGGACCTTTATGTAGGTCTCATCGACGCGCCAGGAATTATTGACGGGTCGCGCGAAGCGGTTCCATCGCTTCTCAAACTCCGGCAAGTATCGAATCACCCAACGATGAATCGTCGTATGCGACACGACAATCCCGCGCTCGGCCATCATCGCCACGAGATCCCGATAGCTCAACCGGTAGGTGATGTACCAGCGGACGCACAGCTCGAACTGTAACGCTAAGAAAAATAAAGGATTTTTTGGTGGCAGGGAGGGAATTGAAGACAGTTGTTAGCTCGCTGAATTTAAAGCAATTTTCGAGAGTCCAAAAAAAGTTACCCACAAATTGGCCCGTAAATGGCGCGGCTGTTGGTGGACGTCCATGAACGCCGGGATCTTGCGCCTTATCCTGATTTCAGTTTTTCCTCCGCATACAGCGACAGCTCGATCATTCGCTCCAGCAGCTGATCCGCCGATGCTCCGGCAAAATTCTTCAATACCAGTTCTTTGACGTATAGCCGTACCAAGTAACGGAGCTGCAGGGCCCGATTGCGCGTCGCGAACACAAAGTCGCGGTGACCACTGTTGACGACGATGATGTTGCGTTCAGCATCAAAACGGCATCGCCACAGTTCGCCAGCCGCGCGCTCAAACGTGTAGCCCGGCAAGCCGCGTGCATTGACGGCGGCCGGACTCACGGCCGCCGCCAGACTGTCGGTCACGGCAATTAGCGCCTCTGCAGTGCAGATAGTGTCCCGCTGCGTCACCGTTACGCTCAGGCGAGTGAGACCTGGAATGGCTGGCGCTCGGTATTCAACCTCTTGGTTCGTGATCCACTGCAATGTCCCATCACCCTCAAGGATCTGCCATGCAAATTGCAAGTCGTCGACGACACGCCGTCGTGATCGATCGCGCGGCAGCGCCCGGAATTTGCGAGTCTCATTGAGCGGCGTCGTACTCGCGGCCGGCGAAACCACGACACTAAACAGGGGTCCGGCATAGTCAAAGAACTGCCGTTGCGGGGAATCTGTGGGTCCCAATTCTGGCAACCCCGTCAACAGACCCTCCAATTCAGTCCCGTCCAAGACACCGCTAATGCTGGATTTTGCAGCAGCGCCCTCTTGGCGTGCGCGGCCTTGCACATCAAACCAATCATATTCCTCGCGCGGCAGCGCGAGCATCGCCTCGTGAAACGCCTTTTGAATCGCTTTCAACGACTGTTGACTGGCCTGCTCTTCCTCGGCGCGCTGCTGTTCGTCGATTAAACCTTTGAGGTGAGTTTCCAGGGGACTCAAGGCAGTGACCAACGCTGCATAGCGTTCATCCTGAATAATTCCGGTTCGAGTCCCTGGCGTGAGATTCAAGAACGGCACATCCACCAAGCCCTGCACGTAGCGTGACGCCCAGGGAACGCGTTCCAACCCGGGCAGAGTCGAGAGATCCTCAATCACTCGCGTACCGGCGCGCGTCAATGCCACGCGCGCGGTTTCATTGGGCTCTGCCAGATACAATTCCGCGTACGCGTCCCCATAGACGGTGCGAACCGGCGGCAGCTGGTGCAGCAGTCGTCCCTCGAACTGGCGGGGTTCGACCGCGTATTGTTTTCGAGCGAGCTTATCGATTACTGTCACCCTGACTTTTGCGTCCCGAATCCGATCCCGGAGTTCAGAGGCCAGGTACCACTGGATCTTTTCGCCGCTTAGCGTCCGAATGCCCTCGAGAAGCGGAGCAACCTTGAGTTCCGTGCCATTCTCCGCGAATAAAACTCGGCGTGGACTCACGTCGTATCGAGAATCTCCCTTGTTCATCGTCATTTGATAAGCGCGCTGGTCGGCACCGATGGAGGTCATCGTCAAGCTCTCGCCGACCGTCCAGAAGCTCAAGAGACCAATGCCAAACTCTCCCTGCATTCCGGTTCCGTTGCCGTCGGCCTTGAGGCGCCTTTTGATGGAGTCGCAAATGTGAGTGGCGACGTACTTGAAGTCAGGAAGTCCATCGGCATCGCGCGGCACTCCATTGCCGTCATCCTTGATTGACAGATAATGCGCGCCGTGTTCTCGGCCGCGAGTGATCGTGATGATCTTTGCCTGCGCGTCGATGCTGTTCTCGACGAACTCGGCAATTGCTTTGAGCGGATTACTCTGTGACAGCGCGATGATTCGGATTGCATTCCAATCATCGCCGATTCGAAGTTTGCCGGTGTCTTTGTTTCTGACTTTCATCAGCCGCTTCGATCCTCGCAGCATTCTTGTTGAGACCGAAATTACCTGGCCTATTTCTTCCGACGCGGCTTGGCGGCGGATCGAGGCGGCCAACTAATTTCAGCGCGTTCGAGTTTCGCTCTGATCTCGAGCAGTTCGCGGCGAATTGGGACAGACCATTTCTGAAGAATAGCTGGAACGTCGCGCCCCTGACGAATCACAGCGACAATGGCGATGAACCGCTCGGCGAGTGGTTCGTACACGATATAGTGTTCTCGAACCGGATACACCAGCAAGCTGGTTCCTCCGCTGAGTTCTTGCCGCCCACGCAACGCAGTTTGGTTCTCCGCAATGAACTCTGCGCCCTCGTGCAGATCATCGAAGTATCTGCTCGTCAGTTCTTTGCCCCATCTCGTACGAGACCACGCTCGCGCTTCACGTAGGTCTGCGGCCGCTCTAGCGGTCAGAACATACCGCGCACGTGGCACTGTGCGTCACTCCTCATCCTTCAAGTCGCGAATCGACTTGGAAGATAGCCTGCCATGCTTTAGATCGTCGAGACCTTCCAAAACATTAATTGCGATCGCCCGGTCTTGCATGTCCTGGCGGATCAGGTCGCGGATGTATTCACTCGGCGTCGCGTACACGTCCTTATCGCTCGCCCGTTCATCGACGTACTTGCGAAGCGCGTCAGTCAATTGCACATTGAGACTGCTGCTCAAAGTATGACCCTCCGAGAAAAAACGTCTTGTGCGTCCAATGTTGCCCCCAATGGCAATAGATATCAATACTTGCCAGGGAGGGAATTGAACGGATCGCGGAAGGCTAGAAATTAACGGGTTTTCGAGGTGGCTATGAAAGGTACCCCACCTGTTACCCCCAGCTGATTTTGGCAAAATCGGCTACCGAACCGCGGACACTCGAAACGCCCGCTAGCGCAGTTGTGGCGACTACTTAATCGAAAACGTCTGTAAGGATGCCGACTCACTCGTAACAAGCACTGTCATACGGGAACCGGCGGGAACGATCCAGTAGTCGCCCGTTGCGCGTTTCACCTCGCGGCCGTCGATGGTCGTAGTTACGAGGCCGGAGTGAAGACGAACGATGGTGAGGCCGTCTACGGGGAAAGACTCGATGTGTTGTCGTCCGTGGATTCCCCAATTCTTCTTGAGCACGGTTGGGCTTGCGCCCAGGCCGCCCAGAATCTTCGCTCCTTTGGGATGCAATTCGATTGGACCTTCGAAGCGCGTGACACCCTGAATAGAGTTGGCGATGACAGTCGGCTCCACAGTCGCGCCGGGCTCCTTTTGAGCGTCGGAAGCTCCGGCGGCGAGGGAGATGAGCAGCGCGGCGACGGGTGCGTACTTCATAGCGTCTCGTTTCGGTCTACGGACCGGGTTTAAGCTTGAGTAGATTGCCGCCTTCGGTGGACACGAATACCGCATCCCCGGCGAGCGCCGGCTCGGTCTTTATCTGACCCGATGCGACATCGATGTCGTTGAGAACCGCGGGATCGGCAACCAATGTCAATCCATTGGGGACGCATAGATTGCTTGGAACGTCGGGATCGCTGCAACGCCAACCGGAGGGCGGCGTAAGGTTTGGGTCTGCGATGATCACCAAGTGACCCTGGTCGGTGCCGACATAAACGATTCCCCGGGTGACCGTCGGCGGCCCTAGAGAGTACTCATTCCCGCTGGAGTGGGGTATGTCCTTGATCCACCGGATGCGCGCAGCATCAGTCGCACAGGTGTTCAAAGCATAGAGATGGCGGAAGCCATCCAAAACGTTTGTCGTAACGTTTAGGCCCCCGGTTTGCACGATATAAACGTCGCCCCACGCGGCGCCGGGCCGCAAGTAACGTGTATCCCCGTGTACCGTTCCATCGCCAGAGGTAAAGCCGGCGCTGACCCAAGGGCCCGTGGGGAATGCCCACTTGACGCTGGCAGGGCCGGGCGTCCCGCTACCGGCGTGAATCGCCCAGGTCCAACCGTCTTTTTCGACCGACACGGCCATTGAACCGCAACTGGCGTGGATAACACTGGGCGTAGCTGTCCAATCGGGATCCTGGTCCAAGTCATAGGGAACCGGTTGCCAACCCCACACGATACTTCCGGTGTGCGCATCGAGGCGCAGCAAACTGAGCGCATGATTGGGGAGCGGGTTGGAGAGGCCAATATTGGAATTCCCTGTCGTGACGTAAACCCCGTCATCGCCAGCAGGTGACCCCCAAATTCCCCCGCCTCGCGGCGGCCCGGTGCTGAAAAAGCTAAACCCAGCGTCAATCGTACCGTCCTTGAGTCGCACGGCAACCACCTTGCCCCTTTGTATAGGATCGTCGCCATGATCGGCCACGCCTATGTAAACGTGGTCCTCCAGCACAAGTGGAGAGGAGTAGCCGATTTGTTCGTGGGTGACTCCGTCACTCAGAAGTTTTGCAATTTCCGGGGACTTCCAGATTTCTGCTCCGGTATTGATGTCAAGAGCGAAGAGTCGGCCGCTGCCGAGTCCGGCACCGATCGACCGGTCCGGCGCTCCGAACACGACGGCGTCTCTGCCTTCTATGTGAGCGATCGAGGCGCTGGAGGCAATTCCCTCACTCGAGGGATTCGAGAGAAACGTTTGGATCAGGGCCGGTTGATTGGATTGAGGGTATTGCCACTTAAGATGTCCGTTTGTCGCATTAACGGCGTAAAAGTACCCATTGGAATTCCCAATGAACACGGTCCCGCGATACACGATCGGCCCAGCCCGAAATGCCAGTGCTCCGGGAGTTATCACGACCCCAGCGGAACTGGGAAACCGCCAAGCCGTGGTCCACGGACCGGAAACTTTCGCCGGATCGGAGACCGGCCCGCGATGCGTTTCCGCGCCGGTGCGCCGTGCATCCTGCCGGAACGTCGGCCAGTCACGGGAGCAGCCAATCAGGCTTGCAAAAATGAGCATGAAGAAGAGGGTGTTTAGTATTCTGCTTCGATCCATGAGAGACGCTCCAGCCGCGCAACGGCAATCCGTTTATTCGACCCGAACCACGTTCAACTGCATCGCAAGCGGGCTATCGCTGTTATTTTCGATGACGATCGCGGTGTCTTTTGGAAGAGCAAACGTCGTACCCGCTTGAACTTTCTGTTCTTTGCTGTCGAACCGCACAACGCCGTCGCCTGACATCACTTCGAAGACCGTGGCGCCCGCAAGCGTTACGCTGGACGAATGCTGCTTCGGACCGACCAAGTATTCGGTAACCGCGATTCGAACTCCGTTGGTGCCTTCAGCATCATAGACGGTGCGTCCGAGGAGTCCGGGAGCGAGTTGGCCGTAGGGATTCTTTGGTTGATAGCTCGAGAGATGTTGCGCGGCATCCGAGGGTACAGACAAGACCCCTACACCTGCCGAGCCGCGATCCATATTGCCCTCGCAGGCAGGGAACATGGCTGCGACCA
>Ga0210402_10001217_pt1 | contig 26682 bp, 23 predicted proteins | sample IncBWC7MmetaG_FD_161055 | JGI IMG/M metagenome (GOLD analysis project Ga0210402, IMG submission 161055) | Forest soil microbial communities from Barre Woods Harvard Forest LTER site, Petersham, Massachusetts, United States - Inc-BW-C-7-M | ecosystem: Environmental > Terrestrial > Soil >... | reverse complement strand
CGGCGTTCGGATTGTCAAAGTAACTGGCGATTCCGAAGTCGAAGTCGTTACGGAACTGCCCTGCAAAGTAATTGCTCGTGGGCATTCCAACGTTGCCCCAGGTCTGTATCGCCGCGTCCTGATTCGTCTGCCAAGCGTTCCAATTGGAGTCAATCGTCGAAGCTTGCAGCGCGGTGAGGCACTGAACCTTGCCGCAGCCGGGAGCGAGCCAGTCTCGAACAATCATGACCCACTCGCCGTTGCGCCGCATGATATCGTCGCCAACTCCCGTGCCGCTGGAGCTAGACGGGGTGATGGCAATGGCATCAGCAATGACCGTCGAACAGGCCGTCGCGTTGTTCATAATGAAGCAGGTGAACGCGAGGTCATAGAAATCGAGCGGGCGGAAGTCGGTGATGACACCGGGATAGCTGGTGCTCTTTGCCCATGCCTGTGCCGTCGCGAGTCGCCCCGCGTTCCAGAACAGCCTTGGGTGGTTTGTAGGAATGCTGAGGCCGTAAATCGTGTTAGTAGAATTCACGGGCAAGATAGTCACTGATGCTGAAGCCATCTTGGACGAATCCGCCGAACTAGTCACTGTGACGGTAACATCGGCTGGCGAGGGAACAGCCGAAGGGGCCGTGTAGAGTCCATTAGTACCGATTGTCCCGCAAGCCGTTCCGCTACATCCGGCTCCTTGCACAGTCCAGGTAACGGCCGTATTTGTGGTTCCGGCAACAGCGGCAGTTAACTGTTGAGTTGCTCCGGTCACAACTGATGTATTCGTGGGCGTCACCGTCACCACCACCAGGGGCACTACTGTCACGTTTGCTGCCGCCGATTTGCTCGGATCAGCCACGCTGGTTGCCGTCACCGTCACGTTTGGAGGCGCAGGAGCTACGACTGGGGCAGCGTAGACGGCGGAGGTCGAGCTGGTTGAGAGTGATCCACAGGAAGAGCCGCTGCAGCCGGCGCCTGTCAGGCTCCAGGTAACCGCGGTATTCGATGTTCCCGATACCGTTGCTGTGAAAGAATTCACGCTGGCTGTGGGAACAGTAGCACTCGCGGGGTTAATGCTGAGCAAGACCGCCGTTGCTGCTGCAAGGGTGACGCTCGCCGAAGCTGTTTTTGTTGGGTCCGCCACGCTAGTCGCTATCACTTGGAGTGTCGCAGGCGAGGGCACACTCGAGGGGGCTGCGAAAAGTCCGCCAACGGAAATGGTACCACACGCGGCACCGTTGCAACCGGCTCCGCTCACGCTCCAGGTAACAGCCGTGTTCGAGCTTCCGGTCACTGTCGCTGTGAACTGTTGACTCGCTCCAGCCGAAATTGTCGCGCTGTTTGGAGATACCGCGATGGCTACGCCAGCCGAAGCCGCGAGGTTAAGAGTCGCGGGGCTACTGACCGCGCTGCCGGCCTTATTGCTGACGACTACTGAGAATAGCGCGCGATTATCGGAAGCCGCCGTGGGTGGCGTCGTATATGCCGAAGAGGTCGCGCCGCTGATGGCCGTGCCGTTTTTCTGCCAAAGGTAGCTGAGCGGAGACGTGCCAGTCACCACCACGGAGAAAGTTGCCGCCTGCCCGGTGGCCACAGTCTGGCTGACTGGCTGCGACGTAATTGAGGGTGCTATGAATGTGCCACTGGCCTGGCTGGTGGCGAGCCCCGCGCATCCTGAAAGGGAGAAGGTTGACAGTGCTACTAGTGCTACAGCTAGAAGAAGGAGTCCAAGCCTTTGGGCGTCTAGCGAATGTTTGAGAGTTCTCATTTGGCTCCGGCAGCTCGATAAGCTCCGTGCCGAAATGCAACACGCGCCCCTGCCTAGAGTGAATACAGGAGACAGTCGTCCAATACATCTGACCTAGGGTCCAATGAAAGGGAGCTGCCCGAACCTTGTCCTTGGGTGTCCAATGTGTCCAATGTATTCAAAAGGCAGGGCTTATAGACAGGTAAGGGGACACTCACCGGTGATGGCCGAATAGCCAGTCAACACAGGCCTCAATCCCGTGAGTACGGACATGGACCAAATCGGGCCGGGAAAACAATTAGCGGGGTGCGCAAAAGAGTGGCTACCGCTTGAGTCGAACTGGGAGTGGCTCTTTGATGAAGCGGATCTCTCGACTGGAACTCGGCGGAAAAGTCCGCTAAGACGGAATCCCTATGTGCGGTATTGCAGGCATGTTCAATCTCGATAGAGCGCCCGTAACGCCGGAGTCCCTGCGGGGCATGATTCGGATGCTAGCCCATCGCGGACCTGACAGTACTGGACTTCACTTGGAGATCGGTGTGGGTCTGGCACACGCCAGGCTCAGCATCATCGATCTGGCCGGTGGGCAGCAGCCCATGTGCAACGAGGACTCGTCGCTATGGATCACCTTCAACGGTGAGATCTTCAACTACGTTGAACTAAGGGAAGAGTTGCTTGCTAAGGGACATCGGTTTTCCACCCGCTCCGATACCGAAGTCATCCTTCACCTCTATGAGGAAAAAGGAGAGGACTGCGTCCAATATCTGAACGGACAATGGGCTTTCGCTATCTGGGACAACCAACGTCGCCGACTTTTCCTATCTCGCGACCGCCTGGGCGTAAGACCCCTCTTCTACACGCAGGTGAACAAGGCTTTCCTGTTCGGCTCTGAAATCAAAGCGATCTTCTCTCATCCCGGCGTCACCAGAGAAATCGATGTTCACGGACTGGATGAGGTGTTCACCTATTGGTGCACGATTCCTCCTACGACCCTCTTCCGGAATATCCATGAACTTCCCCCTGGCCACTCCATGACCGTGGATGCCGGAGGGATGGTGGTACGGCCACACTGGGAAAACCAGTTCGAGAGGGAATCGGAGGTTGTCGCTCCTTCAAGGGAAAGGAGATACGCCGACGAACTCCTCCAACTCTTGATTAGCGCAACACAAATTCGACTGCGTTCCGATGTCCCCGTGGGAGCTTACCTGAGCGGCGGGCTCGACTCGACCCTGACCACAGCATTGGCCAAGAAGCATACGAATGCGCGCCTGAAGACCTTCTCCGTCGCTTTCGACGCCCCCGAATTCGATGAAAGCTCCTTTCAGGCGGACGCGGTGCGCTTTCTGGATACCGAGCACCAGGAAATCCGGTGCAGCAAGAACCAAATCGGCGAAGTATTTCCGGACGTCATCTGGCATACCGAGAAACCTGTGCTGCGCACGGCGCCGGCTCCCCTGTATCTTCTCTCTCGGCTGGTTCGGGAGAGCGGTTTCAAGGTCGTTGTGACGGGAGAAGGAGCCGATGAAGTGCTCGGCGGCTATGACATTTTCAAGGAAACCAAGATCCGACGCTTCTGGGAATCGCAGCCCGATTCCAGAATGCGGCCAACCCTGCTCCGCCGGCTCTATCCGTACTTGCAAAACTTACAGAACCAGCCCGATGCCTATCGCAAAGCGTTCTTCAGCATCAACGTCGACCACAACCTGCAGCCTTTCTTCTCGCATATTCCGCGCTGGCAGTTGACGGCCAAGCTGAAGTTGTTCTTTTCCGATGCCGTTCGCGCGGAGATTGGCGCCGACGATGGTTACTCCAAAGTCCGAGCGCAGTTGCCGAAGTCTTATTCCGATTGGGACAGCTTTTGCCAGGCGCAGTACTTGGAGACGAAATTCCTGCTCCCCGGTTACATCTTGTCGTCTCAAGGCGACCGCATGGCCATGGCGCACTCCGTAGAAGGCCGGTTCCCATTTCTCGACCATCGGGTGGTTGAATTCGCCTCCAGGCTTCCGGTTTCCTTGAAAATGAAAGTGCTGAACGAAAAGTACCTATTGAAACGCTGTGCGGCTGGCCTCATTCCTCCGTCGGTTCTGCAACGGCACAAGCAGCCCTATCGCGCACCGGAAGCCTGCAGTTTTCTCCAACCCGCTGCGCGTGAGTACATGGAAGAACTGCTCTCCCCCGAACAACTGCAGCGGGACGGCATTTTCGATCACCGCGCAGTGGCTTTGCTCCAGGACAAATTTCGCAAGGGCACAGCCATCGGCATCAAGGACAACATGGGATTGGTAGGCATCATCTCCACCCAGCTTTTGGTGCATCAGTTTATAAATCATTTTGAAAGCAGGATGGCTCCCCATGGTGCTTAAGGACGAATTGCGGCAATTCGTGACCGACAACTTGATGTTCGGCAAACCCTGTGATGGCTTCGCAGACGACGACTCTTTCATCGAGCGGGGCATTATCGACTCCACCGCCGTAATGGAACTGGTCGCTTTTCTCGAACAACGCTATCGGTTCAAGTTGCAGGATCGGGAGCTGAACCCCGACAACCTTGATTCCGTCAACAAACTGGCGCGGTTCGTTGCGAGCCGCCTTGAGCCAAAGTTCGCCGCTGAACTTGGTCCAGGGCGGGTCCTTCTTGGACCCGGGCCCCTCCAGTTCGCCGGAAAAAACGGTCCCGGTACATAACATCCGCAATTTTCGTCCGGTCGAGCCAGAAGCGGCAGCCAGAGCCGTTGCTGCTGCTGCTCCGCTGCCCTGCGAGCGATCACCAAATGAACACTACAACAACCGCATTCTCGGCTGACGTATTGAACATCGATGCCGCCGCTGTCTCGGCCGTCATCGAAACCGAAATTCGTGACATCGTGCTTCAGCGATTGAACCGCAAGGGTGTCATCGTTGCGATATCCGGCGGAATCGATAGCAGCGTTGTCGCGGCCCTTTGCATAAAAGCTCTGGGAAGCACTCGCGTGCTCGGCTTGATTCTGCCCGAGGCGGATTCGTCGCCGGATAGCCTTTATTTTGCGAATCTGCTGGCCCAATCACTGGGCTTGCGAACGCACCTGGAAGACATCGCTGGCATTCTGACTGCGGCCGGCTGTTACCAGCGTCGCGACGAGGCCATTCGGAAAGTCATCCCGGAATACAAAGACGGCTACAAATGCAAAATCGTACTGCCTGATCAAGTGAACGGCAGCGCCTACCCGATTTTCTCTGTTGTCGTCGAATCACCAACAGGTGAACGCACCAAAACCAGACTGACTCTGGACTCCTACCTGGGAGTGGTTGCCGCGACTAGTTTCAAACAGCGCACTCGCAAGATGATGGAATATTATTACGCGGACCTGCTTAACTATGCTGTCGCCGGCACTCCGAACCGCCTCGAGTACGATCAGGGGTTCTTTGTCAAAAATGGAGACGGCGCGGCCGATCTGAAACCCATCGCTCATCTCTACAAAACTCAGGTCTATCAATTGGCCGAAAGTCTCGGCATACCGGAGGAGATTCAGAAGCGGCCTCCAACCACCGATACCTATCCCTTGGACCAATCGCAGGAGGAGTTCTATTTCCCGCTCCCCTACGACAAGATGGACTTGTGCCTGTATGCGAGGAACCGCGAGATCCAGCCGGAAGAAGTCGCTCCGGTGATCGGCCTGACCCCCGAACAAGTGGCTCGCGCCTACCACGTCATTGATTCAACCCGCCGAGCCACCCGTTATCTCCATCGCCCGGCCGTGCTCTGTGAAGACGTTCCCGAGGTGCCCCATGATGCCGGAACCTGAATCGTCGGCTTCGCGTCCCGCTCGCATGCTCCTTCTGGAGGCCGGCACAGGACCCGGAGGATCCGTCAATTTCATCCGGGATTTTGTCCTTCACGTGGACCAATCCAAGCTGGACGTTATCACTGGTTTGTATTTTTCCAATCCCAGTAAGACCCTTTTGGAGCTTCAAAACCTCGGATTCCCAGTCGTCATTTTCCAAGCCCCGCAGCCAACAGCGCCGAAAGCCTCCGCTGGCATCTCCGCTCTCTTTGATGCCAGCCTCAAGAGCCTGCGCAAACTGAGAACGGCTGTTCGAATCCTCGGGCAGTTCTTTGGCCTCCAGTTGCCGTTAACTTGGAAGGTTTGGAGATTCATCAAGCAGGAATCCATCGATATCGTGGTGCTTAATCAGGACGTTCACTTTCACGTTCCCGGCGTGCTCGCCGCTACGCTGGCGGGCCGGCCCTGCATCTGCCGCAAGGCCGGAGGCATCGGCGAAGCCAGACTTCTCAAGCATTTCTTGAATCCCTTCGTCGATTTGTTCGTGAGTATTTCCAAAGCTACCGAAGCCGACCAGAGAAATACTCCCGGCACCAGAAAGCTCGTCAATATTTACGAAGGCCTCGATTTGCAGCGCTTTCTATCGCCACCAGCAAAGCAGATCACCCGCGAATCATTGGGAATACCGGCAAGCAAGAAGGTGGTGGCGGCGATCACCAGGATTACGGTCGGCAAGGGCTTGCCGGAGTTCATCCGGATGGCCGCCGCAGTCTCCCCGCGTTACCCGAAAGCGGTTTTCCTGATCGTTGGGGATGAAGGACCTGATGGTGGAACTTTGACCCCAGAACTCCGAGGTCTCGTCCACTCCCTGGATATGAATGAACATGTGATTTTCACAGGCTGGCGAGATGACATTCCATCGGTCATGCGATGCGTCGATATCTTCGTGCATTGCCCGACAACGTTCATCGAAGGGCTGGCGCGCACCTGCCTGGAGGCCATGGCCGTGGGCATTCCCGCGGTGGTCTCGGAAAACGGAGGCATGCCTGACGCGGTGATCAATGGGCTCACGGGATTCGTGGTTCCTCCTGGAGATGTCGCAGACATGGCCGAATCGGTTTTAGCGCTCCTAGAAAATGAATCGCGCTGCCGTGAATTTGGTGAACGCGCACGAGTGCGCGTCGAGCAGTTCTTCGACGCCGAGCAAAACACCCAGAAGCTCCAGGAACAAATTCTCGAATATGCCAGGCCAGCCAGGCGTTTTGAACTGCGCGGCGCGAAAGCGCGCGCGACGTGAAGGACGGAGTTTTTGATCATGCCTGAGTACGCAGTGGTCTCCGCCCATCTCGAGAAGGACAGGCAAGTCATCATTGACTTGTGGCGCCGGAACCTCGCCGACACCAACCACCTGGAGGAAAAGTACGACTGGCATTTCCTCAACAATCCTTTCGGACCGGGACAAATCTGGATCTTGAAAGCGGACGACCGGCCCATCGGTACGACTTCATTGGGTACTCGCCTGCTTAGGCTAGGTGGCAGCATTACGACGGCCGGTGTGGCATGCGACCTGGCCGTCAATAAGGAACATCGTTTTCTTCAGCCTGCCCTGATGCTCCAGCGGACGCTACTGTCCTCCGCGAATCCCGGAGTTCACATTCTGTATGGCGTGCCAAATCCCGGCGGTGCCTCGGTCATGAAGTATGTCGGGTATCGCCAATTCTGTTCTGTCCATCGATACGCCAGAGTCCTTCGTCCCTCTCATTACCTGCTGCGGTCTCCAGAGCTCCAAGTAATAGCCCCTTTTGTCGGGAGTATCGTCGATCGGGGATTCGTCGCCTTGCAATCGTTGGCCCGGCGGAACGACAGAAGGACCGCACAGGTTCTACCATCTTTCGATGAACGATTTGACGAACTTTGGAATGGCCTGAGATGTGGCGCTTCGGCCCTGACCGTTCGCAACCGGCGTTTTTTGAAGTGGCGATATTGCGAGTGCCCGCTGCGACAGTACCAGACACTGGGTTTGCTGACGCCGGACGAGTCGAAACTCTTGGGCTACTTGATTTACTACGTCCAAGAGGCTTCAGCCATATGCGTCGACTTGCTCTCACCGGGCGGCGCGGACGATCTCAACTGTCTGCTTTCATCCTGGTCGGCCCTGGCCTGGGGCGATGGACTTGCGTCACTGTCGATAAGTTGTCCGGCTGGAACTCTTGCCGACGCTCTGATGCTCCAGGGTTTCTCGCGGCGCTCGGTTGTGCCAGAAAGCGAGTCCCTTCGAATGCCGGAGCAAGAACCCTGCAAGACTCTATTTACTCACCTTCGGCTCGGCGTCGCCGAGCCTGCCGTAGCGGATGGTTGGTATTACACCGAAGGGGACTCACCCTACTAGGTCCGCCTAAGGTTTCGCACTTTCTTGGGGCTTTCTCGATGAAAATCGTCCAGATCCTACCCAGCCTTGATCTTGGAGGCATGGAGCGCCTCACCATTGACTTGGCGCTTCAGCAAAAGGCCGAAGGCCACGAGCCTTCGATCTATTGCACGTCTCACCCAGGCTTATTCGCTCCGGAAGCCGAAGCTGCGGACGTGCCCGTGCATTCGTTCGGCAAGACCGCCGGATTTTCCCTGCGCTTGGTCCGAAGCCTTGCGTCCAGACTCCGAGTGGACCATCCTCACGTGCTTCACGCCCACAACGCATTGGTTCTCCACTACGCTCTCCTAGCCGCTCGCTTGGCCCGGGTTTCCGTCGTGGTCAACACGCGTCACGGCGGAAATATGAATTGGGATCCGCACTGTGAACGCATCTGGCGCCGGTGTGTGCGGTGGACGGATGCCGTGGTCTTTATTTCCGAAGGAGTGCGGGAGTATTACGTAAGCAGGGATCGGCTCTCCAGGCGGAACACTTCTGTAATTTACAACGGAATCAATCTCGATAGGTTTACAGCCCGCCCTGCACAGCGGGGCACCGCTCTTTCCCACTTTCGTGTGGGTTGCGTGGGGCGCCTTGTGCCCGCCAAGGACCACGTGTCGTTGATTCGAGCATTTGCGTTGGTTAGCTGCGTTATGCCGGAGGCGGAGTTGCATATTTTGGGCGATGGCCCTTGCCGCTCCGTTATTTCTCAAACCGCGGAATCTCTCGGAATTGCGAATCGCGTTTTCCTGCCCGGCGTAAGTCACGATGTCGCCGGTTTTCTTTCCACCCTCGATCTCTTTGTCCTTTCCTCCATCGATGAAGGTCTTCCCATTTCCCTGATGGAGGCCATGGCTGCCGGCCTGCCGGTGATTTCAACCAGGCTTCCCGGACTCACCGAGCTGGCACCGGAAAATGTAGTAGCAGGATATTGTTCGCCGGGCCAGCCGGAATCGCTGGCCGAACATATCCTGCGTGCGGCCGCGCGGCCCGATTTGCCCGCCCTAGGGGAAGCAGCTCGCCGGTGGGCGCAAAAGTTTGGCATCCAAGAAACCTGGCATCAATATCAAACAGTGTTCGAGGCGTGTCTCGCGAAAAAGAGGGGTTTCCATGAGGACCCTGTCCATGCCGGGGCCAATGAATATGCTGCAACCGGCGACGGCCATTAGCATTTCAACTCTCGATCGGACGGTCCGGCTAAACTATGAATACTAGCAATTGGGTGGAGGTGTTCGGTCATTGGGAGTGTACCGTTTTCCTGGACACTCCGTCCTCCTCTGGCATAGGTGGCTCTAAGCAAGCCTCTAGCTCCAGTTCGGGGGTTGTGCTTCCCCAGCTGCTTTGCCAACACTGCCACTTCTATTCTTGCTCTTCCCTGCCAAGCGACAATATGCTATTTAGAATCAATGATTTGGGGAATGACCTGTTTGTGAGTCTTTTCTTTTGATGCTCATCGGAAACTGATGCAAAAGGACGGGTTGGGTTTTATTCCGCCATGACCATCACCAGCCGAGCGCCTGCCCATTAATCCATTTCTTATCATAAGCCTGGGGCACTCTGGTCTCTCCTTGGCACTCGCAAAAACCACAACTCGTTTTGTTCATGAAACTGCGCACTATTCGACAGGAAACCAGAGAGGAAGATCACCCGAAGCCATGCTCGCTAACATAACCCTGCCTCGAAACAGCCAGGCTTGGCTCCCGGGATATATTAAGGATAGGTTTTTGGCTCGCGCTCGCAAGCCTGCGAAGCGGCTGTGGCTTCTATTTGCCGATCACTATGAGCCTCTCTGGAATGGCGCCGATGAACGTCGCGGGTCGGAGCGCGTCTCCCGATGGACAACCCGTTGGCCGGCCATTGCCGCCAAATTTCGCGATTCCGCCGGCCAGCGGCCCCGCTATACGTTTTTCTACCCAGAAGAGGAATATCGCCCCGGCCTCTTGGAGCCCCTTGAGCGCATGGCGTCGGATGGAATCGCCGATGTCGAGGTTCATTTGCACCACGACGGCGAGGGCCAACAAAACTTCGTTGATCGGATGAGTCGATTCACTGAAACGCTGGTCTCTCGCCACGGCCTTTTGAGGAAATACAAAGGGAAGATTACCTTCGGGTTCATTCACGGGTTGTGGGCACTCGATAATTCCCGGCCCGACGGTCGCTTCTGTGGCCTGAACAATGAAATAACCCTTTTGCGCGACCTCGGTTGCTACGCCGATTTTACCATGCCCTCGGGTGCTTCGCCGACCCAGGCCCGGCTTATCAACACGATCTATTGGGCGGCCGACGATCCCTCCAAACCCAAGTCTTATGACACCGGCGTTCCGGTCACTCCTGGCAGCACTGCCACTGGAGATTTATTGATGATTCCCGGTCCCTTCGGCCTGAGGTGGGCCGAACGCCTCAAGCCGCGGATCGAGCACAGCGAGCTTTGTTCCTACGACCCGGCCACCAAATACCGGGTCCGCCGGTGGCTCGAACTTGCGCCTCGCATTGGAGAGGACATCTTCCTCAAGCTCTACACTCACGGTACGCAGGAACGACACTCAAAGTATTTGCTCGATGGCGGTTTGGAGAATACTCTCTCGCTGATCACCAGTGAGTGCCAGCGAGCCAGTCTCGATTTGCATTTCTCAACGGCCTGGGAGATGCGTCAGGCCGTCGATGGAGCCCGGCGTGGGGATGGCCGGTTCATACATCAAGAGGGGCATGCAAACGCCGCGGAGTTGCAACCGGCATCAGCCAACAAGAAGCTAGTTTCAGCCTGCCGTTAGTCCACGCCCTGGAGACTCTACTTCAGGTTGGTGCCCCTGCACGATCAAGTGGAATCCGCAAGTCGCCGTGGAAGTTGAGGATCATGAACCAGCCTCGAACACATCTGGAGCAGCGGACTCTCCCTAAAGAGGGCCACCATGCAAATCACCCTTTTCCAAAGGATATGGTCTCCATTCTCCGCTGCAACGAGGATGCGGGTGAATTGGCAATTGTCGGGGAACCCAGAGTCCTCGGCGATGGAATTATGGATGCCCAGTTGCGCTGCAAGATTTGCGGATCCGACCTTCGCATCGAAGATGGAATCGCCCGCCTGTTGCCAAGTCAACTCAGTTCCGAAGACCAGCACGAGATGAACATCCGGGACTCGATCGACTACGATTGCACAAACCCGGGGTCTTTCATACCCCCGGCAGATGGTTGGAGGTCGGTGTTGTCCGATAAGTTGGAAGTTCCCGCCCACTTGAAAGAATTGCAAGTCTCCCAATCGAATTCGGTGTTGGAACTTGCCTGCGGCGACGGCCGGTTCACCTCGCTCATTGCGGAAACTGGGGCAAGTATCCTAGCGGTCGATTTTTCCATTAACGCCCTCCGGCTACTCGCACACCGACTCCCGGTCGGCGCCCGGGTTGGACGTGTTCACGCGGACATCAATCACCTGCATTTCGCGAAACGTTCTTTCGATCGCGCACTTTCTCTAACTCCTCTCGATTCTCGTGACGAGCGGATGGCCATGTATCGGGCGGTCGCGGACGCCTTGAACGACAACGGGCGATATGTCGCCAGTGTGGAACACTACAACCTGAATCGTCGCCTGTTGGGCCTGCCCCGTGCGCGGCGCTATTCGAGAGACGGTATCCTCATCGAGCATTTGACCGCAGAGACCTTGCGCCGTGAAGCAGCGCCGTATTTTTCAAAACTTCGCATTCGTCCCATCCGGCCGCGTGTCCCGCTGGTTCTTAAACTGCCGCGCGGTTTGGCATTGCCAATCCTGCGCCTGATTGCCGTGCTTCCACTCGTAAGACAATTCGGGGAATTGCTTCTGCTCACGGCGCAATGCCCCGTGCGGCTCCCGGTTGAAGGCGAATGCTTTCGCAGCAACTGGGTGGCTAAGACGGCGTATAGAACTTACATGCGCCTTAAGAAACAAAAACCCTTGTGGGGGGAGGAGTCGGTCTGATTCGCAAACGACCAAGCAAGGGCATAAGTGTCCGCTAAAGGGCAGTATCGACGGCTTCTGGCATGCCATTCTTCATTGGGAACCCTTTGCCAGCGATGATGAAACCTCGAATTCTGCTAGCGGAAGACAACGACGACATGCGTGCCGTCTTCCAGGAAGGTCTGGAAGGCCGAGGCTACGAAGTGGTAACCGCCGCGTCCGCAATCGAAGCGCTTAGACTGATTTCTGGCGAACAGTTCGATGTGCTTCTCTCCGAGCTGCATATGCCCGAAGCTTGCGATGGATTTGCAATCATCAATGCCATGCGCCGCACGCAGCCCAACGTCGCGACATTGCTGCTCAGCAGCTATCCCATCCTCCAGGCCGCCATGACTGCCCTCCTGCTGCAGGCCGATCAAGTCCTCGTAAAACCGATTGGCATTGCCGAGATTTCCGAAATCATCCGCAACAAACTCGCGGATCCCTCGGCCCATATGCCGATGAACAAGGAACCGGTCGCCGCCATTCTGGAGCGAGATCTGGATGCCACCATCCAGCACTGGACGTCCCGCGTCGATCGCACCGAGGAACTGACCTCCATCTCATTGACTTACCAGGAGCGTACTGGCCACCTTCCGCTGCTGTTGGGAGACCTGGTGCACCGCCTGCGCCTGGCCCCCGACGCCAAAGCTTCCATTTCCCGGGCCGCACGTGAGCATGGAATTCTGCGGCGCAAGCAAGGCTACACTGTCCCCATGGTGGTGGAAGAGTCGCGCATCTTGCAGGTCAGCATCTTTAATACTCTGCAGAACAATCTGGGAAGCGTGGATTTCAGCACTGTGCTGCTCGACGTGATGACCATCGCCGACGAAGTAGATTCCCAGTTGAAGCAGGCTATGCTCGGATTCATGGAAACAATGGTTTCCAAGGCCACAGGTTAGCGCACGGTGGCATTTCTGCCGATCAGGGATGTCCACAATTGGATGGCCGGCGAAAAATGGAAGCACAGCACACTAGTGCCAACACTTAGATCGGAACGCTATGCCAAATAACTCGCACCAAAGGGCTGCTGAACTCCACGAACTTGCCGCGCACACCCACCGCGCTGCCGCCGCACACCACGGAAAAGAGGATCACCAGACCGGGCACGAGCTCTCCAAACAAGCCCTCGAACATGCCAATAAAGCCTTCCATTCGTCGCAAGAAGCGCTTCAGAAATCGGCGAAGTCAGCTGAGAAGGCATAAATGTTCTTTCAACCGAGGAGCGACCTATGAAACAAAAGAGTAAGAGAGCTTCCCGTCTTGACGGTTTTTCGTCCGGAGAAGGCCTGGGCGGCACGGTCTCTCGTTATCGAGACAAACAAAACATCTACAAGCAAGGCGCTCCGGCCTACTCACTTTTCTACATTCAAGAGGGCGGTGTGCGCCTTACCACTCGGACGAAAAATCAGCCCTCCGCAGTTACTGCCATTTTGGGAGCGCATGATTTTTTTGGCGAGCTTTGCCTGGCGGGCTATCCTCTTCGCATTTCCACGGCCGTGGCGTTGACTGCCAGTTCCATTCGTACCATCAAGAAAGAAAAGATGCTCCAACTGGTCCGAAGAAAGAACAAGCTGTCAAATTCCTTGGTGGCCTATCTGTTGTCCAGCGTCAAGAACTACCAGGATCACGTCGCACACCTGTTGACTTCCGCAGCGGATCAACGGCTCGCGCGCGTGCTTCTGCGGCTGGCGCACATAAATGGAAAGGGCGCCGCGGTTGTTGAGATACCGGTGTTGAATCACCAAGTACTTGCGGAGATGGTGGGCACTACGCGCTCCAGAGTCAATGTGTTCATGAATCGATTCAGGAAGCAGGGATTTATTAATTACCACGGGAGAGACGGGCGATTGGAAGTTCACCGATCATTGCGCAAAGTTCTCCGGACCCCGCAAAACCCCCTGTAACTCCCTGATGCCTAAGGACTTCTTGGGGTTTTCTCCCCCACTGGGGCCGCCTAGGCTTCCGGCACGGAGTGTACAATATTGAACAGTCAGCGGGGCCGGTCTTCCTGCTATTCTAGCCCATGGTGTCTACTGCAGTTCGACGTACACCCGCGAAGTCCGCTCGTTCCCCCGAAAGAGCGAAATCAAGACTCTCGGCGTTCGATGTGCGATCGTTTCTCGACTCTGCCGGCGTCGGGCGAACGGTCTGCAAGTTTCCCGCGAAAGAAACCATCTCCCATCAGGGCAATCCCGCAAATCATGTGTTGTACATCCAGGAAGGCGGGGTCAAACTGACGGTCGTCAATGAAAGCGGCAAAGAGGCAGTTGTGGCGATCCTTGGCTCAGGCGATTTTTTTGGAGAAGGATGTCTCGCGGGCCAGTCCGTCTGCATGGCGACGGCGACCACCGTCGCACCCACCACTGTGCTGCGCATTGAAAAAGCCGAGATGATTCGCGTGCTTCATGCCGAACACGAGTTCTCCGACCGCTTCATCGCCTATATGCTCTCGAGAAACATTCGAGTGGAGCAGGATTTGGTCGACCAGCTCTTCAACTCCAGCGAAAAGCGATTGGCTCGCGCTTTGCTCTTGCTGGCGCGCTATGGCGCAGGCGACCAGCCGCAAAAGGTGATCGCCAAGGTGTCGCAGGAGATGCTGGCGGAGATGATCGGCACCACTCGGTCGCGCGTCAATTTCTTCATGAACAAATTCAGAAAACTGGGTTTCATCGAGTACGACGGGGAAATCCACGTCAACAATTCCCTCCTAAGTGTCGTCCTGCACGATTAAGTTTGCTTCCGTCCCTGCGCAATCCGAAAGAATAATCGGTGAGGATCATCGGGCATTCGTTGCCAGCTCCTCGGCGAGATCTGTCAACTACCTGTGCGGGGAGGAAAACTCCAACAGGTACCGCTCCAGATGGCTGTGGAACCTCGACATGGGGGATTTGATTCCTATCGAACAGATTTGGAGTCTTCTCATCCGCCAGCCTGGTAACCCTAAACACGAAATCCGGTGAACAGGCAGCCTTCTTGGTGCGGCACTCCGGGGAAAAGGAGTCCAAAGCCTGCTTGAATTGGTAATTTCTAGTGTTTTGCTTGCGTTGTGCTTTCCCGCACGATTAGTTCCGGCTCCACGGTGATGGCCTTTGGATAGGGTGCTCTCGCCGGTGCGTTGATCCGTCTCAACAAGGTCTCCGCCGCAATGACACCCATTTGCCGGAGCGGCTGCCGGACGGTGGTCAGACTGGGATTCTGAAACGCCGCGCTTTGGATATCATCGAAGCCTACTACCGAAACATCTTCCGGCACCCGGCGCCCGGCCTCCCGAAGTGCGCGAATGGCGCCGATCGCGGACACATCGTTGAACGCAAACAGCGCGGTGAACTCTTGACCTGTCGCGAGCAGCGCTCGCGTGACTTTGTAACCCAACTCTGGCGACGAAGATTCGCCTTCGAGCTGTCCCACGAGATCCTCCTTGATTTCGAGGTCTAATTCCTTGGCGACCACTTGCACTCCCTCCCATCGCACTTGGGTGTCGGAGCTGAACTGTTGTCCTTTGATGAAGGCAAATTTCCTGTGCCCGAGTTCCCTGAGATGCTCGATGGCTAGCCGCGAAGCGCACAAGTGGTCCAAGACAATGTTCGTTACGCCCTCAACTTTGCTGTGTCCGGAGACGGCAACAACCGGTATCCGAACACCCTTGCGGCAAGCGGTGTCCACCGCGATCAAGCCCTCGACGGCGCGCTGCTGAAGAAGGTGCGGATACTCCGCTATCAAATCGGGCCGGTGGCGGTGACTAACAACAAAATAAAAGTAGCCCTCCTCGAGCAGGTGATCTTCAATTCCAGAAAGCACCAGGGCCGCATACCCCTCGCTGATTTCGGGCACTACCACACCGACTGTAAAACTTCGTTGCGCGCGAAGTGACCGGGCCATGAAGTTCGGGCGATAGTTCAGCTCTCGGGCAGCTTTGCGGATGCGCTCTTGCGTTCGGTGGGGAATCGATTTTGCCGCGGGAGAACCGTTAATGACCAGAGAGACGGTGGCCGGCGACAGGCCGAGGTGCTCCGCCAGGAATTTTTGACTGACGGACGGCGCGGAATCCGTTCCGCGCGGCCGAGAAGGCGCAACCGTTTTCGACCGGGCCATGGGGTGTTAGTGGGCGGTAGTGTGGCATACACAGCAAAGGCGAGCAAGAGGCAAATCGATATTGTGCGGACTTTTTTCAACCAAACTTGCGAAATTCCGAGATCGCGGAAGTATGAAAAATCGATTTATTAATGGCTAGTTCTAGTACGACATATTCCTATTTTCTTACATTCCACTTGACACGATTGCCCGGCCGGGTGTCTGATTCTCGATAGGGGTGGGATAAATCGATTTATTGAATCTGTTTTTCCCATATTTCCACAGATCGATCTGAGGTGATGCCATGCGTGTGAAAGTTCTTCTTGTTGTTCTTCTGTCTCTTTGCGCCGTTTCCGCCTACGCACAATACCGAGCTTCGATTCAAGGGGTGGTGACGGACCCGCAAGGAGCTGTGGTATCGGGGGCCACCATTACGCTAAAGAATCTGGAAACGAACCAGACGCTAACAGTCACCACGGATGAGAACGGGATTTACAATTTTAATGCGCTTCCTCCTAGCAAGTACTCCCTCACTGCCGAGATGGCGGGCTTCAAGAAGAAGGTTCTCGAAAATGTAGGGTTCATCGCGGAGCAAGCGAACGCTTTGAATATCCAGCTTGAAGTTGGGCAAGTCACCGAAAGCATCACGGTGAGCGGTGATTCGACTCCCCTAATGGATACGGAAACCGCCTCCGTCACCGGCACCGTCTCCGGCAACGAAATTCAACATATGCCTTCGTTCGGGCGCGATGTCTTCCAACTGCTGCAGTTGGCGCCGGGGGTCTTCGGCGACGGCGCCCAAGGAAGTGGCGGTGGCAGTCAACAGCTTCCCGGCACACAGGGCCCCGGGGGGACCGGCGGCAATACCGGTATTTTTGCCACCGAAAACGGTCCGCAAGTTCTAGCCAGTGGCGGCCAGTATGAAAACAACGGCATCACGATCGACGGTATCAGCACTGCGAGCGCCGTCTGGGGTGGAACTACGATCATTACGCCGTCTGAAGATTCCGTTGAGAGCGTAAAAGTAGTCTCCACCGGCTATGATGCGGAAAATGGACGGTTCAGTGGCGCCCAGGTTCAGGTCACTTCCAAGAGCGGCACCAATCAGTTCCACGGCAGTCTCTTCCTTGATGCTCACCGTCCGGGCCTGAATGCCTTTCAGCGGTTCAATGGCTCCGGCAATAGCGTGTTGAGAGACGAAAACAGGTTTAATCAGTTCGGTGGCAGCGTCGGCGGCCCGATTTGGAAGAATAAGATTTTCTTCTTCTTCGCCTATGAGACTGTCCGCAACCCCAACTCCAGCAGCACCGGCAATGGATGGTACGAGACCCCAGCTTTCGCCGCCCTAGCACCTTCCGGAAGCATTGCCGCGAAGTACCTTAGCTTCCCTGGTTCAGGGGTCGTCAGCACGGGAATCAATAATTCCACTTGCGCCGATGCCGGCCTGACGGAAGGGGTAAACTGCCGAACGATTCCGGGCCAGGGGCTGAATATTGGCACGCCTTTGACGACCGGCTTGGGTACGCAGGACATGGGTTGGACGAGTCCCACCAACCCCGGCACCGGCGGCGACGGCAAAGGGGGTGCTAACAATCTAGGCACCGTGGCCGACATCGCGAATTTCCAAACCGCTAGCTCGAACACCTCATCGAAGGCCCAGTACAGCGGCCGCCTCGATTGGGATGTCACCCTCAAGGATCGTATCGGCTTTACGATCTACTACGTTCCGCAGTCAGCCAGTTTCCTTAACGGCGGAGCCCGGGCCTATAACTTTTTCCACCATACGCAAATCAATGAAGCGTTCACTGCCATCTGGAACCACACGTTCTCGTCCACGTTCCTGAATGAAGCCCGCGTGAATGCCGCTGGATGGCGCTGGAATGAAGTCAGCTCCAACCCACAGTCGCCGGTTGGGCTTCCTTCTGACACCATAGGTAACCTTGGAAACATAGGCGCGCCAAATTCTTTTGGACCTAATGTCGGAAGCATCTTGAATCAGTGGACTTACACTTTCAAGGATGTGGCCACCAAGATTTACGGACGCCACTCCCTTAAGTTTGGCGGCGAAGTCACACGCCTCTTTTACTTGAACGACTGCGCCGGTTGCGGGGTGCCAAACTACAACTTCTTCAACATGTGGGACTTCCTCAACGATGCGCCGCACAACGAAGGGGGAGGCTTCAATCCCTTTACCGGGATACCGACTACGCTTCGCCAGGACGACCGCGAAAACATCTGGGGCCTGTTTGCCCAGGACGATTACAAACTGCGCTCCAACCTGACCCTCAATCTCGGCCTCCGCTGGTCGTACTTTGGTCCGCTCTCCTCCAAAGAGGGCAACATGTTCGTGGCCATCCCAGGCGCAGGGTCGAGTTACCTGACTGGCCTGACGGTTCGAAAGGGAAATTCCTGGAATCCGCAGAAGGGGAACTTTGGGCCCCAGATCGGTCTGGCCTGGAGCCCGACCTCGCTGTTCGGCCATCAGTTCCAGAACCGCTTGGTGATTCGCGGCGGTTATGGGCTGAACTACAACCAGGAAGAAATCGCTATTTCGGCCAATATTGCAGGAAATCCCGGGTTGGTGGTGTTTCCGAACTTGAGCCAGAACACACCGGCGGCCACGAGCTGCGCGCAGCCGCTGCCAAACTGCGGCATTATATATGCCGTTTCCTCAGATGTGCATAACCTTAACGGCTATCCAGCGAATCCGAGCGCGACTTTGAGCTTCGGCCCGAATGGACTACCCACATCCGGCCAAGTCAATGTCAGCATCTTCCCCCGCGACCTGCCGACTATGCTTACCCATCACTACTCGGTGGATGCCCAATACGATCTGGGTCACCAGTTGGTAGCCTCGCTGGGATATCTGGGGAGCTTGTCGCGCAACATCTATTTTCACGAAAACCCGAACGCCGTCCCCGCAGCATCGGGCTTCGCCCTGAACCCACAGATCGGCGGTGGGGACTATTGGGGCGTGAACGGCCGCGGGAACTACAACGCTCTGCTGGCTGAACTGAAGCATCAGTTCTCGCACCAGTTCATGGCCGATGCTCAATTCACCTGGGCCAAGAGCATGGATACCAGCTCCGCGCCTTACTCGGAGCAGGACTACCCGTATGACGTCAGCCTGAATTACGGACGCTCTGATTACAACGTTGGCAAGGCGTTCAAGCTCTATGGCATGTGGCAGCCGGTCTTCTTCCACGGCAGCAGGGGTTGGATGGAAAAGATCGCTGGCGGCTGGTCGGTCAGCGGCATCTTTAATATTCACTCAGGATTCCCCTGGAGTCCGGTGGTGAATTTTGGAGGAAGCGGAAGCCTCTATTGCGGAACTTGCGGTTATACGCAACTGCTCCCGGCTGCCTATTTAGGCGGCGCGGGCAGCAGCACCAGCAACGATCAATTCAAGACGGGTTCGAACTATCCCAATGGCGGCGCGGCGTATTTCTCGACGCCAACGTTCACGCCATTCAGCGGCAGCAACTTTGGATCCGCGCTTCCCCAGACCGGCATACGTCGCAACACGCTCAACGGCCCCGGATACAAGGACGTGGATATGACGCTGGCCAAGGCCTTTGGTCTGCCCAAAGCGCCTGTACTCGGCGAGAGCGCCAGGGTTGAGTTCCGAATGGATGCTTACAACCTGTTCAACAATTTGAACTTCAACCCAACCAGCATCGTGAACGACATTAACGCCACGGGCTTCGGACGGGCTACGTCTGCCCTGGGTGCCCGCACCGTCACGTTGTCAGCTCGCTTCAGCTTCTAACCCTTCCGGAGGCGCTCTTAACCCCGGCGCCTCCGTTTGTAAAAAGTGGCAGCCTGCCAACGAGTTCCCCACACCCCGGGAAGCTTTCTCGTTGGCAGACTCCCACAGACACAGCTCGAGTGCTCATGAGGTTAGAGAGGCCTTATGAAGACGGTCCGTCTTTGCTTTGCCCTGTCCACCATTCTGCTTCTGCGCACGCCCTCACTTGAATCTGCGCCGCGAGAGGACCCGCCCCCCGCGGCACAAGAGATCACCGTGGATGCCAGCGCGCCCGCGCATCCGTTTCCGCACTTCTGGGAAGAAATGTTTGGTTCGGGGCGCGCCATCCTGAGCCTGCGCGAGAGTTACCGCAACGACCTCGGAGAGACCAGGCGGATCACCGGATTCGAATACGTGCGCTTCCACGCTATTTTTCACGATGAAACAGGCTTTTACGACGAGGACAAGGACGGCAATCCCGTTTACAACTTCTCCTACGTGGACCAGATCTACGACGGATTGCTGCAAAATCATGTCCGCCCGTTTATCGAGCTGAGCTTTATGCCGAAGAAACTTGCTTCGGATCCCAACGCGCTCCATGCCTTCTGGTACAAGCAAAACGTTGCGCCGCCCAAGGATTGGAATAAATGGGAGCAGCTGATCGAGGCATTCACGCGCCATCTCGTCAAGCGCTACGGCGTTGACGAAGTTGCGCAGTGGTACTTCGAGGTCTGGAACGAGCCCAACCTCGATTTCTGGGCGGGCAACCCGAAAGAAACTACCTACTACGAGCTCTACGACCGCGCCGCGCGCGCCGTCAAGCGCGTGAGTTCGCGTTTTCGCGTCGGCGGGCCGGCCACCGCGCAGGCCGCTTGGGTGGATCGCTTCCTGGCGCACTGCAAAGAAAAGAACGTTCCTGTGGATTTTGCCTCAACGCACGTCTATGGCAATGACAAGGCCGAGGATGTCTTCGGTACGCATGAAAACATTCCACGCACACAGATGGTCTGCCGCGCGGTCAAAAAAGTTCACGACCAGATCGCCGCATCCGCTTACCCGCAAATGCCGCTCATCTGGAGCGAGTTCAACGCCAGCTATATGAACGAACCCGCCGTGACGGACACCGCCTTCATGGGACCGTGGATGGCCGACACGATCCGGCAGTGCGACGGCCTTACTCAAATGATGAGTTATTGGACGTTTTCAGATGTTTTTGAAGAACAGGGCGTAGTGAAAACGCCGTTTTATGGAGGATTCGGGTTGCTTGCAGAGAGCAGCGTTCCGAAGGCGGCTTATAACGACTTTGCGCTCCTCCACCGGCTCGGTGACACGCGTCTTGAAGTGAACTCGGAGACCGCGCTGGTAACCCGGCGCAAGGATGGCTCGCTCGCGATAGCCGCGTGGAGTCTTTTTCTGCCGGAAGAAACCGGCTCCCCGCGAACTATCACGGTTCACTTCAAGGGCCTCGGTAACCCCCACTCCGCTCGGATCACCATCGTGGACGGTGAACATGGCTCCCCGCTTCCTGCGTGGGACAAAATGGGGCGTCCAGCCAATCCGACCATGGCCCAAATCAAGGTACTGCGCCAAGCCGGAGCCCTTCCTTCTTCGCGAGAGCAAAACCTCACCAACGGAGCATTGACCCTTACACTGGCGCCCCATGCGTTGGCCTTGATTGAAGTCAGCAAGTAGCATCCAGCACGAGCTCAGCCGGGTTGAAATCCGGCCAGGTTCATACCATTTTGCGCGACCGGGTCTTTCATGAAGGTGTTCCAAACGAACTGCGTGCGCTGATTTTCGGCCATCAAAACGGAAATCCCCAGATCAATCCCGATGACATCGGCGTCGTACCAGCCCGTAAGCGGATTAAAGGCATCCACATAGCCGTAACGCTGCCAGGCTTGCGGATAGTGCCCGCGGATCCATCGCAGCACGCGAATGGTGTCTGAAAAATCGAATGGCAGCGAACCCGCCGCGGCGCACGGCACGATGCTGCCGTCTACGGGTCCAATCGGCGTTCCCTGCGCCGACGGGCCTCCCCACGCAACGTAGCCCTTCTGCGAATCCGAAGCGCTTACTCCCCAAAGATCCGCGCTGTAGTCCGAAAATTGTCCGGCAAGGGAAATACAAAACAGCCGGTGCGCCTGCATTGCCTTGACCGAATTCTCGAAATAGTTTGCGAAGGCATCCTTCTTGCCTTGGAAGTCGAACCAAGCGTGCGAATACTGATGCACGAATAGCGGGTCCGAACCGGAGATGTAGGACAGCCCTTGATACTGGATCGTTGGCCGCGACCATGCCGACCAACTGGACGCGGGAATTGGAAATGTTGGCGAGGCCATCGCCACGAGGTACAGCATCATGAGTTCGCAATAGGCGTTCCATCGCGCTGAGAGAAAGCCGGTCTCCGGTTTCCAGCCCATGGAAAGGGTGGTGCCGCCATTGAGCATCCAGGCAAAATTCACGTTGTTGTAAATCCGGGTGGCCAATCCGGGGATTTGCGGATCTTGGGAAAAATGCTGCCGGCACATCAGCACGCCGCAGAGCAGGATAGCGGTATCAATCGAGGAGACCTCGGAATTGAATGCGCGCGCGCCGGAGGTCATGTCCACAAAGTGATAGAGGAACCCGTTCATTCCACTCGGCTGCAATCGGTTCAACACAAAGTTGAGGGTCGTTTGCACACGCGCCGCGATGGCGGCGCTCGATTGGTAGCCGCGTTGATCGCCGATGCACAGCGCGGTCAACCCGAAGCCCGTCGAGGCAATACTCGATATGGTTCGGGTGTCATTGCCGGTCGCAAACGCGCGATCCTTCACTTGTCCGGTCGTGGGGTCGGCCTGCTCCCAGAAAAAAAGGAAAGCCGCCTTCTCCAATTCCTCAAGCAGCTGGTCGTCTGTTCCGGCGTATCCGGCTCCCGGTGGTGTGGGAGAGTGTGATGGTCGTCCGCTACCGCACCCGATAGGAAAAAACGGAACGCTGGGTAATGAAGAAATGGCCACGAACCGGCCAAGGTGCGTCAGCAGTTGGCGCCTAGTGAAGTCGTGTTTCAATGTTCCCTTGCTTTCCTGCGGGCATCCCGGGCCCGCAAAGATGCGGAGTTCTCCGCACAACTCAGCCCCTAATCCTACCGAACGCCGGGAGCAAAGAAAACACGGATTTGCGGGTCAGAGCGGAGATAAAGCGATTTACTAGGCACTTGTAATGGAGGCAGCCTACTCAGCCGTGTAGGTGATCTCCAGGCGATGAATGAGGAAACAAGATAGAACAAGAATCGCGATGGTAAGGCAGAGCAAGCCGAGGACGGCAATCCATGGAGCGACGGGTTCGGCAACGATCGTGAAAATAGCCAGGGGGCCAGTGAGGGGCAGACTAACAGGGCAGAGATGCTTCAGATAGAAAGTGACGCTGAGCCGCTGGGCCCAGGCAGGAAAGATTGGAGCGATCACTTCCCATCCCATAATTACAACTCCGGGGACGATCGGGTTTTTGAAGAGCAGACTGAGGGCGAGAAACACGGCGCCATAGCCGAGACAAGCGAGAGCCGTCACCAGGAGATAGGAACCCAACTGGGCGAGGCCCGGTCCGTCAAAAACATAGGATTTGCCGGCTGCGCCAAAGCGAGCATACGTGAGGCAAAAGCAAGCAAGGACCGCCGTTTCGAAAAGTGCAATGGCCACGACCGCGCCGGCAAAAAACTTTCCCACCACCAGGACTTCTCTGCGAACCGGGACGAGAAATTGATAATGAAGAGTGCGCTCAACCATTTCGCCGCGGAATAGCCACGTAAAGATCCCCATGCAAGCGAAGAAAGTGCCCAGCCGGAAATAGTAGAGCTGGACGATTCCCGCGAGGACATCTGTATCGGCCTCGATTTGGTCCACGTCGAGGTTATGCCTGCCGACCATCAGGTGGATCAGGATGAGGAGAACCGGAATAAAAGCGAGCAGATAGATCCAAACCCTGCGCCGCAGGTTCCGGCTAACTTCGTTGCGCACCAAGATGGAGATCTGGCTTCCATAGAGCCGCCAGGGTTGTTCCTTCGACCAGTTTTGGGCCCGCGCGACTAAATCTTGAAAACTCATGCCTGGCCGCCATCCGATCCGATGAGATATTGGTAGATGGAGTTGACGTCGTCGTCGGCGGGCGCGACGGCATCGACTTCGACGAACCCGCCGGAAACGATCTTGTTCAGCAAAAGATAGAACTGCTCGGCATCGCGCGTACGCACCAGAACGCTTTGGCCGTCGCTCAGAATTTTGGCCTCCACGACGTGATCGAGCTCGAAGGCCGCGGCCGCCAACCGCGAGGCATTCGAACAACGCACAAGAATCTGCATGGGGTGATCGCGGACTTCCCTGCGAACTTCGCGAATCTGTCCTTCGGCCACGACGTAGCCGCTGCTCATCAACACCACGCGGTCGGAGATGCGATCGACTTCCTCCAAAATATGGCTGGAAATGATGACGTGCATGCCTTGCTTGGCAATCGCTTGGAAGAGCGCGATGGATTCCGAGCGGGCCATGGGATCAAGCCCGTTGAGCGGTTCATCGAGAACCAGCACGGACGGATGATGGGCAATGGCTTGAGCGAGGCGAATACGCTGGCGCATCCCTTTGCTATAGCCCGCCACCTTGCGGCGTGCTACTTGGCCCATGCCAGCGCGCTCCAGGGCTTCATTGGTGAGCTTCGCGGCCTGGTCGGCGCCAAAACCATGAAGGCGCAGCGGCCAATAGATGAAGTCGTAGCCATTCGTGCCAGGAGGGAAGGAGTCAAACTGCGTGCAGAAGCCGACTTGCCGGAAGAACTCGATGGGTTGTTGCGGCGTAAGGCCGAGGACGTAAATTGCCCCGCGCGAAGGCCGGATCAGGCCAGTCATCAAGTTCATCAGCGTGGTCTTGCCCGAGCCGTTGGGGCCGACGAGGCTGGTAATCCCCGGCTCGAGAGAGAAGTTCACCTTGTTCACGCCGAGTACTTCGCCGTAAAACTTGGAGACATTCTCGAAAACAATTTGGCGAGAGTCCGGGGTCATCCGCGCACCGTCTCGCGGGCGCGCAAGCGCGCATTGAGAATGACGAGCGAAAGCAAGCAGACCAGAATCAGGACGCCCCAGGCGGCGGGAACCGGAATCTCGTCCCAAGCGCGGCCCACCAGTCCTTCTCGTTCACGAAATGCTTTTACCAGGATAAGCCGGAACATATAAGAGAAATTCAGGAGCATGCCCCACTTGCTGCCCATGATGACGTTGAACATCTCGCCAAGGCCGGTCGGCACGTAGAACAAAATGAAGGTCACCCCGGTAGCCACAATTCGCAACTTAACCCACGCCGACACTGCCAGGGAAAGGAGGGAAAGCATCAGGATCCAAATCGCGGAGCACAACACGATGGGAACGACCATCCAGAGGTGCGACCAGATCCAGCCGTCCATGGCCAGCCCCGACTGCAGGCTGAATAAGAGCAAGCAGGGAACCCAGGTGACAGCCGAGAGCAGTAAGCCCAGCACGGCTAGCTTTCCAAGAACATAGTCGGCGCGGCTGAACGGGCGGCTCAGAAAGAGTGGAAGCGCGCCGTTGCTCAAATCTCCAGCGATCAAAACGGGGCCAACCCAGCAGTTCAACAGAAAGGCGGCTTGTGTCTGGGAGAGCATCATGAAGACGAAGTATTGGCTCTCCACTTTGAAAAAATCCGCGGATCGAAGTTGCATGAGTAATTGCAGGGTGTGGTTGTTGGCGACGAAGATGTAGCCGGCAAAAAACAGGCAGGGAACGATGCAAAGAACCAAGAGGATAACGAAGAAGCGGGATTTGAAAAGTTCGGCGAAGGCATACTTGGTGAGGACAAAAAAGCGCGACCATCCAGCCGTGAGCGATCCGCTGTAGGAATTGTATCTGCGCTTATATACGGCCATCCGGCGCTCCCGTTTGTTCCATGGCGTTGAGGAATATGTCTTCGAGCGAATCGCGGCGGTGATTCATCCGGCGAATCTGGACGCCGCGGTCCGCCGCGACTTTGAAGACCTCCCGGATTTCGACGCCGTCCGGCATGACCACCTTGATGCGGCCGTTGGTGAAAACCGCGCATTCGCAACCGAGGCCCTCAAGCGTGGACGTAAATGATGCCTCGGCGCCAATCGTTTCCAATTCGAGAAACTTGCGATTGGCGCGCCGTTCCTCGACGAGGTTGCAAATGGAAGCAATCTGCCCGTTCCGCAAGATCAGCACTTCATCGCAGGTTTCTTCGACGTCGCGCAGAAGATGCGATGAAAGCAGAAGACAAATATCACTGGCCTCGCGGATCTCGCGAATCAGTTCGATCAAGCGCTTGCGCGCCGGCGGATCCATGCCATTCGTGGGCTCGTCGAGAATGAGGACCTTGGGGCCGTGTGCGATCGCCTGGGCAAGCTTGGCCAGTTGTTTCATGCCGAGAGAATACGTTCCGACAGGGCGATAACGCGCTTCGCCCAATCCCACATAGACGAAAGCTTCGTGCGCGCGCTCCATCGCTTGATCGGCGGGAAGACCGGAAACCTCCGCCATGTAGCGAACAAAGCGGACCCCGGACATTTTTGAAATGAAGGCGTCGTTCTCGGGCATGTATCCGACAAGAGATCGAAGCGCTTTGCCGCTGGTGTGGGCGTCGAGCCCGAGAACCCGGGTGCTCCCTTTGGATGGAGAGTGAAAGCCCAACAGCGTGTTGATGAGCGTGGACTTGCCGGCGCCATTGGGCCCGAGCAGCCCAATGGCGCGACTCTTCAAAACCCCTGTCAGGCCATGAAGGATCGTCCTGCCGCCGAGTTGTACTTCGAGCCCATTGAGCTCGATGGTTGGGTTCATCATCTACCAAGCATTACGGATGAGCTTGGCGCGAAGTTCCATGATCCGACAAACCCAATAAGTGGATCAAGGTGGGAAGGCCTGGATTCAGGTCAAAGAGTTTGGCGCTGCTGGCCACTTCGATGCGATCACTTTCCCCATAAGCGCAGAACACGCTGGGCTTG
>Ga0210402_10001216_pt1 | contig 26685 bp, 20 predicted proteins | sample IncBWC7MmetaG_FD_161055 | JGI IMG/M metagenome (GOLD analysis project Ga0210402, IMG submission 161055) | Forest soil microbial communities from Barre Woods Harvard Forest LTER site, Petersham, Massachusetts, United States - Inc-BW-C-7-M | ecosystem: Environmental > Terrestrial > Soil >... | reverse complement strand
AAAATCCGGCGCGGCATCTCCCAGGCCGACCAAATGCTCTGGCCGCGGCATCACCGAAACCGTTGCGCTGGCTCCGTGATACCGGAACCCGCTCAGCGCCAGCACGCCCGACCATGCCGCCATGGCCCGCGCATAGTGGTGGCCGCACTCGGCCTCGTCCCAGGGATTGCGCCGCTCGCCATCGTAGCGCGCGCGGACGCTGCGGATGCACTCCGTTCCCTCTGCCGTCATCCCCGCATACATCATGTGGCTGGCCGCCACGTATTCCAACCCGGTGAACACCTCGGCGTAATAAGGAAACGGGATGCGCGGCCGCCTGGCCTTGCCATAATCGCAAACCACCAGCGCCGCCTCATCGTTCAATGCGAAAGTGCGCTGCACCGTGTCGTGCTCTGCCAGCGTGCGTTTGTAATTGTAGCGGTAGATGGATTGCAGCGTCTTGCGCACGTTGGCCGGCGAAACCAGTGCGCCCAGCCCGGCCACCTCCGCCAGATACTGGCCTACCAGTTGATCCACCAGGCAACCGCCGCCCACCTGATATTGCGGATTCTCGGTTTCCTCCGACCCCATGGTGCTCATCAAGGAGGGCGCGATCTTGCTCTTCTCGGTTCCGCGAATCTGCTGCACGTAGTATTCGCCGTTGAACAGGTTGGCGTCCGTCCACTGCCGGCCGCTCTCGAACAGCCTTCGATATTCGGCCGCCGCGCCGTCATCGCCGGCCGCCCGCGCCATCTCTTCGCCCGCGCGCAGAGCACCCAGATAATAGATGCCGCACATCGGGTTCGGTCCGTAAAACTCCACATCGTAGGTGTTGTGCTGCACGCCTTCCAGCACACCATCGCGGTCGGCGTCCCAACCGCCGGGCACCCAGGCGAACTCCAGGGCTTTTTTCACGCGCGGCCAGATTCCGCGCAGCCATTCGGTATCGCCCGAGAGCGACCAATCCAGGTAGGCGTGCATGATCTGTCCCATCTGCCCATCGGCGGCGGCGAAGCCCGAGCGTTGTTTGCCCGGCGGCAGCATCTGGCGGAAGTGGATGGCGCCGGCGTCGTCCAGATCGTACCCGAACGAGGCCGCCCGCAGCGAGCGCGCGAAACTCGGAAACAGGAACGGCGTGGAGGTCTCGTAGTTCCAGACGTGCGTGCAGCTTCCGTAACAGCAGCCCAATTTGTCGTTCACACCCTCGAACGCGTGGAACTCGCCATCAGCGGTGCGGAACGTGGTAGTGCTCACCAGGGTGGAAAGGTTCGCGCCGGCCGCTTCTTTCACCGCGCCCGGCAGCGTGCTCTCCCGCAACGCCGCTGCGAAGGCACGGGTCTGCTTCTCGAGGCGCGGCAGATTTTGAGCAGTGTAGTCAGCCGCCTCCCAGGCGCCGGCGAAACGCTTCGTATAGTAGTTGCCGATCACGATATCTTCGTCGCCCTTGGGAGCAGTCCAGCCGCAGCGCCGCGGCGTGCGGTTCGGAAAATGCCATGCCAGCAGGAACGTGTAGTCGCCGGCTGCTCCGGGTGCGATGGTGCGTTGCAGACAGAGCGCGCCCACTGTGTTGCGCTCGGCAGGTTCCGGCCCCAGTTCGCCATCGTCGCTGAAATCGTCCCAGAAGAGCATGGGCGAATTCCACCACCGGCCTTTCTCCCATCCGCGCAGCCAAGTCACGTGGCTCGCGCCCGCACCCCCACCCCCGCCCTCACCCGCGCCCAGCAGACACAGGGCGAAACTGCCTTGCAGGGGATCCGCCTCAGGCAAATCCGGACTGGTCATGAGCAGGCCTTCGATGTTCGCCGTCTTGCGATGTTCGTTGGTGCGCGTATCGGCCGGCGTGCGGCCGGTGGGGTTGTCAATGGACCAGGCGATCGCTACCTTGGCGGCCACCGTCCCAGGGTTGGTGACGCGGTACCGCAGGATGGCGACCGGCAAACCGGAATCGTCCGGTTCGTGCGGAATGAACGGCGTGAAGGCAACCAGCGAGACGCGGACGGGCAGCGCGCTGTCATGAAAATCGACGCGGGCCAGCGGAAACTCACCGGTGAATGTCGATGAGGCAAGCCGCACCAGGCCGGGCGCGTTGTTCGATCCCAGACCGCTCGAGCCTTCATAAGGCGGTTGAAATCGCGATTCCAGCACCCGCGCCACGGACTTTCCGTTGCCGGCCTTGGCCCAGATACTGGGGAAGGCGTAGGAGGGCGCCGCACCCTTGTCGGGTTTGTTGAACATCTCCCAATCGCGAAGTTGCCCACGCCCGCCCAAGCTGACGGCGCCCGCAGCCACGCCGCCCAGCGGAAAAGCGATCATCTTGAGTTGCCGTCCGGTGAAAACACGGGGATAGGCAATGTCGGGCGCTGCCAGGGGCTTTACCGCCGCCGTTGCCGTTGGCTTTGCCGCCGACTGGGCTGTAGACTGGGGCGATCCATCCACTTGGGTGGCCACTTGGGTGGCGCCCGCCGCCAGGGCCACCTGTTGGAGAAAAGCCCGCCGTCCGGAACCGCTCCGTTTGCTCATGGAATATAGTTATCACAGCGCATCGGCATTCGCGCAAGGGTGAGGGTCCCGGGGGTGCTTAACCGCATTGGGGGAACCGCCCTGTGAGCACGTTTCTGCGGGGCAGTCTGTTAGTCTGTTTCGCATGAGCGCCGGGCGCACAGAGGGAAGGATGAAAGTCGCCCGTGCCGCTATCTGGGGCTGCTTGGCAAGCTGCGGCGGATTGGCAATCCGCCCGCCGGGAGTTGGCGCGCAGCCGAACCTCCACAAGCGACTTTCGAGAGTGCGGCGGATTGGCAATCCGCCTCGGCGATGCGGCAGCGAGCGGCCGTATGCGCGGAGTTTGCGCAAGCTCCCGGTAGGCGGATTACCAATCCGCCGCAGGTTAGCAACCTGCCCCACATTTCGGCTTGACAAACCGCCGCCGATTCAGAATCTCGCCCCCCAAAGGCTGTGACTGCACTTCACACCTGTGGCCTGCTAAACTCGTTGTTGCTGCTCCGAAGATCCGCTAAACTAATGGCTTACCGTCTCCTGGAAACGGCTGGTCCGAGTGAAACTGTATCCCGTGAATCAACGTCATTGTAACCGCGCGGAGTGGAAAGGTATGTTTGCATGAAGGTTCTCAGGCGTGTGCGCCTGGTCGTAGTGTCGGCCTGTCTTTGCGCTTCGTTCTTGGGTACATGGAGTCGCCCAATCGCAGCGCAGGCCCCCCAGCAGCAGCCCCCCGCCGGTTCTCCGCCCGCGGGACAGGCTCCGGTTCAACAACCGGCGGCTCAACCACCGGCTCAACCAGCGGGGGCTCAGCAGCCGCCTCCTCCGCAAAAGAAAAACCCCTTCGAATCCATCCCGGAGGAACAAAAGCCAGCGGCCCAACCGGCGAAACCCACGCCTCCACCAGCGGGGTCGCCATCCACCCCCCAGGGCCAGCGGCCCCAGATCGAAGCGCCCAAACCGCTGACCACCGTTCAGACTCCCAACGGCGAGGCCATCGAGGCTTTCGAATTCCGGGGCGCCAAACGGGTTCCGCAAGACACCCTAAAAGCCCTGATCATTTCCAAGCCTGGCGATAATTTCAATGAAGAAACGCTGCGGCGCGACTTCATGCTGCTGTGGAATACCGGCCGCTTCGACGATATCCGGCTGGAAACCGAACCCGGCCGTACCGGCCTGATTGTGCGTTTTGTGGTGACCGAACGGCGTGTCATCCGGTCCATCGAGTACCCGGGCGCGAAATCGGTCACGGTGTCGGAAATTCTGGACCGGTTCAAAGAGCGCAAGGTCGGCTTGTCGGTGGAATCGCAGTACGACCCTAACAAGGTGCAGCGCGCGGCTGTCGTGCTCAAGGAATTCCTCTCCGAGCGCGGCCGCCAGTACGCCACCGTGGATCCGCAGATCGAGCAGATCCCGCCGTCCTCGCTGAAAGTTTCGTTCGTGGTAGATGAGGGCCCCAAGGTCAAGGTGGGCAACATCATTATCGAAAACAACAAGGCCTTCAACAGCCGTTGGGTGATCCGGCAGATGAAGAATACTCATCCCATCGGCATTCCCTATGGGCTCTGGTTTGAGGATCTATTCGCCAAAACCTACGATAGCGCCAAGCTGGAAGAAGATAAGGAACGCGTCCGGCAGGCCTACCAGGACAAAGGCTACTTCCAGGCCAAGACTCTGGAAGAGACCGTCGATATCGAACACAAGGGTGGGCATGGATGGCGGCTCCCGCTGATCAAGCCCAATAATCCGGGGATTCAAGCCGATATCACGCTGCCGGTGGAAGAGGGAAGGCTGTACCACCTGCACGCCATGAATTTCATCGGCGTCAAGCTGTTCCGCACGCCCGAGGTGTTGATGCGGCCCCTGTTCGGCATGGGCATAGGCGATGTTTTCTCCACCGACAAGCTGCGCAAAGGCATCGAAAACATGCGCAAGCTGTACGGCAAGTTCGGATTCATCGATTTCGTCCCTGAACCCAATTTCGATATCGTCCCCAATTCCGACCAGATCGATCTGACTCTCACCGCCGACGAAGGAAAGCAATTCTTCATCCGCCGCATCGATTTCTCAGGCAATACCACCACCCGCGACAAAGTCATCCGCCGCGAGGTGATGCTGGATGAAGGCGACATGTTCAATACCGAACTTTGGGACCTCAGCATTCTGCGGCTGAACCAGCTTGGCTACTTCGAAATGCTGAAGAAGGAAGACGCCGCCGATATCCGACGCAACCCGCAGTCCAACACGGTGGACATCACGCTCAAGGTCAAAGAGCGCGGCAAGAACTCGATTGGCCTGAACGGCGGCGTTTCGGGAATCGCCGGCAGCTTCGTGGGCTTCAACTACTCCACCAACAACTTCCTGGGGCTGGGCGAAACCCTGTCGCTGCAGTCGCAGCTTGGCACCCGCATGCGCGATGTCACGCTGGGTTTCACGGAGCCTTACTTCCTGGATCGCCCGCTGCAGCTCGGCTTCTCGGTCTACCTGCGCCGGTTCAATTTCGACCAGGGCCGCGAAGCCTCGATTCTGTCGGGGACCAACCTCATCCCGCTCTACAACCAGCTCGGTTCGCAGAACCTGCTGAACTACACACAGAACAGCCGGGGCGCGACAACTTCCGCCAGCTACCCCATCAAGCGCAGCTTCGCCCGGCTGGGGCTCACGTACGGTTTCGACATCTCCGACGTGGTTACCCAGACCACGGCCGCGCAAAGCTATTTCCAGTACATCAATTTCAGCGGCGTGGCCGGGCCGAATTCGCTAACGGGAATCAAGACCAGCCACATCGTGCCGTCCTATTCGTATAACACCGTGAACCATCCGATTACGCCCACGGGCGGGCGCAGCGTGTTCCTCTCGGTCGATTTTGCGGGCAGTGTTTTGGGCGGCAACGTCAACACCATCCGGCCGGCCATAGACCTGAAGTATTTCAAGCCGGCCCCGTGGCACCGGAGCCACATCCTGGCCTTCCACTGGCTAGGCCAGATGGTTACGGGCTACGGCGGAAAGTTCGTTCCTCCGTTCTCCCGCACCTACATAGGCGGCGAGCAGGATGTCCGCGGTTTCGAGATTTGGGGCATCACGCCGATCGCGTTCGTGGCTTCGTCTTCCAGTGTCAACGTGCTCAATGACAATGGAACGCCGCGAACCCAAAAGGTGGTCAGCAATGGTGTGGTGACGACCCAGAACGTCACCATGACGGTTCCCACCTACCAATTAATTACGCCCGGCGGCGACGCGCAGTCCGTGGGCAACTTCGAATACCGCATACCTATCTTCGGGCCGGTGAACCTGGCAATCTTCGCCGACGGGGGCATCAACAAGATCTTGCGTTCGCAACAACTCACTATGGACCCCAGCCGCGTCCAGGGGCTGAACGATCAGTTCCCCCAGGCCGGTTTCGACGGCCGGGTGCTGATCGCGCCCGGAACCCAGAAGTTCAGGGCCTCCACAGGTCTGGAATTGCAAGTGATGCTACCGGTGGTGAACGCGCCCTTCCGGCTGTACTTTGCCTACAATCCTTCGGTGGTCCGCGAGTACATCCAGCCGCCCGTGGTGGCGGACCGCTCGTTCTTCCCGAACAACAACACGTTCGCCAGCGCCGTGACCACTTTCGGACAGGCGTATCCATTCTTCGAAAAGCGGACGCTGTTCAAATTTACAATTGGCAGGACGTTCTGAGCGGCGGCGAGCCAAATCTGACCGGTTAGTGCGCCAATACGCCGCGCCAATATGATAGTATTTTCACACTTAGGAGTTTTCAGCTTGAAGATGAATTTGCTTGTATTTCCCTCACTGGCTCTGACGTTCGCCGCGCTGGCGAATGGCCAGGCCACCACACCCACGAAGGTCGCGATCATCCACGTTCAGAACGCCATTCTGAGCACCAAGGATGGGCAAAAGGCCGCCACCGACCTGCAGGGCACCTTCGCTCCCAAGAAGGCCGAGCTGGATAAGAGGCAGCAGGATCTTGCCGCGCTGCAGGACCAGTTGAAGAAGGGCAGCGCCACCATGAGCGACGACGCGAAAACCAAGCTCATGCGCGATATTGACGCCGGCACGACCAGGCTGAACCGCGAGACCCAGGACGCGCAGGCCGATTTGGACGAAGCTCAGGGCAAGCTGATGCAGGAACTGGGCAACAAGATGATGGCAATCGTCGAAAAATACGCCACGCAGAACGCCTTCGCTCTGGTCCTGGACGTCAGCAACCCGCAGACACCCGTGCTGTGGGCGGCCTCTTCGGTGGACATCACCAACGACATCGTGAAACTGTACGATCAGGCCAACCCGGCCGGGTCTACCACAGCCAAGCCGGCCACTCCGGGGACGGCCAGACCGGCCGCGCCGCCGCCGGTGACGAAGACCGCTCCCCCGCCAGCCCAGAAGAAACAATAGCACTCGGTTTACTGCGGTACAATGCGGGCATGAGAACTCTCATGAGGCTTTGTTTCGCGCTGGTTCTTGCCTCCGGACTTTACGCACAGTCGCGCGGTGGGGTGAGCCAAGGCGGCGTGACACCAACCGTGACCGGTAGTTTCGGCAGTGTGGTCTTTCCGGGCGGTACTCCAGCGACCTCTCCCGGCGTCACTCGCGGGTTCGGCGGCGTAGTGAATCCGGGTGGCGGCGGCCCGCATCTGATCGTTCCGGGGGGCGTAGTTCCGAGTTTCGCCCGGCCGGCAACCGGCAGGCAGCGTACGGCGCCCGTGACCACGTACGCATATCCGGTTTATTACGGCTACGGCGGCAACTACGGCAATGGATATGATGCCTACACGGCGGAGCAGGGTGGGGGCGCCGGTGTCAACCCCCAGCAGCAACCGAACGTCACCGTGGTGATGCCTCCTCAGCAGCCGGTTACACCGATCATTATCAACGTCGGCCCCGGCGGCGGACAGTACACCACAACCACGGAACGCCAGCAGGGCGTGTACGGACCGGGGTATGAGCCGGCATATCAGCCCACGTCCCAATCGGCCGTTCCAGAACCGGAGCCAACCGACGAGCCCCAGCGCTTCCTGATCGCCTTCAAGGACCACACGATTTATTCGGCCGTGGCCTATTGGGTGGACGGCGACACGCTGCACTATTTCACCTCGGGCAACACTCACAACCAGGTATCGGTTTCCCTGGTGGACCGTCCGCTAACCGAGCGCCTGAACAAGGAATCCGGCGCGGCATTCAAGATTCCGGCGAAGTAACACCGGAGACAGACAGATGCAAATCCTGGTCGAGCTGCCCGACGATATTGCCATGCCATTGCCATTCATTCTGATGGTGGCAGATGCTGGCCGTGGAAGCTCTCGAAGCGCTGGCGGTTGAGGCCTACCGCTCACGGACGATGACACAGTTCGAGGTCGGTAAATTGCTGGGCCTTTCCCGAATTCAAACCGAAGACTTCCTGGCCCGCCACGTCGATCTTTACGACTACGCAACGGCGGAACTGGAGGCCGAAGCCGACCTGCTGCACAGGCTGCACCGCTAGCCGGGCCTTGAGCCGAGGGCGGCGCGCTCGTTGAAACTGACGACTTACCTGGTCTTATAACTCGCCCAGCTTACTCAGAACCAGCCGATAGTCCGCATCTTTCAACCGGAAGCCATTCATGCGCATGGCGTCCAGCTTGTCCCACACGTTCGGGATCCAGCCGCGAGCCTTCGCCTCTGCGTAAAGCATGGGGGTGCGCGTAACGGGAATTCCGAGGCTGCGTGCGTAGCGAATGGCTCGGTGATCATCCATGAGGAGTGCGCCGGCCCCAGACTCCTGAGCCAGCACAATAGCCTCGGACTCACCGGTACCTAAGAGTTGCCTGGCGGCGATTTGCGTCGAGCGATTTGAATCCAGGACCGCTTGCACGCGAAGGAAGACGCCGCGAGCGGCCCTGACTTGGCCCATCACTGCGTAACCTTCGCCCTGCTCGACGACCTCGCGGTAGACGGCCCGCGGAATCAATACCATCTCATACAGCTCCTGGAGAAACTGGAAATCCGAGAGGGCCGCAAGATAAACCAGGGAGAACTGTCGGCGACCACCACCATCGGCATCAGCCGGCTTTGGGGGTGTAGCGGAGTCGGATATCGTCGATCTGCCGGAAGTCGTCCGGGTCAAGTTCGACCAGGAAACCGACGCCTCGCTCCCGCAGGAGGTCGAGAAACTGGAGTCGGGTCAAGCCGGCAAACTCCGCCGCAGCTCCGGCCGAGAGTTTTCCCTCCGCATATAGATGGATGACGATTTCAGTCCGGCAAAGGTTGCTGAGATCACCCGCTGGGATCTGATCCAAAAGCTCGGGCGGAAGGTCGACGTTGATTTCCAACTTCACGACGGCGCCTCCTGAACAGCTTCATTGTACCGTAGTGAGGAAAGCTGACGCCCCGCCCCCGCAGGAGGTCGAGAAACTGGAGTCGGGTCAAGTCTGCGAGTCATACCGAATCGGGGTTGGGCCGACCGCTTTCCAGACCTCGGTTTCCAGATCTGGGTTTCCAGACCGGGTTTCCAGACCTGGGGAGTCTGCGGCTTTCGCGGCGACCCGACCCTTTGAATTTGAACTGCGTCCCACCAGCCGGGAGCCCAAACGAGGCTCGACTAGAGCGCTTCTTCGGGTCGACCATGTGGCAGTCCGCGCGAAAGCGCCCACTCCAGCCGTAAGCAAAAAGCCGATGCCCACGGTTTCCCCGTGCGATTTTTCGGGCACCCGGCCGTGTGCTACTTTCGGAATAGCCATGGTCAAATTTCTCGTCGGTATAGTCACCGGAGTCGCACTGGTTTTCCTCACCATTGTTCTTTTGTTCTTCGCAGCCCTGCGGTTCCGCGAGAAGCCGCCGCAGATTGCCGACAACTCGGTGCTGGTGCTGCGCCTGGAAGGCGGGATTCCCGAGAAACCGCCCGTGGAGTTGCCGTCATTCCTCTCCGGCGACCGGGCTCCCGTTACCGTCTCCAGCGTCTGGATGTCCTTGAAGAAGGCCGCGGCCGACTCTCACATCAAAGCCGTCGCGCTGGAGCCGGAAGGCCTCTCCGCCGGCTGGGCCAAACTCGAGGAACTGCGTCTGGATATCGAGCAGTTCCGCAAATCCGGCAAGCCGGTATTCGCCTACCTGCGCACCCCCAGCGCGCGCGAATACTACCTGGCCACCGCCGCCGACCGCGTGTATCTCGGGCCTGCCGACCAGATGTACCTCAAGGGCCTGCGCGCCGAGATGATGTATTTCAAGAAGAGCCTGGACAAACTCGGGGTTGAAATTGAGGTGGAACACGCCGGCAAGTACAAGGACTTCGGCGATATGTTCAGCCGCACGGACATGAGCCCGGAAACCCGCGAAGTGATGTCGAGCGTGGTGGATGACCTGTACGGCAACATGGTGGACCGCATCGCGGCGGGGCGGAAAAAGTCGCCGGAAGAGGTTCGCGCCATCATCGACCGGGGCCCGTTCACCGCGTCTCAGGCCCTCAATGCCGGGCTGGTGGACGAACTGCGATTTCCGGACCAGATGTGGGGCGAACTCAAAGACCGCCTGAAATCGGGCGAGTTGGTCAAGGTGGGGCTCGACAAGTACACCAAGGTGCCACTCGATGCCGTGGGCCTGGAGGGCAAGAGCCGCGTCGCGCTGGTGATCGGGGAAGGCGACATCGTCCGCGGCAGCGCGTCGGACGACGGTTCCGCCGAGAACGGCCTCACCTCTTACGGCTTCGTCAAGATCCTCCGCCAGGTGGGCAGCGACTCGCTGATCAAGGCTGTAATCGTGCGCATCGATTCGCCCGGCGGCGAGGTGGTGGCCTCCGACGAGATGTGGCGCGAGATGAACCTACTGAGCAAGAAGAAGCCCACCGTGATTTCCATGTCCGACGCGGCCGCCTCGGGCGGATACTACATGGCCATGACTGGCGACCCGATTGTGGCCTACCCCGGCACCCTTACGGGCTCGATCGGCGTAGTATTCGGCAAGCCCAACCTGCACGGCCTCTACGATAAACTGGGCGTCACCAAGGACGCCATTCAACGCGGCACTCACGCCGGCATCGACTCCGATTACAAGGCGCTGACGCCTGACGAGCGCCAGATGCTGCGGGCCGGGATCGACGAAAGCTATAAGGACTTCGTCACCAAGGTGGCCGACGCCCGCCACCGCAAGTTCGACCAGATTGAACCCTTGGCGCAGGGCCGCGTCTGGATGGGCGACCAGGCCAAAGCCAGGGGACTGGTGGATGAGGTGGGCGGCCTGGACACCGCGGTCGATCTGGTTAAGAAAAAGGCTAACATTCCGGCCGGCGAAAGGGTCACCCTGGTGACCTACCCGGGGCGGCGCAATTTCCTCGACATCCTGATGCGCAAGTCGCAGATGGACGGTGATCTCGAGACGGCCATGCTAGAGGCCAGACTGGCGGAGGTTTTCGGCCGCATGCCTTTCCGCGCGTGGCTGAAGGGCGGCTACCTGCGCATCATGCCGTACTGGGTGGATGTGCGGTGAGATGAATCGTCCGCCGGCCAGCCCGTTGCTTCAGTCTGGGTTTCGGTCTGGCCCGCAGCGGCGCAGGTGAACTCGGTCAAAAAGGTCTTCCTGATCGTCTTGGAGAACCACAACTGGTCCACCATCCTGCCTATAATGTATTGATATTTAGAGAACGCTTATCCAGGCAATAAGCTAAGATTCTCGGCGGCGTCGTTGACAAGGAGAGGTCGAGGACGACGACGAGAAAACAGCACACCCCGTATTTCAAAGCACTGCTGGCCTCGACCGCTGCACGGCCGTGGACGGAACCGCATTCTGCCCACAGGCGCGCGGCAGGATGCTGTATCATTGAGTCTCTAAAGTTACTCAACGGAGGTCTCCATGCGATCTTTCCTGGTCCCGTTACTCCTCCTGGTGCTGCCTGCGCCGGGACTGTCACAGCAGCAGGCCCGCGGCTACTACCGGTTCCCGGCGATTTATGGGCCGCGCATTGTTTTTACCTCCGAAGGGGATCTCTGGGAAGTACCGATTGAGGGTGGGACGGCACGCCGGTTGACGACGCATCCTGGGGAAGAGACGCGCGCGGCGTTTTCGCCCGACGGGAAGACGATCGCGTTTTCGGCGAACTACGAAGGGCCCACCGAGGTCTATTCCATGCCGGCAACCGGGGGGCTGCCCACGCGCCGCAGCTTTGAGGGAAACGCCGGCGTGGTGGGCTGGACACCCGATGGCAGGATTCTCTACGCCACCCGGCGCTATTCGACGCTGCCGGACACGCAACTGGCGACTATCGATTCGGACAACCGCGTGGCACTGGTTCCGCTGAGCCAGGCTGCCCAGGGGAGCTACGACAGCACCGGGGCGACTCTCTTCTTCACCCGCCAGCCCTTTCAGGGCAGCTACGCGAAGCGATACCAGGGCGGCACGGCGCCGAATATCTGGAAGTACACCGCGGGCCGCGAAGCCGCGCCGCTGACCGCGGATTTTGCCGGCACCAGCAAGGATGCGATGTGGTGGAACGGCAGGGTCTATTTTCTTTCCGACCGTGACGGGACGATGAACCTGTGGTCCATGGATGAGAACGGGAAGAACCTGAAGCAGCTTACCAGACACCAGGGCTTTGACTTGAAAAACCCAGCGCTGTCGCAAGGCCGCATCGTTTACCAGATGGGCGCGGATCTCCGTCTCTACGAGATTGGTTCGGGCACGGACCGGGCGATCCCGATTGAAGTCGCCAGCGATTTCGATCATCTGCGGGAACGCTGGATCAAGAGCCCGAACGACTACCAGACTTCCGCGCATCTATCGCCGGATGGCACTAGCGTGGTGCTTACGTCGCGCGGACGAGCGTTCGTTGCGCCCTTGAAGGGCCGGTTCGTGGACGTGTCGGCGCACAAGCCCGGGCGGTACCGGGATGCCTGGTTTATGCCTGACGGCAAGAACCTGCTGCTGCTTTCGACGGAGAGCGGAGAGGTGGAGTTTTGGAAGGTCCCAGCCAATGGGACCGGCGTGGGCGAACGGATGACGAACGACGGGAAAGTGCTCCGCTGGGAGGGCGTTCCGTCTCCCGACGGGAAGTGGGTCGCTCACCAGGACAAAGATAACCAACTCTGGCTGCTGGATACGGCCACTAAGACACAGAAGCGGATTAAGACTGTGGAAGCCTATTTCAATTCCGGCCCGCCGTTCGAAAACGTGCGCTGGTCGCCGGACAGCCGGTGGCTCACTTTCGCACAGGGGGCGCCGAACACGCTTTCGCAGATCGTGCTGTACAACGTGGAGACGGGCGTTTTCACGCCGATCACAACCGACAGGTACGACAGCCACTGGGCCTGCTGGAGTGCCGATGGCAAGTGGATTTATTTCGTCTCCGACCGCGCCTTGAAATCGACGGTTCCCGCGCCGTGGGGCTCCCGCCAGCCCGAGCCGTTTTTCGACCGGGCCGATAAGATATACATGCTGGCGCTGCAAAAGGACCAGCGATCTCCATTCGACCCACCCGACGAGTTGCATCCCGAAAAGAAGGACGACCCGCCGAAACCCGCGGGCGATGCTACCAAGCCGGCGGGCGATGCCCCCAAGCCGGCGGGTGACGCCCCCAAGGCGCCGGAAACCAAAGTGGATACCAAGGTGGAAATCGAGCTGGACGGAATTGCGGCGCGGATTCAGGAAGTCGCGGTTCCTTCGGGCAATTACTCCGGCCTTGCGGTTGCGGGAAAACGGATCTGTTGGCTGGACCACTCGCCGGAGCCGCCGAAGAACGCGCTGCAGTGCCTGGACATCGCCAACAAGGGCGACAAGCCGGATACATTGATGGAAGGCGCGAGCGATTTCGAAGTATCGGCCGACGGCAAGAAGATCCTGATCCGCAAGCAGAACGACTTGCTGATTGTGGATGCCGCGGCGAAGGGCGCCGGCCTGAAGGACCCGAAGACGCTGGCGGACAGCCAGGTGGATCTGAAGAACTGGACGTTCTCCGTGATCCCGAGCGACGAGTTCCGCGAGGGATTCCTGGATGCCTGGCGGCTGCACCGCGACTACTTCTACGACCGGAACATGCATGGTGTGAACTGGACGGCGATGCGCGATAAGTACGGAGAGCTGGTTGGCCGGGTACACGACCGGGCGGAACTCAGCGACCTGATCGCAGGGATGGTCAGTGAACTGTCCGCGCTGCACGCGTCCGTAAGGGGAGGAGATCTGCGCACCGGGCCGGACCAGATTCCCCTGGCGGCGCTGGGGGCTCTGCTGGTTCGACAGCGGGAGGCGGGAGGCTACCTGGTGCGGCACATCTATCAATCCGATCCGGACCGGCCGGACCGGAAGTCTCCCCTGGCAAAGCCCGGCGTGGAGATTGGCGACGGTGACGTGCTGCTGGCGGTTAACGGCCGCGATTTGCTGTCGGTCAACGATCCGGCCGAACTGCTGCGGAACCAGGCGGACAAGCAGGTGCTCCTGCGGGTGCGGCCAAAAGACAAGACTGAGCCGCGGGACGTGGTGGTGAAGCCGATCACGATGGCACGGGAGGCCGATCTGCGTTACGCGGAGTGGGAATATACGCGCCGGCTGGCCGTGGAGCAGGCATCAGGCGGGAAGATGGGCTATGTGCATCTGCGCGCCATGGGGCCGAACGATATCAACCAATGGATGGAGGAATACATCCCGGTGTTTACGCGCGAAGGCCTGATTGTGGATGTAAGGCATAACGGGGGCGGCAATATCGATAGCTGGATTCTGGACAGGCTGTTGCGCAAGGCGTGGATGTTTTGGCAGTCGCGCGGGGGCACGCCGTACGGGAACATGCAGCAGGCGTTCCGCGGCCACATGGTGGTGCTGTGCGACGAATGGACCGGTTCGGACGGCGAGGCTTTCGTGGAAGGATTCCGGCGCCTGGGATTGGGAAAAGCGATTGGGACGCGCACCTGGGGGGGGCAGATCTGGCTCACCGGAAGCAACGTCTTGGCGGACCGTGGAGTGGCGACGGCGGCGGAGAACGGGGTGTTTGGGCCGGAAGGCAAGTGGCTGATAGAGGGCCACGGCGTGGACCCGGATACCGTGGTGGATAATCTTCCGCATGCGACGTTCGAGGGCAAGGACGCGCAGTTGGAAGCGGCGGTGGAGCATTTGAAGAAACTGCTTCGAGAGAAACCGATCCAGCAGCCGGAGGTGCCGAAGTATCCGGATAAGTCGTGGAAGAGCGGGACAGGGACGGGAGTGAAGAGCACGAACCAGTAGTCTGGCGGCCGGGGGAGTGGCTAGCCCTTGACGAGAGCTAGACCCCAATACGGTTCATTTAACGAGTGCATCCCCCATTTCCCACGTCGGCTTTGGGGCCACTCACGATAAGCCCGGCTCGTCTGCAAGTGGGCGGACGCTGGTGAAGACTAGCTACTTTCTGGCTCAAAGAGTTGAACTGAGGGCCTTCCGAATTAGTCATCTCCGATTTCTCGGAATCCCTTTCAGCTTCGAGTCCCGCTCGGCTCCGGATGCTCACATGGTGAAGGCCCGTTACGCAAATCAGCAGGGATGCCCTCAGGTCCGCTATTATGTTTAGGATGAGGGCTGATCAATCTGCTCCTGGCAGATGCGGCCCCCCATCGGGTTCCTGCGGTTCCGGGGGGATTGGGAGAACAGCAAGTCTTAACACCTATGTTCTGGCACCGCCCCCTCATCCTCCTGCTGCTATTCTTGGCTTCGGCCTGGCCCGCATCGGCGCAGGTGAACTCGGTCAAAAAGGTCTTCCTGATCGTCTTGGAGAACCACAACTGGTCCACCATCCTGAAAGACCCGAGCACAACTTATATCAAGGGCCTGCTGCCCAAGGCATCGTATGCCAAACAGTATTTCACTCCGCCCCGCCTTCACCCCAGCGAGCCGAACTACCTCTGGCTGGAGACGGGAATGAGGTTAAGCAAAACCGACAGTCCACCGTCCAAAGACCATCATCTCTCCAACGTCCCGCACTTGGCCGCGCTTCTGGACGCCGCCGGCAAGTTCTGGAAGACGTACCAGGAAGACATCGATGGAAAAACCTGTCCGCTCGCCAGCGTCAGGAACTACGTGCCGAAGCACAATCCGTTCGTCTTCTTCGACGATGTCACCGAGGGCCTGAAGAAGGATTCCGCGAAGTGCATCAGCCATGTCCGGCCAATGGGGGAACTCGCCGCCGATCTAGCCGCGAACCGCGTGGCCGACTACAATTTCATCACGCCGAACCTGTGCCACGACATGCATAACGATTGCGGCAAGCTGAAGATCCGCTCGGGTGACGAATGGCTCAGGCAAAACGTGCCGGCCATTCTGGCCTCGCAAGCTTACAGCCAGGGCGCGCTCTTCATCACCTGGGACGAAGGCGACGAGTTCATGTTCTTCGCCAAAGACGGACCCGTTGGCCTGATCCTGCTCTCGCCTTTTGCCAAGGGCGACGGCTACTCCAACTCGCGGCACTACACGCACAGCTCACTGCTCAAGACCTTGCAGGATATTTTCGGCGTCCAGCCGTACCTGGGCGATGCCGCGAAGGCCGAGAGCCTAAGCGACCTGTTCCGCCCAAACCGCCCGAACTGAACCCGCCGAACTGAACCCGAATGTTCCACAACCCTCGCCTCAACCGCCTCTTCGCCGCCGATGGCAGGTGCTTCGATCTGGCCCTCGACCATGGCGTCTTCCGCAACCCCGCGTTTCTCGCCGGCATCGAGGATCTGCCCGCCGCCGTCGCCACCGCCGTGGATGCCGGGCCCGACGCCATCCAACTGGGCGCCGGGCAGGCTCACCTGTTGCAATCGGTTGCCTGCCAACCAGTCGCCAGTCAACCGGTCGCTGCCCAACCGGTCGCCGGCCAACTGGTCGTCTCCAAACACAGGCCCGCGCTGGTGCTGCGCATCGATGTCGCCAATGTTTACGGCGACCACCTGCCCGCTCAGCTCTTTTGCTTAACCCTCGGCAGGGCGGTGGAGCAGGCTGTCCGTGCCGACGCCGCGGCGGTGGTGCTCAACCTCTTCGAAGCTCCCGGCCAGACCGACCTGTACCGCCAGTGCCTGGCCAACATCGCCGCCGTCAAACCCGAATGCGAGCGCTTCGGCATGCCGCTGATGATCGAGCCGCTGGCGCTCGAACCCGGCGCCTGCGGCAACTACGAAAGCTCCGGCGACGCCACCCGCATCGTCACCCTGGTCCGCCAGGCCGTGGAATTGGGCGCCGACCTCATCAAGTGCGACCCGCCCGCGAAGTCAGCCGATTTTCACCGCGCCGTGGAGGCCGCCTCCGGCCGCCCCGTGCTGGCCCGCGGCGGGGGACGCATACCGGAAGAGACGGTCTTCCTGCGCACCCGCGAGCTGATGCAACAAGGCGCCCGCGGTATCGTCTATGGCCGCAACATCATCCAGCACCCCCGCCCCAGGCAAATGACGCGGGCGCTCATGGCCATCGTGCACCAGGGCGCCGGCGTACCCGAAGCCATGGCCATCCTGAACGGCTGATCGCGCACCGGGCCCACTCACCGGGTACACTATAAGAAGAGAGGCATCGGGTGCATCAGCACGCTCACAGTCACGATCACGGTACCGGCAGCATTCTAAAGTGGTCGCTGGCCGCGACGGCTCTCTTCGCGATTGTCGAAGTAGTCGCCGGCATTCAGGCCCACTCCATGGCGCTGATTTCCGACGCCGGCCATAACTTCACCGACGCTTTGGCCCTGCTGCTGACCTGGCTCGGCTTCTACCTGCAATCCAAGCCGGCCAACGAGTTCAAGACCTATGGCTATCACCGCGCCAGCGTGCTTGCGGCCTTTGTCAACGCCCTTACGCTGGTGGCGCTCTCGGGCTGGATCCTGTACGAATCCGTGGCGCGTTTGCGCCATCCCCAACCGGTAAATGAACTCGTCATGATCGCGGTAGCCGCCCTCGGCCTGCTGGTTAACGGCGGTATCGTACTGGTGCTGCGTGTCGCCAGCCGCAACGATCTCAACGTGCGCAGCGCCTTCATCCACATGCTGGGCGACGCGCTGGGCACGGTGGCCATCATTGGCGGCGCCGTTGCCATCCGCTACACCGGCTGGCAGCGAGTGGACCCGGCGCTCTCCATCGTGATTGGCGTGCTGATTGTCTGGAGCGCCTGGGACATCATCCGCGAGTCGCTCAACATTCTGCTCGAAGGCCTGCCCCGCGGCATCCGTCTCCGGGACGTTGGTTCGGCCATGCAGGCCATCGAAGGCGTCCTGGGCGTCCACGATCTGCACATCTGGAGCCTGGGTTCCAGCACGCACGCACTAAGCTGCCATGTGCTGATTGAAGACGTGCCGCCCTCCGCCAGCGACTGCATCCTGCGCAGCCTGAACGGCATGCTCTCCGACACCTTCCACATTTCGCATACCACGGTTCAGTTCGAGCACATGAGCTGCGCGATTTCCGAGACCGGCTGCGCGATTCCGGTGCAGGAAACGCATGAGCACCATCATCATTGACGCGATACCGCTTGCTAACGCGCGCGGCTCTGATCCGAGCCACGACCGTGAGGGAGTGGCGATCCCCGCTTGCAGACGCGCGCGGCTCTGATCCGAGCCACGACCGTGAGGGAGTGGTGATACCCGCTTGCTGACGCGCGCGGCTTTGATCGGTGCTACGAGAATCCTCGCTTGTCTGGCCTGAGCTGTTGACAAGTCCTTGACATCGCCCTGACAACCGCCCCGTCCGGTTGCCGCACCATGAGCTTAGGAGTTCGGTGGGTACGCCAAACGGGCCATCGAAATCGCGCAAAAGGAGTTACAAATAATAGTGAGATCAACCACCGCCCTGACTACGCTCGCTTTGGCCCTGTGCAGCTTTGCAACGGCGCAAACCGTTCCTCAGTTTTCAACTTTTCAATCCGTGCCGTCGGGGTTGGAAGCCAGTTCTCCGACCTTCCCAGCCGTCGGGGACTTCAACTAAGATGGTCTTCCCGATGTCGCCGTAGGGGACACCGCGACCGAAACCGTAAATATTCTTTTGGGGGACGGCAGCGGCGGGTTCCAGACACCGTGCCTCTTTGCGGCAGGAACGAATCCGCAATGCGTAGCGGTAGGCGACTTCAACGGCGCCGGAAAGCTGGATGTGGTGATTCCTCAAAGAAGGTCATCCAGGTGGAAGCGACCAGTTTGCCATCGCCGTTGAAGTCGCCTATAGCCGCCGGATACGCGCTGGCAGGAGCAATGGCCAGGCCCGTAGCCGCTTTTCCCGGCCATCGTAGAATCGCCCACCAGAGCGATCCGCACCGGTGGCAGCGGCGTCCGCGGGGTCTGGGCCATGGCACTGCCCATCAGTGGGAAGGCGAACAGGGGAAAACGGAACCTCTTTGGCATGGAACGCTCCTTACGTAAACAGCATTGGCAGTTGCTCCTCGACCCGCACATGCGTCCCGATGCTGTCGAGCACCAGGCGCGCGGGAATCTGAGCCAGTTCCTTTGGTTCCACCTTGTGCAGCCCTCCCCCGTAGACCCGGCCTTCGGAGAGAAGCTGCGCCGGGGTGATGCGCTGCAGCGCCTCAAACACGCGCACATGAAGCTCGGGATGCGCTTTCAGGGCAGCACGCAAGGGGCCTATCGGGTAGAGCATCAGGTAGACGTTGTGCGCGGTCGCCTGGGAGCGGTTCCAAATGAAGCGGAACGGATGCTTGCCATTGCGGGAGCGGCCCATGTAAGTGCAGAGGAACGGCGCGGGCGGGCGCTGTTCCTGCGAATACCACGGCGCGCGGCGGCTGGTCAGATACGCCTCGTGAGTCTTCCGCGCCTTGCCGTTTTGGATGTATTCGTAGAAACGCGGCCAGGTGGCCTTGATACGTTCTTCCGGCTCGCTGCAATCGAGCAGGTAAATGCGCGGCGATACGTCGGGAGCGCCGCCTGGCAGGGCATCGACGATGTCGCCGGTCAGGTGGCGCGGGCCTGGCAGGATTGGCTTCATGAACTGGCGAGGAATGTGCCAGTGGTTGATGCTTTCTTCGGTGAGGATGAAAAAGGTGTTGGAGCCGGTCGCAAGGCCACGCTTGATCGCGAATAAATCCCCCAGGGTCAGCTCACCCGTCTCGCTCAGTGTAGTGGTGGCCGGGAACTGCGTCCATTTGCGTGACCGGCGCAGGGTCTCAAGCGGTACCTGCGCGTCCGTCCGCGGTTGCTCAATCGGCCCTGCAAATGAGAACCGGGCGGTATGACCTGCCGGGGGTCGCGATTTGCGGAACACCACGACGGCGGAGGATACCAGGGCATCCGTGAACTGCACGTCCGTCGGGCAAAAGCGGTGAATGTGCAGAAGCGTCACGTGCTCGGTGAGGTAACGGCGCAGAGTGACGCCGTAATTCACGTCCATGAATTCCGAGGGGACAAGCCATATGGCAAGCCCCTGCTCCTCCATCCAGTCATGGCACAGCAGCAGAAAATAGCAGTACAGCCCAGCCAGGCCGCTGATATCGAGATGCAGCGAGCTTGCGAGCCGCGCTTTCAGGCGATCCTTTTCCGCTGCTGGCAAATGGTGATGCCGGACATACGGTGGATTGGTGAGCACGAGGTTGAACGGCTGCGCCGGGGGGCGCTGCTTCGTGAAGTCGCCCTGGACGACATGAAGCCCCTGCCCTTCCCACAATTCCGCGGCGGTTTGCGCGAACAACGGGTCAAGCTCGATGCCGGTAGCGGCGGCGATGTGTTGCTGGCCAAACGCCTGTGACACCGCCGAGAAAAAAGAGCCGGTGCCGATGGCGGGATCGAGGAAGCATACTGGATTCTCGCCCATCACCGCATGTGCATACCGGGCAAGACTGAGCGCCAACACGGGCGGCGTTGCGAACTGTCCCCATTTGTTGCGCTCCGGTGCGGTCTTGAGGCTATCGAGGCGTGTCTGCTCCTGCTGGCGGCGGTCCTCGATGCTGTGTGGCGCGATGATTTCCGCCGCCTTGATTTCCGCCGCTTTGATTTCCGCCGCTTTGATTTCCATAGATACCGTCAGAATCCGAGTTGATCGAGATCCTCGATACGATGCTCCCAGATCCAGTCTATTCCTTCAGCGGCCTCGTAACCGAGATAAGCCGCATCGAAATACCCGCACAGAAACAGCACAAAGACCACCTGCTCCCCGTAGGTTGCTTTGAGCTGGTTGATTTTGATCGCCTCTTCCTTCCGGCGCTTGTTAACGTTCGTGAAATCTCCTGCGGACTTCGCTTCGATAAGCACCGGCAGATGCGGCATCCTGGCCCTCTTGGGCTGGATAACCGCGTCGACGGGGATTTTCACGGTCGTGGCCTCTGTCTTCGACGGCTTCACGAGGACGTTAAGGCGGAAAGAGAATGTGCCTGGCTCCATTTCGTCAAGCCTTGTGGCCGCGTGAGGTGCCTTCAGCTTGTAGCCGCGCTCGGTGAGATATTTCTCGATGAGCGCGAGTTGGCGTTTCTCCTGGGCGTTGCGCACAATCGGCTCGGCCACGGCACCGCAGAGACGGTCAGCCACAATGGTGGACGAGCGGTAGCGCTCCTCCTCCGAGGGACGGCGCTTTTCTGCAAGCCACGGGAAAATATCCACGTCCAGCATTCGCGAGAGGATGCGCGTAATCTTACGCAGGTGTTCTTCGAGCAGCTCCGGCGATAGCAGCTGGGGCAGTTTGCCCTCTTCGAGGCAGCCCACGAAGTTCCTGGTCGAATCGGCGAGGCCAATGAGCCGATCACGCGCCAATGGCGGGCACGTGGCCATTCGCAGCGTCGGTAGGATGCCTGGATTAGCCTTGATGACAGCGGTCTTGATGGTAGTGAGGTCTTTTGTGAGCGTGAGGCCCTGCTCTACACTTTCAATGGCCTTCTTTCGGGTGTTCCGGTACGCCTTCGGTGCGAACTTGATGAACCATTGATTGAACTGGTCAACCGAAGCGCGAGTGTCAGCCTTCCACAGATGCGGCTTATCGGCGTTGATGGGCATGGGCTAATGCAGATCGCGTCATGTATTGCAACCTTCGATTCTCGCGCATATACACGAGCGATGCACCGGCCGCCCATCGGTCGCTAAGCGGCTTCGCCGATGATGGAAGCGAAATCGGCGCAGCGATTGGAAGTCTAACGGCGGCCGGCGACATGGGCAGGCTCGGCGCCGCGCAGAATCGCCACGCTCGCTTCGTGACCCGGGTTGGCTTCGTTGTGCTTGCGCGCAAACATCCACGCGGGGGCGATTGATGTGTAAGCGCTCGTGGACCACATCCGGAGGCCATGAGACGCATCGCGACAGTAGGCGCGGTACGTCCTTTCGCGTCCGGGCGGCTCGGAACCGGATGCTCCGCCAAGGATCAGCAAGACGGCAACAGAGCCGAGGGACCAACGTGGCTTCATGAAAGGGCGCTCCTGATGGTTAGGATATCACTCGACCCGTCACAGCCATCGGCACTTCTCGCGAGCGTGACCTCTGAAAAATCTTCCGCAGCCGTCGGCAGCCGTCCCCCCCTACCGCACCGTCAGCGTGTACTCTCCCGCCGTCCGGCTCTGCGACCAGACCTGAATGTAGTAAGTTTGCCCGTCCTGCACCTCAATCGCATGCTTCAGGTTTCCGCCGGGGGTGCGGACATCCGGCCCGAAGCCGCTCGAACTTTTGTCGGGATTGAACGTACTCAGCGCCGGGATCAGCGTCGCCGAACGGTTGCGAATGTCGATCGTCACAATACCGCCGCGGGGCGCCACAAAGGAGTAGTAATCCGTATCGTCCGGGTCCATGATGTTGGCCTCGATGGGCTGTCCGGCGACGATCGTCTTGGCGTTGAAAATATCGTCGTTGGGCTCGTATGCATCGAATGCCTTCAATTGCCGCACCGTCAGCGTGTAATCGCCCGAAGTGATGCCATAACCGGAGACCACAAGGTAAAAAGTGGTGTTGGGCGGCGGCGAAAAGTATTGGATCAGCGTGGCGCCCGGTTGCCGCACCTCCTGGCCCCATTCGAGCATTCGCTGGTCCAGGTCGTACATCTTCAGCACGGGAGCCAGAGTCTTGGAACGTGCGGCGATCTCGACGGAAATCAGATCGCGCGGCGCCGGTGGTGTGTTGATGCGGAAATAGTCGCGGTCGTTGCCGCCCGCCGAGACGCTGCCCTCCACCGGACTGCCTACGGCGATCAGGTTGGCCAGCACGGCGCGGTCGTTGGGTTCGATTTCGCGGGTGACCGGATCGGCGTCCTGCGAGGTGAAGCCTTTCAGCCGGTTGAGATTGAATCGCACCGGCTGGTAATCGATATCGCGGGACAGCGCTTCCCGAAACGCGTTGATGGCCCGGGCGCGGTCGTTCAACTGAGCGTAGAGCACGCCCAGGTTATTGAAAATCACCGGAACCGCCACCTGCTTGGAGACTTCTTCCAGCACGGACACGGCGGCGCCGTAGTCCTGGGCCCCCACCCGGCTATTGGCCTGCTGTAGTTCCTGTTCCACTTCCGGCATCACGAAGACTTTGCCGTGAAAGCGGGTGTATTCCTCGGCCACGGTGGCAACGCTGGCAATATAACCAGCGGGGATTTTGGAGGACGCGGCGCCGCCAGTACTGGAAGCCCGCGGCGACCCCGTCAGCCAGGCGCCCACCACCACCGCGGCCAGGATCAAGCCGACCCACCAGTATCGTGCGATCGAAAAAACTCCGTATTCGGGATCGGAATTCGGTGGGCGGGCCATGAGTCCTCTTTCGTTGCTACAATCCTAATCTAAGCGTGAACGGCGCGGCAAATCGCGGAGGAGCAATGAAAGGGTCGATGTTGGTAGCGCTGGCATGCGGAGCGGCCCTCGCCGTGTGGCCGGCCGCCGATAAAAAGAAGAAGAAAGAAGAGGAGACCCAGACCCTGCAACTCCCCAGAGAGTTGCCCGGCGCCATCGTTGGCGAAACGCGCCGCCTCACGTTCCACGTCACGCCGCTCTCCGGCAAAGGCCTCCTCTCGGCCCAGATCCGGGATGCGCTCAAAGCCCTCATGCGGGAAGCCGGCGCCAACCAGGTCTTGAAGATCCGCGCCTTCACCGCCGGCTCGGGCGACCTGCGCCGGGTGCGCGATCTGGTAAGCGAAGTCTTCACCGACCGGAAGCAGGCCCTCCCGGTCCTCAGTCTCATTCAATCCGGTGGACTGCCGCTTGAGGGCGCGCAGGTGGTTTTGGAAGGCATCGCAGCCGGCAAGAAAGAGGTGAGCCCTTTCGGCCTGGTCTTCCTGTCCGCGGCCTCGGCAGTGTCGGCCAACCCGCTTGACCCCGTCGCGCCTCTGGCCGCCAAGTCCCTCGACAGTCTGAGCCAGGCCGTGAAGACCGCCGGCTCCGAACCGGCAGATGTGCTGCGCGTCACCTGTTTTCTGAGTTCGCTGGAAAACCTGGCTGCCACGCGCAAACTGGTGGAGACCGAATATCCGCGCACTGCGGCCAACTACGTGCAAACGCAGCGGGCTCCCAACCAGGCCCTGGCTGCCTGTGAGGCCGTGGCGCGGCTCAAAAAGAATCCTGGTACGCGCCTGGAGTTCATGAACGTGGAAGGCGCGCAGCCCGTGCCTGGCGAATCGCGGATTGCCCTGGTGGCGGCGCGGCAAGTGGTGCTCACCGGCACCCAGGTATCCTTCGGCTACCAGGAGCAGGACTCGCGCCTCGCCCTCGGCCGCCTGCAAAAGGCGTTGGAGAGCGTGGGGGCGGCCCCTTCCGACGTGGCTTTCGCGCATTACTACCCGCTATCCTACGGAATCGCCAACCAGGTCAGGAAACTCCGGACCAGCTTCTTCGATCAGGCCCACCCTCCGGCCGGATCCATGCTGCTGTTTGAGGGGCTGCCTTCCATGGACGCCGGTTTTGCGGTGGATGTGGTGGCGGTGAAGGAGTAGAATAGAACCAGCGCGTTATGTCCTTCCAACGCATAGTTCCGGCTTCCGCACTTTGCGGCCTTCTCTTGTGCCTGCCTGGTGTGTCCCAGCAACCCGTGTCCCAGCAACCGGCGTCCCAGCAACCGGCGTCCCAGCAACCGGCGTCCCAGCAACCGGTGTCCCAAACGGCGCCCCCGCCGCCTGCGGCCGAAGCGCCGAAACCGCAGGATGCCGACCCGCTCAAAACCTTCCGGTCGGGGGTCACCGAGGTAATCGTGCCGGTTACCGTGACCGACGACAAGGGCAGATTTGTCTCCAACCTGGCAGCTAAGGATTTCCGCGTCCTGGATGGCGGCCGGCCGCAGCGCATCACGTCGTTCAACCACAATGAAAAGCAGCCGATTGTGGTCGGGTTTCTGATCGATCTGAGCAACAGTTCCCGCATTCACTGGAAGACCTACCAGGACGCCATCCTGGAGTTGGTGTGGAACCTGCTGCCGGGCGACAAGCGCTACACCGGCTATTTGATTTCCTACTCCAACGAAGCCGAGTTGCTGGTGAATACCACCTGGGACTCGGACAAACTGGCCGACAAAGTCCGCAAGATGAAACCCGGCGGCGGCGCGGCTCTATACGACGCCATTTACATCGCCTGCACGCGGCGCGATCTGGTGAAGGGCGAACCCTACGAACCGCGGCGGGTGATCATCGTCGTCGGGGACGGCCACGACAGCGCCAGCAACAAGAGTTACGGTGAGGTCATCGAACTGGCGCAGCGCAATCTGGTGACTATCTATGCCGTCAGCACGCAGGCCTTCGGTTTTTCCAACGAATCCTCGGACGTGTTGGAGAATCTGACCAGGAAGACCGGCGGCCATGTGGAGTATCCGCTGAACGCGCTGTATAAGGATGTTTCCGGCTACCTTTCGAACCCCTCCGACGATGGCAACTACGCGCTCACCGTGGGCACCGGCGGGTACGCCGCGGAAATCTCCAATGGCATCATCAAGGCCGTTGGCGGCATCGGCGGGGAGATTACTACGCAATATATTCTGCGCTATTCGCCCGATCTGGATCCCGAGGCCAAACCGAAGCAGTTCCGGTCCATCAAGGTGGATATTCCGGGCCTGCCCAACGTGAAGATCAGTGCGCGCGATGGGTACTATCCGTTCGAAATGCCCGTGGCGGCGCCTGGGTCTCCGGGCACCAATTCGAACCGTCCATCCGACAAGAGATAGTATTTTCTTCCGCGCCACAGGATCGTGTTTCCAAAGAAGCCCGCGGCCCAGACCACAAATCCGATTACGTCCTGGATGGGCACCAGCCACCACAGCCGAACCGTGAGCCGGTCGCGGAGGACGTACCAGGCCGTGGCCCACGCCGCCGCCGCGCGGAACACCGCGGTTGCCGCCAGAACCGGCCACCATTCGGGTTTCGCCGCGCACAGCAGGATAGCCAGCGGCAGCGGGTTGGTGAAGACCTGGCCGATGTAGCCCCAGGGCCGCGACCGGCGCGTGCTGCGGCACCAGCGCAGCCGGTGTGTCAGATTGGCGGCGAAGCGCTGGGTGCCGATGCGGTGTTCAATGATGTAGGAACTGAGGATCACGCCATCGCCCCGTTCGGCGGCCAGTTTTCCCATCACGAAATCTTCGGCCAGGTAGTCCTTCACCGCATCGAAGCCGCCGATTCGCTGCAGCGTGGAGCGGCGCGCGGCGATAGTGGGGCCGAGCGCGAACTTGACGCCATCCAGCATGCGCGCCACCAGCACGCCACCGAGGAATTCGGTATTAAGCCCGATGGCTTCGAGCCTGGTCCACGGGCTGCGCCCGGGCACGGCACGGTAAGGACAGGTGGCCAGGCCGAGACGCGGGTCCTGAAACTCCGCGGCGAGCGTGGACAGCATCTCGCGCGTGACCCGGATGTCGCTATCGGCCATCACCAGCAGGTGGTAGCGCGCCGCCGCCAGCATGCAGTCCAGGCTGTAGACCTTGGCGTTGGGATAGGGCGGCTCGCCCGTGACCATGAGGCGCGACGGGATGGCGGGGTAACCGGCGCGTAGCCGTTCGACGACGGCGACCGCGGGATCTTCGGGGCTCCGCACGGCGAACAGGATTTCGAAGGCCGGGTAGTCCTGTTCGAAGAAACTGCGGAGGTTTTCTTCGAGCCCATCGTCGACGCCGGCCAGCGGCTTGAGGACACTGATGGGCACCGCCGTGTGGAGCGCCGGCGGGCGCACGCTGCGATAGCGCACGGCGGCGATGATGGTGAGGACGCAGTAGACCAGCGAACCCGTCACCAGAGCGAGGAGGAGCAGGGCGAGCACCGATTACATGGTGGCATATGGGCCGGTGAGCTGGGTTTTGTGGGGCAGGTTGTTAACCTGCGGCGGATTGGCAATCCGCCGTCGGCGTGGAGTTATGCGCCCGTGGCGGGCGAATGAACAATCCGTCGCACTCTCGAAAATAGC
>Ga0210402_10001215_pt1 | contig 26691 bp, 20 predicted proteins | sample IncBWC7MmetaG_FD_161055 | JGI IMG/M metagenome (GOLD analysis project Ga0210402, IMG submission 161055) | Forest soil microbial communities from Barre Woods Harvard Forest LTER site, Petersham, Massachusetts, United States - Inc-BW-C-7-M | ecosystem: Environmental > Terrestrial > Soil >... | reverse complement strand
CTCCGCCTATCGCGGTTTCCGTTTCGCCACAAACTGCCACTCTACAAAATAATCAGACTCAGCCGTTCACGGCGACGGTGCAGAACGATTCCCAAAACCAGGGTGTTATCTGGAGCCTTTCGGGGGCCGGCTGTTCAGGAGCAACTTGCGGTGGATTGAGCAACGTCACCTCAGCCTCGGTGACTTTCACCGCCCCTGCCAGCGTGCCAAGCCCGGCCACGGTCACCCTCACAGCGACATCGATGACCGATAATACTAAGATGGCCAACGCTACGATCACCGTCACAGCAATTGGCATCGCGGTTTCGATCACACCAGCGCGGGGTAGCCTGACGACGGCTCAGAGCCAGACCTTTGCAGCAACATTGACAAATGATATGCAAAACCAAGGTGTCAGCTGGACGGCAACTGGAACCAGCTGTACGGGAAGCTTGTGCGGAACGTTTACGAATATCACGACCACAAGCGCAACCTACAATCCTCCCGCGACGCCTGGTGTGTACTCGGTCACGGCGACGAGTGTAGCGGACATCACCAAGAGTGCGTCCGCGACCATTGGTGTCTCGGATGTGCAAGGTGTCTTCAGTTGGCACGGTACGGAATCCGATACGACTAGACAAGGAGTGAACCCGAAAGAATACTCGCTAAATTTGTCGAATGTGCGCGCCGTGACATTTGGGAAACTTTTCTCCTGCGCGGTGGACGGCTTTGTTTATGCCGAGCCGCTATATGTCGCGAACCTTGCGATTCCGGGCAAGGGTACTCACAACGTTGTGTACGTAGCCACGGAAAACGACAGCCTCTACGCGTTCGACGCTGACGATCCCTCATGCACATCGGTCTGGTCCACGAGAGCAATCAGCTTGCTCCCTGCGAATGAAGCCCATGTCACTGCTAGCGATGTCAGCTCTTCGAATATCGGGCCACTGGTGGGGATCACTGGCACCCCCGTCATCGACCCGAGTTCTAATACGTTGTACGTGGTAGCCACCTCCAAGAATTCGAGTACAAATACTTTCATCCAAAGATTACATGCTGTCGACATCTCAAACGGACAGGAGAAATTTGGCGGCCCGGTAATTATTTCGGCGCAGGTTCCAGGCCAGGGCACGGGAAACTCAGGAGGTATGATGTCGTTCAACCCGCAGACAAACAACCAGCGGCCTGGATTGTTGCTGCTCAATGGCGTCGTATACATCGCCTGGGCTTCTCACGACGACACTCCCATTTACGAGGGCTGGGTTATCGGATATAACGCGACAACGCTTCAGCAGGTTGCGGCGTTCACTCCCGATCCGGATGGTACGCTGAGTAGCGGCCAGGAGGGCGGGATCTGGATGAGCGGTGCGGCCCCGGCAGCGGATTCCGCCGGGAATATTTACCTTTCGGTTGGCAACGGGACATTCGACAACACGAGCAATACATTGCCGCCCGCCGCCCCCAACGACGATTTCGGTGACAGCGCACTAAAGTTGGTTCCTGCAGGGAATACTCTGACCGTGGCTGATTTTTATACGTCTCCCGATCAATCAAACCTCAATACTAATGATTACGACCTTGGAAGCGCTGGAATTGTCCTCTTCAGCTCAGGAGGCTCCTCATTTTTGCTGACTGCGGGTAAGGACGGGAATATCTATCTCTTGAACCAGAATCAGTTGGGAGGCTATAAGTCAGGGACGGGTGGACAGGATGCGGCACTTCAGAACTTCAACGTAATCAACCCGGAGGGTTTCCGGGGCTCCCCAGCATTTTTCAACAACACTGCTTATCTTGCGGGCCAGGACAGCCCGCTATTCGCAATTCCGTTCGACACCGTGCACAACGTGCTTGCGCTTCCTCCCTACCTAAATACTGAACAGTCCAACGAGACCTATGGAGGCTACGGCACGACTCCGGCAATCTCGGCGAAGGGTACGGCGAGCGGGATCGTCTGGGTGATCGACGTCGGGCCAGAAGCTGGAACGCCATCCGTCCACGCCGTTTTGCGTGCATATGATGCGACAAATCTAAAGAACCTCTTGTACGCCAGCCCGAGCAGCGGCTCGCAAGCAGCGGGGTTGGCAGTGAAGTTCACGGTGCCGACAGTGGCCAACGGCAAAGTCTATGTGGGCACACAGACCGAGCTTGATGTTTACGGGCTGCTGCCAAATTGAAGGCTTTGGCATGTCGGGGCCGGGTAGCCCAGCGGGGAGATCTAACCGCTCGTCTCGGCGAAAATCACATATACCTCTGGGCAGATTTTGGGGATCAGGTCAGCCCACTAGGATTCGAGTGAGGACCAACTGTCGCTGATATTGTTAGCCACTTGCCGCGACATACCTCTCGGCTTCGCAAATATTGAGGGTTTGAACCACGTCTCTGTAAGGCTAAACTTCTGTATTCAAAAGACTTGTCGAAGTTCGTTTTGCAATTTCGCCGTTTTGCAAACCGACGACTGAATCAGGTCCCTGTTCGGGTCTGCTTGCCTCTAAGAGAATGCAATCATGCCCTCGTGTACATTTAAACTGCGGATTATCTGCGCATGATGGCCGCGCTACTGGTCCAGCTTGCTGCCTTTTGTAGGCGCCCTGGCTCCCTGCCGCACGGTGATGTACCGCGCTCACCGCAACACACTTAGAGTGTGGTGAAAAGTGCTCTCCCTACTTATTTGCATCCGCTAGTCCTTAGGACAGCGAATGACGGACCTCTAGTTTGGGTAGCACCGGTTGGCCTAACCGCATCCGTTGCAAGCGTTCGAGCTGGCCTTGCGTTCGATCAATAGCTCGGTCGAGGCTCGCTTCGCGGCGGAGCAGGCGATCCAACCTCGGTGTTTCGGGAACAGAGCTACATAATCTCTCTAATTTCCTTTTCCTTGCCTGTATGGACTTTTCAATCTCTGGAGTTTGGCCTAATTCTGTAATGTATGCATTCAGAGTTTCAAGAAACTTTACTTTGCGCCCCTCGGGCGGCAAATCGAATTCTTTAAATTCTTCTCCCTTGACGAGAGTTCCAGGATTGCTACACAGACCGTAAAGAACCCAACTGGGTTCACATACTTTACCTTCGCCGAAAACCATTCTTAGAATCCGGCTATCTGACTCAAGATTGAACCCTTGTGTTTGCACTGAGAAGCAGAGAACTTTGAGTAACTCCACAATTCTCTCTAAGATCAGAGGATTCTCGCTTCTCGATATGAGGCCGGGACCCGGTCGCTCCATAGTGCTAAAAAGGATCAGCGCTTCTTCCCTTTGCTGTTTCTCTCGTTCAGCAGTCAGCGGATTGATCCACTTTCCGAGTTGAATTTCCGCTCTCTCGGCAACCAACGTTCGGCGTTGCCGCCACATTTGCGAAGCAAGTTGGTCCACAAGTATGTCTTCTGCCATTCCTACTGGTCGCCAATATTCGCGAAGTCCTTTCACCAAAGAATTGAGTTGCGGCCTCGGCTCATCGTCCAATAGTGTCGCGCGGGAAAATATTCCATCCTTGAGTGAATTTCGGCTACTTCTTTCTTTGCCTAGCTTTGTCCGCGGACCCGTAGCCCGACGGGCAAGACCGGATGATGTGGCAGCGCTACCTTCCGTTGCCGGGCCTGATCCATTGCCTGAAGAGTTGTTTATCCCCGCTTTGGAATTTTCGAAATCTTCATGCTGTCCTGCTACCGTGCTTTTTGTCGCCATGCGACCTCCTCAAAAAAGAAATGGCAGGCCAATTTCAGCCCGCCCTCGTTTATTCTTAGGCACTGCGCCCCGCAATGCCTAGATACTGATTAACTCTAGATTAATTCGCTCTGCCTTACGCCTCCGCGAGAAGCACGTGCAACCCGGTTGCACGTACTGATTTCTCTGAGTATTTACTTCCGTTCAACCTTATACGCACAGAACTTGCCAGAGTCAAGGGAAATGCACGCTGTCGTGTGAAATGTTGACTTGATGATGCTTCGTGTCCGACGCGTAGCCGCCCGACACGCACGGTTCCGTAAAGATCTCAAACGGACTTATTCCCCACCCGTAAGTAACGTTAGTATTCGCTCCAATGCAAAGCTCGCGCGTCAACTGTGGGGCGAACCGTCGAGAATTGCACTCCGCACGCTGAAGGATCTGACCCTCAGATATTCGCTTTCAGTGGCAGCGGGAGACCTCCAATTATTGGGCGGTAGATGGTACGTAACACATTCTGGACTCCTTCAACTGGCTTCTAGGAAAGGCTGTCGCGAAATCAGGACCATCCTACAGGAACGCCTTTCTGATGTCGGAACCGGTCGCTGGGTGTTCAAGGCAACTGTCTTCAAGAGCCCCTCTTCGAAGGGATTCGTTGGCTACGGGGATGCTAACCCCTCAAACGTTTCCCCGCTAGTCCGCGGCGCTGAGATGCGGGTGGCCGAAACCCGAGCTGTCAATCGTGCTCTGCGGAAGGCCTACGGTATCGGTCTGTGTTCTGTCGAGGAGCTGGGCTGGCTTACCGGTTCTCCCGGTCCCCCAAGGGAGCAGAACCGGCCCGCCAAGCCGACTAATTCGAACGCGTCTAGCAACGGGCAACCCAAGCTGCGCGACCGGTTGTGTGTCTTAATCCGCCAGCACAACCTCGACCCCAACCTCGTGAAAGCTTTTGCCGCCGACTTCTGCGGCACCTCCACCCTGAAGGAAGCAAGTCGCGACCTGGTTGAATCCTTTATCTCTCACCTTGCGGCCGCCGCAAAAGAAAACAGGGACAGCTTGGTGTGCAAACTCAATTCCTATGCTCATCCTGTGGAGGTGAAGCTATGAGACGGCAGATTCCGGGCCTGCACCTGAATCAGCGGGGAGTCGAGGACAAGCTCGAAGGACTATTCCTTGTTCGCGTGGAAAGGGCACATTATCGATGGCATCCACAAAAGCCTTTTGTGGAAATCCGATTTGTCATCTTGGAACCCAAACCGTTCGACGACCGGCATTTCTCTGGACGATTGTATTGCACCGAAAGAGCACTCTGGAAACTTAACCGATTTCTTCGAGATTTTGGGTACGACGCGCAGCTACTTAAAGATGATCAGGTCGATGAAAAAGCTCTCTCCAATCTCCGTGGGGTCGTCCGAACCTCTTACACAACCCTGAATGGGCGCTCTTACCAGAACCTGGAGGCCTTCGCCCCTGAGGCAGACTGGGAGCTTCTCGATTGCACATCACTGGCCCACAGCAATGGGGAGGCAGGTAGTGATGGTCTATAGCTACACGCAGATCAGCCAATACCTGCGCTGCCCTCGCAGCTACCGCTACCGTTACCTGGATGGGTGGCGTGAAAAAGAGACGCGGGCCGCTATGGTTTTCGGTCGCTGCTTTGAAAAGGCTTTGGGTGCCTACTTTTGTGAAGAGGACAGCGCTGCCCAGCTTTTCAAGGAATGGGAGGCGTACCGCGATGCTCCTTTTGAATACCGCAAAGGTGAGTCCTGGGATCACATATTTCATCAGGGCGTCCACCTACTCGAAACTTTTGCGCGGGACAATCGAATTCGGATTCAAAATCCAAAGACGAACTGGCAAATCAAGATGCTGCGGGCATTGCCCGGTGGAAGCGAATTCGTGTCCTATCTTGATGCCATCGGTGAAATTGATGGCCAGCACTGCCTGATGGACTGGAAGACCACCACGAGTCGCTATTCAACGGAACCCGAAGGATTACTCTCGCTCGATCCGCAACTCATTTGTTATTCCTGGATCAGCGGGATTTCGGAAGTAGCTCTGGTCGTCTTCGTCCGGAAACATGCTCCCGAAATTCAATATTTAAGAGCCACGATCACGGAAGAGCAGCGCGAAGAATTCGGGCGTCTCGTGGAAAACACGATCGGCCAGATCGAATCGGCTCAATTCGTTTCGCACACCGGTATCCGCTTTCCCCAAAACGGCTGCTTGAGCTGCCCACATTTGGGACTGTGCCTGAACAACGAATCGTTAGTAGCGGCCAACCTTATCCGCAAACCAGGAGCAAACGAACTTGATTGGCTTGACGAGCTTGTGGATTAACGGACGAGATGCCGTGGCACCAGAAATCGATCGCCGCCGGGCCGTCCTCGTCCTAGGCAAGATCGACGAGATTTTGAGTTGGGAGAAGGCGAAAGAACAAGAGAAGGACACGCGATTTGTCGAGCTTGGGGAATATCTGTGTGAGGTCAGATCGAAGCAATATTGGAGGTTAGAAAAACTGCAGTCGTTTGATGAGTTTCTGGCAAAGCGTTTCCCCGAGTCACGACGGAAAGCGTACTACCTGATGGCTATCCACGAGAACTTGACGAAAATCCCGAAACAGCAGCTCCGCGAGGTGGGTTGGAGCAAAGCGACAGAACTGGTCAAAGTGGCAAGGAAGGACCGGGAGGCATTCGATTGTGCAACCTCGTTGCACAAAGCGAGGGAACTGCCGAAGGAGTGTTTTAAGGGGGAGGTGGAACGGCATCTTACGGGCAAGGAAACGGAGGCTTGGGAGATTATCTACTTCAAGCTTTACAAGAGCCAGTTACCCGTAGTTGAGAAGGCTCTCGAAACTGCTGGCCTGATGCTTGGAACCGATAAGTCCCGAGGTTACTGCCTCGAGATGATTTGCGCAGATTTTCTGGCTGGAGCCAATCTGGGAGAGACACAGCAATAGATTTGACCATGCAAAGTTCAATAAATCCGATGCGTCTACGTCAAAAACAACCCCGATTAAAACTGGATGCGGAAGAATACACGATACTCCGAACCCGGGTCCTGGAGAGAGACGGATGGCGGTGTCAACAGTGCGGTTCCATGAAAAACTTGCAGGTCCACCACCTGAAACCAAGGAGCAAATTGGGCGGAGACGTTGCGCGCAATCTGATTACGCTCTGCGAGAGCTGCCACGGAAAATGTCACCGAGGGCGCCGGTAAAAACTACGCTAAGGCGTGGCAAACTGTCTGTAAATTCATTGGCATGCGCCTCGCGCTGCATGACAAGACACACAAGTTCATCTCGCGGCTGGCTTAGAATCCGGGCGTGAGCGAGCAGACAATACAGGCCCTGCAGGACACGTCAGTCGACAGATGCTCAAGCGCTGGAGCGATGCGCGTATGCGGCTGCAGAAACAGAGGCTGGGGCAAAACGAAAGGCAGTTATAGCAGATTAGTGTTGAAATCGACTCCGGAAAGACTCCGCCCACTCCCGTAGGGAATCCGGATCACAGCGTAGTTGCAGGACCAAGCTCACCAGTCTGAAAGGACCGCGTGTAGCGGAGTCGGCGGCGGGCTGGTCTAAACATGCCAGCTATACGGCATCCACGAGTGCGGTTGGGGCTAAACGAAGGTCCTGGGTGCGATGAAAGCCGGAGTGTGCGAGCCACGTTTGGAACTGCGCCCTTGTCAGAAGCATGACGCACGATGGCACGACGCTGCGGAAGCAGACGCTGATCGACGAATACATCCAGGAGTGTGTGGCAATCAGCCTGGCTAGAAAACTAGGTGTAGATGAAGTGATCGAAGCCTTGCAGGACGCAACAGCGTACTAAGGAATTCGGGAAAACCTTCGGTTAGACAATTACGTGAGTTTGCAAGGAAGGAGGAGCCAAGAAGTTGGCTAGCGACGCTGTGCACCGGGACGTTGTGGCTGCAAGCGAGGCGTGACGCTCCTTGAGGGGAGCCTAATAAGCTTGCGGGCTCACGATGCCATTGACAACCGTCAAGAAAATGATCTTAACGTCTAAGGCCATACTCCAGTTGCGAAGGTAATAGAGGTCATACTGAATCCGGTGCGAAATGGAGGTATCGCTTCCACGGAGACCGTTGATTTGGGCCCAGCCAGTGATCCCACACTTGACGTTGTGGCGGGACATGTACGTCGGGATTTCGTGCCGAAATTTCTGAACGAAGAACGTCAGCTCCGGGCGAGGCCCAACCACACTCATGTCTCCCTTAAGCACATTGATGAACTGAGGAAGCTCGTCAAAGCTAACGCGCCGCAACAGACGGCCGATGGGTGTGATGCGCTGGTCGTCACGCTGCGTATGCAAACAGTTGGAAACGCTTGAATCCTGCAAATTCATGGTGCGGAACTTCAACATCGCAAAGCGCCGACCATTTAGGCTGACGCGTTCCTGCGTAAACAATACGGGGCCTCGAGACGTGAGCTTGATGAGAAGAGCGATCAGAAGCATGAGAGGGGCGCCACAAGACAATACGATGAAAGAAAAGACGACATCGAACGCACGCTTGCCGAGAGCATAACCGACGGTATCTATGGGATATGGTCTGACGTCCAGTAGTGGAATCCCATAATAGTCGAAGATTCTCTCGGGGAGAAAAACGCCTTCACCCAAATCCAAAACTAACCTTGCAGGAATGCACAAGTGCTGCACGACTTGAAGGACTCTTTTGGCTTCGCCAAGGTGCTCCGGAGGAAGTGCAACCAAGAGTTCCTTACAATGAAAGACGTCTACCACGTCGTCCAGCTGGTCCCACCTCAGAACAGTCGAGTTCAGGCTGGCCACAACTTGGTTCGGCAAGGCAACAAAGCAGGCCACTTTGCAGCGTGCGAGGCGGCTATCTGCGAGATGCCGCGCAATGCCTTCAGCAAATTCATCAGCTCCTAAGATTGCTATGGGAAAACGACCATTTGTTGATTGCTCGAGGGAATGCATGAACCAGCGAAAAAGATGAATTGTGCCAAGACTAAGTACGAAGATCAGACCGCAGCCTATGATGACAAAAGCGCGCGCAAAGTTCGTCGCCCTGTAGAAGAATGCAAGAGAAAGTGCAAGCACGGCGCAGTATGAGGTTGCAAGGATAGCTGTACGAATCCCCGTCTGAAGCGTTAGTAGTGTCGTGAACTTGTTCAGTCCGAGGTGTTCGACAATGAAGGCCCACAGTAGGGTTACGAGAACAGTGAAGACAAAATAGGCGTAAACATCGACTTCTGCGTGGTCGAAGTACGCGGTCCTGAAACGGATGTACCCGGACACAGCAAAAGCGATGCTGGGTACGGAGAATAGTGTGATTGACAGCCAGAATTGAATCAGGTTGATAGATCGTCTTGTCATAGAACTCCAGACCTAAGCGCAATAGCCATAGGGCCTACGATAAGTCGCGGATTCGATCCGCCATTGCAGAAGGATCTGATGCCTACCTATTTACTAGCCATAGTTCATCGGCATATTGAAGCCGACTTTCTGGCGCATTTCTGTTTAGCGGGGTGTGCCTACCTCGAAGTACAGGAAATCGCTGTTTCTCGAGATGCTGCTTTTACCTTCGACTTCTCAGGTGTTTGCCGCGAACAATACTCTGACGGCAACGAAACCTAGCCACGGGGAGGGCTCTAGTTTCCACGCCGACATAGATCGTCTGGAGTTCGCACCCACAACGGTCCTCTTAACTCAAAATGCACAATCGCATAGTTTCTCAAAGCTATGCGCGGAAATAGACGAATTCCGTTTTCATCCCAACGGCGTGGATTTTTTCGGCGCGCAGGGCTAAAGGTATGCACAGCCTTTGCTCGATTTCGCCCAACATGAACCGATTTAAGTAACGGGTAATTTACCGTTCTGGGTTGCAGACAGCCCTACGGGAGTGTCTTTCGCAGACCGGCCGCAAACCTCCATCAATGACGACTCGAAACGGGTCAGGATTTCATCGCGGTTGAGATGAACAATGGCGTACTTTCTCGCCTCTCCTCCCATTCGCAGCCTCAACTCGGGATCATCCGCCAGGCGAGCGACTGCTGTAGCAAAAGCGGTTACATCCCCCGGACGCGTGCATAATCCACGCCCCGCGAGTACGTTGGCCAGTTGAGTTCCTGAGTGAGCCGTTGCTACGACGGGCTTGCCGCTCGCCAGCATGCCCGTCAGCTTGGATGGCATCACCAGATCTGCGGCACCAACTACCTGCGGCAAAAGATGGATGTCTGCCATGTTAAGAAGCTCGTTCAACCGGCCTTCCGGTTGTAAAGGCAAGAACATGACATTTGCCGATTCTTCGGCAATTTTCATAATGGTGTCTCGGTTTGGCCCATCTCCGCACAATACAAAGACTATCTCCGGTCGGGAGACAAGCTGGCGGCTTGCCTCGACGAGCAGGTTGAGTCCTTGCTTCAAGCCCATATTCCCTGAATAAAGGGCCACGATTGCCTGTTCAGAAATTCCAAGTTCTAGACGGAGCCGGTTAGCGACACGCATAGGATAGATCTCAGAAACGTCAACCCAGTTGGGGAAGAGGACAGTAAGAAGGGGATCCACGCCCTTAGATGGCAGTCGCTCAACCATTCGATCGGAAATTGCGGATACTCGATTGAATTTCCGCATGAGAAAGCGCTCAAGCATCTGGATGGACTGCTTCAAGGCACTCGAGGAAAAATCTCGCAGTTCGAAAGCAACATCCACTTCAAAATCCTGCACATGGAGCCACGCAGCTGCGCCTGAGAGCCAAGCAACACATAGAGTTTGAGGGCAGCAGAAAATCGTTGGTTCGATCAGAAGTACAACATCGGGCCGCCAGCCAGTCTGCATCAGCATAACGGGCCAGCTACTCAAGGAAAAACTTGCGAGGTAGAGAACCCGCTTCCAGCCGCGAGGTATGCGAGGTATCCACACAGGGCATCGAAATACTTCAATTTCTCCGGAGGATTCACGAAAGGCAGTCCATTCCTCTCTCTTATACCGAAATCGAGAGTATCCCTCGGAAATCCGCCATTGCGGGTAGTGAGGTGGCGTCGTGACAACACGTATCGAATGCCCGCGCTCCGCCAGCCATTTGGCCATTTCTCCGGCATACTTGCCAGTGCTCGTCAGTTCGGGAGAGAAATTGATTGTATTGATTAGGATCCGCATGGTTCAGGCTTTGCGAGCTGTAACCAAAAGACAATCCCCGCGGCTTCGTCCATTCTGAAACCACAGCATCGGAAAAGCGGCAAACCTGACCAGAAATAGCAGCGCAATGACGAGTATGGGCTTGCGCAATTCACGGGTAGGCTGGCCCTCTTTAGCAAATATCCTCGCGATTATAGACATCGCCACCCAGAGCGCAGGTGTAACTTGACGTATCTCGACGCCTGTGAACCCTGTCTGTTCGAGCAGGGCCCTTACGGTTTGAGCTGAGAACTGGGAGATGTGAAAAGGAACGTGCCAGTTGATCCAGGAGCGCCCGAACGCTTGCCGCAGCCAGCTCCGGCTGTTCGGACAACTGATCCAGAGCTGGCCGCCCGGCTTCAGGTTTTCACGAAGATTGATCAGCGCCCTCTTGGGATCGGGCGCGTGCTCCAAAACATTCGAGAGAACCACCACATCGTATGCCGCGGATGCGGTGAAATTGGTCGTATCGCCCACGTGAACGATGAAACCTGTTTCGCGGGCCACCGCAGCGGCGCTTGAGTTCAACTCCAAGCCCTCCACCTGAAAACCATTGCGCGCATAAATGCGCAGCCCGCGCCCCTCGTTGCAACCAGCGTCCAGCAAGCGTCCTGCTCCTTTGCGTCCATGAAACGAAATATCACCGTCGAGAAATATCCACATGCGGTAAAGCCCAGAAGAAAGGAACCATTCGCGGAGGCGTGTGTAAGAGGTCCCTCGTTCACCTCCAAAGTTGTAGTACGACTCGTACAGACGGCCCAACTCCGCGGGGGTGGGGACGGGAGAGATCTGCTCCAAACCGCAGTCAAGACAGCGCCACACTTCGTAGGTGCCCTCGATGCCAAAGCGTGTGTCAACTAGCTCGCCGACGGACTTCTCGAGCGGGCCATTGCATAAAAGGCAGGTTGCTCCCTCGCGAGCGTGGCTCTCTGCTAGTTCGTCATCTCGTATCGGTACCGACTCACACTCACAAGCTTTCACACCCGCCTGCCGCATGCATCTCCTCCGCGCTTCAGCTAAAGCTCGCTCCGCACTGGACCTTGAATCGCTCCCGGCTCATCCCTTAGCCAGAGAATTGCGCTCAGAGGCTAGGGATTCTTCCCCCCGCCGTCTCGGGTGCAACGCGGCTTCATAGTCCCGAAGCCGCCGTATGGCAATTGACTCCCAGCTAAAAACATCGGCCATCTTCCGAGCTCCCAAAGCTCCCAAGCGTTTTCGGGTCTCGGGGTCACGCAACTCCAGCAGTACCCGGACCAGATCTCCCATATCATTCAGCTTGTAGGCCACGCCGTTTCCATCCAGGCGCTCCGGCGCAGTCATCGTGTGATTGGCGATGATCGGCAGGCCGCAGGCAGCTGCATCCTGCATGGAAAGGGATTCTTGCGTCGGCCAGACGCCGATATCCGAGGCGCGATAGAAGTCGCCGAGTTCGCGAACGGGAACAAACGGGTGCGCCGCGCACCCCGCGCAGGATTGAATCGCCTGCGCTTGCACCCCATTGCCCACAAACAACCCACGGTATGTATGTCCAGCGGAAGAGAGCTGCGCAATCGCTTTCGCAAGGAGCAACGGGTTCTTGTCCTCGCTAAAGCGTCCCGTATAGATGCAGACAATCTCGGAGTCGGACAATCCAAAATGCTGTCGCATTGACAATCTGTTCTGCCGGTCCTGCTCCGTGGAAACAGGGTTGAACAATTCGGTGTCAGTACCGAGCGGGCAAACGGAAATCTTGCTCTTGGGAACCCCGAAGAAGCGCGTAGCAATGTCTGCGCAATCGGGCGCAATGGCGTAGCACTTCTCCGTGGACATGCTCACCAGCCAGCCAGGCAAGGTTCGGGTCAGGCGGGAACGGAGGAGTTCTTGGCTCCAGGGAGAGAGTTTCTTGTTCGCAAGCGGAAAAACGGAAGCATGATGATGATTGCCAGTGAAAAGCCTGAAGTCAAGAAAGGGCTTGGTGAGAGCCGCTTGCAGGGGAAGCCACCCGATGGCGGCCGTCGTTTGCACGATGTCGGGCCGAATGGAGGAGAGTTTCTTCCTCAGCCCGGTCATTTGCATGTATCCCAGCACCTTCCGGTGCCGGAGAACGTGCAATGTGAATCCATCTATAGTTTCCACGGTCCCGGGTATCAGGTCCCCGGAATCTGCAAACCCGCCGTATGTCTCTTTGAATTCCTTTTCCTTCATTTGGTAGTAAGGAGGTAAGTCCATGGTGATCACATGAACATCAATTCCCAGCCTCACCAGATACTTGGGAAGGAAATTCTCCAGGTAGCCCATGTTTCTGGGGAAGACTTCGGTCAGCAATGCCACTTTCATTTGCGTCATTGAGATTCCCATCCTGGGTTGCTAGCAAGGCCCGACGCAGTAGTTGGTCGGGTGTGGTTCGGTGAGTTCACCAAACCACGAGAATCACTGTTCCGAGTGCACAGGCTGCTCTCGAGCCTGAGTACCCAAATCAGCAGCGCCGCGCCTATCAGAGTCATACCATTCTCCGCGAAGGGGGATCTGGCGAACCAGATGAACATAACGAAGGAAACTGCAGTTAGAAGAGTGTGTTTCTCGCCTACTAGGGCAAGTCGCCGGGAGTAGGAGAGCGCCAGCCAGGTGAACAAAGGTGGAACAAAGATCCCGAAAAATCCGAAATTTGCGTAGGCCTCCCCGAGTGGCGTCGAGGTGAAACTGGTCGTCTCGCCTGGCTCGTAGAGCGTTGCGGTTAGCGTCCCAAAGTCCGGAGTTCGCTCTGGGTGCAAGCTTCTTGGCTCAAAGAAAGTGAACAGCCTGCTATATGTGCTCCCATATAGGTACTCATACTTGTCGCCAAAATCGTTAATCAGGTGCATTAGAAGTGTGATGGCGCTGCCTTCAGTCACTTCCATCAGTTTGCTGATGGAAGGGTTCTCCACGTCGGAGTGGACCACATAGGTGTCCAGGGAATCGGGAATCTTGCTCACGTCTTGCCGTACCCAGCCCCAGGCACTGAAGACGAGAACAAGAAGAGGCGAAGCAGCGAGCATGGTGACGAGGATTTTTTTCCGCCCGAACAGCCAGCAGGAAGCCAAAAAACCGAGAAGATAGGTCGCGATGAAGATTCGATTTCCACTCATGACCATTCCGAGAAGAAGAAAGAGAAAGATTAGGGACAAGAACTTCCAACGAACTTTCCGGTGTTTGAGCCCTTCGCTCATGTAAAGCACTGCGGCACCGGTGAATACAATCTGGTTCACCAGTGAACACCTTTTGTATAGAACGAAGAGGCTTCCAAAACGCGTGACCATGTCTTCCTGACGGCGATACCAATGTGAGATCAGGAACTCCGCAAGACCACCGTTGAGCCAGATGGTAAAAACCCAATCCAACAGGGAGATCCCCATTGTAATGAGGATGACGCGTTGAAGTTGCTTGAGTGAGACTAGATGTTTTTCGACTTTCCAGCCGTGGGTAGGCGCAGGGATTAAGAAGCATGCGACAGCACACGTAAACATCAAAGAGAGCCATATGACAAGGTAGGGGCCCATGAACTGCAGCTTCGAGAGGTCTACTTCACCCCAGTTTCCGCTCATCTGGTATGCCGCCGAAAATTTAAATCCGCCGTTCAGCGTGAGAATGGTCAAGGGAGCGATGAAAAAGTACGCCAGACCGACCATCCAGCCGAGTATGGGAGTGAGCAGACCGAACGCCTTGCTGACTCGGTTCAAGGCAGACCCGAAAGTTCCGAGCAGAACAAGCAAGAGAAAGATGTAAAAGATCTTCATTGCAAGGGATTCGGCCGCCTACAGGCCAGCAGGCCCGACTGCGCCCTACTGCTGTGGATCATTTTGACCCGGAACGGCGCCGGAGGTTTGTATCCAATTTAGATCACCTGGATACATCATCGAAGCGGAGCGGACCGCGGCCCCACTACGCTCGATAATGAATGATCATCGCCCGCCGCCATCGCGGAAGCAGGCTCAACGTGAGTATTTTCGTCCAGCCGTGCTGGTTCGATGTCTCTTGATTCGTTATCTTCCAAGCACAGATTTCCTGATATCGCCCTTTGTAAAAGCAGCCGGAAGTTGGCCGCGGCAGCCTCTCCGTTGAAATGCCGGGCGACGGTACGCCGTGAATTCACCTGAAATGAGGCAAGCCTCTCGGTGATCGTTCCCATTGCTTCGACAGCTGCGCGCACATCGAAGTCGATGATCAGCCCGGACTGCTCGTTTTCCACAAACGGAATGTCGGCTTCCTGGGAAACGACTATAGGCGTCGCACAGGCCATGGCCTCAATCGAGGCCAGCATGGTCTCCTCATAAATCGTGGGGAAGCCAAGAAAGACATCGGCGAGGAAATAGTAGTCAAACCGGTTTTCGTAGACGTTGTTTATGACGCGAATTTTATCGTGGGCGCGGTTCAGGGCAATGTACTCTTCCACCTTGGCTTGAAAGCCGTCGTCGCGACCCACAATCAGGAGCAGGGTTTGCCGAGAGCAAGAGCGAGAGAATTCCAGGAAAGCATCCATCGCCCGAAGTATGCCCTTGGCAGGGTGCAACCGTCCGAGAAACAGGAAGACCAGCGGCTCCTCGGGAATACCATAGGCTCTCCGCACGTCCCGCACTGCAGTAGGGTTCTTTCCCGATTCGGTATAGCGCGCGGAATGTTCAGAAACTACGTCCACGTGAAGAGGCAGTAGAACGATCTTGGATTTGTTTTTTCGCCCGTACTCACGGCAGATTTCGCCATACGCTTCGCTTTCATGCCCATTTTGTACCAGGCGAAGATCCACCCGGTCGACGAAGGCCTTCATAAAGAGGGCGTCGTAGATTCTTCGGCGCCATCCCCGTTTGAAGTGCAGCGAACCGAACGCGGAGTGGACAAGCGTCACTCTTTCTCCAAACAGCACTTTCAGCAGCAGGGCATAGAGCGGAACCGGACCGCGCAACTCAGAGAAGTGCACGAAGGCCGGCCCGCGCGACGTGCGGATTCTTTGTGCAGCCCGCACGCACATCAAGGGCGAAATCAAATAAACGCTCCTCTTTGTAAGGGTCGGAAAAAAGAGCTTCTTCCTTTCGATACGGACACCGCTGATGGTCTCTGATTTCGCCGCGATTCGTGTCAAATCGTGATGGATATCGCCGGTGAAAACCGTCACCTCGGAGCTGCTGCTCATCCACCGGGCGTAATCAAATAGCAGTCTCACCGGCCCCCCGTACCCCCACGCAGGAGCGTACATATGGGTGAGCTGAATATAGAGCGGTACTGGCTCACCGAGGGGCTGCTTAACCCTATGAAATCGATCCTTTTTCAGTTCACTTTTCGACATAAATACGTCTTGTAGATCAGGGGTTCGGCCTGTCCTCTTTCCGGTAAGGACAATTGGCTGTTGACATCAATCACATGAAGTTTGTGTGCCGCGAACATGCGCACAAGTTGCTGCTCGTGGAAGTGTATTTCGAGCATTTCGACCCCGTACGCGTTCTTCGTGAAGAAAGCCGGTCCCGTCATGTGCAGAACCGGGGTGCGATGGAAAACCACGAACTCGCGGGAAACCCTGGCGGCTTCGGCGATGGCTTTTTCGTACTCGGGAATATGCAAGAGACAACCGCCAGAAACTATAATGTCGAAAGAGCCTGCACCGTAGCTGAGCCGAGTTGCGTCCTCATTGTCGAATTGAATTGAGGGATACGTCTGCCGGGCCAGGCGGATGAATGCCGGAGAAAAATCGCAGCCCTGATAGGATACCTCCACTCCTTTACAATTGAAGACCTCTGAGTGATAACCGCTAGAGCATCCGATTTCCAGAAGGTTTCGGTTGTGAAGCTCAGGGACATTGTGGACAAGGATGTCTACTAGTGCGTCGAATGCCGGGCTAGGCTTGCCAGCCCGATAGGCTGCGAGCTGTGGCTCGACGACTGCCCTCTGCTGCCCAGGGATAGTGTCGGCCAGCCAGGAGGCTGAGAGCCGCTCACTTACGCGGGTAAAATTCTCGGGCGGCACGGGGTGGAAGTGCGCGGCATGATAAAGGCCTCGCAGCGCTGATTCGATTCTTGGTGAGTGGTGGACCAATCGTCGCAGGACATTTCGGATTATTGGCATTTCAGTCGTCATCGTTTATATCGAGTTGGCACCAGCCGTCCTTCGAGCCTCTTCGCGATCCGAGCGAGAATTCGTATCGAGCGTTTCCAGTATCGTATTTTGAAGTGTTCGCATCCATTCACCCGAGACAAGGTGCGGACCCATCGGCAGGCTAAGAACTTCTTCGGCCAACTGATCCGCGATTGGGAAGGACCCACTCGCCAAACCAAGTTCAGCATAGGCCTTCTGACGGTAAGGTGGCAGGGGATAATGAATCATCGTTCCGATTCCCTGGCGCTTCAGAGCTTCCTGCACGCGATCTCGTGCAGACGTGCGAATGACATATAAGTGCCAGCAGGACTGGAATCCGGGGCGTTCAACTGGCAAGATGATTCCGGGAATTTCAGACAGATAACTTTGCATTTCACTCGCGAGTAACTGGCGACGAAGGTTCCATTCGTCGAGGCTACGAAGCTTTACTCTTAAAATTGCCGCCTGCATTTCATCTAAACGACTGTTCAATCCCTTACACTCGTTGAAATACTTCACCCGAGATCCGTAATTTCGAAGCATTCGTATCTTCTCTGCAATCTCGTCATCGTTAGTTACCACCGCTCCGCCATCGCCGAATGCCCCAAGGCACTTCCCGGGGTAAAAGCTGAAGGCACCCATATCGCCAAGTGTTCCTGTCTGGCGATCTTTATATCTCGAACCGTGTGCCTGAGCTGAGTCCTCGATGACTCGGAGACCATGCTTGCGGGCGAGGGCATTGATGGGGTCCATGTTCGCAGGAAGTCCGTAGAGGTGGACTGGAATCACCGCAGCTGTGCGCTCTGTGATGGCAGCTTCGAGTCGAGCAGGGTCAAGATTATGTGTTTCATCGTCTGGTTCCACGAAAACCACTTGCGCGCCGACACGGCTCACTGCCAGTGCTGTAGCGATATAAGTGTTCGAAGGAACTATTACCTCGCTGCCCGGGCCAATGTTACTCGCCATTAACGAAAGGATTAGAGCATCGAGACCACTTGCCACACCGACGCAGTGTTTAGCGCCGAGGTAGCACGCAAACTCTGTCTCGAAAGAAGTGACCTCCTCTCCCAGAACGTACCAGCCTTTAGTGAGCACGCGGCACACCGCAGCGTCAATCTCGGCCTTGAGCTCAAGATAGCTAGGAGCGAGTTCCAAAAAGGGGATGTTCATAAAGAGGGCTTCTCGACAGCTGAGACGTATTCGTCCCAATCACGAATGTAGTCGGTCGGATCGTACCCAGTATTCGTTAATACCAAGCAAACCGCATCGCTGCTAAAGTTGTACAGCAGAGCCCATATCATCGGAGGAACATAAACAGCACTGTTTGGCTTGCTGATTGTATAGGTTCTGCGATCGTGAACGTTGGTCACATCCAGCGAAAAACTTCCCGACACTGCAATAAACACCTGTTCTGTTTGGCGGTGCGCATGTGCCCCGCGCTCACAATGGTTTGGTGACCCATAAATATAAAAGACTCGAGCAATAGAAAAAGGAATATCCTGATTGGACTGAACCACCGTCAAATTGCCTCGCGTCGCGTCTGAGAATGTGACGAGATCAATCGATGCCAGCTTGCTGAAATCGCCGACGGGTTTTGTTTTCTTAGTGTCGGGCATCATGGGCGTCGCCGAACAGTGCTCCGTTCAGACACTCGCCACACTCGTCTGAGTCGGTGCTGAATCTGCCTCGAACTCACTCAAATATTTTTTCCCTTCTTTGAGAAGTTCGTCGAGGTACTGACCATATTCTGTATGTAGTAGGGGCCTTGCCAGAGCTCCTAACTGTTCACTTGTAATGAATCTTTGTCGGTACGCGATCTCTTCTGGACAGCAAATTTTCAAGCCCTGTCTGCGTTCGATGGTCGCGACAAAATTGCTTGCCTCAAGAAGAGAGTCGTGGCTGCCGGTGTCCAACCACGCCGTTCCCCGACCGAGGACTTCGACATGGAGTGAACCTCGATCAAGATAGACTCGGTTCACATCGGTGATTTCCAACTCTCCGCGAGCGGATGGCTTCAACTCACTCGCAATCTGGCAGACGTCTGAATCGTAAAAATACAACCCTGTGACGGCATAGCTGGATTTGGGCCTCACTGGTTTTTCCTCAAGGCTCTTTACTCCGCCCTGTGGACCAAATTCAACGACGCCGTACTGCGAGGGATGCTTCACGTAGTACGCGCAGACACACGCTCCTCGTTCCAGAGACGCTCCACTCCTCACAAGCTTGCTCAACCCCTCGCTATAGAAGATGTTGTCACCGAGAATCAGTGCGACCGGATCTCCCCCAACGAACTCCTCGCCAATCAAGAAAGCATCGGCAATTCCTCGCGGCTCGGTTTGAACGGCGTATTGTAGGCGGATTCCCCACTGTGAGCCGTCGAGCAGCAGGGATTGAAACAAGTTCTTCTCCTCTGGGCGGCATATAACCAGAATATCGGTGATATTGCCCAGCATGAGGGTGCTGAGCGGGTAATAGATCATGGGCTTGTCGTACACGGGCATGAGTTGCTTGCTGACGCTGCGGGTGACGGGATAAAGACGCGAACTGCTTCCGCCCGCCAGGATGATTCCCTTTCGGATCATCGCGCACTCCCCAGACGTTCTCCCTGGTACTTGCCGTCCCGAACTCGCTCGCACCAAGAAAGGTTGCCGAGATACCATTTCACCGTCTTCTTTAGCGCAGAGGAAAAACTTTCGACTGGGGCCCAGCCGAGTTCCTGCGTGACCCGGGCGGGATCGATGGCGTAGCGTCGATCGTGGCCCGGCCGGTCTTGCACAAAACGGATGAGGTCTTGGTAGCACCTCCCGTTCTCTCTCGGCTTAAGCTCATCCAGGATTAGGCACAATTCTCGGACTACCTCGAGATTGGTTCTCTCATTGCGAGCGCCGATGTTATAGCTCTCTGCTACGCGGCCCACAGCCAGTACGCGACGGAGGGCACGGCAATGATCTTCCACATAGAGCCAGTCACGCACGTTTTGCCCATCGCCGTAAACCGGTAGAGGTTTCTCCTCGATCGCAGAGAGGATGATCAACGGGATGAGCTTCTCCGGGAATTGGAACGGACCGAAATTGTTCGAGCAATTGGTAATTAGAACTGGCAAGCCGTAGGTGATGTGCCAAGCCCGAACCAAGTGATCGGCGGACGCTTTACTGGCAGCATACGGAGAATTCGGAGCGTACCGGCTGCATTCGCTGAAATATCCATCGGGCCCGAGAGACCCGAACACTTCGTCTGTGGATACGTGCAGAAATCGAAAATACTCCTTTTCGGAGCTTCTCGCGCTGCCAATGTAGTCGCGAGCAGCCTCAAGCAGCGTGTAGGTGCCAAGAATGTTTGTTTGCATGAAAGCTGATGGGCCATCGATGGATCGGTCGACATGAGTCTCGGAAGCGAGATGTATTACGGCATTAGGCTCGTAGCGGTCAAAGAGCTGCTGAAGGGCACCAGCGTCGCAAATGTCCACCTGCTCAAAATAATATTTGGGAGAGCATGAAACGGACTCAAGAGATTCCAAGTTACCGGCATAGGTCAACTTGTCGGCGTTGATGACAACGGCGTCGGACTCTTCTGTAAGCAGTTGACGGATCAACGCCGAGCCAATAAACCCAGCGCCCCCTGTAACTAGCAATCTCATAACTTAGTGTCGTGCTTTCAGGTAAATGGTGGAAAAATAGCCCACAGTAAGGGCGCTGGTGTAGGCTGCGGCGGAGAGAAACATTCCATAAACTGCACCGAACAAGCCGAAGCGGATCACAAGAGGAATCCCGCCCAGGAGCGTCGTGGCTCCACTGCAAACATAAGCATAGAAGACCATTTTAGGGTGCTCAGCGGCTTTCAGCGCATCGTTCATGGTGTTGCCGATTCCCATTACAAGGGGCAAGAAGGCAAGCAGATAGAGCATGGGCGTGAGCTCATCAAACTTTCCAGCGTACAGCCAATGCATCACGGGCTTACCCACGAGGCGGACGGCAAGAGCGAAGAGCGCGGTCGCGGTCACAACCGCCAATACGTAACGCCTTGAAAATGCCAGGAAATTCCCCATCCTGTTGCTCGCGTAGCGCGCGGCCAGCGCGGGGAGAACCAAAAAGGATAAGGCAATGAAGACCTGGTCCATCGGCCCGACGAGCATCTGCATGGCCCTAAGCCCAGCGACATCCTTGACAGAAACAAATCCGGCGACAATCCAGTAATAGCCCTGCGTGGTGAGCTGAAATACAAACGCGGTGCAGAGAACCCATTTCGAATACTTCCAGTGTTCGCCCCAATAATTCGGTTCCAAATCCAAAAAGGATGGACCTGGGCGCCCGAGATTTAGTTTCCTTCCCAAGCCGAGGCCCGCGGCGATCCAACCCAGCGCGAGGATCATGAATACCGAGAAACCGTTCAGGAGGTGAGCTCTGGCCACGAGCGAGAGCGCACACGCGACCGTTACAAAGCAGATGAGAGAAGCTTGCGCGGCAAACGCTGGCTGACGTTGCAGGTAAAACACGCGCCGGAGAAATGAGCCAGACAGGAGGACGCCCACTGTTAGCCCCAGGCCCAGGAGCGCGCGAGAGACGTATTGTGGAGCGGCCCAATAAAACACGAGGCAAACCAGCACCACCACCATGCTGAGCAGGAGTCCGACGAACGTGTTTATGCGGACCATCAGCCGCAAGTATTCGGAAAAGCGATTGCGGTACCTTCCGGAGGCGTAAACGGTGCAAGGCTCGAGGAGGGCGGAATTGTGCAGGCCAGCCAAAAACGTGAAGAGCGAATAAGAGAGCGCGAACATCCCGTACTCCTCCTTGGTCTGCGTGCGGGCCAGCATCACGTTGGCCAGGAAAGTCGCTCCCACTGCCAGCGCTTGGTCGACGAAGCTGTACCCAATCGGCATGAGCCTGGAAGCAGCGGGCAAAGCTTGGACGACGGATCGAAACCAGCCATTTGACCGCCCGAGCTCACTTACGACCGGACGACGGACGCGAAAGGTCTCGTCAGTATTCAATTGGGGCACATCCCCCATAATGGTTTGTACAGCGATCACAGCGTTACCGATTGTTCAAAAATCCAGGAGCAGAATCCCGAGAGACGAACAATTTTTTGCCTGGCTCGACAGCCGCCTTAGCAGGCTGGCATCAGCTCAGTCTCATCAATCTCCACTGCCACCGACCGCATGATGAGTTCGAACGAAAGGACAAAGCGTGTCTTTTTTTTCCGGTGCAGGATGATTCCGTCCAGCCCTCGCAGCGGTCCACTCATGACTCGCACGCGACGCCCGGCTCTCAAGTAAGGATGTGGTTCGACCTGATGGCCACGGTCCAAACAGTCCCGTATGGCTTGGATGTCTTCTTGAGGCAACGGAGCGGGATGACCATTGAAACTGACCAACTGAACCACGCCGGGAATTTGCAATAGCTGCAAACGATCGCGCAATGCGAGCCTTACGAACACGTAGCCCGGGAACAATGGCATTTGAAGTTGCACCCGGCGATCTTTCCATCGCCGCACCGACTCATAGAGTGGCAGGTAGTGCTCGACGGACCGCTTCTCCAGTTGTTGTGTGACACGTTTTTCATGGTTTGCGTTGGTGTAAGCGGCATACCACAGCGGTTCAAAGTAGTTGGCCTCCATCCCCAGATACTCAGCAGGATTCGTTGTACCGTCGGCGCCGTTCGTACCACTTGTCAATCGCATAATCTACTCTCTGATATAGCTTCGCCCCGTCACTTACAGGGCATTTGCGACCTAACCCATTCAGAATAAACTAGTTACAGACAAAACTTCTATTTCTGTCCCGTATCCCGACCATTGCGTCCGAACCATGGACGAGACTTCTCCGCGCCAGCGACTTCCCCCCTACCGTTCTGTGAAAAATGCGGGATCGCAGCCTTCACGGTTGTGAAAACTTCCTGCGCGAACTGTTTGCGCGGGTCGTTCGAATCCACCTGCTCCCAAGTCGTTTTTCCGAACACCCAAGTCGTGGCAGCAGCCAAGGATAATGTCATTCCCATGAAAAGGATGAGCAGCCGCGGGGGGAACGATTTTTTCTCCGGAATATTCGGATAGTCGAGCACCTTTACCGCAGGTATTTCCTTGACCTCCTGGACCTTTGCCATCTCATATTCTTTGGTGAGAGTCTCGAAGACCGCTTCCTGGACTCTGGTACGACGGTAAAGATCCGCGTACGTGACGCCCAGCAGTGGGAGTTTCCGGATCGAAGGATAGAGGGAATCGCTGGGCTGGCTGGAGACATTCGTCATGCTCTCGCCTTTTCCACCCAGCTTATCGAGCTGGTGCTTCAACTCGTCAATACGGGCTTTCACGGATCGCACGCGCACGTTATTGTCGGTATAAATCTGCTTCAGGCCCTCGAATTCTGATTCCGCGGCGATGAGTTGCCCCTGGAGCGTCGCTGCGGCTTCCACCATGGCCTTGCCTTGTTCCTTTACATCAATCGCCGCATTCTTGCTGGCGAACTCGCTGAAGTCTTTCTCTGCCGTTTCCAGATCCTGGTTGACGGACTTCAACCGTTCTTCCAAGAACATGCGTTCGCGACGCGCGGACGAGGTACTCAACTCAGCGACAAGGTGGTTCAGTTCTTCCACGTAAGCCTGGCCTATTGCTGCTGCGCGCTTCGGATCATGGTCCGTGACGGTGAGAGTGATGACTTGAGTTTTACGATCGACCGAAATCCCCGTGCGTTCGGCTAAGTCCCGACCGGCATCCTCCATGCCGCCGACACCATAAAGTTTCCTGAGGTCAAACTTCTGGATCAGTTTGTCCTGAACTGTGCGGCTTGTTAGGATTGCAACAAAAATGTCGCTCGTACTCTTAATGCCAAGGACGTCGCTGGCAATGCCCCCGAGGCTTCCGGCACCGCCGGAGAGCGCTGCGGCAGCCATGGCGAGGCCTCCCGATTGCGTGTTATCAGGCGGCATCAGGCGCGCCGTCGATTCATAGCGGGTCGGGATGAGGAAAGCGATCAACGCGCTTGCAAGGATTCCGGCGAAGACAACGCGTGCAACCAACAGACGATGGTCCCAAAGTAGCCGCAGATGCGCGACCGAGTTTTCGTTCGCTTGTCGAGTCTCCTCGAGTTCGGGTGCTAGTGGGAGGTGATGCTCCGGCACCTCAGGTACGGGTTGACGAACGGGAGCGCTCGCGGCGGAGTTCATGGGCGCTCACCCTTTGCGGAGGGCGGCTCTGCTGTATCAGTTTGAGCAGGGCGAAATACCCTTTGTGGCTCAAACACAATCCCGATCGAGGCCGCCACATTGTGGGCTATATTCGGTTGAATCGCAGGGAAGAGCCACCGCTCGTGTTGTACGGAAAGGGAGAGACTGAGATTCGGACGCAACGAATAATCGCTTCGGGCACCTGCGTCTGTGAGGGAGCCACCACCCGGGATAAACTCCTGGCTCACCTTCTCGTGGCGGAAGTAGAACTGCAAACGGTTGCGCGGGCTAAACCAGTAGTTCGTCCAAGCTTGGGCACCCTGTCCGCCGCGGCCAATCCAGCTGCCTATAATGTCTCCGTTGTTGGTGTAACCGTTCCGCCATGTTGAGTTTTGGTAGAAAGAACCCGGGTTCTTCGTGTTAGCACTCACTCCCCCGGGGACATCTGTGTAGACACCTTCGACTCGAAGATCCAAACGCGCAACGTGAGGGACGTGTGACAGATAGAGCCCGGCGTGCCACGCGGAAACATCCATGTAGGCGATGGGGGAAAACTCGTCATCCGTGAACCCATCGCCATAAAGCGTTAGCCAATTGCGCAGGCCCGGTAGGCGATAGCTAAAGCTCAGTCCCGAGCGGCGGTCCCCAGGCTTTGATGGACCACCAGAGGCCTCGTTACCCGTCGTGAAAAGGCTACTGATTAAGTGGCGGGAAGTAAGCGGGTAGCCCGGGCCGCCGTAGATGGTGGTGCGAAAGAAAGCAAACTCAAAATTAGGGGTCGGCTTAAAGCTTATCATCTGTCCGTGAATAAACGGCTGCGGATTGAGATATTGACCGTATTGGCCGACGAACCCTGAGGGGCTCAATAAGAACTCGTCTCCAGTCAATTGGCCGAAGAAGAATTCCGTCCGCATCGGCCCCAGCCAGTGGAGAAAGCTGGGCAGTTTCAACGGCGTGATGCGGCTGATGCGAAACATCCTGATCGGCGCAGCGTTAGTGCTAAAGAGCATTGGCCCGCCGTTGCCAGGCCCCCACCATAGGCTCTGTTGGCCGAAAGTGACCTGCCAATTGTCGAAGTTCAACCCGACGTAAGCGTCAAGAAGCTGAAACTGACCAATCGGAGGTGTAGGCGTGGCAGGGGGCGGTCCAGGAAATACGTCAACCCGAGCTATGGTCAAACGCCCTGATTCGGATAGGGCAGGCGCTGAAGGACTCTGCTGGTATTCCCCCCGAACATAACCAACCCAATGGCCTGCAGTGGTCCAAGCGGAAAACCCGGTGACAGAATTGAATCCTCTTTCATATGGACGGCCAAAGTCATTGATGAGGGTCTGACCAAAAGTGTAACTGTTCGTGAGTGGCTTGCCGGCAATTTCAGTGGATCGAGTATAGACTGACTCGATTCGTCCGCGAAATTGTGAGCCTGTGCTTGTTTCGTCGAGTTCATCCTTAAATTCCGCCGCAAGAAATTGATAAATCCTTTGTGCCTCCGCAGGTTCTCCATCAACTCGGTCAGAAGCTTCTGCCAGCAGCCGCGCGCATTCGCTCCGTGTCCATGGCCGGACGCCAGAAAACCCGCTGTCAATCAGGCCCATCCCAATCAGGCGGTCGAGGGCCGGATAGATCCAGCTATCCATGGGGACATACGGAGAGCCCATATTGCTCGGAGTTAGATTTCCTTCGCTCCGAAACATTTGACTGATTGATCTCCACGCCTCGCCGCCAAGCCCTGGATCGTGATTTCGGCTGTAGATATTTTGTGCGATGAGATTGCCCATGAGGCTACCGACAAAAACGTCGGAGGGAAAATGCTGGCGTGCTCGAATTCGGGAGTAATCGACAAGAGAAGCCAGGCCGTAGGCCATGATCTTCACGAAAGGACTGGGATACTCGTGGGCGACGACTCCTGCTATGGACCATGCTGCGGCCGCGTGTTCCGAGGGAAACGATGTGCCGCCTTGAAAAAACGGCCCGGTCCCGTTGCCCTGGTAAGGTCGTTCGCGTCCCAGGGAATACTTTAGAGACTCCACCACCACGAGACTGTTGAGCGCGGCCTCGCCCGCGAGAAAGCCTGTCTCGCTCCAATGTTCGTTGTGCTTGACGTGGCCCAGCAGCCACATTCCGCCCGCACCACCGATGAGCGCGCCGATCCCAGCATTAGAAATCGTGGTGTAGTGACTAATCGTCGAAGGGTTGTGCGACAAATGTCTGCTGTAGTCAGCATCGGTCACGAAGAGGCCCGCGGTGATTCCGCTCAGTGGCACTAACCACTGGGTATCCGAGAACTGAAGTTTCGCAGGGCTTGTCCAGATCTGTTCCTGGTCGAGTAAGAATTCCTTTGCTAATCCCTTGAAGCCACGCGGTGGCGACGGGGTGTATTCGGATAGTGGATCGCTGACGAATTTTTTTTCGGGGCTGGTTTCGTTAGCTTCCATCTCCGAACTGCTCTGTTTTGCATCCGTTCCACTTCGCTCCTGGGCCCGCCGAGGGGCGGACCAAGAGACTCTTGCTGTCAGCGTGAGGCTCGTTGCCACGAGGCCAAACGCCAGCAAGCTGAAACAGATCCGCGCCAGGAAGATCGTGGTCATGGATGGATGTACGCCACCGCCAAAGCTATAGACGAAGCCATTGACGCCGATTGCATGATCAACGCCCAGT
>Ga0210402_10001214_pt1 | contig 26714 bp, 36 predicted proteins | sample IncBWC7MmetaG_FD_161055 | JGI IMG/M metagenome (GOLD analysis project Ga0210402, IMG submission 161055) | Forest soil microbial communities from Barre Woods Harvard Forest LTER site, Petersham, Massachusetts, United States - Inc-BW-C-7-M | ecosystem: Environmental > Terrestrial > Soil >... | reverse complement strand
AAGGCGTAGACATTGCATTTACCTCGCAAGACCTCGCACTATCCATTGACGACTTCAGCGACCGTTTCATTCGTCCAGCGATTGCCAACATTGCAAACCACATCGACTACGACGGCATGCAACAGTACCTGAACGTAAACAACGTGATTGGCACGCCTGGCACGGTTCCCAACGCGCTTCTGACCTACTTGCAAGCTGGCCAGCGACTCGATGAGGAAGCAGCGCCACGTGACAATCTGCGCAGCTTGGTCATTTCACCAGCCATGCAGGCGACTATCATTGACACTCTCAAAGGCCTCTTTCAAGAGTCCAGCGAGATTGCCCGGCAGTACGAAGAAGGCACAATGGGGCGGTCGATTGGCATGAAGTGGTCAATGGACCAGAACGTAGGCATCAATGTCATGGGCAACTATGGCATTTTGCAGCCTACCTACACGCTGGCAGGCTCGACAGCAACATCTATCGTATCAGGCAACTGGACGGTAACGACTTCAACGCTGCTGGCAGGGAATGTCATTACTTTCGGTTCTGGCGCAACTGGCGTATATGCGGTCAATACGCAGTCCAAGGCTTCGACTGGCGCGCTACGGCAGTTCGTAGTGACAGCCAACGCGACAGCTACAGGCGGCGGTGCAATGACCTTCACGATATCGCCGGCAATCGTTACCAGCGGACCGTTCCAAAACGTTACCGCAGCTCCAGGCAACGGCGTCAGTATCAACTTGCTGGGCGGCCTTTCAGCAGCTAACGTATCAAGCCCTCAAGCACTGGCATTCCACAAGGATGCTTTTGCGCTTGGTTCTGCGGATCTTCCGCTGCCGGGTGGGGTTGACATGGCGGCTCGCGTTGCTGACAAGCAGCTAGGCATCTCCATTCGCCTCGTTCGCGCCTATGACATTAATACAGATCGTTTCCCGACTCGTACTGACGTTCTGTACGGCTGGACAACGCTCTATCCCGAGCTTGCTTGCAGGGTGGCATCATGAGCCTAAACTACACAACCATCGTTGGCGCAACGACTCCCAACCAGACCGTATTCAGCGTAACGTCCGCTACGGGTATTACCTCGCCAGTATTCAACACTGGAGCAGGCATTACCTACATTCTCTGCGACCAGGAATTGATGCTGGTCACAGCGGTAAGCGGCGTCGTGGTGACAGTGCAGCGCGGCGTAGGCGGAACCAGGGCGATGAGCCACAACGCTTTGGCTCCGATCGTATCAGGGCTGCCAGCTGACTTTCTGGGCTTCAAGCCTGCCATCCAGGCATTCAGCATCGTCCAGCCAGAAGTTGGCTTTATGATGCCTGGCCCAGTCGTAGCTTCTGCCGCCAGCATCGTATGCCCCAGCGGCTTCTTCCACGTCAGCGGCTCTGCCAGCATCACCAACATGCAGCCGCCAACTTCTGCCTTGCTGAGCTACACCGGCTCAAGCACAGAGGAAAACTACGTCAACGGCACTCGTATCACCATCATCACGGATGGTACGGCGGCATGGGCGACGGGTGGCGGTGGAACAGGCATTGCGATTGCTGGAACAGTAGCTGCTTTGACGGCCGGAACGTTCATTGACTTTGTTCTGGACGGCAGTTTGACATCGCAGCTCTGGTATCCATCTCGTAAGGCATAAAATCTCAGCCCGCGGGGCGGCGGGGACTCCGCCCCAATTTGAAGGAGAGATATGGCGACACCAGCAATTCTACCTTTTGCGGCAACGCCTGGAACTCTGGCAAGCAGCAAATCAGGCGCATTTCTGGCAGGCGAAGTCATTCAATCGTTGCAGAATGCCTTCCAGATGGATTACCGGACAGACACTCTGCTTACTTCGGCGCAAATCCTTGCTTTGCTGACAGTTCCGGTAACGCTTGTTCCGGCTCCTGGTCCTGGCCTAATGATTTGCCCTGAGACGATCTTTATTCGCGTTTCAGGGGTTACGGCAGCCTATACAGACGTTGGCGGGGCAGTCACTTTTTCAATTGGCTCCATGACAGCGACTTTGGCGGCCAATACTGTCTTTACCGGGCCTACTGCCGGCCAGCGATCGCAGCAAATCTTTGCTTTTGGAGGGACTTCGACAGCGGCTGCACCTCCGACGAACGAGAATGCTGCATTCACCATTTCCAAGGCTACCAACAACTTTGCTGCGGGCAGCGGCACTGCCCATATCACTGTGTTCTACACGGTAGAGACAACGACTTAAGGAGAAGAAATGGGACACAATCCACATCCGCACGGCCAGAAAGTCATGCTTCCTGAGCATTTGAACGATCACATCATGAACCAGCAAGGCGAAGTAGGATTGACGAAGGTTGGGAAGCTGCCGGATGCGCACCGCGAAACGCACCGTGACGAGCATCCTTACCCCAATTCATTCAATCCAGTTCCGAAGGCAGGTCGCGGCCAGCCGCATGGTAAGCGTGTCGAGCCTGACGCGTTTGGCGGCAACAAGGATGCTGAATAATGCCAATCCCGCAGCCAAAGCAGAAGCCCACACAGCTTGAAGTCCGCGATCCAAACTATCCTAAAGCGCTGTACAAGAAAGCGGCCAAGGGACAGGGAGAAGAAATATCTCCAGCTTATCCGCGAATCATTGTCTCGGAAGCAGGCCAAGCGCAACGCGTCAAGGACCGCCATCCCTACGTGACTTGCTGGGCGGAAGACGCCGACGACGAAGCTGCTTTGCTTGAAAAGGGCTGGTCAACGATCCCAGAAGCGGCAATAAACTAGGAGGGCGCCATCACCGGTGGGGACATAATAGCAAGCGCTCTCCGGCTCATCGGTGTTTTGGCAAGTGGCGAAACTCCTTCGGGCATGGAAGCAGCCGATGGGCTTGTCATCCTCCAGCAAATGCTGGATACCTGGCAAGCTGAACGGCTTAATGTCTTTGCAATCCTGCTAAGTGAATTCCCGCTTGTTCCCGGCCAGCAAGTCTATACCTGCGGAACTGGCGGCAACTTCAACATTCCGCGGCCAGCCCGCATCGAGCGCTATAGCATTGTCAACCTCAACAATCCAGCCCAGCCGCTCGAACTTCCTTTGCAAGTGCTCGACTTCCAAGAATGGCAGTCGCTTATCCCTGTAAAGCTAATCAGTTCAACGCTGCCGCAGAAGATCTACGATGACAATGCCTACCCGCTCAGAAACCTCAACTACTGGTGCATCCCCAGCGTACTGGTCAAGACGCGGCTGTATAGCTGGACACCACTCACGACTTTCCCCGATTTGGTCACTGACATTACGTTCCCTCCGGCATACCTCAAGGCGATTCGTTATTGCCTTGCAGTCGATCTTGCGCCTGAATTCGGGCGTCAAGCCCCGCCAGAAGTCATTGCACAGGCGATGATGACCAAAGCAATTCTAAAGGCAATGAATGCGCCAAATCCACAGATGCAGGCAGATCCAGCTGTAGTGAATCCACGTGGAAGGGTGTGGAACTGGCTAACTGACCTCCCCGCGGGACGGTAGGCGGCTGAACTTTTTGAAGGTGCCATTTGAATTACGAGTCACAGAAAGGAGGTTGGCATGGGCGTGATGGCAATTATCGGAATGGGTAATGAGTTCAAGGTTGTCGATGTGATTGTTGAACTTGTTTCCGTCTTTGTGGTTCGGCTCAAGACCTTCTGGTATTCCGCCAAAAAACGCTTTCATGACAAGGATGTGGACATAGGTTTGATATTTTTTGCCATCCCTGGAAAGCGATATTCCGGCATAATTAGCTCCTTTTTTCTGTGGCGCAATAAAGCCTTTTGGCTTTCGCACCGTTCCCCAATTATCTTTCCATGTTGCGATTCTACGAACTCGCCCATGGTCACTGACCTCGTAAATACCTTCGTATCCGGTAACTGCAAGCCAATTTTCCATAGAAGGAGTTTACCATGGCATACGACGTAAAGAAACAACCAACAGACCCAGCTTTTGGGCGGCAGAACGAAGACAAAAGCGGCCCAGAGAAGGACGACGGGCACAAAGAGAAGCTTGCCGGGCAAGTTCTAGCTGAGCTTGGCGGGCATGTGCTGAAAGCTCGCTGGGATCATCCATACCCGATTTCAGCCAGGCAGGATGACGAAGAACTACGGCGCAGAAAGAGGAAGTAATTGGCTCGTTTCGGCCTATGCGGTCCATCGTACCAGTCGCAGAGCGTCAATGCCGATGCTCAGTTGACGATGAACTGGCTCGTCGAAACGAACGAGTCAGGCGGTGGCAAGGCTGGATCTTACCTCTATCCTACACCAGGGCTGAGCCTGCTTTACACGCTTGGCAACGACCCTGTCAGAGGCACTTTGCCTGCATTCAACGGCCGCACGTTCTTCGTGGCTGGCACCAGCCTGTTTGAATTGCTGTCGAATGGCACCAAAATCACCTACACAGGAATCATTAACGACGGCAATCCAGTGTCAATGACGGTCGGCGGAGCGCCGGGCAACTCGCAAATACTGATAGCTTCCGGAGGCTTAGGCTATAGCTTCAACCTAGCCACCAACACGCTGACGCAAGTACCAGTAGCGATGCAGGCAGGGCCGTGGCAGGCAGTGCACTTCATTGATGGCTTCTTTATCGCTGTAGTAGCCAATTCCAACACTTTTCAGCTGTCAAACCTCGAAGATTCAACCACTTGGAACCTCGCCAATGTCAGCCAAGTCTCGCTTTTTGCCGATAATGTGGTGTCTTCGCTAGCCGATCACAGGGAACTATGGCTATGGGGTGGCAACAAGTCGATTGTGCTCTACAATGCTGGAACGCTGCTAAACGCTATTCAGCCAGTCCCTGGAGGCTTCCTCGAGCAAGGAGCAATAGCAGCTTTGTCCTCGGCTCGCTTGGATAATTCGGTGTTTTGGCTTGGCGGTGACGAACGAGGCGCAGGAATTGTCTGGAGAGCGCAAGGCTACAGCCCTACAAGAGTCTCTAATCATGCCGTGGAGTATGCCTGGAGCCAGTACACCACACTTACAGACGCGATTGCCTACTGCTATCAGGACTCAGGGCATAGTTACTACGTGCTGCACTTCCCGACAGCCAGCGCCACCTGGGTCTACGACGTAGCAACCGGGATGTGGCATCAGCGTGGCTACTGGAACAACGCAGGATTTTTTACAGCGCATAGAGCGCGATTCCATACCTACAACTTCGGCATGCACCTTGTCGGGGATTACACTACAGGCGCTGTCTATAACATGAGCACGAACATTTTCTCAGACTTTGGCAATCCGATTAGACGGGTCCGCAGAGCACCGCATATAGCTAGCGAGCAAGAATGGATCTTCCATCATCAGCTGCAAGTAGACTTTGAGACAGGGCTAGGGCCATCGCCTCCATTGCAAGGCGGCAGTGGAGCTCCGACAGTCGTTACCTTGCAGGACTCAGGTTTGGTCTTGTGGTCAGTGACAGTAACAGATGCAGGCTTGCTGCAAAGCACGCCAGGATCAACGGGCGCAGTTGTGCCAATCATCCTGAACAATCCAGGCAACACAGTTTCTTGGCAGCTAGGCATTACCACGCTAGGACTGCTTACAACGACTTCGGTAGCATTCAATGCCGCCAACCCAACGCAAATCCAGATGTTCAGCATAACAGGGACTACAGCTTGGTACTTGGGCGTGACGACGCTGGGGCTTTTGACCACTTCGCAGAACTTCACGGCGCTAGCTCGAGGTCCGCAAGCGATGCTGCGATGGTCAAACGATGGCGGGCATGCCTGGTCGAATATTTACATGGTAGACTGCGGAAAGACTGGGGAATACACCAAGCGTGCCATCTGGAGGCGTATGGGAAGGTCCAGGGACAGAGTTTACGAAGTTTCAGTGTCTGACCCTATCCCGTGGCGGATTGTGGATGCCTACCTAATGGCGACGCCAGGATTCCAGCCGCAAGAACGGCTTGTAAAGGAACTAGGAAAGCGAGCATAACATGCCAATAAGCAAGATCACGACTAGCGGTACATTCAACCTAAAGCTAAGTTCTGCCGGCTACATTCAGGCCATCAGCGTTCCACAGGCTGGCACGAGCTGGACATTGACCCTGAATGATGGGCCGAATCCTGCCGGCAACGTGACAACCATCTACGGCGCCACGCCAGCGGCAATTACGGTCAATCTGGGCGTGCTGACACCGCTATTCTTCACGCAAGGCTTGCAAGTCGTGACGGCCGGAGCAACTCCAGGCGAAATGGAGATTGAATGGAGCTAAATGGCTAAGTTCCAAGATCCGCCCATTCGCACGCAATTCTTTCCTCAGCAAGGCACTCAGCTGCCAGGAACGATGGCTAGGCTTGTGTGGATCTTCTCGTTTCCGTGGATCAAGTACTTCCAGAACATCAGCGCAACGCTCTCGACGCCATTCGCAACTTGGCCAGCAGGGAATACATCCAGTTCGCAAGGCTTGCCAGGTCAGCTATTCTTTTACGATCAGAACTTTCTATATGTGGCTGTGGGGGTCAACCAGTGGAAACGTATACCACTGAACTCATTTTAATGGAAGAAAGGTTCATTGATCCGTTTGATTCGACCGCCATTACAAGCGGTCAGGATGTCTTGCGCGATAAGATCATAAAGCTAGAGGATGGGATGCGCAAGCAGGAACAGATTCACATTGAACCAGTGCACTACTTCGCGGATGGGCTGTATGCTAGGGAAATTACCATCCCTAAAGGCACGCTATTGACTGGCAAGATTCATCTTTTCGAGCACATCAACATAATTTCTAAGGGAGATATTTCGGTACTTACTGAGGCTGGCGTTAAGCGTATCGTGGCTCCAGCAACGATCATATCAAAGCCTGGGATCAAGCGGGTAGGCTATGCCCATGAAGAGACGGTATGGACTACAGTTCATTCTTGCAGAGAAACTGACCCTGATAAAGCTGAGGAGCTTTTGGTAGTGGATACATTTGAAGAGTTTGAGGCTAGCAAATGTCATTTGTTGCCATAGCGATAGGCGGTGGAGCTCTTATTGGAGCTGTTGGTGCCGGATTTGCTGCCAGTACACAAGCTGGAGCAGCTGGCAATGCCGCCAGTCTCCAATCACAAAATGCCCAGCAAGCTCTTCAATTCCAAGAGCAGCAATGGAATACCCAGCAAAAGAACATGGCGCCATGGCTCCAAGCTGGGCAAGGTGCTGTCGGCCAACTATCAAATTTGGCGCAGAATTTCCAGCCATGGAACCAGCAATTCCAAGCGCCTACAGGGGCCACTGAGCAAAATGATCCTGGCTATCAATTCAGGCTTCAGCAAGGCAATCAAGCTCTGCAAAACTCCGCGGCGGCTAGCGGAAACCTCCTTACTGGGGGTACGGCCAAAGCCATCCAGCAATACGGGCAGGATTATGCTTCAAACGAATATTCAAACGTCTACAACCGGGCACTAGGTCAGTATCAGCAGAATTACAACATCTTTGAGCAGAACCAAGCCAATCAGTTCAACAGGCTAGCTTCAGTAGCTGGAGCTGGGCAAACCGCGGCAGGCCAGCTTGGACAGCAAGGCCAGGGAGCCGCCAATAATATCAGCAACACATTGCTAGGCAGTGGCCAGCAGATTGGAAACAGCCTGCTTAATCAAGGAGCGGCCACGGCTAGCGGCTATGCCGGAGTAGCCAATGCTGGTATTGGTGGTCTTAGCAACCTAGCGCAACTTTCTATGCTTGGTCCAACTGGAGGGATCCCTGGCATCCCTGCGGGTACAAATCCAGGTGATACTGTTGCTAATCTTCTTGGAGGGCAACCGTAAATGGGCGTACCTCTAGCGGCTTTGTCGATTCAGCAACAGCCTAATGTGCTTGACCAGCAAGCTAAGGCTTTGCAGTTAAAGAATCTTGCCATGCAGAACCAGCAACAGCAAATCCAGTTGCAAGACCAACAAGCTGGCCAGCGAGCCATGCAGCAATGGGATGGCAAGGATTTCAATGATTACGTAGATCTGCTAAGAAAGAATGGAGCTTCCGCGCAGTCAGTTGTAGGGATGCAGTCGCACATCCTCGACATGCACGCCAAGGCTTCACAGACCATCAAGAATGATGCCGATGCCGCCAAGATGCAATTCGAGACACAGAACGACAAAAACCAACATATAGCCGCTGGCATTGACAACGTGCTCCAGCAAGACCCTGATAAGCAGCCGCAAGCCTTTGAAGCATTCAAGCAAAACGCCGTACAGAATCAGTGGCTCGATCCGCAACACGCCAAAGCCATGAATTATCAAAATCCCGAACAACTCCAGGGCTTACAGAAGTCATTGATGGGGATGTCTGCGTTCACTGCTGATTATCTAAAGAAAGCCGAAGCAGAAAAGGACAAGCAAGATGCCGCTCTTGCCCAATTGAAGGTCAAGCAGCAATCAGGCCTGCAATCTGGTGCAATGGATAAGCAGCTAGACCAAATCTTTCCGCCAACAGGCAAGACCACCAGCGGAGCCAACCAGCGCTACAAGTCACAAGCCAATTTCTTCCTGCAAAGGGGCGACCTCGAAGGTGCAAAAGGCGTACTCAGCCAAGCGTCAGCCGAAGCTGGCAAGACAGAAGAGGCGCTAAACCCAGACATACAGGCCAACAAACTGGCGCTATCTAAGGCAGAAGGCGCAGCGCGAGCCAATATCCTGCTAAGCCCTGAGAAGGTCCAGAATGAAGCTGCTGCGGCTGCTGCAAAGGCCTCCGCTACCGCTGCTGCGACAGCTGGCTCAGAATGGAAGCCAAAAGTCACCGCCGACGAGAAGAAAAAGGCTGAACTGGCCGAGAACATCTCGGAGAACGCCACTGCTGTAAACGCTTCGCTCGCCAAGCGTCCTGACCTGGTTGGCGCTATCTCTGGCAGGTTCACAAACGTAGAGCAGATGATTGGCAACAACGATCCCGATATTTCAGCCATTGGCAACCGCATCCACAACATTGCTATGGCCAATTCAGGCGTTCACGGATTCCGCTCGCAAGAAGGCGTAAAGGAGACAGAAGCCAACCTCCTGAACCACTTCAAGAATGGGCCGGAAGCGGTCAAGGGCGCACTTGGCAGCAACGTTGATTCCGTGCAGACCTTCATCGACAACGCCCGGCCAGAGAGTTATCAGACGCACTCCAAGCAGGGCGGGGCTGGCGCGTACTACCAGAAAAGGGCTGGTGATTCCACTACACAGCACGTCGCTGGAGGCTCGTCCAACGGACTGAAAGAAGGGCAGACAGGAAAAGGCTCTGATGGCAAGCCATACGTGGTCAAGGGGGGCAAATGGGTGGCACAATAACCATTACGCCCGACGCGCAAGCTAATCCCATCACGATTACACCGGATACCTCAGTTCTTTCGCCTAGCGAGAAGGCCAGACAGCGTTTCTTACAAAACATGACTTCAGCTCAGGCTGGCCAGAAGATGCAGAATCCCGAGGACCAGCCGGAGTTTGATGCAGGCAAGAAGGCTGGTGCAGTATCGGCGGCAGAGACAACTGGTGGCGTGCTCGGCGGTGAATCTGTTCCAGCCCTGCGCGGCGTCTTGGGAACGATTGTACGCATGTTGGGCACTGGCGGAGGTGCGGCGGCTGGTAACGCTGCTGGGCAGTTCGCCACGACTGGCACAGTAGACCCAGGACAATCGGCCAAAGCTGGCGCTATATGGGGAGGAACTACTGGCGCGCTCGAGGGCCTTGGAGCGGTCGCTCCAGAGCTTAAATCTGGCCTCAGCAAGCTATTCTTTAGCGGCAAAGTGGCGGCTGATGGAACTCCAGAGCTATCGACTATCGCTAAATCAGTCCTACACCCTACGCAGATGCCAGAGAATCTCATAAGATCACTTGTTCCAGCTCCACCTGAAGCATTGGCAGCAGCAAAGGCCCAAGCGGGGGAGGCCACTGCCGCAAAGCTGCAAGACCAGATGACAGCAGCGGAAACGGCTCGCCAAAAGTTCCTATCTGACAGAGGGAAGCTGGAGACGCAGGACGCCACAGAGCAAGCAGCGGCAGTCAAGCGCCAGCAAACAGCGGATAGACTGGCCGCGGCCAAGAAGCGCTTTGCCGACAGCCAAGCTGCCAAGAACGCTCCGCCTGATACTTCCGTCATCCCCGAGCCCCGCGCACCGCTGCCCAGCGACCGCCCAGGAGCCATGTGGTCGATTGGCAGAGAAACTGAGTTGCCAGCAGCCGCCCAGCGAGGCGCACCAGGAGCCGGAGACGTGCTCCAGAACCTCAACAAGCCCGTCATCTACACGCCAAAAGAAGGTGTAGGCTATCCAGGGCCGCGGCAAGAGGCGAATCTAAGCGACTTGGCGGGCGAGCGCCGCGTAGCCGACAGCGAAACTTACACAGGCCCGGAGCGCCGCACCTTCCTGAAAGGCGTCTCTACAGCCTATGACCAGCCCACAGAAGGCGAGAAACTGGCTCAGCAGATACGCGCAACCAGGGCTGGCCCAATCAATCCATTGAGCGAAGGAGAAGCATTGCAGAGAATCATGAAGGATCCCGAAGCCTACCAGCGCTACAAGCTGGCTGACAGAAAAACACGCGATTCTATGCTGGTTAAGGCTAAGATGGGAGCGCAATGAAACGACTACGCATATCTCCAGCTACGACCGGAAATAGTTATGCGCTTCCGACCTATATCGCACCGAGGCTTATAATCTCGGCGATTCTGAATTTGTTCTGCGCGTGTCGCCCACCTGCAATTGCTAGGCTCGTAGTTGCCATTATAGCACTTTTCACTTTATGTGCAACAACCAAAGCGCAAGTTGCGGTATCCTTGTCGCCAGAACCTAAATTGCAGTTTTTTTCGAACAACGGAGTCCCATTGGCAGGTGGGTGCGTTTTTTCGTATGCAGCAGGTACTAGTACGCCACAGGCTACATATGTTGATTCTACGGGGCTAACTGCATCGACAAATCCGATCATTCTTGACGCTGGAGGCCGTGCAAGCATTTGGCTTACCTCACAGGGCTACAAATTGGTTCTTTTCTCTGCTGGCGGGGTGGCCTGCGCTACAGGCACGCAAATCTGGTCCGTTGATGGCATTACCGGCCAGCTTGGCCTGCTATCGCTCTCCAACACTTGGTCAGGCGTGCAGACTTTCAGCCAGCCAATCAAGATTACGCCAAGCGTGAACCAATTAGTGCTAGGGACCTCGCCAAACACCACTACTCTAAATGCTCCAGCACCGGCAGGAGCCATTACGCTGACATTCCCGATAACCACCGACACGCTGGTAGGCCGGAATACCACAGACACACTGACAAACAAAACGCTGACTAGCCCTGTGATCAATGGCGGTACTTTCAGCGGGAATGTCGTATCGGTTTTCAACAACAATACCGGTGTAGGAACTGGCCTTAACCAGATTGCGAAGCTGACAACCGTTTCATGTCCTACAGCCAGCGCTTGCGCAATCGTTACCGCTACTACGGATACTGGCGGGGCTATAGGCGTTTGTATTTCAACTTGCGGGAACGGCCCTACATCTTCCATCAGCACTGTAGGCCAGACTCCTTGCATATTCGATGGTGCCACAACGGCAGGAGACTACGTGCAAATAAGCTCTACTTTGACAGGAACTTGCCACGATTCCGGCTCAGCGACTTTCCCAACTTCTGGAGGGCAGGTAATTGGTAGAGTCCTTTTAACCGGGGCTGGCGGAGTCACTGCAATCGACCTTTTCCCGAATGAAATACGCCCTTTGGCTACGCCTCCTATAGTGGTAACAGCTGCAAATACGACTGGCTTAGTAGCCAACGTCTCATCAACGCCATTGGTAACGCCTTCCGTCAATGGATTCTATCGCGCTTCTTGCTATCTGGTAATCACGCAAGCAGCGACAATCAGTTCCACTCTCCCTGTATGCTCAGTGACCTACAACGATGGAGACGCAAACACAGCAGCAACGCAAAACCTCACTACGACCAGTTCGACCAATACTGTAGGAACCTCCAGCGCATTGGGAGCAAGTATCCCATACTTTTTTGCCAAGAGTGGTGTTGCTATAAGCTATCAGACTACGGGATACGCCACAAGCGGAGCTACATCCATGGCTTATGCGCTACATTTCAGACTTGAAGGGCCATTTTGACCATGAAACGACTGCTAATTTTCTTGCTCTTTGCGACCTCGGCCGCGGCTCGCCCGCATGACTACACGCTCCATGCGCCAAAGATCCCGAGTTTCCACGCTATAAAAGTGACTCCATTAATTTTCCCCCAAGTTAACACCTTCTGTGCTGCAAACCTGAATTGCACGGTTACAGGTATATGGACTTTTACAAACCCATTAGGATCAGTTAGTACCAAGACTCTAAACAGCATCACCTTTGCCGATCAATTCTCTACTACTGCCACGGTAGCAGCCCCGGTTAACGCCGCAAGCACGTCTCAGGTAGCAACTGGCGGTTCCGTAGCAGCCAATAACTATAAATGCGAAGTTACCTTCAATGGCGGGACGTCTGGCGAGACTACTCCATCACCACCGGCAGCCGGTGCGGAAGTTACCGGAGGCGCAACCACGATCCTATATTGCGTGCAGATGGAGTTTCCTCCTCCTGCGGGAGCGGTTTCCTACAATGTGTACTGGCAAACAGGTGGTGCAGGGAACTATTTCCTTGGCCATTCTTCTGTAGCTTTGAACTTGCAAGATGCTCAGACTACAACACCGCCGACAAGCGGCACGCAGCCTCCGGTATCTAACACAGCTATCGGCATTCTGCCTTCCGTACAAGCTGCTACGGGAGCACCTGGAGCCGAAATCATACCTGCAACAGTTCCGTCCTCTGCCGGCGCTCCTGGCATCCCCTTGGGAGGGCAGACTTTCCTAGACTTCCGCAATGGCAATGCCGTTAGCAGAATAATCGACGGGCACCCTTGGGTACTTACTGGCCCTGGTAACTTCACCGGGCGGACAACGCAAGGGCTATTTGAAACCAGTGTAAATGGTTGCAACCCAGAGCAGCAGTACAGGCTGGTATTCACCGGCCAGAACGGTCAGCAAGCATTCACTAACTGTGTTACTGTTCCAGCCTCTTCGACAACATTTCAAGCGAATGCCGAAGGCGGGTTTGTCGAGAATCAATCTGGTACAGCGACAGCAGCGGTAGCTCTATTCGGCGGTGCGCGAGCGACAACGACGAATAACGGGAGGGTGTGGGGCATCAACACAGTAGCTACCGATGTCGCTGCGAATCCATCGGTAAATATCTACGGTGCAGAGTTTGACGTTAACACGAACGCTGTAACATCTCTTGCTCATGGAATGCTAGTGAATGCATTGTTCAACGCTCAGCCTACCGATAGTCGAGGCGTTGAAATTGGCTACCCGATTCAGAGTCCTGCATGCACACCCACTTGTTTCTGGCCTTTTGGAATATACTTCGACGTTGCCGCAACTCACATACCAAGTACCATTAACGGCAATGCGGGGATACTCTTTAATCCAGTAGCCAGTGGCGTCAACAACCCGTCCCAGGGTATAGCGTTTGCTGCATTCGATCCCGTTTCCAGCACCAATTACGCTACCATTAAAGAACAAGCTGGAGGTGCTTTAGAAGTGCTTACCAGCAAAGCCGGTACTGGACTTATTGCCCCAAATTTTCTTTCTGCTCCTCTTCTTGTACCGGGATTTATTATCAATGCTTCTGGAGCAAATTTCGGGTTGATTCAAAACCAAACAGCATCAACGTTTTGCTTAGCGCACGGCGGTAATAGTGCTGTTCTGGGAACCTGCGACTTCACTTGGGGCGTTGCGGGTTTAGCTTTGAACAATTCTTTGTCTATAGGCGCTAATCTATTGGTTTCAACAACAGTTCCAACGATAGCAGGAGCAGGCTGCGGCGGAACAGTAGCGGCGATTCAGAATCCAAACGGTACAGCATCATTCAACATATTCACCGGGACAGCGCCTACCTCTGGCGGCTGTACGATCACGATGCCAGCAGCGACTACTGATTGGCATTGCGAAGCGAGCCACACCAGCGCCATCAGCACAACAAACTTCATCATTCAGCAGACCGGCGCTCTAAGCACCACCTCGGTAACCCTCCAGATGTTCAGCGACGTAGCGGCGGCGACGGCACCAGCAGCAAGCGATGTGTGGAGGACTACGTGTACGGCAAATTGACTAAAGCCAAGCTATTGATTATCTTGCTCTTGCTTGCCAGTCCAGTGCTCATTGCCTGGCAGACACAGATAGGCGGAGGCTCTGGCGGCGGCCTCCCTGCTGGCCTTACTTTTGCAAGCCCAACATTCACGATCAGCAGCGCGGGAAATGGTAACGGGGTGCTGGCGTTGTCGGGGAGTACGAGCGGCGCGGCTACGTTCACGGCACCTGCTGTGGCTGGAACAAGTACGAACCCTATAATCATGAGCAACATCCTGCAAGGTCCTAATGGTTTACAGGCAACTCCGACCTACAGTTTTACAAATGCCACATTTGGAGGAATGTTTTATAACGTCGGCGCTTCTCAGCTAAGTCTAGTATCGCAAGCAGCAGGAGTTGCTTTTTACACAGGCGCGGCATTTTCTACGATTAGTTCCACCGGAATAAATACTTCTGCTTACTCTACAGCTACCAAATGCGCGGCCAATGGCACAGCTGCTAGCCCGTCTGTGGTCGCATGCGGTGCGGCTCCAGCAGGAGTGTTCTCCTGCGGTGTTGGGGCAGAGACGGTTTGCACGGTGAACACGACGACGATGATCAGCGCCAACTCCTCGGTGATTGTAACACAGGACTCTGCCACGACTACCGGAACACTTCTAGGAGTGACCTGCAACACGACACTCAACCCTCCAGAGATAACTGCAAAAGTAGCGGCGACTAGTTTTAGCATCACAATCACAGCGCCAGCGGCTAACCCAGCTTGCTACGATTATTGGATAATCAACTGACATATGAAGATCATTGCCACTGTCTTTGTCTTGATGCTCCTGTCTGGATATTCGTTCGCACAGACGGGATCTACTTGGGGTGTGGAGCTTCTATTCTCCGGAGCTCCTACCGGAGCTTGTACAGGATCATCTAAGGCTACTGATACCACTACAGGAAATCTCTATGGCTGTTTGGCGGGTTCCTGGGTTTTAATTGGGCCAGGATCAGCGACACTCAGCAGCCCTATAACGTCTCCTAATCCGCTACAATTCAACGTGAATACGGTGTTCAAAGGTCCAAATCCTTATGTGGATATTGCTGCTTACGGAGGTAGAGCAGTTTCTGCTAGCGGAACTCCCGGTAATCCTGGTTGTACGGCTACGATCAATTCCGGGCTAACAGCGGCAACGCTCAGCAGCGCCTGTGGATTGATAACCGGAGACGGCATCGATATCTGGGGGGCTGGAGCTACAAACGTCTTGAGTACTCCTGCTGCGCCTACTGTTACGCCAAGAATCGCACAGGGGTCTACAGGGACGGGGTATGTTGTTAATGGCCCTGCGGGAGCAACGTCCTATGCCTATGAGATTGTGGCCTTTGATGCAGGGGAAGGCGTAACAGCAGCGAGTGCGGCAGGGACGACAGCTACAGGAGCAGCCACACTCGGCGCGAATACCGTCAATATAACATCTCAGTCTCGCGCTAACAATGTGACGACAGTGACTACGGCTACAGCTCACGGCTTACCGATTGGCTGCGGCGGCATCACTATCACAGGCTGTCCTGTTGTTTTTATCAGCAACGCAAACAGCTTGACCGACGTAGCGGAGTTCTTTGGCTGGTTTGTCGTCACGAGCGTTGCAGATAACACGCACTTCACTTATAACAGCGGCATAGATACTCGCTTCGGAGTGCTTTCCGCAATATCTACTGGCGGCACAGCTACTTGGTGGAACTCCAACAATCTTCAGCTTCCCACCACGAATCCAGCAGGAGTACGTCAGTACGCGATCTATGGTCGTAACTGCCCAGGGACTTGCAACTTGATTGGCATTAGTCTCCCTGTGAACTCTGTCAACCAAGGTGACGTCGCATATATGACCTGGGATGACTTTGGGGCAACGATGATGGGCAGCGCAACTTTCCCTGGGTGGTTGCCGACGACAGCTCCTGGTGCGGCTACCAACGACACGTTAGTTACCACCATTGCATCTGGTGGCGGCACGACTTCGATCACTACAGCAAACGCAGCTTCCAATAGCGTAGCTGGTGCAACGATTTTGATTGATACAACTCCAGCATTACTTGCGGCAGAAGTAGCAGCTTTCGCGAGCGGTGGAGCAGTATATATCTCTAGCCCTTCAGTTACTACAAACAATTACTTCATAAATTCATATGCAGACATTAGTTCCGTAAATGGATATGCGGTCATATCCCAAAGTGCCAGGATGATCCTTAACGACACAATAGTCTGGCAAAACGGTCAATGGCATGGAGACCTCCAACTGTCTGGAGGCTCCGCTACGATGAGCGGCGGGCAGTTCTCTTTTGAGTCACATGCTCCTATTACTGTAGGTGCGGCGTACCCAGGTATCTATATGAAAAATGGCGGGGGCACTTTTAGAGGGTTGACCTTCCAAGGCCCAGCGAATATGTACGATCTTATTTTCAACACTGGTACTGCTCCTGTGATCTTTGAAGATACAGTGTTCAACGGAGGTAGTGGTGCCGACTTAATGGGCGTTCAATACTACGGCTGGGCTTCTACTGGAGGAGGATTCGGAGGCATCTTTAGAAACATAACATTCGGAGCAGGTACACCAACTAGTTCAACTGCTACGCCACTCTTCATCGGCAAGAACTCTGGTCTGTGGAACTTCCGGGCTTACGGGACATTGTCAAACCGCGGCCTTACCTTCATTGCTGGCAATAACGGCGGATGTAATGTTACATGGGATTTAGCCGGAGATATTCAAGGCGGAAGCATGCCAGTGCTTGCCTTTATGTCGCGCGGTGTAGGCGGTGGCATAAACTGGCAGAGCGGTAACCTTGATACTGTTGGCCAACCTGCTGTAGCTAACTGGTCTGTAAACGGGGCCGCCTTTGTCTCTGGCATTGGCAGCGGTTCATCCGGTGGGATTGCCACTCTAACGGGGAATCCTTTTGCCACGGTTACCATGTCAACTTTAACTAGCAGTTTGTCACTGATCGGGCAAAATTTTAATCTTTCTATTGGACAATCCGTTGGGGGCATACTGGACGGGGGGGCCAATAGTGGATTTGCGCAGGTATTACGCGGAGATTCAATTCTAGGAGCGAATTATTCTTTCTTCACAGATCCCGGAGTTCCAGCAGCCCCTACATGCGCAGTTATAACAGGGGGTCCACCATTTGCCGAGGCTGGAACATTTCAATTTTTGTACTCAGGGATATATCCGAATGGAGGTCGTGGAGTAGCTTCTCCTCTTTCAAATTCTTGTACGTCTAATGGAACAACGCAACAGATCACCGTTACTCTTCCTTCGTTGTTACCAGGAGTAGGTACATACGTATGGCAAGACCAAGGCAATAATTTTTCGAAAGTGAATGGCTCATGCCCCAACACTACGACTACAGCGCTAAGCTGGACTTACGAAGGTGGCAACTGCGGGTTCGGTAGCATCCCAGCTTCTACTGGTGGCGGATTAGCAGGCATCCAAAATGGGAAAGTCTGGGCGCAGAGTGAAGTTATCGGTCAGACTACCATAACCTCCAATGCCACCGTCCCGCGCACGCTCGTACTCCCTGATACTAACCTTACCGTTCAAGGCACCGGGGCAAAGCTCCAAGCCGCAACAGGTAGCTTCACTAACACAGACCTTCTAAGCTACGACGTTAACGGCAACGCAGTGGACTCGGGCATCTCATCCAGCACCATCGCGGGGAAGTTCACCTGCGTAAACGTCACTCCGGTCACCGTTAACGCGAACGTATCCACCGACCAGACGCTTATGGCGTGCACCATTCCTGCGGGCACGCTCAACTTAGTCGGTCGCACGGTCCTCATCCAGCTCGCGGGAGTCTACTCTACGCCGGCAGCCTCCACGACGGCGGTCAACCTCAAGGCTAAATTATGCACCGTCTCCGGTTGCGGTAGCGGCACAGTCATCACGCTCGCAAGCATCACATCGGCGGCGCTTGGCGGTATTCAAGCGACCAATGATCCGTTTAACATGACGCTGAATGCGAGCACACAAACGGCTGGGGCCTCGTCAGCATATGAGGTTCATGGCAACTTAACCATTGACGTATCGGTGCTGACTAGCGCCGCGGAGGCAGTTTACGCTGACGGCAACACTGCTACAATCGGTACTATCGACTCAACCGCTCAACTGTTCTTACAGATAACAGGAGCATTCTCGGCGGCGAGCGGCAGCAACTCTATGACCCAACGACAGCTTATCGTAGACTCGGTGGACTAAAAGGTGATTATATGAGAAAACTCCTACTTTGCCTCACGCTGATAATCTGGCTAATGCTACCGCTGCTGTGCGCTTTGTTCATCCCCTCGGCCCATGCCCAGAACGGAACACAGCATGGCGTGTTCATTACGTTTACGGCGTCTACTAGTTCTGTGGCGTCTTATTCGATCTACCAGTGCCTTGGAACATGCACGGCAACGAGCAGTTTCTGGACAAAGGTGAACACTGTGCCGGATCTATCCACTGCTTACATGGTTCCGCTTGCTGGGTTGACGCCCGGGGCAACGTACTCCTACGCAGCTACGGCCGTAGACGCCAGCGGGAATGAATCGGTGTTCTCGAACATCGCCACGGTGGTACTTCCCGCGGTCCTGCCATCTAACCCTGTGGCGCCTACTAACGTTTCGGTGGCGGTGCGGTAAATGATAAAAGCATGGCAATCCCTGCTCGACAGCCTGGCTACCAAGGGCGGCCAGCTATTCATTCTATGCTTCTTTGTTACAGGCTTGATGGCATTGGTTATCTGGGTAACGCTGCGCGATGCTGGAGATTCGCAGGCCACAACTGTGATTATCTCAACGTTTAGCGCATTCAGCGGCGCTCTGCTTGGTTTCCTGACAGGCCAGTCCGTAGGCGCCCAGCGCAAGACCGACCCTCCAGAGCTTCCGCCATTGCCGCTTCCTCAGGTGCAAGTCCAGCCCATTCAGCAGACTCCACCACCGCCAGGAGGCTGGCCAAAATGACCATAAATTGGACTGAAGTAGGAGTTTTTGGCACGCTGGCGCTCGGAATTTTGAACCATTTCCACGTCAAGCGGGTACACGATACATTCAATTCCCGTATGGATGAGTTTCTAAAGCTTACCGCAAAGACCTCGCGCGCTGAAGGCAAAGCGGAAGGGATAGCAGAAGGCAAAGCAGAGCACGATGGGGAATGAAGTCAAACTCGAGGTCCAGATTGCACGCCTCGAGGAGAAGCTTGCCGCAAGCGACAAAGCGCTATCCCTGGCAGAGAAGCTAGCTGCCGCGTCCACGGTTGCCGCCCGGGCCCAAGAGCGCAGCCAATGGAGTTCGATCATTGCCGTGCTTGCCTTGATAGTCTCGCTGTACTTAGCGCTCCACGGCAACCACTGAAAGTGTGCAAAAAGGGATAGACAGGTATTTCTAGCCAGTCGCATCATTTTGCATGTTTGCGACTTCTCCTCGCTTGACTCCTGTAACGGGCGGGAAACTCGGCTCAACCGAGTCCGCCCCTTCCAAGCCTGAATTTCGCGGTATTGGCGTGCTTTATGCCAAGGACAATGGCGAAACAGTAGAATTCCGCGTTGTCTACCTGGCAGGACTGCCACAGGACATCAAAGACATTGTCGCTGAACTGTTTGGCGCAGGCGCACTGGAATGGAAAGTGTGCGCAAAGTAGCCCTACTGGCTCTGCTGCTTGGCGGCTGTGCTGCACGTCCTGTACGTGTCCACGGATGCACCGAGGTAGGCCAAATGCCGGCAGATTGCTCGGTCCACTACATCCAGCACCTACGTAATTCCACTGTTGTTGTTTGTGAGAGATCCGCAATCATCCGCGGCCGGTTTCGCATCGTCAGCCAAGCTTTTACTTTCAGGTGTGTCGATCGGTGGCAGTAGTCGCTCAAGCCTAGAATACGCATCGAGATACGCCAACTCAATCCCAGCGTTTACATCATGATTCAATTCCTGCTTTCGTGAGGCAGCATGGTCCCTCAGCCTGGCAAAGTCGAAGGCTAACTCCCAAAGTGCTTTGGATTCTTGTTCGGTCATAGAGTATTTCAGGGCCAAGCTCGCTAGGGATTATAGGTGAGTGGGTTGTGAACCTGGCCCTGCCAACGTGACGGCTCTGGCCTCCTTCTAGCCCGCATCAATGCGCGGACTGAACCTAAAGCTTCAAATCGCCTCGGCCTGCATCGGTCATGATCTTGTCGAAATCCCGCTTGAAGTCCCCGGGCTTGCCAGATACCGCCAGTGTTATGCCGTTGACCGTCACAGAGCTTACAGAACGTGCTGAGGCATGCGTAGAATGCGCGCTGGCGACTGTAGGAGCCGCTTGGGGAGCCAAAGTCGCTTCAATGCTAGCCAGGGTGGTAGAAATCAGCAATAATGCAGCCTCGGCCCCCTGGAGCGCGGCGTTGGTGCCTCCGCCAAGGGCCTTGATTGTCTGGCCTAAGTATTCCTGCACAAGGTCTAGAGCTAGCAAGACTTTCTCAAGCGTGGTTTGCTTGGAAGCTGCTGGAGCGGAATTGTAGTCGTTTACGGCGCCTTGGAGAGCTCCAAAAGCTGTGTTGATCAAGCCGATCAGGCTAGCTACCGCGGTCCCCATTCCAGGTGCCACGATAGCGGCCACGCCGGCCACAGCCCTGAGCGCAATCGGGAGATATTTAGCCAGATTGGCCATTACAGAGCCAAACGTGCATCCTTCCAGCCCTACCGTCCCAATCATTGTTACCGCGATACCGCTGGTTGTAACGAACTCGCGTCTATTCATTGTGTCTCCTTTACCTGAGTCTACTCCTTACGTCTTTGGCCCACCAGCTTTAATCCATGCTCGCCAAGTCAGCGGCACATGCTTCCTGATGCCGCAATGATTGGCATAGGCCGCATAGCGCAACTGTTGTTTTTGCCGTTCAGTCATCGCCTGTCCTTTTGCTGGTCCTGGTTCTTCGCAGGACCCGTATACTCAGCCAAATAGCCCATATCGGGCCTGCAAGGCACCACAGCATGCAATAGGCGTAGACCAGCAGGATCAAGTCGCCTCTCATGGTTTGCCCAGCCATTTGGTGTTAGCTTCTAGTGTCCCAGTGAGTTCCTGGTTGGTCTCAACCACTTTCTCGCGGTAGTCCTGTAGCTGCTTGATTGCTGTGCGGTAGGCAGAGACCCCCGCCAAAAAGCCTTCCATAAAATTCGCGCTCCCCTTAGTGGGGAATTGCATAGTGAGATCGAAAGCGGCTGCTAATCCGTCATATACATCCAACGCTGCTAGCTTTTGGGCCCAAGCCCTGATGATGTTTTTTGGCACGCCAAAGCGATCCTTCAGCGGCTGTATCACGTCGATGTAGTCCGCTACAGCGCTCATATCCCCTGCTAGTTCACGTAGTTTGTCGCTCATTCGTTTCTCCTTAAAACCCTCAATTAGAGGCCGCTGCGACGGCCCCTTGTTCAGGGTTTTAGTTCTGCACTACGCTCCCAGCCACGTTATCCCCAGTGCTACAGCTTCGGAAGCAGTTCCAATCCTCCGTCACCGTCAGATGCCCCGCATCGAACGTGCCCTGCAACCGCCAGTTGGCGCGTCCGGCATGCTGCCCCAGGTAGGTGAACGTGCCGCTAAAGTCGGTGTACTCCGTTCCGTTCCATGTGGCTGTCCCGATGAAGGTGTGGTTGCCGTAGAACCTGATCGAGTTGGTGTAGCTGAGCGTTGCCGCTGGGCTGAACTGCGCCCCGGAGCACTCGTTGATTAGACACGCGTGATTAGTCTGCGTGTAAGTCCCACTAGACTGTGACCTACCAGGAATCGCTGACAACATCAGTACCGCTACAACCATGAGTTTCTTCATTTCTCCTCCGAGGATTTGAATTTAACGTCTACCACTTAAAACTTTGCCTTGCTTAGCCCATTCACTAGCCAGCAAAGGAATACAAACGCGAGCACCACAACAAAAATAACTTTCATTTTGGCGGCTCCGCTGGCGCTGCCGTAGCTGGAGGGGCGGCGGCGATGGCTTCATAGGCGTTGAACGCAGCACGAACATGCAGCGCAACATCGTCAGCAATCCTTGGTTCGACTGCGAGATAAAGGCAAGCTAGACATTTTTCCGCTTCTTTGCGGAGGTTGCGAGCGTCCGCCTGCGCCCCCTCTGCCGGGACGGGCTGGGCAAGCACTTGATGTTCTACTTTGCGAATTAGCTCTCTCAATTCTTCAGCGCACTTGCGCTCCGCATCGCTAATCTCAGGCTCTGGTGGAGTCCAAGTCCTTCCACCCGCCCGCTTGTCCCACTTCGTAGCCAAGTCTTCAAAACGTAGTAGGTGTCGCTCTCTCAACTCATCCATGCTGGCCCCCTTCCTTTCCCTTCTTCCCACCTCGCGCTCGCAACTCTGCAATCTGCCATTCCAGTTCCTTCAGCAAGTCCTCGAAGGTATCGCCGTGGCCAGTGGCAAAGCCATGTGCGATCATCCAAGCTGCTAGTTGCTCACGGGCTGGCGTCATGGAATGTAGCCTTTCAGCTTGCCCGCTCATTGGCCCTCAAAAGCTCCCGTCCACGGCTCATCAAGATACCTCTTTTGAGCCAAAAATGTGCTGGCATAAGGGATGAATTGCCCGTCTGCTTGGTGCCACTGAACCGTCTGTATCCAAAGCTCTAACCCCTTGATTGCATTCACGCGCTCTTCAGGCTTCAGATTGAGCCAAATTTTCTCAGCCTTCATTCGCCCTACTCTTCTCGGATACTTGCGCCAAAATATATCGAAGCTAAACATCGTTCCTCCTTCCGACACCCCCGCCATAACGCTCATCTTCTCTTATGGCTGGCTGCCTTTCCCGTCCGCAAGGGTTTGCTCCGTGGGGGTAACCGGAGACTCTCAGCCTTGCTTCGGGGCCACTCCCTGACAGTAAGGTAGTAAAGCTATTTCGCCCGTGATGAGCACCACGTTGCAGGCCGGCAGAGCGTGGATTTGGTACTTGGACGAAACTTTGATACAGAGCGGGACTATTTTGCGCAAAGCGGCGAATGACTCTCTCGTGATGGTCACAAAGTACGTGGTCAATTTTGAGGACATTTGCCGGTTCAGCTTTCTCAGTACCGTTGCGAAATGCGTGTGGGGTGTGAACCGGCAAAGGCTTTCGACCCCAGCGCCGCACTTCGCAATCAGGTACCGTTCGTTCAGCATAAATCCTTTCTCCTGAAAGTCAAGACATATTCCTCATTTCTTTTTTCGAACTTCAGGGCTGCCTTGCAATAGGGGCAGACATACTCATTTTCAGGTGAACCTATGTTGTATTCGATGACTCCATAACACTTAGGACATTTAGGCCAATCATTCATTTCGCCGCCTTGTCAACTACTTTCTTCGGTCTGCCAAACCATCCAGTTTTACATTCTGGACATCCAGCTACTCCATGCTTACAGATTGGTTAGCACCTGCGTCAGATGGCCGAACAGCTCCCACGGCATGACAAAGACTTCATCCCATTCCGCCTTACGGATTCCGTAAGGCGGATCAGTCAACACTAAGTCCACCTGGTCAAGTTGCCGCAATACTTCTCGGCAATCCCCACAATAAATCTCTATCCCCTTTTCGCTGTAGTAGGGCTTCATTCGTCCCCATCTGCTTGGCATTCTTCGCAAAGCTCAGTAATCCCAGTCCCCAAACACCATTCACATGTTTCTAATTCTTCTTCTGGGTAAAGCCCCGTATCTACCAGCGTATTGCCGGATGCACCACAGCACCAGCAATGCACGCACTTGCAGGTCGGTGTCATTCTTACTCTTCCTCGCAAGCCTTGTCGTAGCAAAACTCGCATAGGCCAGTGATTGCTACCTCTGCCCGGCCAGCGTCGGAATAGCAATTCTCAAGGGCGGGCTTGCCGCAATCGACGCACAACCCCTTGGCCTTGTTTTCCATGTTCAGTCCAGCTTCTTTGGCGATCGCAACCTTCAGCTTATCTAGGTTCACAATGCCTCCTTTGCTTTCTCTTAAGTCTCCACTTCAAATACCGAGTCTCCAGCCACAGCACGGGGGAATCGAGGAGCACCCACAGGAACCGCAAGAAGTGCCTGCCAGGGCAGTTGTACTATCCGCAAATTGGACATTCCCCTCTCACTTGGCTCACAATTTAGCTATCTTTCCAAGCTCGGCAACTTCTTTGGCGCGCTTATTCCATGCCGCTTCAAACTCTTCCCATTCACGATTGGATTGTTCCGCCATCTGGCGGAAAATCTCCGAAGCCATCGCCAGCCCATCAATCCACCGCTTTAATTCATCTGGTGTATCGCTCAAAGCCCCTCCTCAATTCCTCCGCCGCGCTAGCTGCGAGGCTGCCCGCTGCTCGGTTTGTCAAGCTATTTTCTCCCTTCGGAGAAGTCAAGCCCGATTATTCGTTTTCTTAGCATTTCCATGCCAAGATTTTTAATTCCGCCTAGTGGTTCCTCGGAATCAAAGCCAAATTCAATCTCGACTGGTCCAAACTCCAGAGCAGGAATGTCAGGCGCCGGAGAAGAAACATTCCAAGCCCAGCCAATCCTATGCCAGTCAAAAACAACTAGAACCTGCGTGCCTGATTCGCAATCTCTCCAATGATGCCAGCATGGTAATCCTTTGCTCATCAATTCTTCACCCACCACAGCAACCCAGCCAGCAAGCCCGCCATGCCAGCGCAGCAAAGCCAGAAGAAAGCCAGCTGCCGGCCAGTGGGGCTAACGCGGTACGGGAGCATAGAGCCACGCTTCCAAGAAATCACGCGCCTTTCCTGATTTAACGTCTTGCGTCGAGAAGCGCAGCACACGATACCCCAAAAGCGTGCCAACATTCGATTTTTCGTTGTCAGCGCCGTAGCCTTTGCCATGCTTTCCTTTGTGGTAGCCATCTATCTCGATGGCGATCTTTGACTCGACCAGCAATATATCCCATTTCCACTTTCGGCCTTCGCAGACAGGCGCCTGGGTGACATAGGCCAGGCCAAGCTCGTCGAGATGGATGCCAAGTAAGGTCTCTCCTATGTTGATCTTTGGCTTCATGGCTGGCCAATTACACGCTTGGTAGCCTTCGAGACAAATGGCCCTAGCACGGTAAAGTTATCGCACTTACGCTTGCGCAGCTCTCGCAGGATAGCGCGGACTTTGGCCCTGGCTATTTGGTTTTCTTTGTTGTACATTGTCGCTCCTTTCGATCACTGCGTACTTTGCGTTCGTCAAGCAGATTGTGATGGTACCTGCACAGCGCCATCAGGTTAGACAATCTGTCATCTCGCCCTTTGCTGCGTGGGATGATGTGGTGCGGGTCGTCAGCAGCGGCTTGGCACCTAGCGATAGTAATACCAGACTCATGTGATCCAGCCTTTACATGCATCTCGCAACGGCCCTTGGAGCGATCCCGCAGCTCTTTCTTGCGCTGATTCCAGTCATAGCCGGCGAGCTGCTCCCTGCCGTCCTTGAACACAAACGAGCGACTATCTTCAAATCGTGCTGCTTCGGTGAGCTGTCTATCTTTTTTCATAGAAATGCCATGTAGCGCTTGCGCTTCCCGCTAACCGGGATCACGCACATGGCCTCAACTTGCCAGAAATGGCACTGGTCGCAAGTCCAAGCTTGCCTAGTTACGTTGCTGTGCCCTCCTGCTCCATGCTGGGTAACAACGAACCGTGGCACGCCAATCGTGATGATGTGCATGGGTCCTTGGCAGCGGGAGCACCGCGGAGGCAGATCCAACCAGCGTGGGAAGGAAGAAACATGCTGCTTGAAGGTTTTCACGATGGCTCCTAAGTTTCCGCAACTGGACGATATTGTTTTGCGGTGTCAAAGCCGAAAGTCCACGCTACGGCATCGTCTGCCCGCTCGATCGTTGGCGGTACACGAAGGAAGTAGATTCGAGCTGTAGACGGATCTTTCACTCGCACGGCACGCAACACCCGTTCCGGGTCTCCTGGCAAGTCGATTGAAAACAGCTCGCCCATTTCGTGGCGATGAATTTCGCTGGCGCCGGCCTCGTGAAGGAAGCGCTCCATTCCAACCAGCTCCACCATTACTCGACGCACTTCAGCATTTTGCTCGGCGAGAATTTCTTTTGCGGTAATCCGTTCGGGATGCCTGATAAGCTTTGCAGGAATCCGTGTTCCGTGAAAGGAATACAGTTCGCTGCCATCGCGCCATCGGCAAAACGGGCCTGTCGCGCAGTGCGGGCGATTCTGGCTGTCTACGAGAAGCACTTCGGGATGGTCGCTGATGATGCAGAAATCCGAGTGCACTGCCCGCGGCCCGGAATGAAGCGATAGCGTTTCCCAAGATTCATACGCAGCGTAGTTGATATCGAGTTTAACGATGTGCCGAAAGAACGATAGAAACGCGTCCCAGCCAGACCATTGATTTCCGCCCTGCCAGAAATTGGAAGCGTTGTAGGCGCATTGCAGTCCAGCTCGGCCGACACCAAGTTCATCGGCTAGACGAACCAGGTCCCCGTTCAGCACAAACCAGTTGTTTTCGGCGGCCGTGGCGGCGTCCGTGGCGTCGCGCGTGGCGTCGTACGTGGCGGCGTACGTGGCGTCGCGCGTGGCGGCGTCCGTGGCGGCGCGCGTGGCGGCGTACGTGGCGTCGCGCGTGGCGGCGTCCGTGGCGGCGGCCGTGGCGGCGTCCGTGGCGGCGCGCGTGGCGGCGGCCGTGGCGTCGCGCGTGGCGGCGTCCGTGGCGTCGTACGTGGCGGCGGCCGTGGCGGCGCCCGTGGCGG